>OWID01000090.1_pt1 | contig 47001 bp, 42 predicted proteins | sample 1732661 | NCBI WGS metagenome assembly OWID01 (sample SAMN05065739, study PRJEB22554) | human gut metagenome | biome: ENVO:2100002; feature: ENVO:00000062; material: ENVO:00002003 | host: Homo sapiens | place: USA
GAGATAGGCTCCGGTCTCGTGGGCTCGGAGATGTGTATAAGAGACAGGTGGTCAATGGATATGCGCGCACTGCTGCTCCAGCACGAGGACGACAGCGCCGGCAATTCCGCCGAGACGGCGGCGCCGCTGATCGAGCTGGACAACCGCTTCCACCTGGAACTGGTGGACACGCTTCGAAATCAATATGCCACCAACCTGATGCGCAGCCTGGTGGACTACCTGAACCTGATCCGGGTCACCGCCTGGCGCCCCATCCGGTATCGGGCCAGCAACCGGGAACATATCGATATCCTGAACGCCATTCTGGAACAGGATCTGGAGAAATCCTGCCGGTTGCTCTCCGATCACATTCATCTGTCCTATCAGGAGGCCATCAACACCATGATGCACAGTTCTTTTTGAAGCGGCGCCAGGGGCCACCGATTAGTCGGCGGGAAGGGTGCCGGAACGTGTGCGTACAAAGGCCGTGAAAAGCCTGTGCCGACAGGCGTTCGGCGGGCGGGGCGAAAGCTTTCCCGGGGCAGAGCACTGGGAAAGTAACGGCATTGGAAAGTCTGGGAGAACCCAATGGGCAATGTCATTAAGTTAATCTAAAAAACCAGCCGTTGAGGGACGGAAAGGTGCTTTCCGTTGTTCGCATGCCATTCCTTTATTCTATGTTTGGTATGCTTTAAAGAAAGCACCCAATCATACAAACCAGAATTCGAAAGAGGAAGGTAATGGAAGAGAATATCGTAGCGAAGTTGACCGCAAAGGATGATAAATATGCTTGTGCTCTTGCCGATAAAATAATATCCGAAAGTCAGGAAACAGATGAATGGTACGGATATTTTGACGACTTTGCATCGTTGCTTGACCATCCAAAATCATTGGTACGAAATCGAGTGCTGCATATTCTGGCAGCAAATGCTCAGTGGGATGAGGAAAATCATTTTGATTCCATTATATCTGATTTTCTCACGCATATAATGGATGAAAAACCGATTACCGCAAGACAGTGTGTTAAGGCTCTTGCACAGGTAGGATTGGCAAAGCCACAGTATATTCCAAGGATATTATCAAGCCTTAAACGTGCTGATTTATCTAAGTACAAGGACAGTATGCGTCCATTAATTGAAAAGGATATGGCAGAAACCGAAAAGATATTGACAATTTCCAGTTTGTCGAAAAGATGAAGGCTTGACTTGCTGGAATATGATATAAAAAGCTGCATCATGTAGAACCTATGTCCCGCTCCTGTAGAAAAAGTACCCACCCCGTTCAAAATAGGGTGGGTACTTTTTATGTGTGCCCAAAGGTTTAACTTAATGACATTTCCCAAATGGGTCCGCCCTTTTTCCATATCCCTACAGGGTCACGCCGTCTTTCCAAATGGCGAGATCCCGGTAGCCCGCCTGTTCCGACCGGGTGGGCGCGCCGGAGGCCGTATCCAGCACCTTCCGCAGCAGGGCCTCCGTGTGTTTGTCCCAGCCCTCTCCCTGCGCCAGGCCGCCGGCGCTGTAGTCGATCCAGCCCGCCTTATGTCCCGCCAGCGCAGTGTTGGTGGAGATCTTGACGGTGGGTACCGGCGCGCCGAAGGGCGTCCCCCTGCCGGTGGTGAAGAGGATCAGCTGGGCCCCCGCTGCCGCCAGTCCGGTGGTGGACACCAAGTCGTTGCCCGGGGTCTGAAGTATGCACAGACCCCGCTTTTTCGCCCGTTCTCCGTAATGGAGTACATCTCTCACAGGAGAGCTCCCGCCCTTCTGCACACAGCCCAGCGATTTTTCCTCCAGGGTCGTAATGCCCCCCGCCTTATTGCCGGGAGAGGGATTTTCATAGATTACCTGGCCGTGGCGGACAAAGTAATCCTTGCATTCCTCCACAAGGGCGGGTAGGCTCCGGGCTGTATCTCCGTCGGCGCAGCGGCGGAAAAGCACCGCCTCCGCCCCAAACATTTCGGGGATCTCGGCCAGCAGCGCGGTGCCGCCCACCTCGCTGGAGTCCATCATCTTCTTGAACTGCTTGAGTCCGCCGGAGACCATCACAGCGGCCAGCTTGGTCAGCAGGCTCTTCATAAACATCTTCTTGATCTCCCGGGCCAGGAACAGTCCGGTGCCCTCCATGGTCTTCAGGAAGATGTTGCCCGAGTAGCCGTCACTGACGATCACGTCCACCGAGCCCTCAACCGCTTCCCGGGCCTCCACATTGCCCACGAAGTTGATGCGGCCGGCCTTGGCGGCCTCCTGGAGCATGGGGTAGACGGTAGTCTGGAGGGTGGTGCCCTTGGAGGGCTCCGCGCCGATGTTCAGCAGACCCACCTTGGGCTCGGGACGGCCCAGCACGTGCTCGGCGTAGTAGGAGCCCATGTAGGCAAACTGCAGCAGATACTCCGGGGGACACTCGGCGTTGGCGCCGCAGTCGATGAGCACCGCGCCCCCGTTGCCCGTAGGCACCACAGGAGCCAGAGCGGCCCGGCGGATGCCCTTGATGCGCTTGACCAGCAGCGTGGCGCCCGCCAGAAGTGCTCCGGTGGAACCGGCGGAGACGAAGGCATCTCCGGCGCCCTCTTTCAAAAGGTTCAGCCCCACGGTCAGGGAGGAGTCCTTTTTCATCTTGAAAGCAGTGGCGGGATCGTCCGCGATCTCCACCACCTCGCTGGCGTCCCGAATCTCCACGCCGGCAGGCAGCGTCTTTTCGCCGCACTGCTCCAGCGCCCGCAGCACCTCCGCCGCCCGGCCCACCAGCAGGATATCCACGCCGCAGGCGCGGTGTGCCTCCAGGGCGCCCTGCACCGGGGCCAGAGGGGCGTTGTCGCCGCCCATCGCGTCCACAATGATCTTCATGGGAGAACCTCCTCCTTCAGTTGGTCGATGATGTCCAGGGACCGCTGGGACAGGGCCGCATTCTTGTTCCGCTTGCCCTTGACCTTATAGCCCAGAGGCGGCATGATGCCGAAGTTGATGTTCATGGGCTGGAACGCGGTGACGGACTGGTTGGAGATGTACAGTCCCAGGGCGCCGATGGCCGTCTCCTGGGGGAAGTCCACCGGCGGCTTGCCCATCAGGCGCCGGGCGGTCTCCACGCCCACCAAAAAGCCGGAGGCCGCAGACTCCACATAGCCCTCCACGCCGGTCATCTGCCCGGCAAATGCGATGCGCGGCTCCTTTTTCAGCCGGTAGTACCGGTCCAGCAGCCGGGGAGAGTTCAAAAACGTATTGCGGTGCATGACGCCGTAACGGAGGAACTCCGCGTCGTGGAGCGCGGGGATCATGGAAAACACCCGCCGCTGTTCCGGGAAGCGCAGGTGGGTCTGGAAGCCCACCAGGTTGTAGACGGTGCCGTCGGCGTTGTCCCGCCGCAGCTGCACCACCGCGTAGGGCTCCTTGCCTGTGCGGGGGTCCGTCAGTCCCCGGGGCTTGAGGGGACCGTAGCAGAGGGTGTCGTGGCCCCGGCGGGCCATGACCTCCACAGGCATGCAGCCCTCAAAGACCATCTTGTCCTCAAAGCCGTGGACCTCCGCCTCCTGGGCGGTAGTCAGCGCCTGCCAGAACGCGTCGTACTCCTCTTCATTCATGGGGCAGTTCACATAGTCTGCCGTGCCCTTGTCGTACCTCGAGCCCATCCAGGCCTTGTCCATATCCACGCTTTCGGCGGACACCAGCGGCGCCGCCGCGTCATAGAAGTGGAGGTCGCTCTCCGCGCCCAGCAGAGCCTGGAGACGCTCGGCCAGGGCGTCGGAGGTCAGGGGGCCGGAGGCGATGACCACCTCCCCCTCGGGAATGTCCGTCACCTCGCCGGGGACCACCGTGATATTGGGGTGGCTGCGGATCTTCTCCGTCACCAGGGCGGCAAAGCCGTGGCGGTCCACTGCCAGGGCGCCGCCTGCCTCCACCCGGGTGGCGTCGGCACAGGAGAGGATCAGGCTCCCCAGCCGCCGCAGTTCTTCTTTCAAAAGTCCCACCGCGTTTTCCAGCTGATCGCTGCGCAGGGAATTGGAGCAGCAAAGCTCCGCAAAATCCTCGGTGACGTGGGCCGGGGTCTTTTTCTCCGGCTTCATCTCCCGCAGGGTCACCTGTATGCCCCGCTGGGCCAGCTGCCAGGCACACTCGCTGCCGGCCAGCCCCGCGCCGATGACGGTTACATTCATAGACGTTCTCCTTTGTCAGATTCCATGCCGGGCGCAGATGCGCCACGCGCGCTCACGCTTCCTCCGTCTCCTCTGTCTTTTTAGACTTCTTTCCGGCGGATTTGGATGCGGTTTTTTTCGCGGTGCTCTTTTCGGCAGTTTTGGACGCGGTCTTTTTGGCCGTGGATTTGGCCGCAGTCTTCTTGGCGGCCGTCTTTGCCGTGGTTTTTTTGGCCGCGGTCTTTTTGGTGCTCTTTTCCTCGGCACCGCTCTCCTGCTTGTCGGCACCGTCTTCCGCCGCGGCGTCCTCCCCCGTTTTTTTCCGGGGATAGCCCCGCTTGTCCTCGGGCAGGAAGTTGGAGCAGGCGGGATTGATGCAGAAGGGCTTCTTGAAGCCCCGGCCCGCCTTTTTGAACATGGTCTGTCCGCACACAGGGCAGTCGTCCTTCACCGGCACGTCCCAGGTCATGAAGTCGCAGCGGTTGGCCTCGTCCTTGCTGTTCACATGTTCGCAGCAGTAGTAGGTGTACTGCTTGTTGGTCTTTTTGCTGGTACCCGTGCGCTTCATGATGCGTCCGCCGCACTTGGGGCAGCGGCCGGGCATCTCCACTACCAGCGGCATGGTGAAGCTGCACTCGGGATAGCCCGGGCAGGCCAGAAAGCGGCCGAACCGGCCGGACTTGACCACCAGATTCCGCCCGCACTCGGGGCAGATCTCCTCGCTGACCTCGTCGGGCACCTTGATGCGGGTGCCCTCCAGATCCTTTTCCGCCTGCTTGAGGTTCTGGTCAAAGTCTCCGTAGAACTCCCGCAGCACGTCCTTCCAGGCGGTGGTGCCCTCTTCCACGGAGTCCAGCTTGCGCTCCATGTGGGCGGTGAACTGGAGGTCGGCGATGTCGCTGAACTTCTCCTTCATAAGGGCGGTGACCACCCGGCCCAGGTTGGTCATGCGCAGGTACTTGCCCTCTTTGATGACGTACTCCCGGTCCAGAATGGTGGACACGGTGGGCGCATAGGTGGAGGGGCGGCCGATGCCCTGCTCTTCCATGGCGCGGATGAGGGTGGCGTCGGTATAGTGGGCGGGAGGCTGGGTAAAGTGCTGGTCCCGGCTGAAGTCTTTCAGGCCCAGCACCTCTCCTTCCCGCAGGGCGGGCAGGGGGGATTCCTTCTCCTCCTTCTCCTCGTCCCGGCCCTCTTCATACACGGCGGTGTAGCCGGAGAACTTCAGGCTGGAGGAGCTGGTGCGGAAGCTGTGCTCGCCCGCCTCGATCTCCACAGAGACGCTGTCGTAGACGGCGTTGGCCATCTGGCAGGCCACAAAGCGGCTCCATACCAGCCGGTAAAGCCGGTACTGCTCGCCGGTCAGGTCTTTTTTCAGCATCTCCGGCGTCCAGTTCACATTGCTGGGGCGGATGGCTTCGTGGGCATCCTGGGCGCTGGCCTTGGCCTTGTAGCGGTTGGGCGTGGCGGGATAATACTCCTTACCGTAGCGGCCCACGATGAATTCCTTTGCGGCAGCCGTGGCCTCGTCGGAAATGCGCAGAGAGTCCGTTCTCATATAGGTGATCAGGCCCACGGTGCCCTCGCCCTCGATGTCCACGCCCTCATAGAGCTGCTGGGCGATGGCCATGGTGCGCCGGGGCGTCATGGAGAGCTTGCGGGACGCCTCCTGCTGCATGGTGGAGGTGGTAAAGGGCGGAGAGGGAGAGCGCTGCTTGTCCGTGCGCTTGACGGACTTGACCGTAAAGGGCAGGTTCTCCGTCTCGTGGACCACGGCGTCCACTTCCGCCTCGGACTTAAGCTCCGCCTTCTTCCCGTTTTTGCCGTGATAGCGGGCTGCAAAGGGGATCTTTTTCACATCGCTGCCGGTGAGGTTGGCGTCCAGCGTCCAGTACTCCTCCGGCTGGAACGCCTCGATCTCCCGCTCCCGGTCGTCCACCATGCGGGTGGCCACGGACTGGACCCGGCCGGCGGAAAGGCCACGGCGGATCTTTTTCCACAGCAGGGGGCTGAGCTCATAGCCCACGATGCGGTCCAGGATGCGGCGGGCCTGCTGGGCATCCACCAGGTCCTGGTCAATGTTCCGGGGCGCCTGGATGCTCTCCTGCACCACCTTTTTGGTGATCTCGTTAAACGTGACCCGGCGGGTCTTTTCGTCCGACAGGTTCAAAAGCTGCTTCAAGTGCCAGGAGATGGCCTCACCCTCACGGTCCGGGTCGGTTGCGAGATAGACCATCTTGGCTCCCTTGGCCGCTTTCTTCAGATCACTGATGATGTCCTCTTTTCCCTTGATGGGCTTGTAGACCGGCTCAAAGTCGTGCTCCAAGTCCACGCCCAGGGTGCTTTTGGGCAGGTCCCGTAAATGGCCCATGCAGGCCTTGACCTCAAAGTCCTTGCCCAGATATTTCCCAATGGTCTTGGCCTTCGCAGGAGACTCCACGATGACCAGGCTGTATTCTGCCATACTTACCTCCAGGCGCCCCGCAGGGCGCGTATTGATTCCTTATATTGATTCACGAAGCGTCACAGCGCGGGTATAGCGCTTGCCGCTGTGCTGTGTCACAAGTTCTTCGATCTCCAGCAGCGTCAGAGCGGACAGCACCCGCCGTGCGGGGATGCCCGTCTGCTCGATCAGATCGTCCACCAACATGGGCGCGTCTTCGTTCATGGCCCGCAGCAGCGCCGTCTGGTCGTCGGTGAGGCCCCGCTCGTTAGGGTCCACCATAGGCTTTGCCGGCCGGGCCGGCTCCGCTTTTTCGGTCTGGTAGCCCGTCACCTGGGGCTGGGGCGATGCCTGCCCGGGCGCACAGAGCTTTTCCGGGAAACGGCCCTCGTATTCCCGCAGGATGTCCCACGCGTCACTGACCAGCCCCGCGCCGTCCCGGATGAGCTGATTGCACCCCACGCTGGCGGGCGCATCAATGGGACCGGGCACGGCAAATACGTCCCGTCCCTGCTCCAGGGCAGCAGCGGCGGTAATGAGCGCACCGCTGCGCTCCGGCGCCTCCACCACCAGCGCCGCTACGGACAAACCGGATAAAATCCGATTGCGACGGGGGAAGTGGCTTCCCACCGGCCGGGTGCCGGGCGGGTACTCGCTGATGAGGCACCCGGCAGATGCCACATCCTCATAGAGATACTGGTTTTCCCTGGGGTAAACCACATCCAGTCCGTTCCCCAGTACCGCCACGGCCCGCCCGTCAGAGCGGAGAGCGCCCCGCAATGCGGCGCTGTCGATGCCGGCAGCAAGACCGCTGACCACCAGACCGCCGCACCGGGCGATGCCGTAGCCCAGTTTTTCCGCGCAGGCAACGCCATAGGGCGTGCAGGACCGGGTGCCCACCACGGCCACAGCCGCCTCCTCATCAAAGGCAGGGAGCCGTCCCCGCACATAGAGCAGGCACGGCGGATCGTAAATGTTGAGTAGTCTCCTGGGATATGCCGCGTCCTGAATGGTCAGCAGTGAAATGCCCAACTCCTCGCAGCGGCCCAGGATCTTCTGAGCGCCGGCAAGGTCGTGGTCAGTTAGACGCGCCGCCTGCTCCGGCGTCATGCCGTCAGTCAGAAGGATCTCCTCCCGGTCGGCGTAAAAGACCGCTTCGGGAGAGCCAAAGTGATGCAGCAGCGCCAGACGGGTCTGATTCTGCAATCCCCGCAGCTCACTGAGCCAAATCCAGAATTTCAGCACGTCTCCCGCCTCCTCTCACCGGCCTCTGGCCGCTTCCCACAAAAGCACGGTGGCCGCGGCAGCGGCGTTGAGGGACTCGCACCGCGCCCGCATAGGGATGCGGATGGTCCGGTCACACAACGAGAGCATGATCTCCGAAAGACCCCGTCCCTCGCTGCCGATGGCCAGGGCACAGCGGGCATAATCCACATTCCGGGCGTCCACCGTGTCCTCCCGCAGCGCGGCGCCGTAGAGCGGGATCCCGTTTGCGTTCAGCAGTTCCCGCAGGGCCTGGGGCTCCGCAGTCCAGGCCGGCAAACGGAACACGGCGCCCATGGTGGCCCGGACGGTCTTGGGATTATAAAGGTCCGCGCAGCCTGGAAGCAAAAAGACGCCGTCAGCTCCCAGCGCATCTGCTGTGCGCAGGATGGTGCCCACGTTGCCGGGGTCCTGCACCCCGTCCAGCACCATATAGACAGCTCCCTCCAGCTTGGCAGGCACGCTCTGGGGCGTCATGGCGCACACGGACAAAACGCCCTGGGGCGTCTGCGCCGGGGAGACGGACGCCATCACATCTTCCGGCACCTGCACCGTCCGCACCCCCTCCGGCAGCGGCGGCAGCGTAACGGACGGCGTGGCCACCACCGTGTGTACCGCCGCACCGTGGGTCAGAGCCTCGGTCAGCAGCTTGGGGCTGTCGCAAAGAAACTCTCCGCACCTGCGGCGATAGGCACCGGAGGCGGAGAGCTTGCGCAGATGGGTACAAAGCGGATTGCTGCGGCTGGTAATCATCTCCATCTCTTCACGCCCCCTTTCCACGGGAAATAGGGGGACACGGTCCCCCTGGTTGTTGATATGTGTCCTTTATCATAAAGGTATACCCCCTGGTTGTCAAGCCATGGTTTTCCCTCTTTTTCCACATCTTCTCCCCAAAATCGCGGTTTTTTCCCATTCCGGCGGCTCTCTTTCCCGCTCCCGCCGCCGGGAAAAAATGGGAGGAGCCGCACGATGGGCGGCTCCTCCCTGTGCTCTCAGCCGATGGAGAGCACCTTGTAATCCTGGGCCTCCACAGCGGTGCGGAGCACATCGTCGGCAACAGGCGCGCTCATGTGCACCACGGCGGTGCCCTGCTCGTGGCTCACCACGGCCTCCTCCACGCCGGGCACAGCCTCCAGGCACTTTTTCACCCGTGCCTCACAGTGGCCGCACATCATACCTTCGATCTTCATCGTCTTTTCCATGGTCTTTTTCTCCTTTTTTTGTTTGATTTTATGGTCTTTTTTTGCACTGTGTACATCAAAGAGGTTCAGCCGCAGCGCGTTGCTCACCACGCAGAAGCTGGAAAGGCTCATGGCCGCAGCGCCGAACATGGGGTTCAGCTGCCAGCCGGTCAGAGGGATCCACACGCCTGCCGCCAGGGGGATGCCCACCACGTTGTAGAAAAACGCCCAGAAGAGGTTTTCGTGGATGTTCCTGAGGGTCGCCCGGCTCAGGCGGATGGCCGCAGGCACGTCGCTCAGCCGGCTTTTCACCAGCACCACGTCCGCCGCGTCCACCGCCACATCCGCGCCGGCGCCGATGGCCACGCCGATGTCCGCCCGGGTCAGGGCCGGGGCGTCGTTGATGCCGTCGCCCACCATGGCCACCTTTCCATGGCGCTGCAGATCCCGGATCACCTGCTCCTTGCCGTCGGGCAGCACACCGGCCACCACCTCGTCCACGCCCGCCTGGGCACCGATGGCCCGGGCGGTACGCTGGTTGTCGCCGGTGAGCATGACCACCCGCACGCCCATATTCTTCAGCTGCCGGACCGCCTCGCCGCTGTCGGCCTTGATGACGTCTGCCACGGCGATGATGCCCAGCAGCGTTTCATCCCGGGCAAAGAGCAGCGGGGTCTTTCCCTCTTCCGCCAATCTCTCCGCCGCCCGGCGCAGCGCCTCGTCCATGTGTACCCGGCCGCCGATGAAGTCCATGCTGCCGCCCCAGAGCGCCGCTCCATTCAAGCGGGCGGTGAGGCCGCTGCCGGGCAGGGCCTGGAAGCCCTCTACCTTTGCCAGCGAGAGCTGCCGCTCCTCCGCCAGGCGCAAAACCGCACCGGCCAGGGGATGCTCGCTGCACGCTTCCAGCGCATAAGCCGCACCCAGCAGTTCCTCCTCCGTGACGCCCTCCGCCGCCAGTACGTCAGTGACAGCGGGCTGGCCGCTGGTGATGGTGCCGGTTTTGTCCAGGGCCACGATGTTCACCTTGCCCATCTCCTCCAGGGAGACGGCCGTTTTGAAAAGGATGCCGTTTTTGGCGCCCATGCCGCTGCCCACCATGATGGCCACCGGCGTGGCAAGACCCAGGGCGCAGGGGCAGGAGATCACCAGCACGGAGATGCCCCGTGCAAGGGCAAAGCCTACGCTCTGGCCTGCAATGAGCCACACCACCGTGGTGACGGCGGCAATGGCCATGACCACCGGCACGAACACACCGGACACCCGGTCCGCTACCTTGGCGATGGGGGCCTTGGTGGCCGCCGCATCGCTGACCATGCGGATGATCTGGGCCAGGGTGGTGTCCTCCCCCACCCGGGTGGCCTCGCACCGGAGGAACCCGGAGCGGTTCACCGTGGCAGCAGATACGCCATCACCAGCCACTTTATCTACCGGGATGCTCTCGCCGGTAAGGGCAGACTCGTCCACGGCACTCTCACCCTCCAGCACCAGGCCGTCCACGGGGATGCTCTCGCCGGGCCGCACCAAAAATACGTCGCCCCGACGCACCTGGGCCACCGGGATCGTCTGCTCCGTGCCGTCCCGCACCACACAGGCAGTCTTGGGCGTCAGCCGCATAAGCCCTTTGAGGGCGTCGGTGGTCTTTCCCTTGGACCGGGCCTCCAGCATCTTTCCGACGGTGATGAGGGTAAGGATCATGGCCGCTGACTCAAAGTAGAACTCATGGAGATACCCCATGGCAGCAGCGCTGTCTCCCCGGGCCTGCGCAGCAGTCAGGGCGAACAGGGCGTACACGCTGTACACAAAGGATGCTCCCGATCCCAGCGCCACCAGGGTATCCATATTGGGCGAGTGGTGCAAAAGCCCCCGGAAACCGCTGATGAAAAACCGCTGGTTGATGACCATCACCGCCGTCGTCAGCAGCAGCTGGGCAAGACCCAGCGCCGCCGGGTTGCCGGCGAAAAAGGACGGCAGAGGCCAGCCCCACATGGTGTGTCCCATGGAAAGGTACATGAGCACCAGCAAAAATCCAAGAGACGCCAGAAGCCGCCGCTTCAGTCGGGGCGTCTCATGGTCTGCCAGGGCCTCCTCCTGGGCCGCCGGGGACGGGGTCGCCTCCGCCGCGCCCTTGACCGCGGCACCGTAGCCCGCCTGCTCCACGGCGGCGATAATGGCCGACGGATCGGCGCTTCCCTCCACGCCCATGGAGTTGGTCAGAAGGCTCACGGAGCACCCTGTGACCCCCGGCACCTTCGATACCGCTTTTTCCACACGGGCGCTGCATGCGGCGCAGCTCATACCCGTGACCTGATATTGTTCCATGTATCTCCTCCTGTGCGGTGCGCCGCTCACTTCATCAGCTTGCGCAGCGTCACCAGCAGCTCGTCAATAGTCTCGTCCTTTCCTGCGCGGATGTCCTGTGCCACGCAGGTTTTGATGTGGTTTGCCAGCAGCTCCTTGCTGAAGGCATTGAGGGCCGCGTTGGCCGCAGCCACCTGGGCCAGGATGTCCGGGCAGTAGGCGCTTTTTTCCACCATGCCCCGGATGCCCCGGATCTGGCCCTCGATCCGGTTGAGCCGGTGGATGAGCCGCTTGTACTCCTCCTCTGACCGCTCCTTCGTTCTGTGACAGCCGCAAGTTGTCTCCATAGCCGATCCCTCACTTTCTGTGCCGCATTATATACCCCCATAGGGTATATGTCAATAGCCTCCACGCAAAAAAGAGCAATACCCACAGGGGGTATTGCTCTTTTCCCATATTCTGTATATTTTATCTCTTATCCGCCGCTATGCCGGGCCGCAAGAAACGCCGCCAGCGCCGCCGGCTCGTCCAGCGGAAACTGGGGACAGGGCACGTCCAGCACCATATCCGTCACCACCGCCAGACACTCCTCCGGCTCCGCCGCCATGGGCTTTCCGGAACCAGCCCGGTAAATGGCGATTTTCGGATAGCAGGACGCCTTGAATCCCTCCACCAGCACCAGATCCGCAGGCGGCAGCAGGGCCAGTACCTCCTCCAGCATGGGCTGGTTGCGGCGGTGCAGCAGCACTTCCCCGCCGCACACCACCGCTGTGGCCTCCGCCCCGGCAGCAAAAAGCCGGTGGGAGTCCTTGCCGGGACGGTCCAGGGCAAGGCCGTGAACGTCGTGCTTTACCACCGCCGCCGTCAGACCCAACTGCCCAAGGCAGGGAATCAGCTTTTCCAGATACCCCGTCTTGCCCGTGCCGGACCAGGCGGCAAATATATAGACCTCCGCCATGGCACCTGTCCTCACCGCTCTTCGGCCGGGCGCACTTCCACCAGATTGGTGTGCTGGCCGTTGCCCCGGGCGTAGGGCGTGGGGCGCAGGGAGGTAAGCACATTGATGCACCCGCCGTGGTCCGTGCCGGTTTCATCAGGCGCATACCAGGCGCCCTGGGAAAGGGCCACCACACCGGGCATGATTCGGTCCGTCAGGTGAGCGCCGATCTGCACCCTGCCCCGGTCGTTCCAGATGAGCACCTGCTGTCCCTCGGTGATACCCCGCTCCTGCGCGTCCTTGGGATGCATCCACAATGCCTGTGGATCGATGGTGTGCATCGCCTGATTGTTATCGTGGATGGAGTGGCAGCGTCGCTTGGTGTGCCAGCCGATGAGCTGGAGGGGATACCGTTCCCGCAGGGGATCGCTCGGTCCCTCCGGCGGGTCCACATACCGGGGAATGGCGGGCATGAAGTCCCGGAACTGGGTGTGCCAGATCTCCGGGGAGAACAGCTCCACCCTGCCGCTGGGGGTTGGGAACGGGTGATGGTCGATGTCCCGGCGCTGGTCGGCAAAAGCAATGCGCACGGGGGTATTCTGGTAGCGATAAATGCCGGCCTTTTTGAACGTCTCGTAATCCGGCAGCTCCGGCTCCTTGCGCCGCAGGTCCTCGTAGCACCACTCCAGCCACTGACCCAGCGTGCGCCCCTCGGTGAACTGGGGCCCCAGGCCGATCTTCTCCGCCACCTCGCTGAGCCAGTCGTACTCAAACCGCCCCTCGTACATCGGCTCGATCACCTGGTTGTTGAAGCCCACGAAGTCCCCGTACTGCCAGGGCTGGGTGATATTCTCTCCTTCAAACATGGAAACGCCCGGCAGCAGCACGTCGGCAAACTTGGCGCTGGCCGTCATGAAGAGGTCACTGCACACGATGAACTCACACTTGGAGGTGTCCCGCAGGATCTGGGCCGTGCGGTTGATGTCTCCGTGCTGGTTGATGAGGCAGTTGCCTGCCAGGTTCAAGATCATCTTGATGTCGCTTTGCAGCTGCTCTCCGCCGGTGACGCCGTCCAATTCCGTCAGCTCGTGGCCCCGCACCACCGCCTCTGTCCACAGGTACGTGGGGATCTCCATGGGATAGGGGTTGGGCACGTCCGGCATATCCACCCAGGGGTGCTGGGTGCAAAGGCCGCTGCCGCTGGCCCAGCCGCCGGAAACGCCCACGTTGCCGGTCATGCAGGCAAGCAGTATGCCGCCCCGGGCCCCCTGCTCGCCGTAGGCATGGCGCTGGGCGCCGAAGCCCTGCACCAGCGCCGCAGGCCGGGCGGTGGCGTAGCGGATGGCCAGGGAGCGGATGGTCTCCGCCGGAACGCCGGTAATGGCCGCCGCCCACTCCGGCGTTTTGGCCACGCCGTCTTTCTCGCCGGTGAGGTAGGAAAGCACACATTCCGACGGGTCCACCCCCTCGGGCATGTGGGCCTTGTCAAAGCCCAGGCAGCAGCGGTCCAGGAAGTCCTGGTCCTGCAAGCCCTCCTCCACGATCACATAGGCCATGGCGTCCTGCAGCGCCGCATCCGTGGCCGGCCGCAGGGGGACCCACTCGGCTCCCAGCTGCTCCGCCGTGTCGTTGCGGCGGGGGTCCACCACGATGATGGGGATGCCCTTCTTCCTGGCCCGGCGCAGGTAGTACATGGTCTGGCTGTCAAACTTCGTCTCCGCCGGGTTGTGGCCCCAGAGGATGATAAGGTTGCTGTTGAGCCAGTCAATGAGACTGTTGCCCGTCTCGCAGGTGCCGTACATCAGGTCCGTGGCCTTGCGGATGCAGGCGGTGGAATAGCTGTTGTAATAGCCAAGATACCCCCCGTCCAGCTTCAAAAGGCGCTTGGCAAGGCTGCTGCCGCTGATGGCGGCGCTGATGCCGGTGGCGTAGTTCACATAGCGGGAGCCGGGGCCGTAGGTGTCCCGGATGCGCACCCACTCCCGGGCAATAAGGTCCGTGGCCTCCTCCCAGCTGATGCGCTGGAATTTCCCCTCGCCCCGCTCGCCGACCCGCTTCATGGGGTAGCGGAGCCGGTCGGGGCCCAGAAAGGTTTTATGATAGTTCAATCCCCGGACGCAGGCACAAAGGGGCACGTCCTCCCCCGCCGCCTGGGGCGTGTCCGTGGTCAGCTTTTCGATCTGCCCGTCCCGCACATGGGCATGGATGATACACCGGCCGCCGCAGTTGTTGCGGCCCATGGTGTGGATGATCTTCGTTTCATTGTGTTGATCCATATGCTTCACCTGCCTGTGGTCTCGATCGCGCATACCGCCATGGCCGGCGGGTGCGTCGGTTTGGTTCAGTATACCTGATTCCCTCGGCGCTGACAATGAAAAAATCCCCCGTGCCGGAGGCACAGGGGATTTTCTGTACAGATCATACCCAACGGGCTGTTTCTCAATAGAGCTTGGCGCCGGCGGGGATGTGGTCGTCCACCATCAGGCAGTGGAGCTTCTCCACGCCTTCCTCGTGATGGATGGCGGAGATGATCATGCCGCAGGAGTCGATGCCCATCATCTTCCGGGGAGGCAGGTTGGTGATGGCGATGAGGGTCTTGCCCACCAGCTCCTCCGGCTCGTAGGTATCGTGGATGCCGCTGAGGATCACGCGGTCGGTGCCGCTGCCGTCGTCCAGAACAAACTTCAAAAGCTTCTTGCTCTTTTTCACAGCCACGCACTCTTTGACCTTTACCGCGCGGAAATCAGACTTGGCGAAGGTCTCAAAGTCCACAAACTCCTGGAACAGCGGCTCGATCTCCACCTTGGAGAAGTCGATCTTCTCCACAGGAGCCTCCGCGGCGGCAAGTGCGGTCTTTTCCGCCTTCTTGGCCTCGCCGATGGGCTTCATGGTGGGGAATAAAATTTTGCTCTCTCCATCCCGCCTCATACCGCTCCGTAGTGCGCAAAATCCGCATAATTGCTGGGTTTTTGAAACTATTTATCATCCGTCTTGTGTCCTATTGGGCCGTCCGCTTCACTCGAAAAGTTGTATAAAAATTGTAGTTGTTTGTAGGCGTATTTTTTTGTGAAAAAATGTGTCAACTCCAAAATGTCAAAAATTGGATAAATCTTCCACAAAAAGGACTGGCACATTGTAGAGCCATGAAGAACATCCCTGATACTGTTTCTTTATCGCTTTTAGCCTATATTATAAGGTATCTATGCTAAAACTGCGGAAACCAGCAATGCACAAACTGCTTATTTGCAGCTCATACAAATATGAGTATAACCCCATCAGTTATTCAAGTCAACATTTTTCAATGAACTACTTGTCTGCATAAAAAACTAGGAGGTTCACTATGCCAGAATACCAACTTCAAATTAAACAAGTGGTAGATTACCCACGATGCCGGATTTATCGTGAGTTCATCCACAAACTGATCAACGACCGGAGCATCCGCATAAACGGAGGCTCCGGCCTTTTTCATTTTACTGTACTTTGCAGCTATGCAAACTTCCGCACCTCATACCGCCGTATTGACGGGATCAGTTATACAGTCTCGCCCGGCGAATGGGTGTGCACCGTCAAGGAACTGTCTTGCTGGTTCCGCACCCGCTTTCATCGGCAGGCGCTGTCCATGCTGGATACCCTTCAGAAGCAGCACTTGATTTCCTATACACTGCTGGGCCGTGGCAATGTAGTCAAATATAAAATTCTCCACTGGGCTCGCCACAATTCCGCATTGGAGTACAATGCCCCATGTCAAAAGGATACCGGTTTTTTCTTCCTGCCAGTCTCGGTTGCCCTGGAGCTGGTCAGCTCTGCCCGCTGCTCTGAAATGGACATCGTCCTGGATCTGTGGGTATCCGCTGTCTACAACGATACGCAGGTGCAGGGGTCAGATGTCGGTCCGGTAGCCTACTTTCGCAATGGTACCGGAAACCCGCTGGTCAGTTACACTGAACTCTCCTGCCGCTGGGGGCTGTCACGCGCTACTGTATGCCGGATACTGAAAAAGCTGGATGGCCTTGGATATATTTCTATCATGTCGTTTCCCGGCCGGCATGGAAGCGTGATCTACCTGCAGAACTACCTGTCCACCATGTTTGAGATTTCTGATGTTTTAATCGACAAGGAGGAAGTTGCCATGACCTTAAACATTCATCTGGAGCTTCCGGAAACTGCTGAAACCGAAAAGAGCCATTCCGCCTCTGAGCATGAGGTCATTGTTTCGGATGCACTTTCCAGCGTTTCAAAATCGCACATTGAAACGATACTCCGCAAGATGGCTGACATCCTATCTACGCAAGGGATTTCCTGCTTTTCTTGCCCGCTCTCCCGCTATAAGTTATATCCCTTATCGGACGACTGCTGGGAAGAGTTGATTCCGCGTGCGCGAGGGAAATCCACAGCCCACTTTGGTCTGACCATCCTCTGCGGCACAAACACTTCAATCGCCACTTTTGAACTTACACTCACTCCCTCTGAGGAGCACGAAAATAGGAGGAACCTGAAATGAGAAAATTTGTTGAACCTGATGTTGCTGATAATCCCCTGTACCACGATACCTGGAAACTGCTGAAAAAATACCGGGATGTTGTGTGGAGCCTGGAGCTTTCTGTCCAGCATGTCCGTACCAAGTTTGAGATTGAGTATGGCACCTCCATCGAAGATTTTCTGGATTCAGTCTATCTGGCCGGCGCCGATCTGGCCGGAAGTGACATTGAGCATCATGCCAAGTGCATTGAACGCAGCCACAAAATGCTCAAGCTGCTGGATTCCGCAGTCGAATTGCTGCGTACCAAGCACAAAAACGGTGAGGCATATTACTGGCTGCTGTACTACTCCTTCCTCTCGCCGCAGCAGCTCAAAAATGTTGAGGAAATCATCGAAACCCTGCGACCGCATATTCGTGACATCAGTTTCAGAACCTACTACCGCAAACGCCGGGAAGCCATTGAAGCCCTCAGTTCCGTCCTTTGGGGCTATACCTCCAAGGACAGTTTAGACATGCTGGAACAGTTCTTCCCAGAGACAAAATCACTTTCCGGACAGTCGGGCAAATAATTGGCACATTTCGGGAACAAAATTGGCATGGTTCTGCTCTTTCAGTGTAAATACCGATGTGTTAAACTGAATATGCTCAAACTTGCACCCAAAACCGAACAGGACAGTAACGGCACCTTTCATCAGGGTGCTTTTTTGCTGCCCAGATGGCCGCCCGACCATTTGAAAGCCCACATTTGTTTTGACAGGTGTGGTTTTTTCTGTTCCCTATTGAGCATCAAAAAATCATTCAGAATTGGAGGATCGCAAATTGAAGAAAACGAAAACCCCTCAAACTCCGCAGCTCCAGGAGCTGGATACCCAGTCCAAGCACAGGATTTCGCTGCCCAAAGTGGCTTACAGTGCCTTCCTGTGTGTGATGATGTCCATGATGTTCTGTCAGCCGGCTTATGCTGCAACAGATGTATGGACCAAGGCCAAAGAGATCATGCAAGATGTATACACCCAAATCCTCGCCATCTCCACTATCGCCGCCATCGTCACTGCTTCGGTAGCCTTACTGCTCATGAACTTCTCCCGTTCCGGACGGACGGTGGATGAAAGCCGCGCTTGGCTCAAACGAATCTGTATCACCTGGGCTATCCTCAACGGCTTGGGCTTTATTATGGCGTATGTGACGCCACTCTTTAGTGGTGGACAATGGACAGGCTGATTGACCGTCTGACTGCTCGCCGGAAAGGAGGCTTGCATTTATGGGCATTTTAGACGGCATAGTGGAATGGATCGCAGAACAGGTAATGGCCGGTCTTGATCTGGTGACCACATCGGTTTTGGGTGCGCTGGGCTGTGATATGGCTGTATTTCTGCGTTATTTTCCCGCAGCAGAGACTATGTACTCTGTTTTCGTAGCTCTGGCAATCGGGATCATCCTGCTTAACTGGGTCTGGCAGTTATTCAAAAACTTCGGTCTTGGCGCAGGTGTGGAAGCAGAAGACCCGGTAAAGCTGAGTATCCGTTCCGTTATTTTTATCCTGCTGACGCTCTTTTCAGATGAAATCGTCAATATTGTTCTTACCATCGGCGGCACCCCCTATCACTGGATCATGGACTCTGACCTTCCTGCATTAAGCTTTGCAGACTTCAATTCCGTAATGCTGGTCATCATCGGTGTGTGTGCCAATGGGGCTGTGGCGCTGATTACCTTGATTTTGGTTCTCATCCTGGCCTGGAATTACCTAAAACTTCTGTTCGAGGCAGCTGAACGGTATGTGCTGCTCGGTGTACTGGTCTACACGGCTCCTGTGGCTTTTTCTATGGGCGCCAGTCAGACCACAGCAAACATCTGGAAATCCTGGTGCCGGATGCTTGGCGGTCAAATTTTCCTATTGGTCATGAACGCCTGGTGCCTGCGCCTGTTCACAAGCATGGTGGGGTCCTTCCTTGCGAACCCGCTTTCGTTGTAAGGAGGTCTTATCCTTGAAGAAACTCAAAAAAATTTTGTTTGCGGCCTTTACAGTCGCAATTCTCTCCTGCCTGCTCTGCCAGCCGGCTTTTGCCGCTATCTCCGAAAGCGATGTGCAGGCTCAGGTAGACGCTGTGGGAAAAGAAGCCGTTTCCGGCAATGTGTTTATCTGGTTTCTCTGTGCTATCGGCTTTCTCAAAGTCGGCCAGAAAATCGATTCCTTCCTCTCCAGTCTTGGTGTCAATGTAGGACATACCGGCGGCAGCATGCTGGCTGAGGCTATGATTGCTGCCAGAGGCATCGGCGGCATCAAGAACTTTTCCAGTCACCACTTTGGCGGCGGGAGAAACAGCAGTTCCACCAATGTCAACTCAAACGGTGGTAAAGGCAGCGGCGGCTTTGGAGCAGGGTTTGCCAGCGGCGGTCTTTCTGGAGTGGTGAGCCGAAAAGTCACAAACAGTGCCATCAAAACAGCCACCACAACTCCCGGCTCCAAGCCTTCCGGTCTTGGCAGTCTTTTAGGCGATGCTGCAGCCGGAGGAATCGGCGGCCATATGTACGCTTCTTCCGTTAGTAAGGGCGGCAATTTTGCCAACAATGTAATCGGCAGCGTAGCCACGGGCAGTATCAGCCAGATGGGGGCCATTTCCGGTGAAAAAGCCGCCGAAGCCCTGCACTCTTACATGGGATATGCGGCACTGGAATCCGGAGCTGAAAATGTTCCGACCTTCCAAAATGTCGAAATTGGCGGCGGCCGCATCACCGGCACAGAAGTGACTGCGGAACATCCCGAAGGCATCTCCTTTGGTATGTACCACGCAGACCAATATGTTGCCCCGGAAGGCCAGTACACCACCGTTCATGCCGTGGATGGCACAGCATGGTATAAGCAGTACGCTGTGGATGCTGTTGACAAATCGCCCTATATGGCTCCTGACGGTTCTATCGCCTTCAACGAGTCCATTGTCAAAAAGCTGCCTCCAGCCCCGAGGAGAAAGGACAAGATATAAATGCCAGAAGATCAAAAAAGCAGTTTTTCCGAAGCTGTGGAGACCGGTGCCTCCGCAGCGCATACCATCCGCGGCGCAATCAAAACCGGAAAAGCTATTTCCTCCGCTGCCAAAGGCGCTGCCGCAGGCGGTCCTTACGGTGCAGTTGCAGGCGCAGTGTGGGCAGGCCGGAAGCATATCGGAAAAATCATTGTGGCAGTCATTGCCCTGCTTATGCTGCCGGTATTATTTGTTCTCATGCTCCCCGGTCTTATTTTCGGCGGACTGACCAATGCCTTTTCGCCATCTGACCCCGAAATTCCGATTTTGAATAGCAAAACAGCGATTATTGAGAACGCCAACGAGATCACCTTTACCCTCAACGGCATCTTGGGCGAGGCACTGGATGATGTACTTGCCCGGATCGAAGCTGACTTTGCGGCATCGGGAGCCGACCATATGGAGGTCAAAAACGCCTATTCCAGCGGTCCCATTTATAACGCCAACCTATTTATCTCTCAGTATTGTGCGGCCAAAGACAAGGATTTTGAAAGCATTTCTCTGAATGACCTTGCCGCCACCCTGCGGGAAAACAAACAGCATCTATATTCCTACACCAGCAAGCAAGAGATTCGTGAGAGCACCGTGACTGATCCGGAGACTGGGGAAGAAACAACGGTGTCCGAAACATGGATGGTCTATACTGTCCGTTACAACGGTGAGTCCTATTTTTCTGATGTTGTATTCCAGCTTACCGATGACCAAAAGGAGCTTGCATCTGATTACGCTTCCAACCTAAGCCTGTTCTTGGGCGATGGTCTGCTGCAAAATCTGGAAGCGTGGACCGGAAACAGCATCACCGCTCTGGGCGATGTTACTTTCACCGACGGGATCACACCTGTTGTTTACTACAATCAGCTGGATGAACGCTATGCCGGTAAAGCATATGGTACGGACAATATTGGCGGTTATGGCTGCGGCCCTACCGCTATGGCAATCGTGGTGTCCTCTCTGACGGACGATATGGTTGACCCTGTGGAGATGGCCGAGTGGTCTTACAACAACGGCTACTGGTGTAAAAGCAGTGGTTCTTACCATGCGCTGATACCTGCCGCCGCTGGGGAATGGGGGCTTCCGGTTTCCGGCTGTACCACTGCGGAACCACAGCGCATCACAGACGCACTGGCTAATGGTAAACTGGTAGTAGCAATCATGTCTGAAGGCCACTTTACCTCTTCCGGTCACTTCATTGTCCTGCGTGGCGTAAAAGACGGCAAGATCATGGTGGCTGACCCTGCCAGTTACACACGGAGCGAACAGCTCTGGGATCTGTCCATTATCTTAAATGAGGCCAGCCGGCGCGCTGGAGCTGGCGGTCCGTTCTGGATTATCGGCTGATGTGCCCGCCCGGCTTCGGAAACGAGGTTAATCATGAATCATAAAATCGACCGAGATACCTACATAATACCACCGAATTTCATCGAGTCAGGCACCTTCTTCGGTGGTATGTTCAAAGCCCGCAATGTGATTGAAGCCGGTATCCTGGCATTTGCCATTGGTGTGCCGGTTTTTTCATTGCTCCCTCTTGGCCTGACTGCCCGTATCATCGCTTTGTGCCTGACCGCACTGCCAGCAGCATTGGTGGCGCTTATCGGAGTTTCCGGTGAGAGCCTTTCCTCTTTTCTGCTGATTTTCATAAAGTACCTGCGAAATCGCCGCATTGTAGGCGGTAACAGCGCAGAAGATGCGGTTCCTGCGGCAGAGCATGGCGGCAAGCATATCAAAAAGAAGGTACACAAGCCCGATAAGGCTCCCCGGCGGTCACGGCGCTCCGGCAGAGAGGATTTCCCAGCGGAGTTTGATGAAGTTCGTGGCTACGAGATCCGCCAAAAACTCCGTCCTGTGAAAAAGCAGAAGCCTGCCAAAGAGAAGAAAGCCGCCAAGCAAAAAAAGAAGGTCTCCAAAGAGCGCAAAGTAAAACGCCCTATCCGCACTCAGGAGCCGAAGCCCGCCTGCCTTAACCCGGTAGCAGATTATCTGCCGATTTCCAAAATTGAAAACGGCATCATCTACACGAAGGACCACCGCTATGTCAAGGTCGTCGAGGTAGTACCCATCAATTTTATGCTGCGCAGCGCCCAGGAACAGCGGAACATCATCTATTCCTTTGTGTCCTACTTGAAAATCAGCCCCATCAAGCTGCAAATCAAGGTACTGACACGTCGGGCAGAGATCAACCGCCATCTGGATACCGTTCGGAAGGAGATGGAACAGGAGACCAATGAACAATGTCTGCTCATGCAGGAAGACTACCTCCAGTTCGTTCAGCAGATCGGTTCCCGTGAGGCAATTACCCGACGTTTCTTCCTGATTTTTGAATATGAGCCGTGGAGCAACACCAAGCGCTCTGATGAAGAAGGCGAGGCAATCAATGCCCTGCAAAGTGCAGTCCATACTGCTACCAACTACCTCCGTCAGTGCGGTAACGAGGTCATCGTTCCGGAAAACTGGGATGAGTTTACGGTAGATGTCCTCTATAACCTGCTCTGCAGAAATGAAAGTGCTGTAAAGCCGCTCTCCGTCCGGGCACAGGAGGTTGTGGCTGAGTACCTTGCCAAAGGGCGCGACAGTGAGATCGACCATATCCCTGCCACCGAATTCTGTGCGCCAAAAAGCATTGACTTCACGCATGGTCACCATATCTGCATTGACGGTCTGTATTATGCTTATTTGCTGGTGCCCTCTGATGGCTACAAAACGCAGGTTCCAGCCGGCTGGCTCAGTCTTATCGTCAATGCCGGTGATGGGATCGATATGGATATGTTCCTCTCCCGTCAGCCCAAAGAAACCATCATCCAGAAAGTCGGACAGCAGCTGCGTATCAACCGTTCCAAAATCAAGGACGCCAGCGACACCAACACCGACTTTGATGACATTGATGGCGCTATCCGAAGCGGGTACTTTCTCAAAGAGGGTCTTGCCAACAACGAGGACTTCTACTACTTGAATCTGCTGATTACCATTACTGCCTCCAACGAGGAAGACTTAGAATGGAAGGTCAGCGAGATGAAAAAGCTCCTGCTCTCACAGGACATGAACGCCTGCACCTGCCATTTTCGGGAGGAACAGGCGTTTTTATCTGCCCTGCCATTGGTGGCAATGGAAAAGAAACTGTATGAGCGGGGTAAGCGCAACCTGCTAACAGGCGGTGCCGCAAGCTGTTATCCCTTTACATCCTATGAGATGTGTGATGATAACGGTATCCTGCTGGGTGTCAACAAGTACAACAGTTCCCTTATTATCGTGGACATCTTCAATTCTGCGGTCTATAAGAACGCCAATATGTCGATCCTTGGCACGAGCGGAGCCGGCAAAACCTTTACCATGCAGTTGATGGCGCTGCGAATGAGGCGGAAAAATATCCCCATTTTCATTGTTGCACCCCTAAAAGGCCATGAATTCCATCGCGCCTGCTCCAATGTGGGCGGCTCCTTTATCCAGATTTCACCGGCCAGTCCCCACTGCATCAATGTCATGGAGATTCGGCGGGTAGACCGCTCGGTGAATGAACTTCTGGACGGTCCAGGCATCCAGTTATCTGAACTTGCAGCAAAGATCCAGCAGCTCCACATATTTTTCAGTCTGCTGATCCCCGATATGTCTCACGAGGAACGACAGCTTTTGGACGAAGCCCTTGTTCGTACCTATAACACAAAAGGCATCACTCATGATAATGCCTCTTTGGAAGACCCTGCAAAGCCCGGCCAGTACCGTGAGATGCCGGTGCTTGGTGACCTGTACGAAATTTTGAAAACCTCCAAGGAAACGATGCGCATGGCCCACATCCTAAACCGTCTGGTAAACGGAAGCGCCAGCACCTTCAATAAGCAGACCAATGTTCGGCTCGACAACAAGTACACTGTTTTGGATATTTCCTCCCTCACCGGAGACCTGCTCACCGTAGGTATGTTTGTGGCGCTGGACTTTGTTTGGGACAGAGCCAAAGCCGACCGTACAGAAGAAAAAGCCATCTTCATTGATGAGTGTTGGCAGCTTCTATCCGGTGCCGGTGCTGCTGGTGTAAGATTGGCCGGCGATTTTCTTTTGGAAATTGCCAAAACCATACGCGGTTACGGCGGCGCCTCGATTTTTGCAAGCCAGGATCTTGCCGATTTCTTTGACCTTGACGGCGGCAGATTTGGTAAGGGCATCATCAACAACTCCAAGACCAAGATCATTCTGAATCTGGAGGACGACGAAGCCCAGCGGGTACAGGAAGCCCTGCACCTGTCCGATGCTGAAACAATGGAGATCACTCACTTTGAAAGAGGTCACGGTCTGATTTCTACCAATAACAACAATATTATGGTGGAGTTCAAAGCCAGCCCTCTGGAAAAGGATCTGATCACTACCGACCGCCGCGAGCTGCGTGAAATCGTAGAGCGAAAACGCCGTGAACAATCCACATCTGCCGAACAGCAGATATAACAATTTGAAAAGCGAGGTGATTCCCATGTGCAACTTTCCTGCCAGACACCGCTATGCGTCTGCTTTGCGCCTGTATTACGCCTAAAAGCCAGTTTTGCCAGCCAGATCATCTTTTGGTTTACACTGACTGGCTTTCCTTCCTATTTAATGCGTCTTGAATACGCCTATATTACGCCATTGGAGGTGATACCCATGAAGACCAGGGCTGAAATCTATGGAAATGAAGCTGCGACTCTGCTGCGGATCGTCACGATGTATCCCGGTCTCAATATGCAGCAGCTTCTTTGCTTTCACCCTGGCAAAGAAGAAATCATCAAGACCCTGCTCTCCCATCTGCAAAAGCAGGGCCGTATTTTTCAAACTGATACAGGCGGTTACTTTCCGTCTGGTTGGGCAGCAAAATCAGACAACTCCCTGATACGGGCTGCCTGGGTACTCTTGGATTTTATCGGACAGGTGGAATACCATGCTCCCGGTGATTTTCCGGTCAAGCTTATCTTCTTTGCAAACGGTGAACTATACGAAATCGTCTACGCAGCTTCCGGCCAGGAGGCCCTGATCAACCATGCGCTTCGGGATGACCGCAGCGGTGGACGCCGCATCATTTTGGTCGATAATCCGGAAGACATTCGCCGCATTGACTGCCCTGGCATTTCCGGTTTCTGCACCGTGGATGCAGCGGGCCAGGTGCATTACTTTAAGAAAACAGGAGGAACTTGATTGGAACGAAAAATCATCTCACACCGAATCGGAAGCATTCTTGATGATATATCCCGTTTGAGCAATGCTCTTTACGCGATGGATACCACGGATATTCAGCGCTATCCGGACAACTATGAAGTCTTATCCACTGACGCCGCCCTGCGGGCAGAGAAAATTGCCTGCAGGCTGCGGCATTTGATATATTCCAGCACCACCATCCGCAAAGGCGATTACCTGACATCCGCCGGTATTGTACACGGAATTGAGGTTGTCTATGAGGACGGTGTACTGGAGGTCACCCTGCCTGGTCTGCTCCCAAAACGCAAGCAGAGGCAAAACACTGAGTTTCTGCTCGACCCGTTCTACTTCTCATTAGAGCAATACGCCAAAGAGCATCCCATGCCCCGCTTCAGCGATTGTGTGGTGTGCTTTACGCAGGTTTATGACCAGTGCCTTCCCACCCGGCGTATCCGTGACTACGACAATCTGGAAGAAAAGCAGCTTCTGGATGTCCTCTCCACCTTCGTCATGGCTGACGATACCGGCCTGCTCTGCGATGCCTACAACACCGCTGCGCTGGGCGAAAAGGATTGTACCAGAATCAGTGTCATGGAAAAAAAGCGGTTTCCCGCCTGGCTTGCTGAGCATGAAAACACCCTAAAATCCATCTCGGATTTTTGAGCATTTTCAGCCATTGCTTGTCCGACCTACCGCAACACCGTATTTCGCCCCGGATTTCGGGGCTTTTTTCTGTCGTTACACCACGGATTTTTACCGAAGTTCCTTGCAGTCTCGGTAAAAGCCACACACCACAAGGAGGTGATCACTTGGGAAATTCCCACAGCCAGACACGATGGCGTACAGGCTTCTCTCTCTGACTGCCATCTCCGGCGAGTTCCCCACAGACCAGCTTAACAGACTTCCCGGCAGTCCGTATTATCTGGAGTCTGTTGTCACTGCACTGAAAAAAGACGGGCTGCTGCGTACCTATTACCGGGATAAACTGCGCGGCTACCGTTTGGGGCCGCGAGCCAAAGCCACTCTGCTGGAAAGCCGGCCGGACAGGTTTGCCAGCTATCTGACAGGAGATACCGACACCAACCGTTTGAAATGCGAAATTGACCGAAGACTCCGGCTACACCGCCTGGCAGAAACCTATGTGACCATGGATAATGCGGGGGTATGTGTGTATCGGGATGAAAAACCGGCAATTTTTGCGCCGGAGGGTTACGCTGGCGGCAGGATTGTCTATCCTGCTTTTTTCAGTTCGAGAGAAGTGAAAGAAATGGGGATCGACACCACGAAGATCCGCAGTTCCCGCTCCACTGGAATACTCCTTGCGCCCTCCGGCATCTTCGTGACCTACAACAGCAGCAGCGCCCTGATGAAGTGGCGCTACAAATCGGAAATGCGGGTCAAGGCATTGATCTGGAGCGTAATCTGCCAACAGCGCCTGTCCCAACAATTTCGCCATGAGGATGTTCATGGACTGATTCTGGGCAACAGCATGGATCTGGCTTACCAGATCTTGACCAGCACCGGAGGACGCAAACATGATTTCTTCATGCTGGATGGCAGCTATGAGCATTTTCTTTATCTTACCAACGACCATCAGGGGGAGGTGATACTTGCACTGCTGTGCGACCCTGGGAAAACTGCGGAGCTGGATCGCATTCTGCTCCAAGGTCTTACTGCGAGGCAGCCCGGACTGGCTATTGAGCATGACGGAATTTCACCGGACGGCTCACCAGTCCTGTTTGGCTATTTCTGTGATCTGCCCCGTATCGCACGCTTTAACACCTCTCTCGAACTATCCGAGCGCCCGGGCATACTGATCTGCTTTGACTTCCAGGCAGAGGTACTTCGCAGCTACTGCGGTTCCCGGGTGCGCTTCCAGACCATTGATTTCACAAAATTCGAGGGGAGGTTGTTCCCATAAACAAGAAAAAACTGATCGTGAGCCTGATTGCAGCGCCCTTTGCCATTCTTGCGATCCTATACGCAGGCGGCTTTCTGGCGCAGCTTTTGGGCAACTATGCAACCTGGAAACAGGGCGGCGGCATTCCCGGCGATGGTACTTCACCGCTGGCCGCTTCGCCCGACTTCCTTCTCTGCCTTTCCTCTGTGCTCCGACCGCCTTATGGCGTGTATGGCATCTTGATCTGCATTGGCTTGTTAGCAGTGCTGCTCATCATGGTCATGCGCATGGGATATGGTGATGCCGGCGAGTATGATGAAGACCGTAATTTCTCCTACTCCGCCAAAGGCACTTATGGCACCTCCGGCTGGATGTCCCGCAAAGAGATGTCCGGCGTACTGGATCTGGTGCCTGATCTGCGAAAACACAAGGGTGTTGTACTGGGTATGCTGGATGGCAAAGCAGTCTGCATACCGGAAGATACCAGAATCAACGGCAATCTGGCCGTCTACGGTGCCAGTGGTTCCATGAAAACCCGTTCGTTTTGTATGAACCGTATCCTTCAGGCCACTGTCCGAGGCGAAAATAGCGCCGGAGAATCGCTGATCATCTGCGATCCCAAATCGGAATTGTACGAGAAGTCAAGCGAATTTCTCCGCAGCCGGGGCTATTGTGTCAAGGTATTCAACCTCGTTTCGCCTGAAAACTCAGATTCCTGGTGTTGCCTTGCCGAAGTTGAGGGACAGGAACTAATGGCCCAGCTTTTTGTAGATGTCATCATCAAGAACACCACGAACAACGGCAAGAGCGACCATTTCTGGGATGCCTGCGAGATGAATCTGCTCAAGGCCTTGGTACTGTATGTGGATCAAGGCTATGCGGAAGAAAACCGCAACATTGGCGAAGTCTACCGGCTGCTGACTCTCAATGGAGAATCCCAACTTGACACATTGTTCGAGGCGCTTCCTTCCACGCACCCTGCCAAAGCACCCTACAGCCTATTCAAGCAGGCCAGCGACACAGTGCGAAGCGGCGTGATTATCGGTCTGGGCAGCCGCCTGCAGGTATTCCAGTCTGAGCTGATTAAAAAAATTACCGCTAAGAATGAGATCGATCTGGAACTTCCGGGTCAGCAGCCCTGTGCCTACTTCCTCGTTACCAGCGACCAGGACAGCACCTTTGATTTTCTGGCCTCGCTGTTTCTATCTTTCTGCTTCATCAAACTGGTGCGATATGCAGACCACAACTGCGAGGGCGGCAAACTGCCTGTGCCTGTCCATATCCTTGGGGAAGAACTGACAGCGTGCGGCACAATCCCAGACCTCTCCCGCCGGCTCAGCGTAATACGATCCCGGAATATCTCCATGTCCTGTGTGTTCCAAAATCTCGCAGGATTGCAGAACAGATACCCGCAGAATTTGTGGCAGGAAATCATTGGAAACTGTGACGCGCAGTTGTTTTTAGGCTGTACAGACCAGCTTACTGCCGAATTTATTTCTGCCAGGACAGGGCTTGCCTCTGTAGCAGTATCCAGTAAATCCAAACAGCTGGGCACCTGGCGTATCTCCAACTATACACCAGAGTTTCGTGAGACCTCCGGTGTTGGAAAACGCCCTGTACTTACTCCTGATGAAGTCCTGCGGCTCCCGCTGGATCAGGCGCTCATCATCATCCGTGGCAAGAAGGTTCTGCAGGTAGACAAAATGGATTACTCCAAACACCCGGAAGCCAAGTACCTGCGTTCCTGCAAAGCATCTGCCCATGTGCCGGAATGGCGCCGCTTGGAAGAAGAAGCCGCCAAAACACCGCAGCCCACGCCGAAACCGGCTCCTGCAGCAAAGAAACCGGCAAAGCGCAAAGCCACAAAGCCGGCATCCCCCATGGATAAATCACCCAAAGAGGCTCCGGCTCCCAAATCTGCCGGTACACCGGAAGGCATTATCACCACAGACAAGGATTCCATCCTGTCTTGAACAAAACTATCAAATTCATAGGAGGTTTTAATCTATGGCAACCAAGAAAAAAGAACTTCTGGAACAGGACGCTCCTGTTACCGAAACCGTTATGTCAGAAGACGAAACTCTGCTGGCCGATACCGCTCAACCTGAATCCCTTCCTGCTGCCGCTGGCGATGGTCTGGATTTGAACGAACTGCTAGGGCAGATGGATCAGCCCCAAGAGGACACCTCTGCCGAAGATATGGCTGAAGATCCCCTTCCTGAACTCACCGAGGAGGAAATGTTCGGGGATACGCCTGCTGAAACAGACGATCAAAGCGCTGCTCCCACTGATATGCCGGAAGACTCTGATGTGCAGCCGCCTGATGTTTACGAAGATAACGCCGATGCTGTGCAGGAACCCCTTGCACCTCCCAAGCCCAAACGTACCAGCCGAAAGAAGAAAGAAGCTGCTGCTCCTGAAGAAATTGTCACAGAGGAAGTCCCTGCCGAGGCTGCCGATCCGGTAGCTACAGCCGATACTATCCCTGATGCGGAGGAAGCCGCTGTGGAGCCTGATGCTTCTGCCTTGGAGGAAGCTGCCGCTCCTGCACCCACTTCTCCTCCCCGGCGTCAACCCCGCCCCCAGCGCGGCGAGGCCTCCGTTCTTACCATCCGCAGCCGGGATGATGTCGAGACTGCCGAAGACCGTGATGATGTAATCTGGCATGAAATCCATAATGCCTACCGCACCCGCAAGATCATCACCGGCAAGCTGGGCGGCATTGAACAGCTGGACAACCGCAAGACGGTGGCAGTTGTGGATTACAAGGGGTTCCGTGTCATTATCCCTATCAAGGAAATGATGATCAATCTGGGCCGCAGCCCTTCCGGTCAGGAATACGCCGACCTTATGCTGCGCCAAAATAAGATTCTTGGCAACATGCTCGGCGCTGACATTGACTTCATCGTGCGTGGTATCGACTCCAAAACCCGCAGCGTAGTTGCCAGCCGCAAGGAGGCCATGCTGCGCAAACGCCAGATTTTCTATCTGGATACGGATGCTGCCGGTATGTACCGTGTCTATGAGGGCCGCATCGTCCAGGCGCGTGTGATTGCAGTGGCTGAAAAGGTTGTGCGCGTGGAAGTTTTCGGCGTTGAAACCTCCATCCTTGCCCGTGACCTTGCCTGGGATTGGATCGGTGATGCCCATGAGCGTTTTTCCGTAGGCGATGAGGTTCTGGTCCGTATTCTCAGCGTGCGGCGCAACAGTCTGGAGGACTTGGGCATCAAGGCTGACATCAAGAGTATTTCCGAGAACACCGACAGGGACAACCTGCAGAAGTGCCGTATCCAAGGCAAGTATGCCGGCCGTGTCACAGATGTCCACAAGGGCGTTGTCTATGTGCGCCTCTCCAATGGCGTCAATGCGGTAGCCCACTCCTGCTATGACTACCGGATGCCCGGCAAAAAGGACGATGTATCTTTTGCCGTCACCCGTCTGGATATGGAGCGGGGTGTGGCCGTAGGTATTATCACCCGGATCATCCGTCAGAACCTGTAAGCAAAGCGCCTGGGAAGCAGCGGCGAACTGTTTCCCAGGCTTGCTTTTTATCATTACCGAAACTCCCACCGCATATCCTCTCCACACGACTGTTCTCTTAAATCCTCTATATAGATTTTTATTTTTCATTTGCGTTGATTTTTCACAAAAATGCGGATATAATATATTATAGCAAGGATTTAGGAGGTTGTTTTATGCTGATTCAATTTAGTGTAGAGAACTTTCTCTCTATCAAAGATAATGTCGTGTTATCCCTGCTTGCCAGTAAGGATAACGAACATCCGGAACACCTGATTGTGGACGGAAACAAAAAGCATTTGAAGTCTGCCGTGATTTACGGTGCCAATGCTTCCGGAAAGTCCAATGTCTTGAATGCATTTTGGTTCATGGTAAATTATGTGCTGACTTCGCATAACCAGCAGCTCCACAAAACCATTGAGCGTTCGCCGTTCAAGTTTGACCGGGAAACACCCTCTCGCCCCAGCAGCTTTGAGGTCATCTTCACCACAAATGGCATCCGATATGCGTATGGCTTTTCTGTAACAGACAAAGCTGTTATTGAAGAATATCTGTATTACTATCCCAATGGCAGGCAGGCACTCATTTTTGAGCGAAAAGACACAAAAGATTTTCGCTTTACCGTTGATGTCGATGAACAAAATACTCTCAAGGATCGCACTTCGGCCAACAAGCTCTATCTGTCTGTCGCATCAAACTGGAGCTATTCCAAAGTGATTCCGGTTCTGGAATGGTTTGCTTCCTGCCAGATCATCACGAAAAATTCTGTTGCAGACGCCTACGGCCTTGAAGCAGAACAACTCAAAGATGATGACTACCGGCATGTGATCGCCTCTATGCTGCGTGTTGCAGATTTTGGCATACAGTCCCTTCAGATGCGTGATACAGAACCCGCTCCTTCTCAGCGTAATGATATCTTTACCAATATCGAGGCCATTCACACGGTACAGGATACAGAGGGAAATACTTCTTCCTACGCGCTGAACATGGCAGAGGAATCTGATGGCACCAACAGTTATTTCAAACTGATCGGTGTTGTAAAAAAGGTGCTGGATGAAGGAACGCTTCTTGTCGCTGACGAGATGGACGCTCATCTGCATCCTCTTCTGACAAAGCATCTGGTCTCGCTTTTTAACAGCGTGGAGTTCAATCCAAATGGAGCCCAGTTGATTTTCACATCACACAACACCAATCTTCTTGACCTGGATGTACTGAGGAGAGATCAGATTTGGTTTACCGAAAAAGACGAGCAAACAGCGGCTACCGATCTGTTCTCCCTTTACGATTTTTCCATCCGCAAGGATGCCAAGGTGGAGAAAGGCTATCTGATTGGCCGTTATGGTGCAATCCCCTTTATCAAGGGAGGGCTGTAAAATGGCACGTGGAAAAATTGAAAAGCGTGGACAGCGACGCAGAAAAATAAAGCCTGTCATTCTGATTGTAACGGAGGGTTCTCAAACTGAGCCTAAGTATTTTGAACACTACCGCAACCGTCAGACAAACATTGATATTCGTGTGGTCGGCAGCCGCACCAGCGGAGGTGAAACAGATTATCTCAGCCTGATCCGGAAAGCCGTGGAATATCAGAACAAAAATCAGATTTCCGTATCAGAGGGAGACTCTGTATGGGTAGTTGCAGATGGAGATGTGAACTACAACAACCCTGACCCCATCACTGCAAAGGACAGTCTGCTCTCCAAGGCAAGGAAAATGGCAGATGCGAAGGGGATTCAGATTGCACTCTCCAATCCCTGCTTTGAATTTTGGTATCTGTTGCATTTCCAGTACACCACCAAATTTTTCAAAGACTACCCCGCAGTGAAAAACGCATTGACCACTTATCTCCCTGATTATGAGAAAGCTGGCGATGTATATAACCAGTTAGCAGAGCATACAGCCATTGCGATTCAGAACGCCAAACGTGTAGAGCAATACCATCTTCAAAATGACAGCAGCAAACCGTTTGGAATTGCTGTCAATCCATTTACCGACATCTATCAGCTGGTGGAATCACTGCTGTAATGTTGCAAAGAAACATGGTTGGCACAAAATTGTCTCTACATTGGCACAGTCCTGCCCTTTCGCCGTAAATCCATATCTGTTATACTTGGTACAGTCAAAACTTTGCATAGCAGCCGCTCCGGTTTGGAGCGGCTGTTTTCAATTTCAGTAAAGGTGGTGGTTTCTATTCTCTTTCAAAAAGCCCGGAAGGTGCTGAACAACGAGCGGGGCGAGGCCAACTATTTCAGTACGGTGGTCTTCATCTTCATCGCTGTCCTGCTGCTGGCCTTCATTATTGACCTGTTCAGCATCATTTCCACCAAGCAGGAACTTGACCATGCCGCCGATCAGATGGTCAAACAGATCCAGCTTTCCGGCGGCGTCAACGGCGAGACCGATGAGCTGTTTGAATTTTTGAGTTCTCAGATCGAAGGAGCCGAAAATATTTCCTACTCCATTGACGCTACCTACACATCACCCAGGCCATCCGGTATGACAAATGCCATCCAGTTGGGCACCCCCTTCTTCATTACTATCGAGGGAGATGCTAAACTGGGCGGGTTCTGGAATTTTGACCTGGTAAACATCACAGTTGTTGCCCGCGGCAGCGGCGTCAGTGAGCACTACTGGAAGTGAGGTGACCTATGAAACGTATATTCCTGCAGCTGAAACAGCTGCTGCGAAACGAACGGGGCGAGATCACCTTTTTCGCCTGCTTTTTTGTGGTAGGCATCGTGATGCTGATTTCCTTCCTGCTCCTGTACGCTTCCATCCGGATCACCTGCATCAACATCCGCAACGGCGCTAAAATGGAGTTAAATAACCTTAGCGGCACGATTTATGCAGATACCTACCGTTCCCAGCGTGAAACTAACTTTGAAGAGTACCTAAATACCCTTTACTCCAGCAGTGACTATACCGACATGCTGGAGGCTACAGTGGCAGGTGGCCTGGACTCCAAGATTCCGCTTTCAACGGAGGATTACAAGGTTTCCGACATCAGCCTGGAGTTCAATGTAGAGGATGGACGGGTTGAGTACATCTTTTACTGTGACGTGGAGTTCTATGTGCGGATGTTCGGCCACAGTTATCCGGCTATCACCCAACGGGTGGAGCTGACAGGCTACCACAACACAAAATTCTAACCCTACTGTTGAAAGCCCGGCACATTCTACCGTATAGGCTTTATATAACAGCAAAAAAGGAGTGTATGTAAAATATGAAGAAGTTTTTCCAATCCAAAGGCTTTATTGTTTCCTCGCTGGCTCTCCTCTGCGTCACTATTCTGGGTGTCTGCTGGTTCGTAAGCCGCGACCGTACCGGAGATTTTAGGCCGGATGAATCCCCACCCAGCAGCGTCACCGGCGATTGGTCAGATGGCGGCACACAGACAGATGGTGATAATGGAGCAGATGCTTATGCTCCCGGCCAGTCCACAGATGCCGAAGAAGAATATCCCAAAGTAACCTCCCAAACGGAGGATGAGGTTGTGATCGACTTCACCGATACTGAAAAGCTTGAAGAAACGCCTCCTCCGGTGCCGGAAGGTAAGACCGAAATCAAAGATCCTGGTCAGGAGCATACCGTCAATCCCGACCCGTCAGTTCCGGAGGTTACTGCCCCGCCCGCCGAGCAAGCGCCGCCCAGCAATGAGCCGGTTCCAGGCTCCAGCAACGGAAATGGAGCTGTATATGATCCGGTGTTTGGCTGGGTTGTTCCCGGCAATGTACAGCAGTCCACCGGTGACAGCGATGGAGATCTGAACAAACAGGTCGGCAATATGGGCTGATTTACTACAACTGAATATGGCACTACTTGGCCGTCACAGGATTGTGGCGGCCTTCCTATTTTCAAAAGGAATGGAGCGTGATGTATTTGAAACGACTTCTCGCCTTCCTATGCTGCTTTACCCTTGTTTTCTGTCTATTCCCCTCCTCTGCCTTTGCAACGGGCGGAAATGGAAACATAGATGGCGGCGGTGGCAGCATGGGTCATGGCACAAGCAGCAACTTCTGGAACTCAGGCAACGATGGCGTCCGCATTACTGTTGTTGACGCATCCAGCGGAACTGCCGTATCTTCTCCGCTGGACTTTTCAAACCGGACGCAGAAGACCAGTCTTCTCCATTTTGGGAAAGTCAACAAACTGCAATACCTGGGCGGCGCCGGCCTCTCCCTCCAGTCCGGCGTTGCCTATTCCTGCATTAGACCTACGCAATCTATGCCCACAATCGTCAGCAGCAAGGGGCAGAGCAACATCGAAGCCATCAAACGGTATTTCTGTTCTGAATATGCGTGCATGATGGTCGCTCAGGCAGCCGGAGTCGATTATGAGCGGATGATTGCCGGCGAGTACAAGCTGCTGATCGAGCCCATTGCCTATTTCACGCACAACGGCCAGTATTACTGTATGACAGCTACTGAAGCCGGCCTGTATGATCAGATGTCCGGCGGCAATCTGCGGAAAACCATGACCTCGCTTACCCATAAAAATCTGCCGCTGTCAATGTTCCTGGAATTCAGCGACCTTGGCATCTCCGCCTGGACAGGCAGCACCACTGGAAAGCAGAACAATTCCGACATCATCAGCACCCTTGGCGTTGGTATCGTCTGGTTTGATGAAGCTCCGCCGGAAGGAGAAATTGAGGCCCCTGATGTCGAATACCGAGTAGATACGGATGTGATCACCGCCGTCACACTGCGGACAGATCAGGATCTGACGCCGGATAATCCGGCATCGGTTACCTTCCATATTCTCGGCACCACCTACCGGGTCAATGATATAGTGATCCCAGCCGGTGACAGTCAGGTAGTCTGGGTCAAATGGCATACCCCCTCCACCCCACAAACCGTGACCATTACAGTATCTGTCAGCGGTGCCTATACCGCTCAGGATACCTTTGTCGCAAAAATCGTGGATCTGAATGAGCACATTCCACCTGACCCTGTGGCAACCGACACGAATCCCGGCTACTCTGTGCCGCCCCTACCCAGTGAAACGCAGAAGCTCACTGCCAACTGGGGCGTCTGGAGCTGCTACTGGGTGCCTGTATGGGTATGGTGCGACCACGGTGAAGATGGCGGACACTGGGTGGATGAAGGATATTGGGAATACGAATATACGGGCTACTCCGCTTCCATCAGCGGCGAGATGTCCCTAATGCCAGACGATATTGTACCCACAGCATCCGGCAAGACGATGAAAAGCGGGTACGGCGTTAAAACCGAAGTGCGGGCAACGCTGTCCACAGATGCCCCGACCAGCCACATTACTTATCCCCAAACTGCTTTTTCCGTATTTCCTGAGTTCCAGTATCAGACCTATCTGCGGCTTCTGCAGCGTTCCGGCGGCCAAAGTGCAAAATTCATCTTCAAGCCCAACGAGTTTTCCACCTATGACCGGACAGTGCATTTCACACCGCTGTGGTTCCCCGATGCCACCGACTACACCATCTATACACAGGTGTGGGATACCTGGACTCCTGACGGCATGTTATCCATCAACCTAAATGACTATGTTTCGATCCAAGGGAGCCTTTATGATGACTGGTATACCAATCGAGAATAGCCTCTGGACAGCTTACCTGCTTACCATATTTTTTGTGGTGGCCGGCTTTGCTGTCTACGATGTGCTTTACAGACGGGTGCCTGACCGGGCACTCGTCTTTTTTATCCCCTTAGCTGCCCTGGCGCCGGTCCTGCAGGGGTATTTCCTGTTAAATCACGGGCTCCCGCCGCTCTTCCTCTGGCCGGTCGCTACCCATGCCCTGGTAGGTGCCCTGCTCGGCTTTTGTATTCCATTGGCAGCTGCACTGGCAACAAACAGCACTGGTCTGGGCGGCGGGGATATCAAGTTCTGCGGGATATTAGGGCTGGTCTATGGTCCTTCCGGCATGGCGCTGGTCTTTCTGACTGCCGCTGTTACCGCAATGCCTGTGATCTTTCTTCTCAGGCGGCTTTATCGAACTGGGCAGCCCCTTGCTATCCCGTTCCTGCCATTTCTCGCCTGTGGCTGCTGTACAGCGACCCTGGCCCAACTATTTTTAAGATAGGAGACAACGCTTATGAAACTGAATAACCGATTCATCTTCGGGATCCTCTCTCTGCTGTTGGCGGCAGTTATCGCCTTTGTGGCACTTCCAACCATCGCCCGTCAGACCAATGGAAAAGAGGAAATCGTCCGTATCACCCAGCCGGTATTGAAAGGCGAGCAAATCTCGTCAGAAAATGCCGAGGTGGTTGAGGTAGGCGGCTATAACCTCCCCTCCAACATCGCCCATCAGCTCTCCGATGTAAATGGTCTCTACGCTACCGCCGACTTGGCTGTGGGTGACTATATCCTTACCAGCAAGATCAGTTCTGTACCGGTTTCGTCCGATGTTGCACTCAACAGCATCCCTTCTGGTAAAGTTGCAATCTCGCTGACCGTCAAAACACTTGCTTCCGGCCTCTCTGACAAGCTTCAGCCCGGTGACATCATCCGTATTTACCACTTTCTTGATACGGCCGCCGAAGTACCGGAACTGCGTTTTGTCAAAGTATTGTCCGTCACCGACTCAGACGGCATCAATGTGGATAATGCCAAGGAGCCCACGGAGGATGAAGAAAAGCAGCAGTCAGCCACCATCACTGTGCTGGCAAGCCCTGAACAGGCGAAGATCATTACCGGTCTTGAAAATGACGGCGTAGCTCATGTGGCTCTTATCTCCCGCAACAATGACAAACTGGCAGATGAGCTGCTTGCCGAGCAGGATAAGACTCTGCAGGAAATCTACTTCCCCGAAACTTTGATTGAGGAAGAAGCTGCAGATGCGGAAAATTCTGATGTTGAAAGTGAACCCCAGGAAACGGAAACTGCAGAGTCTGCACAATCCACTAATGAAACTGCACCCTCGGCAGAATAATCAAATCAAGGAAGGAGGATCTTCGTTATGGGTAAAGTTATCACCGTCTGGGGAAGCCCCGGCAGCGGCAAATCCATGTTCTGCTGTATTCTGGCAAAAGCCCTGACCCGGGACAAGCGGAAAGCCATCATTATCAATGCCGATATGAATGTCCCTATGCTGCCGGTCTGGCTGCCGGAGCAGATCATCCAGACCAATACCTCTATCGGCCAGGTTTTGAGCAGTGTGGAGATTGATACATCTCTGGTTGCCAGTCATGTGACAGTGCTGAAAAACTATCCCTTCATTGGGATGATGGGCTATGCGGCAGGAGAAAACCCGCTGAGCTACCCGGAGGTCAAATATACCATGGTACTGCAGCTCATTCATGCTGCCGCCAAACTGGTAGATTTCGTCATTCTGGACTGCAGCACCAGCATGACCAATGTGTTCACTCCCGCCGCCATTGAAGCCGGCGATGTGGTCATCCGTATCCTCACCCCGGACCTAAAGGGCATCAACTACCTGAAAGCCCATCAGCCTCTGCTTGTGGACGAGCGCTTCCGGTTTTCTGAGCATATGACATTCGCCGGTCTGGCCCGTCCCTTCCACGCCTTGGATGAAATGGGCTATATCATTGGCGGGTTTGACGGCCTGCTTCCCTACAGTAAGGAGATCGACCGCTGTGCTACCGAAGGCGGTATGTTCAAGGCTATCACCTACTGTAACCCCAAATACACTGCTTCACTGAACAAGGTACTGGAAATTCTGGAGCAAATGGAACTGGCCGAGCAGTCAGAGGAGGATGTGGCGTATGAATGTGAGGAGGATGCCGATGAGTAATTTGAATGATATATTCTTCACACCGGCCGCCAATCAGGAGCTGACCTATGACCAGGTACTGGAGGATGTACAGCGGTATTTTGCCGAAAACCATGCCTCCACCATTGCCGAAGCTGGGGAAGGCAATGCAGAGCGTGCCACAAGCCTGCTGAAAGAACTGATGGAACACTACATTGTCAAACGCAAATATGCCCTTGACGGACTCTCTACAAAAGAACTGTGTTCCAAGCTCTATGAAGACATGGCCGGCTACTCCTTTTTGAAGAAATGGATCTATAAGCCCGGTGTTGAGGAGGTCAACATCAACGCCTACAACGACATTGAAGTGATCGAATCCAGTGGGCGCAGTATCAAGATCCCTGATAAATTCAGTTCGCCCCAGCACGCCATCGATGTGATCCGCCGAATGCTCAACGCCTGCGGCATGGTCATTGATGATACTATGCCCAGCATTGTGGGATTTCTGGACAAGAACATCCGTATTTCGGTGGACAAAACTCCCATTGTGGATGCAGATGTAGGCGTCAATGCCTCCATCCGTATCGTCAATCAGCAGACCGTCAGTGAAGAAAAACTGCTGAACTCCGGCAGTGCCACCGCTGAAATGCTTCACTTTCTGACTGCCTGTATCCGATATGGGGTGTCCGTCTGCATTGCCGGCTCCACCGGCTCCGGCAAAACCACGATCATGGCCTGGCTGCTGTCCAATGTGCCCAATAACCGGCGCCTTATTACCATTGAAGAAGGCAGCCGCGAATTTGATCTGGTCAAGCGGGATGCACAGGGCAATATCCTCAATTCCGTAGTACATCTGCTGACCCGCCCCAGCGAGAACCCTGCGTTGAACATCAATCAGGATTTTCTTCTGGAGCGGGTGCTGCGTAAGCATCCGGATGTCATCGGCGTGGGTGAAATGCGGTCAGCAGCAGAAAGCCTGTCCGCAGCCGAAAGTTCCCGCACCGGCCATACCGTATGTACCACCATCCACTCCAATTCCTGCAACAGTACTTACCGCAGGATGATGACCCTTGCCAAACGCAAGTACAACATGGATGACTCCATCCTCATGCAGATCATGGTAGAGGCGTATCCCATCATCGTCTTTACCAAGCAGCTGGAGGACCGTTCCCGTAAGATCATGGAGATCATCGAGGGCGAGGACTACCAGGACGGGCGGCTGATCGCCCATTCCCTATACAAATATGAAGTGGAGGACAATGTAACTGATGACCGTGGTGAAACCCGTGTGGTGGGGCACCATAAAAAAATCGGCTTGATCTCCGATTCCTTGAAGAAAAGGCTGTTGGACAATGGCATTTCCAACAAGGAATTGGAAGAATTCATGCAGCCGCCAAAGGAGGTGGGTTAATTGCAATGGATCTATCTTATCTGTTTTATCCTGCTCAGTGCTGGGCTTTTGGCTCTGTTTGGTGTGAAGCCGGGTGATTTTATTGACGCCCTCTTCCGCTCCCAGCGAAAATCCGCCACCTTGTCTGATGAACTGAATGTTCTTCTGGGCACACCAGCCAAGGGTTTTTTTAATCAGGATTACGAACTGAAACAGATCTTGAAGGGTACCGGACGGGCGGACCGCTATGAGGCAATAAAACGACTGTCCCTGATTCTGTTCGCTGTGGGGGCTGTGCTGGCTCTTTTGATTGGGAATGTGTACATGGTGCCCATTCTGGGTATCGGTTTTTCCCTTATACCGATCTGGTATCTGCGCAGCACTGCCGCCAGCTATAAAAAGCATCTGAATGAAGAACTGGAAACCGCTATTTCCATCATCACGACTTCCTACCTGCGCACCGAGGATCTGATCCGTTCTGTCAAGGAAAACCTGCCCTATATCAATGAGCCGGTAAAAGCCAACTTTGAAGCCTTCGTTTATGAAGCGGAATTGATCAATGCCAACATCACCAGTGCTATCAACAGCCTGAAGATGAAGATTCCCAACCGGGTCTTCCATGAATGGTGCGGTACCCTCATCCAATGCCAGTCCGACCGCAGTATGAAGAATACCCTGCCTACCATCAACCAGAAATTCTCCGATGTGCGTGTGGTGCAGTCGGAACTGGAGGCAATGATGCAAGGACCGCGGCGTGAAGCCATCACCATGATATTTCTGGTTATCGCCAATGTGCCGATGCTCTATTTCTTGAATGAGGATTGGTTCCACACCCTTATCTTCACCACACCGGGCAAAATTGCACTGGCAATCTGTGCAGCCATCATCCTGTTTGCGCTGACCCAGATTATGAAACTGAGCAAGCCCATCGAATATGGAGGTGATAGCGTATGACCTTTCTGGCGCTCATCGCCATCATCTTCTTCGGTTTTGCTGTCTACAACCTGACCTGCGCCTTTGTGGACATCCCGACCAAGAAGACCTCACAAATGATGATGCTCTCCCGCAAACAGCAGGGCACCAAAAACGAAAAGCTGCTTGATGTCTATGTGACAAAAATCGCCGGTTGGATCGCCCCTTATTTGCGGCTGGACCGGCTCAAGCGCAATAAGGTACAACGCGCTCTGGACATTGCAGGTCTGCAGCTTACCCCGGAGGTCTATACAGCCAGAGCCTGGGTAACTGCAGGGGCAGTTGGCCTGTGTGCCATCCCCATGGCACTTCTTATTCCGCTGCTGGTGCCTATTTTGATCGGTCTTGCAGTGGCGCTGTGGTTTTCAACCTACTATGCAGCCTTTGATTTTGTCAAAAAACGCCGCAAACTGATTGAGGGCGAGATTCCCCGATTTGCTTTGACCGTCGGCCAGAGCCTTGAAAATGACAGGGATGTACTTAAAATTCTGACTTCCTACCGCCGTGTGGCTGGGAAAGACTTCGGTGCCGAGCTGGATCAGACCATTGCTGATATGAAGACCGGCAACTATGAAAATGCCCTTATTCGATTTGAAACCCGCATTGGCAGCCCCATGCTGTCCGATGTGATCCGTGGCCTGATTGGTGTCCTGCGCGGTGATGACCAGCGGATGTACTTCAAAATGATTACCTTCGATATGCGTCAGATCGAGCAGAACAATCTGAAAAAGGAAGCTGCCAAACGTCCCAAAAAGATCCAGCGTTACTCTATGATGATGCTGATTTGCATTATGATCATCTATCTGGTGGTGCTCTGTACCGAGGTTATGAGTTCGCTTGGGGCGTTCTTTGGCTAATCGGCATCCGCCACGGTACTTCCGGGCGTTTTCATACCTGCTCCTCATATGGAAGACAGATACACAGGGAGGTGAGCGTTTGTACCCAAGCGATTTTCCATAGCGGCAGGCACACCATTCTTTTTCATCTGGACTGAGCCGGACTGTTTCATCAGCCCGGCTCCATTTTTTACAGGAGAATGCCTATGCCCAAAAAGAAATTTTATCCGCCGAATGATACCGGCACCAAAAAACGCCGCTTTCGTTGCTTGCTGTTCCAACGGCCTAAAGCATATCCGAACCGGCCCCGTTCCAACAAAAACAATCTGATCAAGCCTATCCGCCGCGCTTAACAGACGGTGGACTTGATATACCTATCCACTCAATCATCAAACATATAACAGGAGGTTACCCATGAGAAAATTCACGACCCATATCTATACCAAAGCCAACTATCTGCTCAACCGCGGCCGTATGGCATTGTCCAATCAGCGCGGCGATTTTTACATTTCGGACGCCGTCAAGATCATTATCGCCGTAGTTTTGGGTGCGCTGCTCCTGGCGGCTCTGACCCTCATCTTCAATGATACGGTCATCCCCCGCATCACCCAGGAGATTGAAAGTCTGTTCTCCTAAGCACCAAATCAGGGGGCCAGTTTGCAGAACTTCTGCAGCTGGCCCCCTTTTTTATTTGCAGATAACGACTAATGGAGGTGAAAGCATGAATCAAAAACCGTGTCAGTTCTATTCCTTTCTGCAGGCAGTCCGGGGTAACTGGCGTAACGCCCTGTTCATCCGCTGCAGCGGTTCACTTTGTCCAATGATCCGGCAGGCATCCTGTGAGGGATTCCTGATGGCAGCAGACGCAGGCTGTCAGCCGATCTTTCTGTCCGTCCAGACAGTGCGGAAGCTGAGTGGAGAAGCAGTAGACCCCGAAGAATGCTCTGCCATTCTGGAGTGCCGCTCGTTCCGGACTGCTTATAGCAGGTTTCTGGAATGGCATACCTCTTCGGACCATGTATGTCCATTTTTACAGCTGGCTCCAGATAAGGATACCTACTTCGGGTGATTCTGCCTGTTACGACGCAATGCCGCCGTCATCGGCGCGTAATGGAGGTGATTTTATTGAAACAAAAGCAAATCAAATGTCCGTACTGTCATGCTCACGCTTCTCTTCGGCCTGCAAGCCTTGTGTATGGGGCTACCCCACAGGCCAGAGGAAAGTACCTGTATGTCTGCGACAGATGGCCGGTCTGCAATGCCTATGTCAGTGCTCATGAGCGCACATTGCTCCCAATGGGGACACTGGCGAATGGCGATCTGCGCCACAAACGCATTCTGGCCCATCGTGCCCTAAAAAAACTGCAGCAGGACTGCCAGATGGAAAAATGGGAGGTCTATATCTGGCTGCAAGCCAAGCTGGGGCTGGATGCGCGCCAGACTCACATCGGTCAGTTTTCCGAGTATATGTGTGAGCAAGTCATTTCCCTCTGTCAGCAGGCTCCGGTGTATACATCCGGGCGTGCTGCCTGAACGGAGGTGAAGCCGGATGAAGCAAAACTTTAAGCTTACCAAAGACCAGCAGACGCTGGTAGAAAAAAACCTGTCCATCGTTCACTGGGTCATTGTCAACAACATTCATGTAAATCCCGGCATCTGTGGTCTGGAATACGGAGATCTGTTCCAGGAAGGGTGCCTGTGGCTCTGCAAGGCCGCCTTTACCTACCATGCCGGACAGGCGCAGTTTTCAACCTACGCCAAAAAGGTTGTAAAAAATGGACTCCTCTCCTACTGCCGCAAAATCTGTAGCCAGGGACGGCACATCAGCCGGCTGAGCATCGGAGATCAAGGCGAACTGGCTGCAGATGGAGAGCAGTTAGAACAGCCAGACGACCATTTTGACTCCCATCTTTCTCGTCTGGAGACCCTTGATCTGCTGGAAGCCAGCAAACAGAACTATCAGGGCGTTGCCAGACTTGGCATCGAAGCACTGGCGCTGAAGGTCCAGGGAATGCGCATTACAGACATCGCTGCCCTCTATCAAGTCCCTCCTTCCCATGTAGGCGCCTGGATTTCCCGTTCTCTGGAAAAACTTCGCAATGACCCTGACTTTTTGACCTGCCTGCTTTGATTTGTTGAAAATCAGCATTAACAACAGTAAGGGATATGTAATAGGAGGTATCGAAATATGGCAATCAAAACCCTATACACTGCGGTCGGCCGGTTTGAACGAAGGACAAACGGCTGCAACCGCAGTTGTCCAATCATCCTGTTAGGCGGTCAGGAGTACATGGTCGATATGCAGGAAATGGTGATTTGGAGCATGCTCAACTGGAGAATCCTGCGCTGGGATGACATCGCACAAGAATACGAAAAGCTATCCACCGCATCCGGTTACTGTACCGAGCGGTCTTGGGAAGACTGTACAAACCGCTTGCTGACCCGTGGCCTTCTGGTATCCGGCAGTGGTGAAACAGAATACGATGCTCTGTATGACCTGCTTGGCTCGCTCAGCATTATCCCAACCAGCGGACCGTTCTTTCTCCGGCTCGCCTCTTTTGTCAAGCTGACGCTGCTGGCACATGTTCCGGTATCCGCTGCGCGGAAACTGTTCCAGAAAGATAAACGCACCAAATACGAAACTCTGGTCATGCGCCTTGCCGGACAAGCCCTGCTCTCCACTGCAGAGATCATCAAGTGCATAGATAAAAATATTTCCCGCCTCCCCAATGAATGTGCGCTTTTGGATTCCCTCTACGGAGATGAAACGACCACCAGTGACAACATTGCAAGCATGGTCAAAATCAGTCAGAGCAGCAAGCCGGTGACATTAGCCGTTGCCAATCTTTATCTGCGGCAGCAGATTATCTTTGAGAGGGTATGAGCATGATGGAACAATGGACTCTTTTTCCCACTGTACTGCAGCGAAAGTTTCTGCTCACTCTGCTGGCCGGAATCGCCAGTGCGGGAATCAGCGCCATCATCTGCGTGGCGACTAAAGATCATATCCTGCTGGCATTGGGAATTATCGTACTCTGCGCCTGTCTTATATCCTGTAGAGGAGTCTGGGTGACTGCGGCACATAAGAACTACGAAGTAGTGGAAGGCATCTGCGCCGGTATCAGTACACCTATGCTCCGCCGCTACCGCAAAGTACATCTGATAGACAGCCATGGCGTAGAGATCACACTGCTTCTCAGTAAATCGGCCCGGCTTAAAATAGGCGCCCCCTACCGATTTTACTTTCAGAAAGGGGCGCGGCCTACCGTGGGAAATGACTATCTGGACGCAGCCCTTTCAACGAACAGCTTTTTGGGTTATGAAGCAATCAACGAGCCGGAAGAACATCCCGATCCATCCTCTAAATCTTGAAAATGCGAGGTGGTTTTGAACCGCCTCGCTTTCTTAAAGGGCATTTTGCAAATCATAATGACCAACGCCTGATTTTCTTATATTTTGCAGAATACATTCCTTCCGTCCCTATTTATTAGGTAGATAAAAGAAAGGAGGGTTTCCCATGTATAAGCCCCACACCATTGAACAATACAAAGTCTATCGCTTTCTGGAAGAAAACTTTGCGCTGGAGCATTTCCTGCTCGCTCCTTTGTCACGCTTCGGACTGATGCTGGAGGACAAAACCGATGAGAAAATCGCGTTTGCCTTTCTCAATAACTGTGTGCAGGAAATACCCGTACCAGCTCCAGCCGATCCGGAAACGGTAACCGCTTTTCTAAAACAATTCCGCAGCCTTACGCCCCACCCAGTCGTCCATGACTTTGAAGCGCTGACCCACTGGTGGCTGAACAATCCCAACCCGCTTACCTACCAGCAGGCACTTGGTATGTCCGATGATCTCTACCGCCATTTTCTGTCTCATCCTTTGATCAGTGAAGATGAGGCCCTTCGGCTGGCACGCAAAGGACTCGTTACCGAATCGGAATATAATGACCTGCAGCTATGGTATTTCAACGGCCATACAATGTCCTGCTGGTTTGGTCCTCTGGGAGTAGATGGCACCGGCAGCCTATACGGTCTGACCTTTGACTATCAAACGGCATCCCCAACAAAGACTCAATTCTACCTTTTGGATGACTACTACCGTGTTATGAACCATCTTACAGAGTAAGACCTTTTCAACTACTACATATCGTGCTTGTCACTGGCAATAAATCTATATATAGTGTTTTATATCTTGACAGACACAAGATCCAGTGCTATACTGAGCTTGTAATTGATTTTTGTGCGTATCCCATTTGGGAATACAGGTCTTTTTGATCTGTACCGTAGGCCAAAAGCCTGCATTGCACACGCTGTTAAGTTTGTATGCAAGTGTCAGTGATTTTTTGCGCCCTTTTAGGGCCGAAAAACTGCTGGCACTTTTTTATATAGATAATAATGCCAATGGCAGAAAGGAGTGTTATGGCACAGATTTTTGTGTTCGGGCGCGTCATGAACGACCTCGTACCCAAAGAAAGCCAGTCCAAACAAAGCTATGTATGCTTTGATCTGATGGAACGCACCAAAAACTGGACGCAGTTCTATCAGGTATGGGCCTGGGATGCAGATGTCACCCGGCTCATGCAATTCAAGGTCAAAAAAGGCAGTATGATCTGGCTTGCCGGCTCACAGCGGCTGGTAGATGTTCGCATGAAGGACGGTAAATTGGAAAAGAAACTGAAGGTCAGTCTAAATGACTTTGGTTTCCTCCCCAAACAGCCCGCCATAGCGAACAGACAGGAGAATGACCCGGACATTACTGCGGAACCCGCACCGCCTCCCACAGAGGTATTGGACGGTGACCGTGAATCCCTGCCGGAGTAGTTTACTTCGGCGCCCAAGAGGAACCGTATCAAGTTTTTCAGAATGAAACTGAAAGCTTGGTGCGGTCCCTCTTTTTTTGTTTTCCAACAAATTCAGAAAAAAGGATGGTATCAAACATGAATAATGACAGAGGACTTTTGAGCGGCAGCATCACGATCTTGATTGGTGCAGTCATCGCAATTATGGCTCTGGTACGCGGGCCCTGGCAAGTCTGGCTGCTTCTGGGCATTTTCACACTCTGGGGACTGTGGGTAGTTTTGATCCTGCTTCTCCCCTATATGCAGCAGGCTAAGCGGCATCGCCAGCGTCAGCAGCGCACCAGACAACTCCATGCAGAAGGCATCCAAACAAGAAATTTTGAAATTCCTGACCTGGGCAGCACCAGCTCCGATGACCTGCTGGTTCGCCACACCAACCATCGTATTCTGGCATATCTGCGCTCCGCTTATCCGCAAGCCACCTTCGAGTGGTGTGAAAAGCAGCCGGAGCAGCTGATCCGCAATGGCGGTACCGGCCGCATCCGTGTGTTTGGCATTGACGAGTTTGATCACGCTGATGTGACACTGGATCAGAACGCCAATATCAAATGCGATATGGTCAAGATCGTTCCGCTATCTAAGGTCGGCGGAGAAACAAGCGAGGATGATGCAACTCCTCCGAACAGGCAGCCTGTTGATCCCCGTATCTGGTATGAAACGCAGGGACGCTCTGTACTGGAAGCACTGATCTCCGACCTTAATTCCCGCGGACACAGCAAACTGACGCTTCGGGAAAACGGTGATATCTGCATTGAGCAGGGCGAAGATGCTGTTTCTCAGGAGCATCTGAATAACTTTCCCCAGAAGGTCTACTGGCCCCGTCTGGCAGAGGTTCTGGAAAGCAATGGTCTGGCCGCTGAAGTCACTGCCCAGGGCATTCAGGTATCCTGGTAATGCTTCTGCTGCCAAGGAACACAGCCTGCAAATAAAAAGTCAAGGCTAAAATGAAAGAACTTTGAAAATTTT
>OWID01000092.1_pt1 | contig 46945 bp, 43 predicted proteins | sample 1732661 | NCBI WGS metagenome assembly OWID01 (sample SAMN05065739, study PRJEB22554) | human gut metagenome | biome: ENVO:2100002; feature: ENVO:00000062; material: ENVO:00002003 | host: Homo sapiens | place: USA
CGAGATAGGCTCCGGTCTCGTGGGCTCGGAGATGTGTATAAGAGACAGGGCCAGCGGCCTGCCTCGCCATATTGCGATTATCATGGACGGCAACGGCCGCTGGGCCACCAAGCGTGGCCTGCCCCGCACTGCCGGCCACAAGGCGGGGGCGGAGACCTTCCGCCGCATCGCCACCTACTGCAAGAACCTGGGCGTACAGTACCTGACGGTATACGCCTTCTCCACGGAAAACTGGAAGCGCTCGGAGAGCGAAGTCTCCGCCATCATGCTGCTTTTGAAGAAGTATCTTCTGGAAGCGGTGGACACTATGGAGCGGGACCACATCCGGCTGCACTTCTTCGGAGACATGACGCCCATTTCCCCCGAGCTGCGGGCCCTGGCTCATGAGACGGACGAGATCACCGAGCATCTTTCCAAGGATGATTTTCAGGCCAATGTCTGCCTCAACTACGGCGGCCGGGACGAGATCTTGCGTGCGGTGCGCCGCTTTGCTGCCGACTGCGCAGAAGGGAAGAAGCGCCCCGAGGAGCTCAATGAGGCTATGTTCTCCGATTATCTGGATTCCGCCGGAATCCCCGATCCAGAGCTCATCATCCGGCCCAGCGGAGAGCTGCGGCTTTCCAACTTCCTCTTGTGGCAGTGCGCTTACTCGGAATTTTACTACACCGACACCCTCTGGCCTGACTTTGACGAGGCGGAGCTGGATCGTGCCATCGATGCATACCGTAAGAGGGACCGTCGTTTCGGCGGCGTAAAGAAATAAGGCAAAGGGATTGATCGTATGTTCAAACGCGTGATGGTTGCCGTGGTCGGCATCCCGTTTTTGATTTTGGTTCTGGGCGTGGCGCCCGAATGGGCCACCATGGTCCTGGTGTGCGGCATGTGCGCCGTGGGAGCCTGGGAGCTGATGCACGCTGTGGCCGGAAAAGCGGGACAAGCTCTGACCCCGCTGGCAGTACTCTCAGCGGCACTGGTGCCGGTGTGCGTGTATATGGAGCTGTCCAACCGGTATGCGGAGCTGACCGCGCTGCCGGTCCTGCCTCTGACAGGATTGCTGGGAACGGCGATGGTGCTGGCATTGTTTGTGGTGTCCATCCGCCGTTACGGCAGTGAGCGGGCCGTACCCTTTGCCGCCATCACTGCCGCGCTTTTTGCGGGGCTGGTGTTCCCGCTGATGCTCAGCTGCCTGCTGCGGCTGCGGATGGTGCCGTCCGTCGGGATGTTGCTGGTATTTTTGCCCCTGTGCATCTCCTTTGGCTCCGACACGTTTGCGTTCTTTGCCGGATTGCTGTTCGGCAAGCACAAGCTGACTCCCGTCAGCCCCAAAAAGACCGTGGAGGGCGCGGTAGGCGGTCTTATCGGCGGCGTCATCGGTACGGCGTTGATGATGGCTGTGGGCTCCTGTGTCCTTGCGGACGCCTTCTGGGACTTCAAGCTCCTGGCTCTGTTCGGGCTGGTGGGCAGCGCCGTCAGTCAGATCGGAGATCTGAGCTTTTCCGTCATCAAGCGGGAATTCGGCGTCAAGGACTACGGCAATCTTCTGCCGGGCCACGGCGGCGTGCTGGACCGGTTCGACTCTGTGACCTTTGTGGCCCCCTTTGTGTGGCTGATCCTGGGCATGTATTGATTTTCGGCGTTCTCCGTAGTTTTTAGGATTGTTTTCAGCTTTTTGGAATAGGATAGGATTATGAGTAAAACGATTTCGATTTTGGGTTCCACCGGTTCCATCGGCCGTCAGACACTGGATGTGGCGGAGCAGATGGGACTGCAGGTCGCGGCCCTCACCGCCAACGCCAGTGTGGAGCGGATGGAGGAGCAGGTGCGCAAGTTCCGCCCCCGGCTTGCGGTGCTGACCGACGAGGCAGCCGCTAAAGATCTGGCTGTCCGCATTCAGGATACGGATACCACGGTGCTGGGAGGCCACGCCGCTCTGATGGAGGCCGCTGTAGTGCCGGAAGCGGATACCGTGGTCACCGCCGTGGTGGGCATGGTGGGCCTGGAGCCTACGCTGGCCGCCATCGGCGAGAAAAAGCGCATCGCCCTGGCCAACAAGGAGACGCTGGTGTGCGCCGGTGAGCTGGTCATGGACGCGGCAGATGCGGCCGGCGCGGAGATCGTGCCGGTGGACTCGGAACACTCTGCCATTTTCCAGTGTGTCCAGGGCTGCGCTGACCGCCAGGAGATCAAGCGGCTGATCCTGACTTGCTCCGGCGGCCCCTTTTATGGCATGACCCATGAGGAAGTAGGGAAGATGACCCGTGCGGACGCCCTGCGTCACCCCAATTGGAAAATGGGCGCCAAGATCACCGTGGACTGCGCCACCCTCATGAACAAGGGTCTGGAGGTCATCGAGGCCATGCGCCTTTACCGCCTGCCCCTTTCCCAGGTGGATGTGGTCATCCACCGTCAGTCCATCGTTCACTCTCTGGTGGAGTACCATGACGGGGCCGTGCTGGCCCAGCTGGGCACCCCGGACATGCGGCTGCCCATCCGCTACGCCATGACCTATCCTCACCGCGGCGTGAACCCGGCTGAGCCGCTGGATCTGCTCACTTGCCCGCCCCTGACCTTCGCCCAGCCGGACCGGAATACGTTCCCCTGTCTGCGCCTTGCGGAGGAAGCAGCCACCGAGGGCGGCACTGCCTGTGCCATCCTCAACGGCGCAAACGAAGAGGCTGTGGGATTGTTCCTGGCGGACCGCATCGGATTCCACGATATTGCCCGTCTGGTGGCAAAGGCCCGGTCCCAGGTGCGTGTGGTGCAGAAGCCCTCGCTTTCCGACATTCTGGCGGCAGATGCCGCTGCCCGGCAGAGCGTGCTGGACGGAGCTTTTTGATATGCTAGGAGACAGTGCATGACGATTCTTTATATCCTGGGAGCAATTCTGATCTTTGGTGTCCTGGTGGCGCTGCATGAGCTGGGCCATTTTGTGGCCGCAAAGCTCTGCGGTGTGCGGGTCAACGAATTTTCCATCGGCATGGGCCCTGTGCTCTGGAGCCGGGACCGCGGCGAGACGCAGTATTCTCTTCGGGCGCTGCCCATCGGCGGCTTCTGCGCCATGGAGGGAGAGGACGAGGACTCTGCCGACGAGCGTGCGCTGGGCAGCCAGAGCCTCTGGAAGCAGCTGATCATTTTCGCGGCGGGCCCGCTGATGAACTTTCTCACCGGGCTTGTGATCCTGCTGGGTCTCTATGCCGGCATGCAGGCGTTTCAGGTTCCCGCCATTGCCGGCGTGGCACCGGAATTTGAAACGTACAACGGCGCCACACTGGAAAAGGGGGACATCTTCTGGTCCATCAACGGCGAGCGGGTGTACCTCTACAATGACGTGGACCTGCTGCTGAACCTGAACAAGGGGCAGCCGCTGGACCTGGTGGTGATACGCGACGGCGAGAAAGTCGCCCTTGAAAATGTTCAGTGGAATACCTTTACAGGACTTGAAGGAGAAAGCTACCAGGGCTATGGAATTTACCGGGATCTGACCACCACAGAGGAAGCCACCCTGGGCGGCAAGCTGCGGATGGCCTGGCTGAACACCGTGGACTTTGTCCGGGTGGTGCGGCTGAGCCTGCAGATGCTCTTCAACGGCCAGGCCGGTGTGGATGATCTCAGCGGGCCGGTGGGCATCGTCTCTTCCATGACGGAGGCCGGCGAACAGGCCCAGGCGCTGGGCGGCGTCCTCGCGGCGGTGGAGAGTATGTTCTACTTTGCCGCCATGCTGGCAGTGAACCTGGCGGTCATGAACCTGCTGCCCATTCCGGCGCTGGACGGCGGACACATTCTCTTTTTGCTGGTGGACGCTGTCTCCATGCTGCTTTTGAGAAAGAAAGTCCCCGCACGATATATGGCGGCTGTCAATACAGCCGGCTTCGTGGTGCTGATGGGCTTTATGCTGTTTGTGACATTCCATGACGTGTTCCGTCTGGTGGGATAAAGAGGAGGAAGTCATGACAAAGAAACTGATGGTGGGCAATGTGGCCGTGGGCGGAGGCGCCCCGGTCTCCATCCAGTCCATGTGCAATACAAAGACCGACGATGTGGCTGCTACCGTGGCCCAGATCAAAAAGCTGGAGGCTGCCGGGTGCGAGATCATCCGGGTGGCCATTCCCGATCAGGCCGCGGCGGAGGCCGTGGACAAGATCAAGGAGCAGATCTCCATTCCACTCATCGCCGACATCCATTTCAACTACAAATACGCCCTGGAAGTGGCTCAGCGGGGCATCGACGCCATCCGTATCAACCCCGGCAACATCGGCGGGGAGGAGAAGGTGAAGGCGGTTGCGGATATCTGCCGCGAAAAGCACATTCCCATCCGCATCGGCGTCAACGGCGGTTCCCTGGAAAAGGAACTGCGGGCCAAGTACGGCGGCGTCACCGCCGAGGCTCTGGTGGAGAGCGCCATGGGTCATGTGCGCCTTTTGAACCAGTTTGATTTTGACGACATCTGCATCTCGGTCAAATGCTCTGATGTGCCCCTGACCATGGCGGCCTACCGCCTCTTGAGTGAGCAGACGGACTATCCTCTGCACCTGGGCGTCACGGAGGCGGGCACGCCCTCCATGGGCATGGTGAAGTCTGCCATGGGTATCGGCGGCCTTTTGTGCATGGGCATCGGCGATACCATCCGCGTGACGCTGACCGCCGACCCGGTGGAGGAGATCTACGCCGCCAAGAAGATCCTCAAGGCAGCCGGCCTTCGGAAAGAGGGCGTGAACCTCATTGCCTGCCCCACCTGCGGCCGTACCCGTATCGACCTGATCCCCATTGCCGAGGAGGTGGAGCGCCGCCTGCTGGACTGCGACAAGAACATCACCGTGGCGGTGATGGGCTGCGCCGTCAACGGGCCCGGTGAGGCCTCGGCGGCTGACATCGGCATTGCTGGCGGCAAGGGCGAGGGTCTGCTGTTCCGTAAGGGTGAGATCCTTTACAAGGTGCCGCAGGAGCGGCTTGTGGATGCGCTGATGGAGGAGATCGCCAAGCTGTAAGCGCATTCCGGGAGAAATTGAAGTGAGAGGGAACCATGGCAAGAAACATCCCGTTTTTTGATATGTTTGCGGAGCTGCAGCTGTCGGGAGAACTGCGGCTGAAGCTGGCCGGTGCTGAGATCACCGGCGCTGTCATCGACCAGGGAAAGATGACCATTTCCCTGGATCTGACGGCCCGCACCCCTATGAGTGAAGCGGACGCGCACGCCCTGGAGTCATTGATCCGGGGCGTGTACGGTTTTTCCGCAGCCGAAGTACATCTGACGGCTCCGGCGGCGCCCCAGGCTGCCGCGCCTGCGGAATCAGCCACGACTCCGGCCTCCGGCAAGGACAAGCAGCAGGGGGGCGGTGTATCCAAGGTGCTGCTGGGCAAGCCCATCAAGGGCCGTACCAATCCCATGCGGGAGCTGAACCTGAAAATGGGCACGGCCACCGTGGCAGGCAAGGTCTTTGCCGCCGAGTGCGTGGAGACCCGCCGTCCCGGCATGTGGCGGCTGCATTTTGACATGACGGACTATACCAACTCCGTCAGCGTCCATAAAAATCTCTCCGCCAAGGAGGCGGAGCAGTACGGCACGGCCATCAAGCCGGGCATGTGGCTGTGCGTCCAGGGCAAGATGGAGCCCACCTGGGACGGCAAGGACATCCAGCTCAATCCGTATCACATCAATGTGATCGACCACGCTGAGCGGCAGGACACCGCCCCGGAAAAGCGGGTGGAGCTGCACCTGCATACGAAGATGAGCAACATGGACGCCCTGACGGACACCAAGGACGCCATCAAGACGGCCATCCGCTGGGGCCATCCTGCCATCGCCATCACCGACCACGGCGTGGCCCAGTCCTTCCCGGACGCATGGCACGCAGCAGGGGATAAGATCAAGATCCTCTACGGCGTGGAGGGCTATTTTGTCAACAACCTGGACGACAGGGTGGCCGTCCACGGCAAGCAGGACTGCTCCCTGGACGATGAGTTCGTGTGCTTCGATATCGAGACCACCGGCCTCAAGGTAGACCGGGAGGCCATCACGGAGATCGGCGCGGTGGTGCTGCGCAACGGTGAGATCGCCGAGCGGTTCCAGACCTTCGTCAACCCCAACCGGCGCCTCACCCCGGAGATCATCGGCCTGACGGGCATCACCGACGACATGCTCAAGGACGCGCCCCAGCTCAAGCAGGCGCTGACGGAGTTTTTGAAGTTCGTGAACGGCCGCCCGCTGGCGGCCCACAATGCTGAGTTCGATATTGGATTCATCCGGGCAGGCTGCCGCAAGGTGGGCCTGGACTTCCAGCCCACCTATGTGGACTCTTTGATCCTGGCCCAGAACCTGCTGCCCGAGCTTGGAAAGTACAAGCTGGACATCGTCGCCGAGCACCTGGATCTGCCGGCGTTCAACCACCACCGTGCCAGCGACGATGCCGCCACCGTGGGCTATATGCTCATCCCGTTTTGGAAGATGCTCCATGAGCGGGGCATCCATACGCTCCAGGCTGTGAACAAGGAGATGGAAAAGCTCCGTCCCTTGGGCGGCAAGACCAACCGTTTCCCCAAGCACATCATCCTGCTGGCCCGCAACAAGGTGGGCCTCAAGAACCTCTATCAGATGATCTCCGCGTCCAACCTGAAGTATTTCAAGCGGGTGCCCACCATCCCCAAGACGCTGCTCAACGAGCACCGGGAGGGCATCATCGTGGGCGCTGCCTGCGAAGCGGGTGAGCTTTTCCGGGCCGTGGCAGATCATAAGGACTGGGAGGAGCTCAAGCGCATCGCCGACTACTATGACTACCTGGAGATCCAGCCGCTTTGCAACAACGCTTTCATGCTGCGAAACGGCGACGTGCAGTCGGAAGAGGATCTGCGGGAATTCAACCGCACCATCGTGCGGCTGGGCGAGGAGCTGGATAAGCCCGTGTGCGCCACCGGCGACGTCCACTTCCTCAACCCGGAGGACGAGGTGTACCGGCACATTCTGCTGGCATCCAAGAAGTTCCCGGACGCCAACGCGCCGCTGCCCATCTACTTCAAGACCACCGACGAGATGCTGAAGGAGTTTTCTTACCTCGGTAAGGAGAAGGCCTACGAGGTGGTGGTGACCAATACCCGCCTGGTGGCCGACCAGATCGAAAACTTTGAGCTGCTGCCGGCGGAACTGTTCCCGCCCCGGCTGGAAAACTCCGAGGAGGAGCTCAACCGCCTGGTGTGGGACAAGGTGCACGAGCTCTACGGCGAGGACCCGCCCAAGCTGATCGTGGACCGACTGAATATCGAGCTGGGCGGTATTTTGGGCAAATACGACGTGGTGTACATGTCGGCCCAGAAACTGGTGCAGCGTAGCCTGGAAAACGGCTATCTGGTCGGTTCCCGAGGCTCCGTGGGCTCGTCTCTCGTGGCCTACATGTCCGGCATCACGGAGGTCAACTCTCTGCCGCCTCATTACCGCTGCCCCAAGTGCAAGCACAACGAGTTCATTACCGACGGCTCCTACGGCTGCGGTGCCGATATGCCGGACAAGGTCTGTCCCGAGTGCGGCACCAAATACATCAAGGACGGCTTCGACATCCCCTTTGAGACGTTCCTGGGCTTCGGCGGCGGCAAGGTGCCGGATATCGACCTGAACTTCTCCGGCGAATACCAGGCCCGCGCCCACCGTCACGCCATCGAAATGTTCGGCGAGACTCAGGTGTTCCGGGCGGGCACCATCGGTACCCTGGCGGAAAAGACCGCCTTCGGCTTTGTCAAGAAGTACCTGGAGGAAAACGGCATCACCGCCTGCCGGGCAGAGGAAAACCGGCTGACGCTGGGGTGCGTAGGCACCCGGCGCACCACGGGCCAGCACCCGGGCGGCCTGGTGGTCGTACCGGACGACAAGGATATGGAGGACTTCTGCCCGGTACAGCACCCGGCGGACGCCGACGATTCCGATACCATCACCACCCATTTTGAATATCACTCCATGGAGGCCAACATCCTCAAGCTGGACATGCTTGGACACGATGACCCCACCATGGTGCGTATGATGCAGGACCTGACCGGTGTGGACCCCCACACCATCCCCCTGGACGACCCGGACACCATGTCCATCTTCACCTCCAGCAAGGTGCTGGGCTATGAGAACGACGAGATCCTGGGCCCTACGGGCGCCGTGGCCATCCCGGAGTTCAACACCCGCTTCACCCGGCAGATGCTCATCGATACCCAGCCCAAGGACTTCAACACCCTGGTGCGTCTTTCCGGCTTTTCCCACGGTACGGATGTGTGGATGGGCAACGCCCGGGATCTGATCGTCAGCGGCACTGCCACGGTTCTGGAAACGGTGGGCTGCCGTGACGACATCATGCTCTATCTTATCTCCAAGGGTCTGGACCCCAAGATGAGCTTCAAGATCATGGAAAAGGTCCGTAAGGGCAAGGTGAAAAAAGGCGGCTTTGACGAGGGCTGGGTGGAGGCCATGGAGACCCACGACGTGCCCCAGTGGTACATCGAATCCCTGGCCAAGATCGGCTATCTCTTTCCCAAGGCCCACGCCGTGGCTTACGTGATGATGGCATTCCGCATCGCCTGGTACAAGGTCCATGAGCCCCTGGCATTCTACGCTACGTTCTTCTCCGTCCGGGCCAAGGCCTTCGATGCAGAGTACTGCTGCGCCGGCAAGGACGCGGTCAAGCGCAAGATCCGGGAGATTGAGAACAACAAGGACGCCTCCGCCGTGGAGAAGGACCTGCTGACCACGTTGGAGGTGTGCTATGAGTTCTATCTCCGGGGCTTCCACTTCGATACCATCAGCATCTACGACTCGGACGCCACCAAGTTCAAGGTGACGAAAAACGGCCTCCTGCCGCCCTTTACGGCGGTCCACGGCCTGGGCGAGACGGCGGCGCTGGACACGGTGGAAAAGCGTAAAGGCAAGACTTTTATCTCCATCGAGGAATTTTCCATGTGCTGCAACAAGCTCTCCAAGACCCATATCGAGCAGCTAAAGGCTCTGGGCTCCTTTGCCGGTATGGCAGAGACCAGCCAGATCACGCTGTTTTAAAGAAGAACGCCATTCAGAAGCGGAGGAACATCTGCTTCTGAATGGCGTTCTTTTTATGACTCCTTTAGAGGGCAGTCAAGCGCATACCTTGCAACAAAAAGGAGATCATGTTATCCTATTTATACCATTTCCGTTCCATCCGTTTTGATAAAAACCGAAAGGGGGCTGGCGTATGAATTCCAATGACTTGAAGAGAGGACCGTCCACGGGACTGTGCCTGCTGACCGTTGCGGTCGGATTGGAACTTCTCGGCTGTGGACTGCTGTTTGACGGCCCTATTTCCGAAAATATCTTTCGCTCTAGTGAAAGTCAGATGATTGTAGCACTGCTGCTGGTGGCGTCGCTGGTTCAGTGGCTCCTTTTGCGCAGTGAGCTTCTGGTTGTGGCAAAATGGCTTCCCATCATTTTTTCCGCCGTTGGGATCGCGCTGAGTGTGATCGTGGATGCCGGAGGCGGTTGGATCGCTGCGCTCTGGCTCGCATCGCTGAGCGTACCGCTGTATCTTGGTTCTGCGGCAGTCATTTTTCTCTATCGCCTGATCATGCGGCTGGATGGATGACCTTTATCAGATATGTGCTGTATCAAATAAGCCCCCACCCTGTGAAAGCAGGGTGGGGGCTTATCTGATTCAGAAGCTCACTTACCGAACCAACTCTACGATTTTATCTTCATTTTCCCATCTGCTTGGCAAGATAGGCAGAGATATCGAAGTCCAGCAGTGCCGTGTCCCGCTTGAGATAGAGGGGATGGTGGGGATGTCCAGACTTCAGTAGGGGACCGGCGGTGAACCACCGTGCCCCTGCCGCGGCGCCGTCGGCGGCAAAATCCGCCATGCAGGGGATGAGATAATCCCGCTTCATAATGATGTTGCCCCAGGCGGCCCACACGGCAGGCGCAGGGGACAACGACAAAAGGTAGCGGAACGCCTTGCGGTTTTCCTCGTGCAAAGCGGGATTATAGACCCGCTCCATATCGTCCGGCCGGGTGGCCCGCTGGGCGTAGACATTGAACATCAAAAAGCTGTCATACCCGTTGGAATGGGCGATCCGCTCCACGGACTGCAGCGTAGGGTCCAGGGCGTCCGGCGCGGCGGTGGAAGGGTTGATGCCGATACAGATGAGGGGGCGGCTGCCCCGGGTCCCCAGGATGTACCGGTACTCGGAATAGCGGTTGGGCACGTACAGCCAGCGGGACACATCGTAGTCCGGCGAGGGACGCAGTGACTCTTCCAGTGCCGGAGCAAAAGGCTCCAGTGTCAGGGCGCTGGTGGGTGCGGCGGGAATATGCATAGGCGTATGCCTCCTGAATTCGACTTTTTCCCAGCATAGCATACCCCGCAGGAAAAGGCAACGGACTCTGTTCACCGGGGCGGAAATGTGGTATCATGACCAACATGAGAACTTGGAAAAGGAGCTGGGCCAATGCTGACGATATGGATGGGGCGGTCAAAAACAGGAAAGACCGATGCGGTGCTTTCGCAAATCGGCGCCCTGGGAGACAGCGGAAAACAGATCCTGCTGGTGCCGGAGCACGTCTCCCATTTGGCGGAGATTGATCTTTGCCGCGCCTGCGGCCCCACGGTCAGCCGCCACGCGGAGGTGCTGAGTTTCCGCCGTCTGGGGGAGCGGGTGCTCTCTCTGACCGGCGGGCTCACCCAGGTGACGCTGGACGCAGGCGGCAAGCTTTTGACCATGCAGAAAGCGCTGGGGGAGGTGGCCTCCTCGCTGACGGTCTACCGCCGCCCCTCCCAAAAGGCGGCCTTTTTGCAGCAGCTCCTGGATCTGACGGACGAGCTGCGCAGCTATGAAGTGACGCCCGCCATGCTCTATGAGCAGTCGGAACAGATCCCGGGAGCCACCGGGGAAAAGCTCCGGGATCTGAGCCTTTTATACGGTGCCTATGAAGCCAGGCTCCGCAGGCCGGGACTGGACGCCCGGGACCGGATGAGCAAGCTGTGTGACCACCTGGAGGAATCCGGCTACGCCGTAGGTAAGGATATTTTTCTGGACGGCTTCACCTACTTTAACGCCCAGGAGCGGCGGGTGCTGTCCATCCTCTTGCGGCAGGCCCGGTCCGTGACAGTGACGCTTCTGGGAGAGCCGGACAGCCGGGAAGAGCTTTTCGAGATCTCCCTCAAAACACTGGAACAGCTGCGGCGGCTCGCCCGGGAGGCCGGCTGCGGCGTGGAGATACATACGCTGCACGCTCAGGATACCGGGCCGCTGCGTCACCTGGAGCGGCATCTGTTCGGATCGCCGGAGCCCTATGCCGGCGAGCAGGTGCCCATCCATGTGCTGGAGGCAGAGAACCTCTATTCCGAGGTGGAGCAGGCTGCCGCCCGCATCCTGCATCTGACGGGGGAGGGCAGCTGCCGCTACCGGGATATCATGGTCAGTGCCCGCAACATGGCGGACTACGAGGGTACCATTGAGACTGTGTTCGAGCGCTACGGCATCCCTGTGTACCTCAGCCGCCGCAGCGATATCCTGGAAAAGCCTGCGCTGGCATTGCTGGGCGGTGTCCTGGCATCCATCGGCGGCGGCTATGAGTATGAGGACATGTTCCAGTGGCTCAAGACCGGCCTTGCGGGACTTTCTGCCGAGGAGTGCGACCTGCTGGAAAACTATGTGATCCGCTGGCAGATCCACGGCAGCATGTGGCTGCGGGACATAGACTGGACAGACCATCCGGCGGGGTATGGCGGGATTTGGGATGAGACACAGCAGGCACGCCTGGAGGAGATCAACACCCTGCGGCGCCGTGTCTGTGCGCCCCTTTGCAAGCTTGCAGAAGGGCTGAAAGCCGGAGAAACCGCAAGAGAGAAAGTGGAAGCCCTTTACATATTCCTGGAGTCGCTCTCCCTGCAGCAGTCCCTGGAGCAGCAAATGGAGCAGCAGGCTGCCGATGGGCGGCTCCAGGACGCGGAGGAGACGGCCCAGCTATGGGAGATCCTGTGCGGCGTGCTGGACCAGTTCGTGGAGATCCTGGGCGACGAGCCCATGGACCTGGACGAATTTACCCGGCTGCTGCGGCAGATCCTCACTCAGTACAGCATCGGCACTATCCCGGTGTCCCTAGATCAGGTATCCGTATCGGAGATCACCCGTAACGACCGCCACACGGTGCGGCATCTGATTTTCCTGGGAGCCAATGACCATGTGCTGCCTGCTGTTGGGCAGAGCAGTGGAATTTTAAATGAAGACGACCGGGAAGAGCTGGCCAGGGCAGGCATCCGTCTGGCCCCCTCCGGCATGGAGCAGATGGGCATCGAGCTCCAGTGCATCTATGCCTCTTTGACCCAGCCCACGGAGGGACTTTGGCTGAGCTATCCGGTCAGCGATGTGACGGGCAGCGTTCTGCGCCCGGCATTCATCGTGGAGCGCCTGCTGACACTGTTTCCCGCGTTGCAGGCCCGGCAGGAAAGCGCCGACAAGGAATATCGCCTTACAGCGTTGCAGCCTGCGCTGGAAGAGGCAGGGCAGGACCGGCAGGGTGCGCTCTGGCAGTATTTTGCCCAGCGGGGGGACTGCACTGCCCAGCTTTCCGCCATGGAGCGCGCCGCAGCGCTGCGGCGGGGGAGACTTTCTCCGGCGGCTGTTCAGGCGCTGTACGGAAAGCGCGTCAGCATGTCCGCCTCCCGGCTGGAACGGATGCGCTCGTGCCACTTTGCCTATTTCATGGAGTACGGCCTGCGGGCCAAAAAGCGGGAGCCTGCCGCTTTCGACGCGCCCCAGATCGGTACGTTCCTCCATTATCTTTTGGAGAATGTGACCCGGGACACCATGGCTATGGGCGGCTTTGCCCAGGTGGAGCAGGAGGAACTGCGGGTCATGGTGCGCCGGTATATGGATCGCTACGTGACCGAGGAACTGCACGATTTCCAAAACCGCACCACCCGCTTCCGCTATCTTTTCTCCCGTCTGCGCAACACCGCCTACGCCATCGTGGAACAGGTTGCGGACGAGCTGCGTCACTCGGACTTTGTGCCCCTGGCCTTTGAGCTGAGCTTCGGGGATCACGGGACACTTCCGGCTGTGGAGATCTCCGAGCCGGGCAGCCAGCTGCGCCTAGGCGGCAAAGTAGACCGGGTAGACGGATGGCTCAAGGACGGCAAGCTCTATCTGCGGGTGGTAGACTATAAATCCGGCCGCAAGGCCTTTGACCTGGCAGCAGTGCGAATGGGACTGGATATTCAGATGCTTCTCTATCTTTTCACCCTGCAAAAGGAGGGGAAGGCCCACTTCGGCCATGAGGTGGAGCCTGCCGGTGTGCTGTATCTGCCGGCAAGAGACGAGATCTTGGCCGCCGAGCGCAGCATTTCCCCGGAAAAGCTGGCCCAGGAGACGGCCAAGCAGCTGCGTCGCTCCGGCCTGCTGCTCTCCGACCCAGAGGTCCTGCAGGCCATGGAGCATGAGTCGCTGACGGAGCCGAAATTTCTGCCGCTGCGGGTGGGCCGGGACGGCAGCATCGCCGGCAGCATCGCCTCCACGGCCCAGCTGGGCAAGCTGGGGCGGTATGTAGAAAAGCTGCTGCATCAGATCGCCCGGGAGATCCGGGACGGCAATATCGACGCGGACCCCTGCTGCAAAAGCGAGGAGGACAGCTTCTGCCAGTACTGCGACTGGGCGGAGGCCTGTCACTTCCAGGATGGACGGGACAGCGATCATCTGAACTATATCCTGCCGATCAAGCCCGAGGAGTTCTGGGCCCGGCTGGAAGACGAACAGGAAGGAGGGCTGTGAGCCATGGCGGAAATTCAACTGACTGCCGCCCAGCAGGCGGTGGTGGACAACCGGGGCGGCAGCCTGCTGGTGTCCGCTGCCGCCGGTTCCGGCAAGACCAAGGTGCTGGTGGACCGTCTTTTCCTGTATGTGACCCGGGACCGGTGCAGCGTGGACGACTTTCTCATCATCACCTACACCAAGGCGGCCGCTGCGGAACTGCGGGGCAAGATCGCCGCGGAGCTGAACCGCCGTCTGGCGGCAGACCCGGGCAACGCCCACCTTCGCCGGCAGCTGCTGCGGGTATACCGGGCGGATATCAAGACTGTGGACGCCTTCTGTACGGCGCTGCTGCGGGAGAACACGCACCTGCTGCCCAAGGACGACGAACAGCACGCGCTGACACCGGACTTCCGTGTGCTGGACGAGGGCGATGCGGCCCTGGTGCGCCAGCGGGTGCTGGAGCGGACCCTGGAATCTTTTTATGACACCCTGGATGAGGCAGGCGCCTTACTGGCGGATACCTTAGGTTCCGGGCGGGATGACCGGGCATTGGAATCGCTGGTGCTGGAGATCCACGAAAAGCTCCAGAGCCATGCCTATCCTGAGCAATGGCTGGAAAAGAACCAGGCAGCCTGGTCCTCTCTTGGCGGCAGCTTTGACGATACCCCCTATGCCGCTGTGCTGCTGGCAGACGTTCACCGCCAGGCAGCCCATTGGGCGGCCCTGCTGCGGCGCAGCGCTGCCGACACGGCGGGAGACGAGGCCCTGGAGCGGGGCTACGGAGAAAAATTCCGCGCCAGCGCAGAGACGTTCGACGCTTTGGCGGAATGCAGCGGCTGGGAGGAGGCCCGCCGGGCGGCGGATGCCGTTTCGTTTCCCCGCCTGACTACCCCAAAAGGCCGCAAGGATGAGCCGGAGGTGGTCGCACTCAAGACGGTGTGGGAGGCCTGTAAGGCCCAATTCAAGAAGATCACCAAACTGCTGGATGTGAGCGGGGAGGAGGCCATGGAGGACTTGCGGGCCATGGCGTCCGCCATGGAGGCCCTGCTGCGGCTGACCGGCGAGTTCTCCCGGAGATATCAGGCGGAAAAGCTCCGACTCAACGCGGCGGACTTCTCTGACCAGGAGCATCTGGCCCTGCGGCTGTTGGTGGGGGAGGACGGCACCCCCACAGAGCTTGGGCGGCAGGTATCCCAGCGATACCAGGAAATCCTGGTGGATGAATACCAGGACACCAACGAGGTACAAAACGCCATTTTCCGGGCAGTGTCCCGGGACGGGCAGAATATTTTCACGGTGGGCGACGTAAAGCAGAGCATTTACCGTTTCCGTCTGGCAGACCCCACCATCTTTCTGGAGAAGTATGCCCGGTTCCTCCCCTATGAGCAGGCAGAGCCGGGACAGGAGCGCAAGATCCTGCTCTCCCAGAATTTCCGCTCCCGGCGGGAGATCCTGGATGCGGCAAACTTCGTCTTTTCCAATATCCTCTCAACCGATATGGGCGACATGGAGTATGGGGAGGACGAGGCGCTGCATTTCGGCGCGTCCTACTATCCTCCCCGACAGGACTGCGACACGGAGTTCCATCTCATCTGTGCCCGACAGCGTTCCGGGGAAGAAGACCTCCCGGTGAAGAAGCTCACCGCAGAGGCACGGTTTGTGGCGAAGCGGATCCGCGCCCTGCTGGACGAGGGTTATCCTGTCACCGGCGGAGACGGGACGCTGCGCCCCTGCCGCCCGGAGGACATTGTGATCCTGATGCGCTCGCCGGGCAGCCGCTCGGCCGCCTTTGCCCAAGCCCTTGCAGAGCAGGATATTCCCTGTGCTTTTGAAGCCCAGGAGGACTTTTTCCAGACCATGGAGATCTCCGTCATGCTGGGGCTGCTGCAGATCATCGACAATCCCCGGCAGGATGTGCCCCTGATCGCGGTACTGCGCTCTCCGGTATTCGGCTTCACGCCGGACCGGCTGGCCCAGATCCGCGCCAGGACGCCAGGCGGCGACTTCTACGACGCGGTAGCCGCGGATGACGGGGAGGATTGCCGGGCATTTCTGGAAACGCTCAACGGCCTGCGGGCCGCAGCCAGGGACATGCGGGTACACCGCCTGCTCTGGCACATCTACAATACGCTGGATATCCTGGGCATCTTCGCCGCCATGGACGGCGGCGCCGTCCGCAAGGAGAATCTCATTGCCCTCAGCCGCCATGCCCAACGGTTTGAGGCGGGCGGCTACCGTGGCCTCTTTGCCTTTGTCACCCATCTGCAGCGGCTTCTGGAGGCCGGCGAGGCGCCGGTGACGGGAGGTGCCGGCTCAGTAGGCGGCGTGGGCTTGATGAGCATCCACAAGTCCAAGGGCCTGGAATTCCCCATCGTGATCCTGGCGGATCTGGATCATGCTTTTTCCCGGCAGGATTTCGATACGCCTGTTCTGGTGCATCCTCAAATGGGGCTGGGCCCCAAGCGGGTGGACCTGGACCGCAAGATCAAATACCCGACCCTTGCAAGAGAGGCCATCGCCGGTACCCTCCGGCGGGAAAATCTCTCTGAGGAGCTGCGGGTACTGTACGTGGCCATGACCCGTCCCAAGGAAAAACTCATACTGGTGGACGCCATGTACCACGCGGAGGGAAGGCTCCAAAAGCTCGCGTCTGTCGCCTCCTGCCCGGTGCTGCCGGAGACAGTGGCATCCTGCTCCAACTTCGGCGAGTGGCTGCTGCTGCCTCTTTTGTGCCGTAGCGAGGCTCAGAGCCTGCGGCAGCTGGGCCAGAGCACGGTGCAGCAGCTCTACACCGGGGATACGGCGCCCTGGCAGGTATTCATTCACGACGCGCAGGCCTTTGCCTCCGCCCCGCGTCCTGCCGCTTCGCCAGACACCGCGCAGGATGCACAGGGCAGGGAAACCGCCTTTGATCCCCGGCTTTTGGAGCGCGTTTACCCCTATGCCCGGGAGACGGTGCTCCCCTCCAAGGTGACCGCCACCCAGCTCAAGGGTCGGGCACTGGATCAGGAGATCGCGGAAAACGCAGCCCATACACCGTATCTCCGGCCACTGTCCCAGCCTCGGTTCCGGCAGGAGGGCGCAGGCTTGACGCCAGCGGAGCAGGGCACCGCCACCCACCTGGCACTCCAGTATCTGGACTTTTCCGATTGGGACGCAGCCGGGCAGGTGGAGCGCCTGCGGGCGCGGCAGCTTTTGTCGCCGGAGCAGGCCGCAGCAGTGGACACCGCTGCCCTGGAGCGGTTTTTGCAAAGCGGTCTTGCCGACGAGATCCGCGCCGGACACAACGTGCTGCGGGAATACCGCTTCACGCTGCTGATGGATGCCTCTTTCTATGATCCTGCCGCCTCTGCCGGCGATGAGATGCTGCTGCAGGGCGTGGTGGACTGCTGCTTTGAAACGGAGCAGGGCATCACCGTGGTGGACTTCAAGACGGACCGGGTATTCCGTGAAGAAGACCTTACCCGCCGGGCGGAGGAATACCGTCCCCAGCTGGAGGCATACAGCCGTGCGCTGGAAAAGGTACTGGAAAAGCCGGTGGTGCGCCGGGTGCTCTATTTTCTGGCGCCGGGCAGAGAGGTAGAGCTCTCTCCCAAGGCCGCAGAATAACGAAAAATAGAAAAAACAAAAAATTTCAAAAAACACTTGCATAATGAAAAAAACTATGCTAAACTAAGTGTCGCCTTTGTAAAGGATAAGCTGGAAAAGAAAGAGGTGAACAAGAGCAATGAAGGAAGGAATCCATCCCAATTATCAGCAGACTACGATTACTTGCGCCTGCGGTAATGTGATTGAGACAGGTTCTACCAAGAAGGATATCAAGGTGGAAGTCTGCTCTAAGTGTCACCCCTTCTTCACGGGTAAGCAGAAGCTGGTGGATACTGGCGGACGCGTGGCCAAGTTCAACAAGAAGTTCGGCCTGGACAAGTAAGTCTGACACGATCACAAAAGGGTCTGCCATTTGGCAGGCCCTTTTTATTTACTTTTTTCCCTGGGGCGCATATACTGATGGTATCTGAACGTCAAAGGGAGGAGCGTGCCGCCATGAAGCTGCAGCCTGTGGACATCCAGACCCTGACGCCGGAGATCTTCTCCGTATTCGGCCGGCGAAACGCCCTGCTGACCGCCGGAGCGGAGGGGAAAGTCAATCCCATGACCATCGGCTGGTGCCAGCTGGGACGTCTTTGGAGCATCCCCGTGTGCACCGTGTATGTGCGCCCGGAGCGCTATACCTATTCGCTGATGGAGCAGGGGGACTATTTCACCGTCTCCGTATTCCCCGAGGAGGCAGGCAACATTCTGCGCCTTTGCGGCACGAAGAGCGGCCGGGACGTGGACAAGGTCGCCGCCTGCGGCCTGACGCTGCGCCGCGGGGCAGGGGAGGCTCCGTTCTTTGACGAGGCGGAATGGGTGCTGGTGTGCAGGAAACTCTACGCACAGGACCTGAGTGAATCGTGCGTGCGGGACGGGACCCATATCCTGCACCATTACGGCGCCCAGGGCTGGCACAGGATGTATGTAGGCGAGGTCGTGGAGGCCTACGCCAGATAAGGAGTACTATGCAGAAAACAGAGGAGATCCGTGACCGGGTGGTTCTGGTGGGCCTGAGCTCCCCGGTCCTGAAAAAAGAGGAAAACGCAGACGAGGGCACCATGGAGGAATTGGCTGCCCTGGTGGAAACGGCAGGCGCCGAGACCATCGGCACCGTGCTGCAGAACCGTCCCTCTCCGGACCCTCGCACATTCATCGGCGAGGGCAAGGTGGAGGAGGTACGGGATTTCTGCCGGGCCAACGGCGCCACCATGGTAATCTTCGACAATGATCTGTCCCCGTCCCAGATGCGGGTGCTGACGGAGAGCCTGGGCGTGCAGGTGCTGGACCGCTGCGGCCTGATCCTGGATATTTTCGCCCAGCGGGCACGCACCCGGGAGGGCCGCCTCCAGGTGGAGCTAGCCCAGTACCAGTATTTGCTGCCCCGCCTGACGGGTATGTGGACCCACTTGGAACGGCAGGCAGGCACCAGCGGCAAGGGCCCCATCGGCTCCAAAGGTCCCGGTGAGACTCAGCTGGAGACGGACCGCCGCCATATCCACCGCAAAATCGACAAGCTCCGGGAGGACCTGGAAGACGTGCGCCGGGTGCGCAGCACCCAGCGGCAGCGGCGGCAGAAGAACGAGATCCCTGTGGTTGCCATCGTGGGCTACACCAACGCTGGCAAGTCCACGCTGCTCAACCGCCTGACCGATGCGGGCATCCCCGCCAACAACCGCCTGTTCGACACGCTGGACACCACCAGCCGTCTGCTGACCGTCAGCGACACGCTGGACGTGGTGCTGTCCGATACCGTCGGCTTTATCCGCAAGCTTCCCCATCAGCTGGTGGAGGCCTTCAAGGCCACGCTGGAGGAGCTGGAGTATGCGGACCTTCTGCTCCATGTGGTGGACGTGTCCAACCCGGAGTGGAAGCTGCAGGCCCAGGTGGTGGACAACCTGATCCAGGAGCTGGGTGCCGGGGAACTGCCCCGCATCGAGGTATACAACAAGTTCGACCGGGTGCCGGTAGGGGAGATCCTGCCCCACGGTGAGGACATCTGCGCCATCTCCGCCAAAACCGGCGAGGGCGTGGACCGTCTGCTGGAGATAATCGACAAGCGGCTGGACAAGGGCACCCGCCGGGTGACGCTCCATCTTCCTTACGACAAGGGCGGCCTTCTGGATATGCTTTACCGGGAGGCAAAGGTGGAGGCCGTGGAGTACGGCCAGACCATCGATGTGACCGCCGTGTGCGGTCCCAAGACCCTGGGCCAGGTGGAGCCGTATCTGGAAAAGGCGGAAGGCTGAGCGGGAGGTGCGCGGCAATGATCCTGGAAACCAAGCGACTGCAGCTGCGCCCCTTTGCACCGGAGGACGCCGCCGATGTATACGCCTACGCCCGGGATGCCCGGGTGGGGCCCATCGCCGGCTGGCCGCCCCATACCAGCGAGGCGGAAAGCCGTGAGATCATCCAAACGGTATTTTCCGCCCCCCACGTCTTTGCCATGGTCTTGCAGCAAACGGGCCGTGTCATCGGCTCGGTGGGCTTTGTGGGCCGCTGTCCGGCAGGGGACCCTGCACTGGAAGAGGAAGTCGGATACGCTTTGGGACATGACTTCTGGGGGCAGGGACTGGTGCCGGAGGCGCTGGAGGCAGTGCTGGACTACGGCTTTTCTCAGCGGGGCCTGCGGCGCATCTGGTGCGGCCACTACGGCGGCAACTGGCGCAGCGCCCGGGTGATCGGCAAATGCGGCTTTTCCTACTGCTTTGCAAGGACGGAGGCTGTGCCGTTGCTGGGGGAGAAGCGGCAATGCTATTATTACGCACAGACGGAGGAGGCTTGGCGTGAGCGAGTATCTGGTGCCCTTTGAGGACGCGGAAAGTGAATTTACGGAAAAGCGCTCCCGGTTCATCAGCCACATCTGGCGGGTGGGAACGGAGGCGGAAGCCAGAGCGCGGATCGAAGAGACGAAAAAGCGCTATTATGACGCCCGCCATAACTGCTGGTGCTATCTGATCCGCCAGGGCGGTGTGGTGCGCTACAGCGACGACGGGGAGCCCCAGGGCACTGCCGGACAGCCCATGCTCAATGTGTTCACCCGGGAGGCGGTCACCAATGTCTGCTGCGTGGTGACCCGGTATTTCGGCGGCATATTGCTGGGAGCGGGCGGACTGACCCGCGCCTACACCAAGGGGGCCAAGGACGCGCTGGACGCGGCGGGCATCAGCCGCATGAGCCTTTGGACACTGTGGGACATTCCCTGCTCCTATTCGCTCTACGAACGGGTAAAGCTGGAGGTAGAAGCCTGCGGCGGCGTGATCCGGTCTGCGGACTACGGGGCGGACATCCTGCTGCGAGGCGCGTTCCCGGCAGGCGGCGCGGAACGGTTTGCTCCCCGGCTGACGGAGCTCTCCGCGGGCAGCCTTGCCATGACGGCGGCAGGGGAGGAGTTCCTCCCCGGTCCCCGGGAATAAAGAGAAAAGCATCCGGGAGAAATTCTCCCGGATGCTTTTTTATCGGTCCTCCGCCACCAGCGTCTGCACCGCGTTTTGCGCGGTCCCGGCGCTCAGCAGGAAGATGGTATAGTTGACGCCTGCACGCACCTGGAGGAACAAGGTGGCCGCGGTGGTCGGCAGGGGGGAAGCGCCGATAAAGGCGCTGTCCATGGTCTCCACCGGCTGCCACTGGGGCATAGGCTCCAGATCCGTGTGCGCCAGCAAAAACTGATACCCACCCGGATAGATCCGCTTAAAGGCGGTTGTCTCCTTGAAAACTACATCCGCAAATACCGTCCGCCCGTCCGCCAGCAGCAGGTCCATGGGATCACTGTTCCGGGCCAGGTTGCTCAGCCGGATAGTGCCCATGCCACCGGAGGGCGCGCAGCAGCTGTCATGGATCTGCAGCAGGTCCATGCCGCCGGCGGTATTGATGATAGCCACTGTGGAGGGAGAATCCGCTTCAAAGGGCAGTGTCTTTTGCAGGTAAATATATCCATCCGTCCCGGCCACGGTGATGGTCTGATATCCGGCAGAAATATGTCCGTAGCCGGTCAGGGCGCCGTAGCGCAGCGAGGAGAGGGCCAGACGTCCGTTCACCAGGATGCGGAACGGGCCGTAGCCAAAGGCCGCCTGGAGGAAACGGGTATGTGCCTGGCGGGGAAAGAGCGGGAAGATGGGTCCCACCGGGCCGCCCTCTCCAGGGTTGGGCAGCGGGATGACCGGCGTTGCTCCGTCGGATGGGGGATTCAGGTCGGCTACGGGTCCGCCCGCCCCCGGGTCGGGCAGGGGAACAACGGGGATGGCCCCGCCGGACGGAGGGGTGGTCCCGTTCAGATCTGCCACCGGGCCGCCTTCACCGGGATTAGGCAGCGGGATAACGGGGGTGGCACGCATTGATTGATCCATTCTGATAAACCGGAGCGTGGCTCCGGTCTGCCTCCTTTCCGGAATACTCGTGCCAGTATACGCCTACGATTCCGGAAGCGTTCCTATAAGAAGAGCCGCCCGCAGTGCGGACGGCTCTAAATGAGAATAAAAAACTTGACCGCAAAGCAAGCTTTGCGGTCAAGTGGTACGCCGTGAGGGATTCGAACCCCCGGCCTTCTGGTCCGTAGCCAGACGCTCTATCCAGCTGAGCTAACGGCGCTTATTGTTGTCTCTCACAGACAGCTTGAATATAATAGCACGTCTTTTCATAAAATGCAAGTCATTTTTTTAATTTTGCTTTTTTTCTTGGGCTTGTAAATAAAAGGGTTCTGTGCTAAAGTTACATAAATAAAAACGGAAGAGATTGAGGTGCAGGATATGGAAAGCAACACCTTTAAAAGTGTGACGTTCGGCGGGTTTGCCAAGCAGGACGTCATTGACTATATCGAGAAAATGGCGCGGGAGTCCGCTGCCGCGCAGGACGGACTCCGTCGGGAAAACGAGGAGCTGAAAGCAGAGGCGGAGGCGCTGAAAAGCCAGATGGACGGCCTGCGCTCCCAGCTGGAGGTGCTCAACCTGGAGCACGAGCGGCTCACCGCCGCGCTGGAAGCGGAAACTGCGCGCGCCAAGGAACTGGAGCCCTTCAAGCCGGAGGCCGAGCGCCTTTCTGGAGAGCTGGAGCGTCTGCGGCCGGATGCGGAAGCCTATGCCCAGTTCCGGGAGCGCATCGGTGCCATCGAGTGCGAGGCCCGCAAGCGGGCGGCTGATCTGGAGGAGTCCACCCAGCTGAAGCTCAAGCACATGGTAGAGCAGTTCCACCAGCAGTACACCCAGCTGATGTCCACATTCAACGCCACGGCCACCCATGTGAACAGTGAGCTGAGAAAGGTGGAAGTCACGCTCACGCAGCTGCCCAGAGCACTGGACTGCAATGAAACGGAATTGAAGGAGCTTGCCTCCGCATTGGAGCAGCACCAAGAGAAAAAATGATCCCAAATGGTGCAGGAGGCTGTTGTATGCGGCCTCCTGCGGCTTTTTCCGGGAAATATTCGCGGTAAATGCATGAGGGCGGCTCCGGGCGGGAAAAAATAGGGAGAAACCGTGCGGCAGGCTGCAGAAGCCTCAAATAGATATGTGGAACGCACACGTTTGCGTTCTGTGCAGAAAAACAGCGCCTGCCTTTGTGCAAAAGGAAGAAAGCGGGAGGGGAGGGGAAAAATTTCTTGCACTGGCCGAGAGGTTGCCCTATACTGATGCGTATAGAGGGGTGTCCCATCCACAAGATGTTGCGCACCCCCGAAGACAAGTGTCCGCAGCAACAGCGGATCTTGCACACAGTAATCAGCAGAAATGAGGGTAAGAGGACCGCGAAACAGGAGAGAAGGTGAGTAAGGATGTCCCTGGAAGCAATCGAAAAGGTCTCTCAGGCAGAGACAAAAAACCGGGAGCGCAAGGCTGCCGCAGAAGCCGAGGCGAAGAAGATCATCGCCGATGCAGAGCGGGAGGGGCTTGCGCTCTTACAGCAGGCACGTTCAGACGCTGAGGCGGAAGGAAAGGCACTGCTCCACGAGGCGGAGCAGCGGGCTGCGACCCGTGCAGAGGAGATCTCCCGTAACGCCGAGGCGGACGCGCAGGCTCTTCGGCAGGCTGCCGGACTCCATCTGGAGCAGGCGGCGGAGTTTATTGTGGGAAGGGTTGTGAAGCACTGATATGGCCATTGTAAAAATGAAGAAGCTCTGCGTGATGGCCATGGCCGCGCAGCGGCAGCAGCTGCTGCGTGAGCTCTTGCACCTTGGATGCGTGGAGATCAGCGAGCCGGACGGCAAGCTGGCCGACCCGGCATGGTCCGCCTTGCTCAAACGGGAAAACTCCCGCCTGCTGGATACCAAAAGCGAGATCACTGATGTCAATACGGCGCTGGCTGCCATCAAAAAATACGCCCAGCTGAAAGACGGGCTCTTCATCCAGCGCCATCCCATTTCCGAAGCGGAATTTTTGGGTGACAAGACGGCAGAGCGTGCCAGAGCCGCCTGCAAGCGGATCGATTCCCTCCTGCAGACCATTTCGGGTCTGCAGAGCGAAGAAGGCCGCCTGTGTGCAAAACGGGCAGCGCTGGAGCCCTGGAAGGGGCTGGACGTACCTTTGGAGAACCAGGGTACGGCGCATGTGCTCTTCCGCATGGGCGTGTGCCCCGGCAGCACAGACACCGGCGCAGTCCGTCAGGCACTGGGACAGCACGCCGCTGAGATCTTCGAGGTGGGCGCTGACAAACAGCAGACCTACTACTTCCTGGTCTGTCTGCGCGCTGAGGAGCAGGACGTCATGGAAAGCCTGCGTCCATTCAATTTCAGTGCTGTGACGTTCCAGGATGTAACGGGCACCGCGGAAGAAAACCTGCGGTCGCTGGACGCGCTCTTAGCCGAAAACGAGACCTCCCGGAAAGCCGCAGAGGCGGAGATCGTGAAAAACGCCCCGGAGCGGGATGCGCTCCGTCTGTACGCCGACCGGCTGAGCGCCGAGGCGGCCAAGGAGAGCAACACCGAGCGGCTTTTGACCGACGGCACCATCCTCTTTTTCGAGGGCTGGGCCCCCGCCGAGCGCATGGGCCAGGTCAGTGACCTTCTGGAGCGGCTGGGCTGCGCCTGGGAGGCCAGGGACCCCACAGAGGAGGAGTACCCTGAGGTTCCCGTACAGCTGAAAAACAACTGGCTGACCCGTCCTTTAAACATGGTGACGGAGATGTATTCTCTGCCGGCTTACGACAACGTGGACCCCAACCCGCTGATGGCGCCGTTTTTCATTTTGTTCTACGGCATCATGATGGCGGATATGGGCTATGGCATCCTGATGATCCTGGCGGGACTGTTCATCACGAAAAAGTACCGTCCCAAGGGCACCATGGGCCATATGTTCAGCTTGGTGACACTGTGCGGCGTGAGCACGTTCATCATGGGCGCCATTACCGGCGGCTTCTTCGGCGACTTTTTGACCCAGGTGGTCAAGCTGACCACCGGCGCGGACTTCGCCCTGCCGTCGCTGTTCACCCCCCTGGATGACACGCTTATGATCCTGGTGGGCGCCATGTGCCTGGGCTTTGTCCAGATCGTCACCGGCATGGCCATCAGCTTCATCCGCAAGCTGCAAAAGGGGCAGGTCCTGGACGCTGTGTTTGAGGAGCTGACCTGGTGGATCGTCTTTGCCGGCATCGGCGTCATGGCGCTGGGATACGGCAATGTGGTGCTGTATGTGGGCCTTGCGCTGGTGGTGCTGGGTCCCATCGTCACCGGCAAGGGCCTCATGGGTAAGATCACGGGCATTTTCGGCTCGGTCTACAACCACGTGACCGGCTATTTCGGAGATCTCTTGTCCTATGCCCGACTGATGGCCCTGATGCTGGCCGGCAGCGTCATCGCTCAGGTGTTCAACACGCTGGGCGCCATTCCCGGAAACATCGTGGTGTTTTTGATCATCTCCCTGGCAGGCAACACGCTCAACTTCGCACTGAACCTGCTGGGCTGCTACGTCCACGACCTGCGTCTGCAGTGTCTGGAATATTTCGGAAAGTTCTACGAGGACGGCGGAAAGCCTTTCCGCCCTCTGGCCATCAACACCAAATTCGTGGATATCCAAAACGACTAAGGAGGAAATTATCATGGGATTCTTTGAAGCTTTCGGCGGTCTTGCTCTGGCACTTCTGGGTGCAGGCCTGGCGGCAGCGCTGCCCGGCATCGGTTCTGCAAAGGGTACCGGCATTGCCGGTGAGGCTGGCACCGGCCTTTTGTGCCAGGACCCCTCCAAGTTCGGTAAGGTCATGATCCTGCAGGTCATCCCCGGCACCCAGGGCCTGTACGGCCTGGTGGTGTGGTTCTTCGCCATCTTCTCCATGGGCCTGCTGGGCGGCGACGGCTCCGTATTCGACATGTCCGTGCAGGAAGGCCTGCGTTACTTCGCAGCCTGCATGCCCATGGCGCTGGGCGGTCTGTTCTCCGCCATCGCACAGGGCCGCGTGGCTGCCGGCTCCATCAACATCCTGGCCAAGAAGCCCGATGACTGGTCCAAGGGCATGGTGCTGTGCATCACCGTGGAGTTCTACGCCATTTTGTCCCTGCTGGCCTCTATGCTGATGATCATCAACATCGCCTGACCCCGAAGAAAGGGGAGACCGATATGAACGGAATTGAAAGAATCACGGCCCGGCTCGACGCGGACACCCAGGCGGAGATCGACCGCATCCGGGAAAACGCGAAGGCCGAGGCGGAGAAGGTCGCCCAAGGCTACCGTACCCAGATGGAATCCGAAACGGCGGAGCTGCGGGAGCGCAGCCGGCGCGCCGCGGCAGAGCGGGAAGAGCGGCTGGTAAGCGCCGCGCAGATGGAAGCCCGCAAAACCGCCCTGGCCGCCCGCCAGGAGATGGTGGACAAAGCCTATGCTCTGGCGCTGGAAAAGCTCTGCTCGCTGCCGGAGGAACAGTATATCCAAACGGTGGCGGCCCTGCTGGTGCAGGCTGCGCCGGACGGCAAGGGCGAGGTAATCTTCTCCAAGGAACAGCGGGAGCGGGTCGGCACTGCCGCCGTGGCCCTGGCCAACAGCCGGCTGGGCGACGGAACGCTGACCGTGTCCGCCCAGACCCGTCCGCTGAAGGGAGGCTTCATCCTCTCCAACGGGCGCGTGGAGGTCAACTGCTCCTTTGATACGCTGGTGCGTCTTCAGAGAGCGGAGACCGCCGGGGAAGTGGCAAAGCGGCTGTTCCCCCAGACCTGACAAGGAGGAAGTGTCTTGAGAAATCCCATCAAAGACACCGATTACCTGGCCATCTCCGCCCGGATCAAAGCCATGGAGACCACGCTTTTGACCCGGGAGCGCATGGAGCAGGTCCTGGAGGCAAAAACAGACGACGAGGCGCTCAAGCTTCTGCAGGAGAGCGGCTATCCTCAGCTGCGGGGCACAGACCCCACATCGCTGGACGCAGCGCTCTCCGCTGCCAGGGAGGAGAGCTTCGCCGATCTGACGGACAGCGCCCCCGACCCCAGGTATATCGATGTATTCAGGCTGAAATACGACTATCATAATATCAAGGTCTTGCTGAAAGCCGCTGCCGTAGGCGCCAATCCTGACCACATGCTGGCGGACATGGGCCGTGTCAGCGTGCAGCAGCTCAAGGACGCCCTGGCCGGCAATGAGACGGCAGACCTGCCGCCCATGCTGGCTGCAGCTGCCGCGGAGGCCAAGGAGGTTCTGGACACCACCCGCGATCCCCAGCTGAGCGACATCGTGCTGGACCGGTGGAGCTACCGGGACATGCTGGCCGTGGCGGAGGCCACCGGCAGCGCGTTCCTGCGGGGCTACGTACAGGTGCAGATCGACGCGGCAAACCTGCGTGCCTTGGTGCGTACGCTGCGCATGGGGAAGAACGAGACGTTCCTTTCCGGCGTGCTGTTTGAGGGCGGCGACATCCCGGCGGACGCCATTTTGAAAGTCAGCGCCGACAAGGGCGCGGGACTTAAAGAGCTCTATGAGCCCACCCGCTTCCGGGAGGCTGCCGAGTGCGCCCAGGAGAATCTGCACGGCGGCGCCCTGACAGAGTTTGAACGTCTTTGCGACGACGCAGTGAGCGACTACCTCTCCGGCGCCCAGTTCGTCCCCTTCGGGGAGGCGCCCCTGGTGGGCTATCTTGCCGCCCGGGAGACGGAGTACACCAATCTGCGCATCCTGCTGACGGGACGGGGCACCGGGCTTTCGCCCGATGTGATCCGCAGCCGTCTGCGGGGCTGCCAGGCGTAAGGCGAGGGGAGGAGTGCGTATGGCAACAACGTATCGCATCGCCGTCATCGGCGACTGGGAGTCTGTCATGGGCTTCCGCGCCCTGGGCCTGGATACCTATCCCGTCAACTCTGCCCAGGAGGCCGGAGAGAAAATACGGGAACTGGCAAAGACCGACTGCGCGGTGATCTATCTGACGGAACAGCTGGCAAAGGATATGGAGGACGTGATCGCCCGGTATAAGGACGAACCGCAGCCAGCCATCATCCTCATCCCCGGCCGGGAGGGTTCTCTCGGCATCGGGAAGGCAAGCATCCAGCGCTCCATCGAGCGGGCCGTGGGCGCCGACATTCTGTAAGGCGTCCGGCCGCAGCCTCGGAAGAGAATTTTCCAAGGAAGAAGGTATTCTATTTTGAGCGGTAAAGTTGTGAAAGTTTCAGGGCCGCTTGTGGTGGCCACGGGCCTTGCGGACGCCAACATGTCCGACGTGGTCCGCGTGGGTCCCCAGCGGCTGATCGGCGAAATCCTGACCATGAAGGGCGACTCCGCCTCCATCCAGGTCTATGAGGAGACCTCCGGCCTGGGTCCCGGCGCCGTGGTTGAGACCACCGGTGCCCCCATGAGCGTGGAGCTTGGCCCCGGTATGATCGAGGGCATTTACGACGGCATCCAGCGCCCGCTGGAGAAGATCGTGGAGAAGGTGGGTCCCTGCATCACCCGCGGCGTGGAAGTTCCCGCCATCGACCACGAGAAGAAGTGGGAGTTCACCGCGGTGGCCAAGGTTGGCGACGTGGTCACCGGCGGCGACATTCTGGGCACCGTGCCGGAGACGGCGGTAGTGCTTCATAAGATCATGGTGCCGCCCACTCTGAAGGGCACCATCACCAGCATCCAGAGCGGCTCTTTCAACGTGACCGAGACCATCGCCACGCTGAAAACCGAGGACGGCAGGGAAGTGCCCCTGACCATGTCCCAGAAGTGGCCTGTCCGCGTGGGCCGTCCCTATCAGCACAAGTATCCCCCCAAGCGTCCTCTGTGCTCTGGCCAGCGGATCATCGATACCATGTTCCCCATCGCCAAGGGCGGTACCGCCGCTGTCCCCGGTCCTTTTGGTTCCGGCAAGACCGTGGTGCAGCACCAGCTGGCCAAGTGGTCCGACGTGGACATCGTGGTCTACATCGGCTGCGGCGAGCGCGGCAACGAGATGACCGACGTTCTGCGGGAGTTCCCGGAGTTGAAAGACCCCCGTACCGGCGAGTCCTTGATGAAGCGGACGGTGCTGATCGCCAACACCTCCGATATGCCTGTGGCCGCCCGTGAGGCGTCCGTGTATACCGGCATCACCATCGCCGAGTACTTCCGCGACATGGGCTACGATGTGGCCGTCATCGCAGACTCCACCTCCCGCTGGGCAGAGGCCCTGCGTGAGATGTCCGGCCGTCTGGAAGAGATGCCCGGCGAGGAAGGCTACCCCGCGTACCTGGCCTCCCGTCTGGCCCAGTTCTACGAGCGTGCCGGCAGCGTGGAGTGCCTCGGCTCCGACGAGCGCCGCGGCAGCCTGACCGCCGTGGGCGCCGTGTCGCCTCCCGGCGGCGACCTCTCCGAGCCCGTCTCTCAGGCCACCATGCGTATCGTCAAGGTGTTCTGGGCGCTGGATTCGTCCCTGGCCTATAAGCGTCACTTCCCGGCCATCAACTGGCTGAACTCCTATTCTTTGTATCTGGATACCCTCAAGCCCTGGTTCGACGAGAACTTCGGCGCGGACTTCATGAAAAACCGCACCCGGGCCATGAGCATCCTGCAAAACGAGTCCAGCCTGAACGAGATCGTGCAGCTGGTGGGCAAGGACGCCCTGTCTCCCGCCGACCAGCTGACGCTGGAAGTAGCCAGAATGGTCCGTGAGGACTTCCTGCAGCAAAACGCGTTTATGGATGTGGACGGCTACTCCAGCTATGACCGTCAGGAAAAGCTCCTGGCTATGATCTTGGAGTATGAGACGCTGTGCCGGGCTGCCATTGCCAAGGGTGCCGACGTCATGGCATTGTTCTCCATTGACGCAAGAGAGAAGATCGGCCGCGCCAAGAGCGTACCCGAAGAGACATATGCGGCCGTCTACGAAGACATCCGTAAGGAAATGGCCGAGCAGATCGACCAGGTGGCCGCCCAGGGAGGTGAGCAGGCATGATTCGAGAATACAGAACCGTGGAGGAGATCGTCAGCCCGCTGATGATGGTCCGCATGGTAGAAAACGTCACCTATGATGAGCTGGTGGAGGTGGAGCTGCATGACGGCTCCATCCGCCGCGGCAAGGTGCTGGAGGTCAACGGCGACACCGCCGTTGTGCAGCTGTTCGAGTCTGCCGCCGGCATCAATCTGGCCGACGCCAAGGTCCGCTTCCTGGGCCACCCGCTGCAGCTGGGCGTGTCCGGCGATATGCTGGGCCGCGTGTTCAACGGCATGGGCCAGCCCATCGACGGCGGCCCGGACATCCTGCCCGAGGAATACCGGGACATCAATGGCCTGCCCATGAACCCGGCAGCCCGTGACTACCCCAACGAGTTCATCCAGACCGGCGTCTCTACCATCGACGGTCTGAACACCCTGGTCCGCGGCCAGAAGCTGCCTATTTTCTCCGGCTCGGGCCTGCCTCACGCCAACCTGGCGGCTCAGATCGCCCGTCAGGCCAAGGTGCTGGGGGACGAGAGCGCCAACTTCGCCGTGGTGTTCGCCGCCATCGGCATCACCTTCGAGGAGTCCGAGTTCTTCGTCAGCGAGTTCCGCCGCACCGGCGCCATTGATCGTACGGTGCTGTTTTCCAACCTGGCCAACGACCCGGCAGTAGAGCGTATCTCCACGCCCCGTATGGCCCTGACCGCCGCGGAGTATCTGGCCTTTGAAAAGGGAATGCACGTGCTGGTCATCATGACCGATATCACCAACTACGCCGAGGCCCTGCGCGAGGTCTCCGCGGCCAAGAAAGAGGTCCCCGGCCGCCGCGGCTTCCCCGGCTACCTGTACACGGACCTGGCCACGCTCTATGAGCGCGCCGGCCGCCGTCTGGGCAACCCCGGCTCCATTACCCTGATCCCCATCCTGACCATGCCCGAGGATGACAAGACCCACCCCATCCCCGACCTGACGGGCTATATCACCGAGGGTCAGATCATCCTCTCCCGTGCGCTGTACCGCCAGGGCATCCATCCGCCGGTGGACGTGCTGCCGTCTTTGTCCCGTCTGAAAGACAAGGGCATCGGCGAGGGCAAGACCCGGGAGGACCACGCCGGCACCATGAACCAGCTCTTTGCCGCCTACGCCACCGGCAAGGACAACAAGGAGCTGATGAGCATTCTGGGCGAGGCCGCCCTGACGCCCACAGATTTGCTGTACGCCAAATTCGCCGATGAATTTGAAAAGCGGTACGTGAACCAGGGCTACGAGGAGAACCGCTCCATTGAGGAGACGCTGAACCTTGGCTGGGAGCTTTTGAGCATCCTGCCCAAGAGCGAGCTCAAGCGTATCAAGCCGGAGTATATTGAGAAATATCTGCCGAAGAAAGACGCGGAATAAGAGGAGGGGGTAACCAATGGCAAATATCACGGTAAGCCCCACCCGTATGGAGCTCACCCGCCTCAAGGGCAAGCTGCGCACCGCTCAGCGGGGCCACAAGCTGCTTAAGGACAAGCGGGATGAGCTGATGAAGCAGTTTTTGGATACGGTGCGGGAGGTGCGCTCTCTCCGCGCCGAGGTGGAAGAAGAGCTGATGACGGTGCATAAGTCCTTTACCGTTGCTTCTGCCATCATGAGCTCCGAGGCCCTGGAGCAATCGCTGCTCTACCCCAAGCAGAGCGTGGAGCTGACCCAGACATTCCAGAACATCATGTCTGTCAATGTCCCGGTGTATCACTTCCAGACCAAGACCAAGTCCGATGCGGATATCTATCCCTACGGCTTTGCGTCCACATCCGGCGAGCTGGATACAGCGGTGGACGCTCTGGGCAAAGTCTTTATGAAAATGCTGAAGCTGGCGGAGATCGAAAAATCCGCCCAGCTGATGGCGGAGGAGATCGAAAAGACCCGGCGTCGCGTCAACGCGCTGGAGTATGTGATGATCCCCAATACCCAGGAGGCCATCCGCTATATCACCATGAAGCTGGACGAGAACGACCGCGCGACCACCACCCGACTGATGAAGGTGAAGGATATGCTTTTGAAAGAAGCAATCGAGGAGAAGCGGGCCGCGGACCAGCAGGCCATGGAGACATTTGCACAAAAGGATACACCGCAAAAGGCATAAAAAAAGGAAGCAGCCATTTGGCTGCTTCCTTTTTTGTTTTTTATGAATCGCTGCAAGTTACAGCAGGGTGATTCCGGCCTTCTCGCAGGCCTCCACCGTCTCCTTGTCCCACAGGCTCACCTGCACCTCGCCGATGTGGCAGGTGCCGATCAGCAGCATACACAGACGGGACTGGCCGATGCCGCCGCCGATGGACTGGGGCAGCTCGCCCCGCAGCAGCATCTGGTGGAAGGGCAGCTTGCGGCGGTGATCGCAGTGCGCCTCCGTCAGCTGACGGTCCAGGGCGGCAGCGTCCACGCGGATGCCCATGGAGGAGAGCTCAAAACGCCGCTCCAGCACCGGGTTCCACATGAGGATATCGCCGTTGAGCTCCCAGTCGTCATAGTCGGGGGCACGGCCGTCGTGCTTTTCACCGGAGCGCAGGGTTTTGCCAATCTGCATGAGGAATACCGTGTGGTGCTCCCGGCAGATCTCCGTCTCCCGCTCATTGGGCGTCAGGTCGGGATAGCGGTCCTCCAGCTCCTGGGTAGTGATGAAGTAGACCTCCCGGTCGGGCTTGAAGGTCAGGGCAGGGAAGACGTTGCGCAGGGCGGCAGAGGTGTCGCAGATGGCGCCCACGATGTCCAGCACCGTATCCTTCAGATACTGCACGTTCCGGTTCTTTGCGTCGATGTGCTTCTCCCAGTCCCACTGGTCCACGTAGATGGAGTGGAGGTTGTCCACCTCTTCATCCCGGCGGATGGCGTTCATGTCCGTGTAGAGGCCGGTGCCCAGCTTGAACTCATAGCGCTTGAGGGCCAGGCGCTTCCACTTGGCCAGGGAGTGCACCACCTGGCCGTCGGTGCCCACGTCGGGGATATCGAAGGTCACGGGACGCTCCACGCCGTTGAGGTCGTCGTTCAAGCCGGTATTTCCATCCACGAACAGCGGAGCGGACACGCGATGCAGGTTCAGCCGCACCGTCAGGCTGTGCTGGAACTCCTCGTGGATCAGCTCGATGGCCCGCTGCAGCTCGTTGTTGGTCAGCGGCATCTTATACCCGGCGGGAATGGTCAGTTTACTCATGTATCATCATCAATCCTTTTCAGTAATTCTCAAGAAAACAGCCCCACAAGCGTGGGCGTTACATAGGCCTCCACCGTCGCGGCTACCGCCAAAAGCGGGATCACCACGGAAATACACAGCGCACTGATCTGCTCCATGCAGTCCCAGAACGACAGCGCACCTTCACGACCGCGGACCCGGTTTGTCAGCTGGCCGCACAAGTAGAGACCCATGGCGAAAGACAGCACCAGTGCCGGGATCTCAAAGATCCCATGGGGCAAAATTGCCAGAAAATAGAGTGCCAAAGACTGCCCGGAGGCCACCATCTGCGCTCCCAGGACGCCCAGCAGCATGGCATTGAGGCCCATGGCCAGCGCCGGCAGGTGCACATAGGGGATCAGGCCATAGAGCATGATCATCAAACAGGCCTCCAGATTGTTCACGAACAGGCCGCCCACAGACAGTGCGCCGCTTTCATCCGTCACATCCATGCCGCTTACCAGGCCGTATACCTGCTGCACCAGCATGGTGCGCAGGGAGGGGATCGCCAGACACAGGGCAAAAAACAGCCCCGTCAGAATCAAAAACGCGATGGCAGACCGTTTGACCTCCTGGCTGTAGCCCTTTTGCCAGGACTTGTCCAGAAGGGAAAACTGCCCTTGGAGATACCTCATTGTGCCAGCATCTCCAGCCCGGCCCGCAGACGGCGCAGCGTCTCCTCCTTACCCAGGATCTGGCAGATCTCCACGGCGCCGCCGGGCGTCACCAGCTTGCCGGCTGCCGCAATGCGCACGGGCCACATGAGGGTGGCGTTCTTGACTTCCAGCTTGGCAGCCAGGTCAATGAGGTTGTCATGGATGGCGTTCTGCGTCCACTCGGGCAGCTGCTCCAAAACGGGGATGGCAGCTTCCAGCATGGCCCGGGAGATCTCCGCGTTGGTCTTGGACTTCTTGTTGGTGTAGAAGTCCACGCTGTATGTCGGCAGTGCATCGAAGAAGTCCACCTTCTCCGGGATGTCCGTCAGCTTTTCGCAGCGGGCCTGCAGCAGCGCCGCCACAGCCGCCGTATCGATGGCGGGGTTCTTGACGCTCCGGCGGATATAGGGCTCCGCCACCCGGGCAAATTCCTCTGCCGGCAGCGCACGCAGATAAAGAGCGTTGAAATAGGTGAGCTTATCGATGTCGAAGATCGCAGGGGACTTGGAGATGCCGGCGATATCAAAGGCCTCCACCAGCTCATCCAGAGAGAACACTTCCTTTTCGGAAAGCTCGCCCTTAGGCGCCCAGCCCAGCAGCGCCACATAGTTCAGCACGGCAGGCGTCAGATAGCCCTGGGCGATCAGATCCTCATAGGAGGGGTCGCCGTGGCGCTTGGACATCTTGTTGTGCTGATCCCGCATAACGGGGGAGCAGTGGACATAGGTGGGAACGTCCCAGCCGAAAGCCTCATAGAGCAGGTTGTACTTGGGGGCGGAGGAGAGGTACTCGCTGCCGCGCACCACGTGGGTGATGCCCATCAGGTGATCGTCCACCACGTTGGCAAAGTTATAGGTGGGCAGACCGTCCCGCTTCAAAAGCACCTGGTCGTCCAGGGTCTTGTTCTCCACGGTGATGTCACCGAAAGAGACGTCATGGAACGTGGTGGTACCCTCATGGGGGATCCGCTGACGGATGACATAGGGCTTTCCGGCAGCCAGATTGGCCTGAACCTCTTCGGGGCTCAGGTTGCGGCAGGGATCATCGCCCCGGTCAAAGTCGCCGCTGTCCTCCTCGGACTCGGTCTTTTCGCAGAAGCAGTAGTAGGCGGCACCCTTTTCCACCAGCAGCTGAGCGAAGGGCAGATACAGATCCCGGCGCTCGGACTGGATATAGGGGCCCACAGGACCGCCCACATCGGGACCTTCGTCATGGGTCAGACCGCACTCCGCCATAGTACGGTAGATGACCTCCGTAGCGCCCTCAACCTGCCGAACCTGGTCGGTATCCTCGATCCGCAGAATGAAGGTGCCGCCTGCGTGACGGGCGATGAGCCAGGTGTACAGTGCCGTGCGCAGATTGCCCACATGCATATAGCCGGTGGGGGAGGGAGCAAAACGGGTGCGAACCTTCCCCTTGGGGATGCGGGCTTCCAATTCATCAAAAAAAGCTTTATCCAGAGTCATGAAAGTACCTCCATGCCAGAATTTTTTTATAAAAGAGCAACATACATTATCGCTTTTCTTCGTGGACTTGTCAAGGCTGGAATCCGTGATGATTCCGGCATTTTCCAACAAAAATACCGCCATAAAGAAAGCCGCGCACGGCTGTGTGCGCGGCTGCTTCTTCTCATGGATCAGTTTGCGAGCGTCTGCCCGTTCGGAAGGGTAAATTCCCCGTCAAATACAGGGGCCAGATCCAGTGCGGTCTCCCACATGTGATAGATCAGCTCGCCGTTTTGCAGCTTCTCGGCTGCGGCCAGCAGGCCGCTGTCGAGGCTGACCCAGTAACGCAGGGCATAGCCGTTTTCATCCGGTGCTGTCTCTACATAAATACAGCCGCCGTAGTCATCTGTGACCTGATAGTCCGCCTGGGCGATCTGCTCTGCATCCAGTGACAAAACATCTTCATAGGTGGGGATGCTCTGCTCCATATCCGGCGTGATATCGTCTGCTACGGAGGTAAAGACCCGCGTCTCGCTGTCATACCAGATATAGGTGCTGCTGCCATCCGTAATAGAGTGGCGTACACGGCCGCTGGCCAGCGTACGGTCCATCCGGATCCAGGTGCCGTTGGTGCTGATGGAAGTGTCCCAGGAGCCGCTTCCATCATCCCAGTACTGCTCCACGCAGATGCTGCGGCGATATTGTTCCGGACGCTCCAGAGTGGCAATGGCCGTCTGCACTGTCTCGGGCGTTACGGACACCGTTCCCAGCGCCTCCTGCTGATCACCACTGTCCGGCGGAAGCTGTGAGTCATCCTGCTCTTCCGGTAAAACCAGGGAAGGGGGGCTTCGGAAGCTGTGAAAGAGCATGAAAGCCACCACCAAGACCACCACTGTCAGAAAAACAGCTGTGATATGGTTGAGCTTGCGTCTGTCCATCTCCGCCCTCCTTTCTTTCCGGTCAGCGCGTCAGGCCTGGTAATCCGCAGGACGCTCGCCCCGGCCGAAGTACCACAAAATGGCGTCGGCAATCCGGCGGCAGGCCTGTCCGTCACCGTAGGGGTTCACTGCATGAGCCATTTTCTCATATGCGGCCTTGTCCCGGATCAGGCGGGTAGCCATGGTGACGATATCGTCCTGCACCACACCGCACAGCTGTACGGTGCCGGCATCCACGGCCTCGGGCCGCTCCGTCTCCCGGCGCATGACCAGAACCGGCTTGCCCAGTGCGGGAGCCTCCTCCTGCAGTCCGCCGGAGTCGGTCATGACCAGATAGGACCGGGCCATGAGATTGTGCATCTCGTCGGCGGGCAGGGGATCGATCAGGTGAACCCGGGGCGCGCCCCGCAGGTAGGTGTTGACTGCCTCCTGCACAACAGGGCTCAGGTGGACCGGGTACACCAACTCCACGTCCGGATTCTCCTCGGCTACCTGCCGCAGGGCCAGCATGATATTCTTCATAGGCTCGCCGTAATTTTCACGGCGATGGCAGGTGACGAGGATGATCTTCTTCTCCCCGTAGGGCAGACGGTTCAGCTCTTCCGTGGCAAAGCGGTAATCCGGCCGCACCGTGGTCTTCAGCGCATCGATGACCGTGTTTCCCGTGACGAACAGTCCGTCGGTGATGCCCTCTTTGATGAGGTTATTTTTATTGTTGATGGTAGGGCAGAAGTAGAGGTCCGCAATGGCGGACACCATCTTGCGGTTCATCTCCTCGGGGAAGGGAGAATATTTGTCGTAAGTCCGGAGACCGGCCTCCACATGGCCCACCTTCACCTGATGGTAAAAAGCGGACAGGGCGCCTGCAAAGGTGGTGGAGGTGTCGCCGTGGACCAGGATCATGTCCGGCTTCAGTTCCTCGATGGCCTCATCCATACCGGTAAGGCACTTGCTGGTGATGGTGGAAAGGGTCTGACGAGGGGTCATGATGTTCAGGTCGTAATCGGGCTTCAGGGAAAAGACCTCCAGCACGGAATCCAGCATCTGCCTGTGCTGGGCAGTGACGCAGCACAGGCTCTCCACCTCCGGGCGGGAGGCCAGTTCCTTGACCAGCGGGCACATCTTAATGGCTTCCGGCCGCGTGCCGAATACGCTCATGATACGAAGCTTGTCCATGTTATGATTCCTCATCTTTCCCGGGTTCCTTCCGGTGCCCGTGCTCTTTGATCTCCTCCAGCTCCTCGTGGAGCTCCTCACGCAGCTCTTCCTTGACCTCCTTGGGGAACACCACCCGGGCGGCCACCACTGCCACGATGCAAAGCGCCGCGAACAGCAGCATGGCCTTGCCCTCGCCGCCGGTGGTCAGCACCACGGCGGAAAGGCCCAGGATGGCAGAGATCACATACAGGGTGGCCACCGCCTGCTTCTGGTTGAGGCCCATGTCGATCAGCCGGTGATGGATGTGGCTGCGGTCTGCGTGCATGGGGCTTTGCCCGTGGGCGATCCGGCGGATAAACGCAAAGGTCGTGTCAAAAATGGGCAGACCCAGGATCAAGAAGGGCACCACAAAGGAGATGACTGCGTAGTACTTGAACAGGCCCTGGATGGACATGGTCGCCAGAATATAGCCCAGGAACGTGGCTCCGGTGTCGCCCATGAACATCTTGGCAGGGTTGAGGTTATAGGGCATGAAGCCCACGCACGCACCCACCAGCGCCGCCATGACCACAGCCACCTGTGCCTCCGAACCCAGCATGGCAATGACCAGCATGGTGGTGGCGGAGATGGCGGACACGCCGTTTGCAAGGCCGTCCAGGCCGTCGATCAGGTTGACGGAGTTGGTGATGGCCACGATCCAGAGGACCGTAAAGGGGATGGAGAGACTGCCCAGGACCCAATAGAGATTTTCGGAAAAAATATTGGGGTTGGAAAATGCCTGGATGGTGACGCCGTGGGTGGCGGGGATCGCTGCTGCAATGATCTGCACCACGAACTTGAGCATGGCGGGCAGGGCCATGATATCATCCACCACGCCCAGCACCACGATGATCACCGCGCCCAGCAAAATGCTCTTGATCTCCGGCGTGATGGGGACAAAGAGCAGGATGCTCACCATAAAACCGATGAAGATGGCCAGGCCGCCCAAGCGGGGGATGGGTACCTTATGCATACGCCGGGCGTCCTTGGGCACGTCGATGGCGCCCACCTTATATGCAAAGGTCTTGACCACAGGGGTCATGAGGAAGCTGACCACCAGCGCCACCGCCATGGCCAGGATCACATAGACCACCAGCTGATTTCCGATATTCATGGAGGACCTCCTCAGCGGGCCAGGAAGCCGACTTTCTTGTACACCTTGGACAAGGTGCGGTCAGCCACCCGGCTGGCCTTTTCGGCACCGGCGCGATAGACGCTCTCCAGATAGGCCTTGTCTGCCAGGAGGCGTTCCGTCTCCTCCCGGATGGGGCGCAGCAGCTCCACCACGGACTCGCCCACGGCCTTTTTGAAATCGCCGTAGCCCCGGCCTTCGAACTCCTGCTCGATTTCCTGGAAGCTCTTGCCCGCAGCCACAGAGTAGATCTGCATCAGGTTGGACACGCCGGGCTTTTGCTCCTTGTCGTAGCGCACGCAGGCGTCGGAGTCCGTAACGGCCTTTTTGAACTTGCGCATGATGTCCTCGGGCTTATCCAGCATGTACACGCAGCCATTGGGGTCCTTGTCGGACTTGCTCATCTTGTTTTCCGGGCTGGTCAGGCTCATGACGCGGGCGCCCACAGGGGGAATGTAAGGCTCTGGGATGTTGAACACATCGCCGTAGATGCCGTTGAAGCGGGTGGCGATGTCCCGGCAGATCTCCACGTGCTGCTTCTGGTCGCCGCCCACGGGCACCAAGTCTGCCTGATAGAGCAGGATGTCCGCCGCCATCAGGGCAGGATAGGTAAAGAGGCCCGCGTTGATATTGTCCGCATTTTTGGCAGATTTATCCTTGAACTGGGTCATGCGGGAGAGCTCGCCGAACATGGTGTAGCAGTCCAGCACCCAACCCAGCTGCGCATGTGCCGGAACATGGGACTGGACAAACAGCGTGTTCTTCTCCGGGTCCAGTCCGCTGGCGATGTACGCGGCCACCTGGGTCAGCGTATGCCGGCGCAGGTCAGCCGGTACCTGGCGCACCGTGATGGTGTGCAGGTCTGCCAGCATATAATAGCAATCATATTCATCGGCCAGGGCAGCCCAGTTTTTGATGGCGCCCAGGTAGGAGCCCAGGGTCAGGTCGCCGGAGGGCTGGATGCCGCTCAAAATCCGCTTTTTGCGCACTTCGTTTTCCATTGTATTTCACCTCAAAATCAATGCCGTCTCACCCTGTAGGCGCAAAACGGCAATTTAACTCATATAGTATAGCATGGACATCTGGAAAGTGCAATTCCCTCTTACCACAAAAAGGAGCCGCCTCGCGCCCAAAAGCGCGAAGCGGCATTACAAGATCAAAAGCAACCCAAGGGCCACCAGCAGCTCCTCGTCCGCGTCCTCCCGGAACAGCAAAAACAGCAGCACCAGGATCAGAAGATCCCCGGTGTCCACATGCTCCAGGTGCAGATGGTCCAGTGCGTGGCGCAGGGTGTCGGACAGCGCGTCCGTAACGCGGCCGCCAAACGGCGAGGAGGCAGCCTGTGCGTGCGGCTCGTGCCGCGATTCCCGGCTGCTTTCCTCCCGGGCCCGCTCAAAAGAGGGACGCGGCTCGGACGCTCCGTTCTCATCATGCCGGGCCTGGGCAGCATCCGCCGCAGGCGGCGCGTCCTCCTGGGGGACGCGGGTGTATGTACCGTTGTCGTTTCGGATATAGCGGTTGTACATCCATCATCCCTCCCACTGGGCCAGCAGCGTCTTGCCCAGATGAAACAGCCGGGCCAGCTGCAGCGCCCGTTCCACTTTCTCCTGCCGCTCCTCTTTCAGATAGGGACGCAGGGCGTACAGCAGCGCCCGGGCGTTGCTGTCCTGCTTGCCGCCTATTTCCCGCACCAGCGGCAAAAGCTTGGTAAGCATGGCCGGATCGATCCCGCCGGCCAGGGAGGACAGCAGGGAAGCGCCATTGTCCCCGGACGGCTGCTTGGAAGAAGCCGGGGGCGGGGAAGGCGGCGCGGAAGCGTCGCCGCCCAAGGACTGTGCCAGCTGCATGATCTGCGCCATGGCGCCCGGGTCGGAGAGGATCTGATTGAGCTTTTCATCAAATTCGGCCATGGGCCGCGCCGCCTTTCCCGCTCAGAGCGTTATTTCTGCATCGCCTGATTGATGCGCTCCACCAGGGCGGCGCCCTCCGCCGTGCTCATGACCTGGCGCATCATCTGCATCATTTCCCCCGGATTTCCCCGGGCTGCTGCCTGCGCCGCCCGCTGCAGCGATGCGCCGCGGTCTCCCTGGGTCAGCATCTGTAAAAGGGCCTGCCCGTCCCGGGAGCCCATCAGCCGCTGGAGCATTGCGGGGTTGCTTTTCAGCTGCTCCACCAGCCGTGCGGTATGATCGTTCATAGTTCCTCCTAACGATTTGATCCATTGGCTGTGTTCCATAGCAGTATATGCATCGGGGGCAAAAAAAGTGCCTGCGCTTTTGCGCAGGCACCAAACCTCAACGGCTCTCTTTTTTGTTTTTCTTGTATGTATCACAGTCAGACGCCAGGGGGCAGCCCTCGCACTTGGGGGAGCGGGCGGTGCAGACGTCCCGGCCGAAGAGCACCATCCGGTGGCAGAAGTCCGAGGATTCCTTGGGCGGGATCACCTGCCGCAGCTGACGCTCCGCCTGCAGCGGGTCCTTGGTCCCGTCCGTCAGGCCCAGACGCCCCGTGATGCGGATGCAGTGGGTATCGCACACATAGGCCTCCTGGCCGAACACATCTCCCAGGATCAGATTGGCCGTTTTTCTGCCCACGCCGGGCAGGCCGGTCAGCTCCTCCATGGTGCCGGGCACTTTGCCGCCGTACTCAGAAAGCAGCTTCTGGGCGCAGGCCACGATGTCCCGGGCCTTGCCGTTATAAAAGCCGCAGGAGTGGATGTACTGGCCCACCTCTGCCGGGTCAGCCTCGGCAAAGCTCTCCAGGGTAGGGAAGCGGGCATAAAGAGCCGGGGTCACCTGATTGACCCGCTCGTCCGTGCACTGGGCGGACAGGCGGACGGCAAACAGCAGCTCGTAGTCTTTTTCGTACTGCAAAGAGCAAAGCGCGTCCGGATATCGCTCCTTGAGCTTGTCAATGATCCGCTTGACTGCGGCCTTGGATTTCATGGCGATCACCTCTTATCCGACAGCATAGCATACCTTCCGGCAAAAGGCCAGGGAAAAAACCATGGAAATCTTTCCGGGAGTGTGGTATGATAGATTACCAAATTATCGAAAAGGAGGGAGCGCCATGCGACAGCCGCTGGCGGATGCCATCCGCCCCACCACGCTGGACGAAGTGGTGGGACAGCAGCATCTTCTCTGCCCGGGCGGCGTCCTGCGCCGTCTGATCGAAAACGGTACGGAAGCCAATATGGTGTTCTACGGCCCCTCCGGCACAGGAAAAACCACCGTGGCCAACATCATCGCCCAGCGAACCCAGAAAAAGCTCTACCGGCTCAACGCCACCACGGCGTCCCTGCAGGACATCAAGGACATCATTGCCGACGTGGGCACACTGCTGGCGCCGGGCGGCATTTTGCTGTATCTGGACGAGATCCAGTACTTCAATAAAAAGCAGCAGCAAAGCCTCCTGGAATTTATGGAGAACGGCTCGCTGACACTGATCGCCTCCACCACGGAAAACCCCTATTTTTATGTGTACAGCGCGCTGCTCTCCCGCAGCACGGTGTTTGAGTTCAAGGCCATCTCTCCCGAGGAGGCCCAGCCGGCGGTGCTGCGGGCGCTGCGGCTGGAGCAGCAGCAAAGCCCGCTGCCCCTCACCTGGGAAGAAGGGGTGCCCCTCCAGATTGCCACGTCCTGCGGCGGCGATGTGCGCAAGGCCATCAACGCCGTGGAGCTTTTGTGCCAGGCGGCCCGCCCGGTGAACGGCCAGCTTTTGCTGACAAGTGATGACGCTTCACAGCTCACGCAGCGCAGTGCCATGCGGTACGACCGGGACGGAGACGCCCACTACGATATCCTCTCGGCACTGCAAAAATCCATCCGGGGCAGCGACCCGGATGCAGCCGTGCATTATCTGGGCCGACTGCTGGAAGCCGGGGACCTTCTCTCGCCCTGCCGCCGTCTTTTGGTCATCGCCGCAGAGGACATCGGCCTTGCCTATCCCATGGCCATGGCCATCACCAAGGCCTGCGTGGACGCGGCGGTCCAGGTGGGACTGCCGGAGGCCCGGCTCCCCCTGGCGGAGGCCGCCATATTGCTGGCCACGGCCCCCAAGTCCAACACGGCTCACAACGCCATCATCGCAGCCATGTCGGACCTGAAAAAGGGCCGGACCGGAGACATTCCCCGGCAGCTGCAAAACGTCCATGCGGACACCACCGGCTTTGACAACCAGCAGCACTATCTCTATCCCCACGATTTCCCCCACCGCTGGGTGCGCCAGCAGTATCTGCCGGATGCCCTGAAAAACGTGAAATACTACGAGTGGGGCGACAATAAGACCGAGCAGGCAGCCAAAGCCTATTGGGAGAAGATCAAGGGAGAGCCGCTTTGAATACCGTCTCCACCGGCGCGCCCGTGTAGTTGGGCGGGGAATAGACCCAGTGCTCCAGTACGCCGTCGGTGATCTGATACCTAAGCGGCGGAGGCGTAGGGTCCGGCGGAAGGCGCTCAATGATCTGCAGCTTGATCTTCATGCGCTCGGGGCGAATGCTTTTGACGTACACGGACACGTGATCTCCCGGAGAAAGCCCCTCCCGGGCGTCCGCAAGACCCGACAGGTTGGGTGTCAGCTCGACAAAACTGCCATATTCTTTCACGCTGCGGACGATGCCCCGCACCGTCTCACCGGGCGTGAACCAGCTGGCGTTTTCCATCCAGGTTCCCAGCAGCTCCTTGTGGGTCATAGTCAGGCGATGTTTCTTCTGATCGATGGAGAGCACTGCGGCCAGGATTTTCTGTCCCACCTGAAAGCGGTCTTTCGGGTGGGAGATCCGAGCCACCGAAATCTGTTCAATGGGCAGCATGGCCACCACGCCGCGGCCCACATCCAAAAACGCGCCGAAGGGGGCAAGATGCGTCACTCTGGCCGCCACGACCGCCCCCGGCGGAAGCTTCAGCAGTGCATCCAGCGCCTGTTCCTGAGGGATTTTCCGGGAGAGACGGGCCACCGGCGCGCCTTTCTCATCGCTTTCCAGCGAAGTTACTGTAAAGCAAATCTGCTTTCCAACTTTTGATATCACAGATATTTCCCGTTCCGCGCCGCTGATCCAGGGGGAGAGAGCCTCCGCCCTGGGCAAGATCCCGGTCACCGGGCCCAGCGTAAAGTGAAGGTTTTGCTGAGGGTCGCACCGCTGCGCCACCGCCTCCAGAACATCACCACGTTCCATGGCGTCGCGCAGGGATGAAACAGAAAAGGAAAAGGCCGGTTGGGGTGTCAGCCCCTCCGGGGGAAATAAAATGTTTTCCGGCATATGCCACGCATCCTATCTGCCGTTTTGACGGCGTTTTGATTCTATTCTATGCGGCGGGAAAGCCGGGTTTGACAGGAGGACAAAGATGGAACTGCATCTTCATGACCGCGTAGAGCTGAAAAAGCCCCATCCCTGCGGAAGTACCCAGTGGGAGATCCTGCGGGTGGGAATGGACATCAAGCTCCGCTGCCTTGGCTGCGGCCACGAGCTGATGATCCCCAGAAGCAAGGCAGAAAAGAGCATCAAAAAGATTTTATCCAGCGGGGAGGGAACCAAATGAACAAAATGACCAGAGTCGTGGCACTGGCGCTGGTAGGCGTGATGATCGTCGCGCTGCTGGCCTCTGTGCTGTTCCCCTACATATAATGAATTGCCGAAAGGCGGGCGCAAATGCGCCCGCCTTTTCTTTGTCCCTTTTGCGACGATTTTTCCGCCGGGCCTGCCCTATAATACTTTCCAGAAGAGGGGGGCGGTCCATGACGGTGGTGTATGTAGACAGTGTATTCGTGCTCAATTCCATCATGGATTACCTGATGCTGCTGGGCACGGCGCGTCTTGCAGGCGTCCCTCTTCGACGCCGCCGGTGCCTGCTGGGCGCCATCCTGGGCGGTGCCTACGCGGTGGCGGTCTTTCTGCCGGGGCTTGGGTTTCTGGCGGCGGGGCCGGTAAAGGTGGCAGCCGGCGTGCTTTTGTCCGTGGCGGTGTTCGGCGGACAGGCGCACCTGCTGCGGCTGACGGTGCTGCTGTTCGCCGTCTCCTGTGCCATGGCAGGCTGCGTGCTGGGACTGGGGCTGCTGACCGGCGGCGTGCCGGTGGTAAACGGCATTTTCTATACGGACGCCGACGCCCGAACCCTGCTGCTGGGTGCCACTGCCGCCTACGCCGTGCTGGCCTGGATCTTCCGCGCGGCGGCCCGGCACCGGGTACGGCAGGAGCTGCTGGCCGCCAAAGTCTGTCTGGGGGATGCAGTCGTCCCGCTGATCGTGCTGCTGGATACGGGCAGCGCCCTGAGCGATCCGGTCACAGGCGAGGCCGTGTTGGTGACGGCACCAGGTGCTTTGGACCGGGCACTTCCCGAGAAGGTTCGAAAGCTCTTGACGCGGGAGGCGCTGACGCGGCCGGCCGATGTGTTGGAGCATCTGTGCCGCGTGGCGCCGCAGCTGCATGTTTCGCTGCTGCCGTACAGATCTGTTGGCATGCAGAGTGGACTGCTGCTGGCGGTCCGCTGCCGCTGGCTGGAGATCGGCGGTGTGCGGTACCGCAGTGTTCTGGCGGCGCTGGCACCGTCGCCGCTGGGAGATGGATATCAGGCCCTGTGGGGCGGGCAGGTGAGAGGAGGCCGTTATGAAGAAAATGATCGGGATGTGGCTGGGGAGGATCTGGCTGCGTCTGGGGCTTTTGTCCCCAGAGAGCATCCATTACATCGGCGGAAGTGATACGCTGCCTCCTCCGCTGAAGCGGGAACGGGAGGCAGAACTCATCGAGCGCATCGGGGAGGAATCCGCCCGGCAGGAGCTGATCGAACATAACCTGCGTCTGGTAGTCTATATCGCCCGGCGCTTTGAAAACACCGGCGTGGGCATTGAGGATCTCATCTCCATCGGCACCATCGGCCTTATCAAGGCGGTGGGTACCTACCGGGGCGACAAAAATATCAAGCTGGCCACCTACGCCTCCCGGTGCATCGAAAACGAGATCCTGATGTTCCTGCGAAAAAACGCCGCCCGGCGGGGTGAAGTCTCCATTGACGAGCCGCTGAACACGGACTGGGACGGCAACGAGCTTCTCTTGAGCGACGTGCTGGGTACGGAGGAGGACACGGTCATGCGGCCCATCGAAGAGGATGTGGACCGGAGCCTGCTGGCCTCGGCCCTGCGGGTGCTCTCTCCCCGGGAGCGGGAGATCATCACGCTGCGCTTTGGCCTGGGAGGCCGCCGGGAGCAGACCCAAAAAGAGGTGGCCGACCGGCTGGGCATCTCCCAAAGCTACATCTCCCGGCTGGAAAAGCGGATCATCCAGCATCTGAAAAAGGAGATATTGCGCCTGTCTTGACAAACGATAAGCCGTAACGTATAATATTTGCTGTTCAAATGCAGGGAAGAGGAGCAGTACAGATACGCCAAAGCAAAGAGAGAAAGCGGCAGGTGGGAGCTTTCGTGCGGCGTGTGTGGAAGTCGCCTTGGAGCCGCCGTGCTGAAAGAGCAGTAAGCCGGCCGGGTGCGCCCGTTACAGTGCAAAGAGCGCCGCGTCTACGGATGCGGAATCCAGGTGGTACCACGGAACTTGTCCGCCCTGGGCCTTTCGGCCCGGGGCGTTTTTTATTGCAGGAGGTGCTGGATGGAATTTCGCTTTGACCTGCCGGACGGCTATTCCAGGACAGACTGGGAGACCTTTTTCCGGGTATTCTATCGCGTCTATCCAGGCGTCCGGCTCCGGCACGCCGTAATTCGCCTGCTGTCTGCTGCCGTGGGCGTTTTGAACTTTTTCCTGACCGTAGGTCTGCTGATTTCCGAAGACAGCACCCCAGCATCCGCCGTTCTCCCGGCCGCACTGTGCCTCGTTACCCTGGCGTATGCAGTGGGCTTTCGCCGCCTGATCCTCTGGACCAGCCGCAAACATACCCCCGGCGCACAGGAGCGGATGACGATCACCATCGCAGACAGCGGTGTGACCGACCAGACCGGGCCGGTGACCACCCAATATGCATACGGTGCTTTTACCGGGATATTCTACTGCCGGGATGTATACCTGCTGTTTCTGCCGGGAAAGCGCGCCCTGCTTCTGCCGGAGCGGAGCCGCACAGGCATCAGCAGTCCGGACCTCCGGCGGTTTCTGGAGGAAAAGACCGGCATGCCGGTCAGGACCATCAAATGATCATAAGAACCTCAGGTTTGAAGAATAGGAGAATCAGTGTATGAAAAAAGAACTGCCGAAGGTGTATGAACCCCAGCAGGTGGAGTCCCGCATCTATGAAATGTGGGAGAACGCCTGCTGCTTCAGCGCCAGCCCCGATCCCAAGAAAAAGCCCTTTTCCATTGTGATGCCCCCGCCCAACGTCACCGGCCAGCTGCACATGGGCCACGCCCTGGACTGCACGCTGCAGGACATTCTCACCCGCTTCAAGCGGATGCAGGGCTACGCCGCCTTGTGGGTGCCCGGCACCGACCACGCCGGCATTGCCACCCAGATCAAGGTGGAGGAAGAGCTCCGGGTCAAGGAGGGCAAGACCCGTTATGACCTGGGCCGCGAGAAGTTCCTCCAGCGGGTCTGGCAGTGGAAGGAGCAGTACGGCAGCCGCATCGTGGAACAGCAGAAGAAGATGGGCGTCTCCTGCGACTGGGACCGCGCCCGCTTCACTATGGATGAGGGCTGCTCCAAGGCCGTCCGTGAGACGTTCTGCGAGCTCTACGACAAGGGCCTCATCTACAAGGGCAGCCGCATCATCAACTGGTGTCCCCACTGCGCCACCGCCCTTTCCGACG
>OWID01000094.1_pt1 | contig 45818 bp, 42 predicted proteins | sample 1732661 | NCBI WGS metagenome assembly OWID01 (sample SAMN05065739, study PRJEB22554) | human gut metagenome | biome: ENVO:2100002; feature: ENVO:00000062; material: ENVO:00002003 | host: Homo sapiens | place: USA
GATGTGTATAAGAGACAGGTTGAGGGTCTGCTCCCGCTCGTCGTTGCCGCCCATCTGGCCGTCCCGTTTTTTGCCGATGGCGTCGATCTCGTCGATAAAGACGATGCACGGGGCTTTCTCCTTGGCCTGCTTGAAAAGATCCCGCACCTTGGAGGCGCCCATGCCTACGAACATCTCCACAAACTCCGAGCCGGACATGGAAAAGAACGGCACATTGGCCTCGCCGGCCACCGCCTTGGCCAGCATGGTCTTGCCGGTGCCCGGAGGACCCACCAGCAAAATGCCCTTGGGCATGGCCGCGCCGATCTCCCGGTACTTCTGGGGATCGTGCAGGTAGTCCACAATCTCCTTGAGGCTCTCCTTGGCCTCGTCCTCCCCGGCCACATCGGAAAACTTGATGCCCTCGGAGGACTTCACATAGATCTTGGCGTTGGACTTGCCCAGGCCGAAGGACATGGCGTTGGCGCCGCCGGCCCGGTCCATGAGCTTCTTGGACATGAACTGCCCGATGGCAATGAAGATCGCCAGCGGGAAGATCCACGTGAGCAGGAAGGACAAAATGGGAGATTCCTGCCGGATCTCCTGGCCGTAAAACGGGATGCCGGCATCGTGGAGCCGCTGCGTCAGCTCCGGGTCGTCCACCATGGCCGTCTTATAGATGGCCGTCTCCTCCTGATTGGTGAAGAGGATGCGGTTTTCCTGCTCCTGGAGCTCCACCCGGCCGATCTGGCCGCTTTCCGTCATGGACATGAACGTGCCGTAGTCCACCTCGATCACCTGCCCCTCCGCAAAGCGGGGCAGCGCCAGCAGATTGAACAGCAACAGGATCAAAAGAATGATCCCGTAATAGTAAAGCAGCGGCTTTTTGGGCCTTTTCACTTCATTCATCGTACTTCTTCTCCTTCCGCCTCAGATGGATAGGCGCTTTTTTCCAGCTGCGCGGCACTCAGCGCCGCCATCAGCGCGTAGCGCATGGCCTGGATGGCAAAATCCATGGCATATTCCGCATAGAGCGCCGCGGACTCCGCCCGCCCCTCTGCCCCGGCCTGCGTCAGGCTCCGGCGCAGCATCTGCTCCATTTTCTGCTCATACTCCCGCTGCAGGTCCGCCATCTGCGCCATGGCAGGCGTCCGGCAGCTGCGGGCTGTCTGCTCCAGATGCGTCAGCTGCGCCTGGTACGCCCGCCAGATCCGCTCCAGCTCCCGGGAGCCGTCCTCCTGTCCTGCTTCCAGCTGCCGCAGCTCCATTTGCATGGTCCCATATTCCCGTTCCATCTCCCGCAGCTTTGCGGAAAACAGTCCGCTCGTTCCTTCCATGATAGACGCCTCACTTTCCGCGGTCCATGGCTTCTTTTATAGCAGGCGAGGCCCTGTTTGACCACTGTCAGTTTTGCTTCCCTGTATAGACAAAGGTCCGGAAGTGTCAAAAATTTTGACACTTCCGGACCTTTGTCCATGATTTTTTACAAAGCCGCAGACTCAGTCCGCACCGGGCTCTGCCGCCCGCAGGGAGATCTCTCCCGATAAAAGACGCAGCATCTGATCTGCCAGCAGGTCTTGATCCAGATGCTTGTTTTCCAGGCCTGCCAGCATCATGCCCACCATGCCCCAGGCATAAAAGCACAGCGCCGCCTCCACATCCGCAGGCGGCATGGTAAAGCCCGGCGCTTTCACCAGCAGCATCTCTCTTAGATAGGTGCTCACGGCTTTGACCAGCATCTGCTCAATCTCCCGGCCCCGCTGGGAGGACAGCATCTGCCGGATCTGTTCCCGACGCTCCACAGTCTCCGCCACGATCCCCCGGATGGCGTCCCGCCCGGTGGGCGCAGCCAGACTTGCCTCGATGGCCTGCCGGAGAGACTGGCGCTGGTTCCACTCCACCACGTCCATGATGTCCTGAAAGTGGTAATAAAACGTCTGACGGCTGATCCCGCAGGTGTCCACCAGCTCCTTGACGGTGATCTTATCCAGCGGTTTGCGGCACAGCAGCTGGCTGAGCGTCTCTCCGATTTTGGCTTTCATGTCCATGGGCATAGCGTTTTCCCTCTGCATCCATCAAAATTCTACATAAATGATATGGATCGATTGTATCAAAAACCACTGCCCTTGTCCAGAAAAACCCCGTCCGACGGTCTGCTCTGCTATGGTGCGATACTGCGAGGCGCAGTCAGAAAAACGCGCAGATCCATCATGTTCCCGCCTATAAAAAAGCCGGAGCAAGCGATTGATCGCTTGCTCCGATAATGGTGCGCCTGAAGGGACTCGAACCCACACGCTGAAAGCACGAGAACCTAAATCTCGCATGTCTACCAATTCCATCACAGGCGCATATTCAATTTTCCCTCTATTTTTACTCGGGGAGGGGATACCCGAGGCGGAGCGTTACGCTGAATCCGCAGTTGTATAGAATACAAAAGTGCTATTACTTGTGCCTGTGTTCGATTTTATCTGATATGCTTCCGTCTTTATTAATCTTTCTGGTTGCCCTAACAGTAGATCCGTCTGGTTGCTCAAAGGTTTTAGTTACACGTGCGGTATGTTTTCCGGCCCAAGTTTCTATTTTATTGGGTTGGCCTCCAGGCAGTGTTGGTAATTTGTTCTTTCCCATAAGTTAAGATTACCTCCCTATTAAAATTGTTTTCAAAATCCTTCACTGAGGTGACAGCACCTGAATCCAGTGCATATAAACAGCCGCAAAACCACAGCTAGCAGTATACCACATTCCCCTCTGCGGCACAACCACAACTTGCGTCGATTCCGAACTTCCCTTTTGAAAAAACGCTTGACCTTCCCCCGGGTGGATGGTGTATTCTCTCCTTACGAGACATATCCCACACGTGAAACGAAAGGAAGGTCCTGCATGATCGCACTGAAAAAACGCTGCGCGGCGCTGCTGATGGCACTGGTGCTGTCCCTGAGCCTGTCCGTCCCGGCTCTGGCTGCCCAGACCGACGACTCAGCTCCCTCTTTGGAGGATACCGCCGTCTCTGCCGCACTGGCAGCCCTGGAATACGGCGGCGCTACCAGCGTACAATACGCCCTCTGGAAGGACGGGAAGATCCTCCTCTCCGGCAGCAGCGGCGTCTACTCCAAGTCGGAGGACCGGGCCCTTACAGACGACATCCTCTACGGCATCGGCTCCGTCAGCAAGATCTACACCACCGTGGCCATCTTACAGCTGGCCCAGCAGGGCGACGTGTCCCTGGACGTCCCCGTCACCCGCTATCTGCCCCAATTCCGCATGGCAGACCCCCGCTACCGGGACATCACCGTGCGGATGCTGCTCAACCACTCCTCCGGCCTCATGGGCAGCGGCCTTGCCGGCGCCATTTTGTTTGATGACGCAGATGACTCCGCCGTGGACGAGCTGCTGGAGACGCTCTCCACCCAGCGTTTGGTGGCCGATCCCGGCGCATACAGCGTCTACTGCAACGACGGCTTCACCCTGGCCCAGCTGATCGTGGAGGCTGTCAGCGGCCAGGACTTCATGGAGTACGTCCGTGAGAACATCCTTACTCCCGCCGGCCTGGAGCACACCTTCGCCCCCGGCGACGACTTCGATCCCGATCTTCTGGCCAAGACCTACTCCGGAAGTGATCCCCGTCCCCTTCCCCAGGACTGTCTGAACGCCGTGGGCGCCGGTGGGCTGTACGCCTCCGCCTCGGACCTGGCGGCCTTCGGCGGCGCACTGACGGACAGCACCCTGCTCTCCGCCTCCTCCCGCGAGGCCATGGCGGCGCCGGAGTACGACCGGGGCATCTGGCCGGATGACACGCTGGATCTTCTCAGCTACGGCCTTGGCTGGGACTGCGTGTCCTTCTTCCCCTTCTCCCAGAACGGCATCCAGGCCCTGGTGAAAGGCGGCGACACCCTGCGCTACCACGCGGGGCTCATCGTCCTGCCCCAGCACCACATGGCCGCCGCCGTGCTCTCCTCCGGCGGCTCCTCCGCCTACAACGAGCTGGCCGCCGCCCGCCTGCTGACTGAGGCCCTCCGGCTGGACGGCGTCACCGTGGACGAGACCGTCCCCGCCCTGTCTGACGCCCAGGCCGCTGCCATGCCCGCAGAGCTGACCGCCCTGACCGGCTATTACGGCTCCACCACCGCCCAGTACCGGGTGGACGTCTCCGCCGACGGGAAGCTGACGCTGGCTTATCTCAATCTCCCCCAGATGCCCGCGCAGGTGTTTTCCTACTACTCTGACGGGACCTTCCGGGATGAACACAACCTGTCTCTTTTGTCCTTTGTGACGGAATCCAACGGCGAGACCTATCTCTATCAGAAGGCCCTGGGTGCGCTGCCGGGACTGGGCGTGCTGCCCATGAGCAACTACGCCGCCGTGCGGATGCCGGAAAACCAGGTCCCGCCGGAGGTGCAAAGCAGCTGGGACACCCTTGCCGCCACCAGTTTCCTGCCTCTGACAGAGCCCTATACCTCCCAGGTCTATCTTGCTTTGTCCGAGAGCGCCGGACAGGCCGTCCAGGCCCCCCAGTCCGTGCCGGGCTACATGGGCTCTGACCGGATCGTGGACGCCGCCTCCGCCCGCTATGAGCTGCAGCTGCCGGGCACCGGCGGCCGGGACGGCTACGACATCTCCATCCGGGAGGAAAACGGCGACACCTACATGACCGCAGGCGCCACGCTTTATCTTGCCCAGGAGGACGCGCCGGAGCTGTTCACCGGCTCCGGCTGGTCCTACAGCACCATCCAGCCGGACGGCTACGCCCGCTGGTATCGGATCGGGGAAGACGCCGCCTGGACCGCCATGTCCGTTCAGGTGGAGGGAGAGGGCGGCTTCTGGGTCTACAATCCCGAGGGGTATCTCACCACTTCCTCTGTTCTGTGGGGCGACACCAAGGCTCCCCTGGAGGAGGGCGGACTGGTGGTATTCGCCGGAGACGCAGGCAGCCGGTTCCATCTCTCCTTTACCCGCTGAACCGTAAAAAAACGAGGCACGCAAAACGTGCCTCGTTTTTTTATCGGTCGGAATGTGCCCAGGACTGGGGCGTCTGATAGGGTTTATAGGTGGAGGTGAGGACCTTTTCAAAGATCCGGGCCTCCGGGTCCTCGATCCGCCGCAGGATCTGCTCGCCGGCAGCCTGTCCCAGCTCTTCCACCGGCTGGATGATGGAGTCCATCTGGTTATCGTAGAGCTGGTAAATGCTGGAATCATAGTCCACAAAGCTCACCAGGTCGATGTCCTGGGCCAGGCGGATGCCCTTTTTATGCAGATGCACGATGGTCTCGGCACCCATCAGGCCCTGGCAGACGATGATGGCGTCGCACTGGCGCTCCAGCAGCTCGTCCAGGCAGGTGTGGGCGCTGTCCTCCATGGAGTTGCCGTAGCGAATGAGGGTCTCATCCTCCGGCAGTCCGCAGTCCGCCACCGCCTGCTGATAGGCGGAGATACGCTCCCGGGTGGTGGACAGACGGGGCAGGCCGCCGATGATGCCGATGCGGCGGGCACCCTTGCCGGCCAGACGGCAGACGCTGCGGTAAATGGGCCGGAAGTTGGACACGCACACGGAAGAGTACTTCTTCACATCAAAGGTACGGTCCACCAGCACCACCGGGAAGCCCGCGGGGATCAGGGCATCCAGCCGGGAGAAATCCTCCATGGTGCTGGCGATGAGCAATCCGTCCACAAGGCCGGCGGAGAGCAGGCGGATATTGGTCTCCTCCCGCTCCATATCCTCTTTGGTATTGGCGATGATGAGATGGTATCCGTGCTGGGCAAGACACGTTTCCACCGACTCGATCATGGTGGCGAAAAACTTGTTGGCGATATCCGGCACGATGAAGCCCACGGTCTTTTTCTTTCCCGTGCGGAAGCTGCGGGCGGAGGCGTCCGGCGTATAGCCCAGCTCGGCGATGGCCTGGTAAACCTTCTCCTTGGTCTCCTCCGAGACATAGCGGGTATTATTGATGGTGTGAGACACGGTGGCAGTGGAGACCCCCGCCAGCTTTGCCACGTCACTGATGGTCACTTTCATTGGCGTTTTCCTCATTGCGTAATCGGTTTCAACATTGCGTAATCAATTTTCCCCCACAGTATATGCCAGCGCCCCCGGTACGTCAAGCACTTTTCACCAGATTTCGTCATTTCTTTGGGGAAAAGTCAAATCTTTTTATCATAAATCACAATTTACATATCCGATTGTTATCTGAAATGACAGTTGCCAAACCAATGCCCGTGTGATAGTATACTTCTGTAAAACGATTAACCAAAACGATTACGCAAACGTTTCGGCGGTATACCTCTGTTCCGCCGGTTATGAAAGGAGTCAATTTGACTATGAAAACCCAGATTGGTATCAATGGCTTTGGCCGTATCGGCCGCCTCGTGTTCCGCGCCGCTCTCAACCGTGACGATGTTGAGGTTGTCGGCCTGAACGACCCCTTCATGAACCCCGAGTACATGGCGTACATGCTCAAGTACGACAGCGTGCACGGCAAGTTCCCCGGTGAGGTCTCCGCTGAGGACGGCATGCTGGTGGTCAACGGCAAGAAGTATCCCGTGTTCACCGCCATGGAGGTCAAGGACATTCCCTGGGCCAGCGTGGGCGCTGAGTATATCTGCGAGTGCACCGGCAAGCACCTGACCAAGGAGCTGTGCCAGGGCCACATCGACGCCGGCGCCAAGCACGTCGTCATGGGCGCTCCTTCCAAGGATGACACCCCCATGTTCGTTATGGGCGTCAACAACACCAAGTACACCTCTGACATGACTTTCGTGTCCAACGCCTCCTGCACCACCAACTGCCTGGCTCCCATCGCCAAGGTCCTGCATGAGAAGTTCGGCATCGTGGAAGGCCTGATGACCACCGTGCACTCCGTCACCCCCACCCAGAAGCTGCTGGACGGCGCTTCCCTGAAGGATTGGCGCGGCGGCCGTGCTGCTACCGGCAACATCATCCCCTCCTCCACCGGCGCCGCCAAGGCTGTGGGCAAGGTCATCCCCGAGCTCAACGGCAAGCTGACCGGTATGTCCATGCGCGTTCCCACCCTGGACGTGTCCGTGGTGGATCTGACTGCCAAGCTGGCCAAGCCCGCCTCCTATGAGGAGATCTGCAAGGCCATGAAGGAGGCCTCTGAGGGCGAGCTGAAGGGCGTTCTGGGTTACACCGACGAGGACGTTGTCTCCTCCGACTTCCTGGGCGATTCCCGCACCTCCATCTTCGATGCCAAGGCCGGTATCGCTCTGACCGACACCTTCGTGAAGGTCGTCTCCTGGTACGACAACGAGTGCGGCTACTCCAACAAGATGGTGGACCTGATCCGCTACATGTCCTCTGTGGATCACAAGTAATCTTTCCACCCCTGTATTGCAGTGAAATACCTGCCCGGGAAATCCCGGGCAGGTATTTTTTATATCGACTCAAGGCAGCCAGCCATATTCCCAAACATAGCACAACCCCCCATTCGCTCCAACGACGAATGGGGGGCTCACTCATTGATTGGATTGTCCAATGGCTGGTACCTCATGCTTTCTTTCGGATTTACCGCCCGACGCTAAAGGGGTAATGAAAACGCTGAACTCAGGTTTTTTGCCAATCCATAAAACATCGCTTACACGCAGTCACCGCTCTGGTTATTACCAAAACATTTTGCTCGTGTGGCTCATCATAGTGAGGTGTGTTTCGTTTTTGGGTCCTTCCGGAGTACGCAGTTTGAAATTTTCTTCTGAAAGTCGAACGGCATTTGAGGATTTAGGATTCTCTTGGAATCTCTGAGCTTTCTAGCCCATGGGACTCACTCCCTTCCTGTGTCTATAATGTACAATACTTTTTCAGTTTTGTCAATGCGTTTTGTGCAATTTTACATTTTGCATAAATGTAAAACGTTTCGCTTTGTCATTATGGACAATTGTCCTTGAATCAAAGACTTAATTCCCGGAAAAAGCACGCCAGAGACAGCTCCTCCCGCTGCCAGAACATCTCCAGCAGCGCTGCCAGGTTCTCCTCGCTGTGCTCCACCTCCCGGCAGAAGCGGCGAAGCGCCTCCCCCAGTCCGCCGCACACCGGCGTCAAGCGCTCCACAGTCAGCACCGCCAGCACGCACAGCTGCGCCCGACCCAGCAGATCTCCGTCATTGATGGCTTTGAGCAGGTGGCGGAAGGCAAAATAGCAGGCGATGCGCTCCAAAAGCACCTCGTCTCCCCGCACCGGCGCCGTCTCCTCGCCCCGGCACAGCAGCGTCCGCCAGTCCTCTTCCAGCACTTCCAGCTCTTCCAAAGCCCTGAGCGCCTCGGGAAAAAGGCCCGGCCCCGCTCCGCAGTCCAGCGCCTGGGGCTCCCACGTTTGGGCAAGGTCTCCCAGTGCCTCCCCCTGCTCCTCATCCAGCAGTCCCTGGGCCTGCCAGGCCAAAAGCAGAAAGTCCGTCAGCCGGCGGCGCAGGGGCATTTTGCGGTCCGTGAGGATGGAGAGCATCCTCGTCCGCAGAGCCGCCAGCCCCTCCAGCCAGGGGTCTGCCGCCTCTGATTGCTCCTCGTCCTCCCAGGAGGGAAAGGTGAGCGTTTCCCGGCTGCCCAGCAGCAAGTCGTTGGCTTCCGGGCAGGCGGCGGAGAGGGTGATCTCCCGGAAAGCGCCGTAGTCCTCGATGAAGCGGGGGTGGGACCGGCAGGTGACGGAGGTGGCCGCCTCCCCCAGCTGCAGATGGATCTCACACAGGTTCTCCTCATTGAGGAACGGGCACCGTCCGCCCCGCAGGGGAAAGCAGAAGTCCCCGTCCGCGTCCGCCTGGATGACGGAGCGCAGCTTCTCCCCCAGGGCGCCGGGCACCTGAAAATACCGCAGCGCCGTCTCCTCATCCAGCACGACCTCCCACCCGGCGCAGCAGGTGTGGGGACACGCCCCCGCCAGGCAATGAAAGTCATGGAAATAATCGGCCGCTCGGTTTCGCATACTCTGCTCCCTTCCGCTCCGGGTCATCGGAGCGTATGTTGTTAAAACAACATACAATTTTTTAATATTGTACGATACTTAACTTACAAAAACAAGCTGCCTGTTTGAACAGAGGAAAAAGGAGACACACTACTATGGTAAGACGTATCATCCAGATCGACCAGGAAAAATGCAACGGCTGCGGGGCCTGCGCCGCGGCGTGCCATGAGGGTGCCATCGGCATGGTGAACGGGAAAGCCCAGCTGCTGCGGGACGACTACTGCGACGGCCTGGGCGACTGCCTGCCCACCTGCCCCACCGGCGCCATCACCTTTGTGGAGCGGGAAGCTGCCGCCTACGACGAGGCCGCCGTCCAAGCCCGGAAGGCTGCCGCCTGCTCCGGCGGCTGCCCCGGCAGCGCCGCCCGTTCCCTGCACACGGCGCCCACAGCTGCCCAGGCGCCCGTCAGCCAGTCCGGCCCCGTGTCCCGACTGATGCAGTGGCCGGTACAGCTGAAGCTGCTGCCGGTGGAGGCGCCCTTCTACCAGGGGGCCAAGCTGCTGATCGCCGCGGACTGCACCGCTTTTTCCCGTGCGGACTTCCACGAGCGGTTCATGCGCGGACGCATCACCGTCATCGGCTGTCCCAAGCTGGACGAGGGCGACTACGCCGAAAAGCTCACGGAGATCCTGCGGCGCAACGACATCCGGGAGGTGCTGGTGGTACGCATGGAAGTACCCTGCTGCGGCGGCATCCAGCGGGCTGCGGAGACGGCTCTGCAAAGAAGCGGGAAGTTCATCCCCTGGCAGGTGGTGACACTGGGCCGGGATGGAAATATTTTGGACTGATCCATTTTTAGGAAAAGGAGACTTTTTATGAAAGCGATCGTAAATGACGCCTGCATCGGCTGCGGCCTGTGCGCGGGCACCTGCCCCCTGGTATTCACCATGGGAGACGACGGCCTGGCCCACGGCGGCGAAGTACCCGCCAATCAGGAGGACATGGCCCGGGAGGCCCAGGAGGGCTGCCCGGTGAGCGCCATCTCTTTGGAGGACTGATCCTCCAAGCAAAAAAATCCGGCCGGGGACCCTGTAGGGTCTCCGGCCGGATCTCTTTATTTTTAAATGTTCCTCACACAGTAACGGGCATGTTCCGATTCTCCGTCTGTCCGCTGCGGCGCTTTTCCTCATACATCCGGCAGTCCGCCTGGTCCAGCATGGCCATGAGGAAAGACTGCTCTGCCAGGAACTGATTGGTGTAGGCATAGCCGAAATCTGCCGGCAGCACCGGCATAAGGGCCTGGCGCAGGTCCTCCACCTTCCGCCGCACCACAGACTCCTCGCAGTCCGTCAGGATCACCACGAACTCATCGCCGCCGAAACGGATCACCGAGTCCTGGGCGCGCACATGGCTGCGCAGCACGGCCGCTACCTCCTCCAGCACCTGATCCCCGGCCAGATGCCCCCGGGTATCGTTGATTTTCTTGAACTGCCGCAGATCCAGCAAGATGAGGCCCACCCGCAAGGGCGCCTGCTCGGCGCTGCGGTGCAGGAAAGAAAATTCGTTGAGGTAGCGCCGGTTGAACGCCCGGGTCAGCTCATCCCGGTAGAGCTTGCTTTGCAGCTCCTCCAGCCGCTCGGCCACAGTCTTTCCGTTTTCCTTTTCCACCAGCAGCTGGTCCGACACATGGCTGACGATCTCCAGCACCACCTGCCGCTCCTCCTGCGCCAGCACCAGCGTCAGCGGCTGGGAGACCACATAGAAAACGTCATTGTGGATAAACTCATATTTTGTCCGCCGGCAGTTGCCTGCCGCCGCCTGCAGACTGGTGCAGTTTTTGCAGCGGCAGTCCTTGTTCCAGACGGAAAAGCAGGTATATGACTCCTCGGTCACGCGGCCGTCACACAGCCGCAGCACGGTCGTACGTGCCGGGTCCACCAGACGGACCACGTCGAAAATCGGTGCAAGACACTGAAGCATCCACTCCATATCCTGCGCGCAATAGCGGTTTTGCTGCTCCATACAGTGTCCCTCCCCTTTGGCCGGAGTCGTTCCCCGGGCGAAACAGGCCGCAGGGTGTTTTTTATTATACTGCCATATTCAGGAAAAGGCAAGTATATGGAGCAGGGAGTAGTGTTCAGGTGTTGTCAGGACTGATGGGCTCCCGGGTCAGCAGGCGGCGCAATGCCTTGCCGTTGAACGGAATGAGGGGATAGAGATACCCCTTGCCCACCAGGGGCTTCGTAGTGGCCAGCAGCACCAAAATGCCCGCGACGCCCAGCACGAAGCCCCACACGTCAAAGGCGGCCGTCACCAGCAGCAGCGCCACCCGCAGCAGTTTGAAGGCATAGCCCATCTCATGGCTGGGCTGGGCAAAGCTGGCCACGGACACGAAGGACATATACACCAGCACCTCCGGCCCCAGCCACCCCGCCTGCACGGCGAAGTCTCCCAAAATCAGCGCGCCCAGCATGGAAAAGGAGTTGGACAGGGAGTCCGGCGTGTTGAGGGACGCCAGCTTCAAAACGTCCACCAAAAACTCCACCACCAAAAGCTGCCACAAAAGGCCCAGATCCGCCGGTTCCGGGGAGGAGAGAAAGTCCAGCCAGCCCGGCAGGCGCCCCGGCTCGCTGACCATGAGATACCAGGCAGGAGTGATGAGCAGAGAGATCACAAACACGATGATGCGCAGAAGCCGCAGATAGGTGCCCACCAGCGGCGGGAAGTAGAACTCGTTAGCCTCCTGGGTGAAATCGAAAAATGTGGTGGGGAAGATCATGACGGAGGGGGAGTTGTCCACCAGCACCACAATGTTGCCCTCCATGATGCTGGCGGCAGCCGCGTCCGGCCGCTCCGTATAGCGCACCTTGGGAAAGGGATTGTACCACTGCTTGGGCCGGATGGACTCCGCCACACTCTCCTGCCCCATGGAAAGGGAGTGGACCTGGATGGAGGTGAGCTTCTCCCGCAGCTCGCTCAAAAGGCTCTGGTCCACCTTGTCCTCCAGATAGCAAAGCACCGTGTCCGTATGAGACCGGGTGCCCACCTGCACGCTCTCCATGGTGAGCTTGGGGTCCCGGATGCGCCGCCGCAGCAGCGCCATGTTGGGCACCACCGCCTCGATAAAGCCGTCATGGGAGCCCCGGAGCACCTTGCCGTCCGCCGGCTCCGACACGCCGCGGCCCGGGTAGTCCTTGGCGTCCATGAGCGCCGCTCCCTGCAGCCCCTCCATCAAAAGCAGCGTCTTGCCCAGCAGGACGGAGGTCACGATCTGCTGGCGGTCCATGGTCACGCCCGTCTCGGAGAAGGTGATGAACCGATCCGCGAACTCCTGCATCTGGGTCAGTCCCGCCAGGTCCTGCTCCCGCAGGGACAGCCAGAAGGCCCCCATCCGCTCCAGAATGGCGTCCCGGCCATAGCCGTCGATCACCCAGATGCGGCCCCGCCGCCCGCCGATGAGAAAATCCCGGCTCACCACGTCGCAGCTGCGGCCCACGCCCAGCTCCCGGTCAAACCAGCGGACATTCTCCATGTATTGTGTTCCAAGCAATTCCATAGGCCACCTCCAAAAATGCACCGCTAGTATGCGTTCCGGGGCGACATTATATCCATGGTTTGGCTTGGGCGGCGCAAAAAAGCCGGCCGGGAGAAACATTCTCCCGGCCGGTCTCTTCTCTTTTCAGGATGGCGTATCTGTCCCGGACACTGGGGGGAACGTGACCGTAAAGGTCGAGCCCTTCCCCATTTCGCTCTCCAGGGTGACGCTGGCGCCCAGATAGGCAGCGCCGTGCTTGACGATGGAAAGGCCCAGTCCCGTGCCGCCGGCGGAGTGGCTCTTGTCCACCCGGTAAAACCGCTCGAACACCCGCTCCCGGGCCTCCGGCGCGATGCCGATGCCCGTATCGGCCACGGCGACCTGGGCGCCCTGAGGCGTATCCGTGACGGTGACCGTCACGCTGCCGCCGGGGCGATTGTAGGCAATGGCGTTGTCCCAGAGGTTGTAGAGGATCTCTTCCACGATCTGCGGCACGCCCCGCACCATGGCAGGGCCGCCCCGCAGCTCCATGGTGACGTTCTTTTTCTCCGCCGCCTGCTGCAGCTGGCCCGAAATGGCCTGGGCCTGGCTGTAGAGGTCCACCGTCTCCCAGGCGCCGACGTTTCCACCCTCGTCCAGGCGGGAGAGCTTGATGATGTCGTTGACCAGGCCGATGAGCCGCTGGGCCTCCCGGTGGATATTGCCCGCAAAATGGGGGATGTCCGCGGGCTTCACCAATCCGCCCGCCATGATCTCCGCCGTGCCCAGAATGGAGGTCAGGGGCGTTTTCAGCTCGTGGGACACATTGGCGGTGAACTCCCGCCGCAGCTGCTCCCGCTGCTCCTTTTCCGTCACGTCCAGGATCACCACCACCGCGCCGGCGACGGCGCCGTCCCGCTCCACGGGGCTGGCGATGACCTGTCGGCAGCTGTCGTCCTTTTCCATCAACTGCTCCGTGCGCCGCCCGGCCAGGGCGCCCTCCACGCAATGGCGGAAGCCGCTCTCCCGGTTGAGGGCATAGATGCTCTCCCCCTCCTGGGCCGGCGCATTGGTGTACAGCAGCCGCAGGGCACTGGAATTGTAAGTGAGCACCCGGGTCTGCTGATCGATGACCAAAAAGCCCTCGCTCATGTTCTCCGTGATGGCGGTGAACTCCTCCCGGCTGCGCTTGAGATCCAGCATCTGGCGCTGGATCTGCCGGTTCTGGCTGCGGATCTTGCGCAGCAGCGGGGCCAGCTCTTCATAGGTGCTGTCCGCGTCTGGAGCGCTCAGGTCGATGGCATTGATGGGCTGCACCAGCTGGCGGGAAACTCTGCCTGCCAGCCACAGTGCCAGAAGCAGCGCCAGCAGCATGACGAACGCCACCGGCTGCATGGCCTGCAGCACCAGCACCCACACGGAATACTGGGTGTCCGACACCCGCACCACTGTCCCGTCCGACAGCCGCACAGCATAATACAAGGTCTTTTGGGCCAGGGTATCGGAATAGCGGGCGGCACTGCCCCGGCCCGTCTCCAGCGCCTGGCGGATCTCCTGGCGCTGGGCGTGATTTTCCAGCTCCCCGGCGCTCTCCCAGTTGTCAAAAAGCACGTTTCCCTGGCCGTCCACCCAGGTGACGCGGCTGCCCGCAGGCAGTCCCTCCGTCAAATACCGCATGCCGTCCATTTCCACGCCGTGGGCCACATACGCCGTGCGGGATTCCAGCTCCGCCATGACCCGGCTCTGGAAGTATCCGTGGAGCACGCCCACAATGAGCACCAGGCACCCCAGCAGCACCGCCACGGACACCGCCAGGATGGAGCGGAAAATTCGTTTCGTCATGTCCGCCGCCTCTTATTCCCCGGAAATTTTATAGCCGTAGCCCCGGACGGTCTCCACATAGGCACCCGCCGTTCCCAGCTTCTGGCGCAGGGTACGCACGTGGACATCCACCGTGCGGCTCTCGCCGGTGAAGGCGTAGCCCCACACGTTTTCGATCAGCTGCTCCCGGGAGAGCACCTGTCCCCGGTTTTTCAGCAGCAGGCACAGCACCTCGAACTCCTTTTGCGTCAGCGCCACGCTCTGCCCCGCCACCGTGACCGTGTGCCGGCCCGGGTCCACCGTCAGCTCACCGCAGCGGTACACGCCGTCCTCTGCCTCCGTACGCCGCAGCAGCGCCCGGATGCGGGAGAGCAGCTCCATCATGCCGAAGGGCTTGGCGATATAGTCGTCGGCGCCGGCGTCCAGGCCCATGACCTTGTCGTACTCGGTGCTCTTGGCCGTCAGCATGATGACCGGCATTTTCCGGGTATGGGGATTCTCCCGGAGCTTTTTCAAAACGCTCATGCCGTCCTCTTCCGGCAGCATGATATCCAGCAGCACCAGCGAGGGCACGGATTCCTCCATCCCCGCCCAGAACGCGGAGGGGCGGTCAAATCCCCGGGCCTCCATGCCCTGACTCACCAGGGTATAGATCACAAAGTCCCGGATGCTGTCGTCGTCTTCCAGTAAATAGATCATCACGTTTCCTCCTATGTTCCGGCCGCGGTGCAGGCGTCCCGGATTCAAATGAGCTGCTGCTCGTTGATCATCAGCTTGAACTGCAGTCCCAGTTTCTCCGCCGCCTTGCGGCAGAGGATCATCCGCTGCATGAAGATCTCGAAATAGTCCATGATGGAGCCGTACTTGGTGTCCACGGACAGCTTGAGCTTGATAAGGCTGTGCTCCTCGTTGATCTTCAGCTGGGATTTTTTCACCGAGTAGTTCACCCGGTCGTGGATATCAAAGGTGGTCATATCCTGATTGCGCACCCGGCTGCGGCGCACGTCGGATTTGTCCGCCAGGATCAGCGCCGCCGCCACCGCATTCACGGGAAGGCCGGTACCCTCGTCGTGATTGCCGATGGCCGTGACGATGGTAGCGATCTCCCCCGGATCGCAGTCCAGATTGTCCAGAATACGGAACGCCATGACCGCGCCGGACTGAGAGTGGTCAATGCGGTTGACCAGGTTGCCGATATCGTGGAGATATCCGGCGATCTTCACCAGCTCCACCGTGCGCGCGGGATATCCCAGTGTCTCCAGGATGTAACCTGCCGTCTCCGCCACATGGGTCACATGGGCAAAGCTGTGCTCCGTGAAGCCCAGGGCCACCAGGGACTCATCCGCCCGCTGGATATAGGTGCGGATGGCTTCGTTGTTCTTGACTTGCTCGTATGTGAGCATCATACCACCTCGTTTTCCTGCCGTCCGGACCGGGTCCGGCGATCTCTCAGTTGCCGGAGGGATGCTGGCCGGTGAGGGAGTATTCCACCCACTCGGCCACATTGGTGGCGTGGTCGCCAATGCGCTCGAGATACTTGGCCACCATCAGAAGATCCAGGCTGGTCTCGCCGCACTTGGGGTCGGCGGCGATGAGCTCGATGAGCTCCTGCTTCACCTTTTCAAACAACGCGTCCACCTTGTCGTCGGACGTATAAACGCTGCGGGCCAGGTCCAGGTCCCGCTTGACAAAGGAGTCCACGCTGTCGGTGACCATGCCGATGACCGCCTGGGCCATCTCGGCGATGTGCATGCGCTTGGCTCTTTCAGGCATACGGATATAGCGGGTCAGCTCCGCGATGTCCGCCGCCTGGTCGCCGATGCGCTCCAGGTCGGAGATCATCTTCAGCGCAGCGGAGATCTCCCGCAGATCCTTGGCCACGGGCTGCTGCTGCAAAAGCAGCTTCAGGCACAGGTTCTCCACCTCCCGCTCCCGCTGGTCGATGTCCCGCTCCGCCTCCTCGGCGGCAGCGGCCAGGGATTCGTCCCCTTTCAGCAGCGCCTCCGCCGCGGCGGAAATGGCGTCCTCGCAGGCGGCGCCCATTTGGATCAGTTCCACATGCAGCCGCTCCAGCTGCTCGTCAAATTTGTTTCTCACCCTTGTTCCTCCTCAGCCGAACCGGCCCGTGATGTAGTCTTCCGTGCGCTTGTCCTTAGGCGTGGAGAAAAGCTGCTCTGTCTTGCCGAACTCCACCAGCTCGCCCAGCAGGAAAAACGCCGTGTTGTCGGACACACGGGCGGCCTGCTGCATGTTGTGGGTGACCATAATGACAGTATACTTGCTTTTCAGCTCCACCGCAAGGTCTTCGATTTTGGACGTGGAGATAGGGTCCAGGGCGCTGGTGGACTCGTCCATCAGCAGCACCTCCGGCTCCACGGCCAGGGCCCGGGCGATGCACAGCCGCTGCTGCTGGCCGCCGGAGAGGCCCAGGGCGCTCTTTTTCAGCCGGTCCTTCACCTCGTCCCAGATGGCGGCGGCACGCAGGGAGTTTTCCACGATCTCGTCCAGCTGCACCCGGGAGCGGATGCCGTGGGTGCGGGGACCGTAGGCCACGTTATCGTAGATGCTCATGGGGAAGGGATTGGCCTTCTGGAACACCATGCCCACCTGTTTGCGCAGCCAGGTGGTATCCACGCTGGGGGCGTAGATATCCTGTCCCTGGAACTCCACCGTTCCGGTGATGCGCACGGAGGGGATCAGGTCGTTCATACGGTTGAGGGTGCGCAAAAACGTGGATTTGCCGCAGCCGGAGGGGCCGATGAAGGCGGTGATCTCGTGGGCGGGGATGGAGATGTTGATATCGTGCAGGGCATGGTTCTGGCCATACCACAGATTCAGGTCGGTCGCTTGCATAATCGCTGACATAGTGGGCCTCCGTTATTTCTTCAGTTTCCGGCCCACCAGATTGGCGGACAGGTTGATGGCAAAGGTCAAGATCATCAGGATCGCGGCGATGGCAAAGGCCACGCCGGTCTCGCCCCGCTCGTTGGCGTACACGTACAGCGCCACGGTCAGCGTGGCGGAGGAGGACTGGAGCGAGGTGACAAAGTCGTTGAGCACCAGGCCGAAACCCGCGGTGAACAGCAGCGCCGCGCTCTCACCTACGATACGGCCCACGGCCAGGATGCAGCCGGTGACGATGCCGTCCACGGCGTTGGGCAGCACCACGGTGCGCACCATGTGCCACTTGCCGGCGCCCAGGCCCAGCGCGCCCTCCCGGTAGGACTGGGGCACGGTCTTGAGGCTTTCCTGGGTGGTGCGGACGATGGTGGGCAGGATCATGATGACCAGCGTCAGTCCGCCGGCCAGGATGCCGGGGTTGAGACCCAGCTTCTGGATGAAGAACAGCATGCCCACCAGACCGAAGATGATGGAGGGGATGCCCGTGAGGGTCTCGGTGGCAAACTCGATGAGCTCCACCACCCGGCGGTTGGATGCGTACTCCGTCAGATAGATGGCGGCGCCCACGCCCAGGGGCAGCACGATGACCATGGCCACCAGGATGATATAAAGGGTGTTGAGGATGTTGGGCAGGATGCCGATGGTATCCTGAATGTAGCTGGTCTGGCTGGTGAGCAGCGTCCAGGAGAGGTTGCCCACGCCCCGGTAGAAAATATAGCCGATCAGAAACACCAGCAGCGCGCAGGTGATGCCGGCGCAGAGCCACACCAGCGCCCGAAGGCCCCGGTCGTAGACCTGCCGGCGTGCAGAGAGCTTATGTTCCATGACTCAGGCCTCCTTCTTCCGCTTGATGAACACGTTGAGCAGCACGTTGATGAGCATGATGAACAAAAACAGCACCAGGCCGATGGAGTACAGGGCATTGCGCTGGAGGCTGCCGTAAGAGGCATAGGACATCTCCGAGGCGATGGCCGTGGTCAAAAAGCGCACGGAGGTGAAAAGGCCCGGCATGTTGGCCACGTTGCCCGCCACCATGATGATGGCCATGGCCTCGCCGATGGCACGGCCCACGCCCAGCACCACCGCGGTGGCCACACCGCTGCGGGCGGCAGGCAGGATCACCCGGAAGTTGGTCTCCATCTCCGTGGCGCCCAGGGCCAGCGACGCCTCCTCATATTCCTTGGGCACAGCCCGCAGTGCCGTCTCGGACACATTGATGATGGAGGGCAGGATCATGATGGCCAGCACGATGATGGCAGAGAGCAGGCACGCGCCGGAGCTGAGGCCGAAGGCATTCTGCACCGCGGGCACCAGCACGATCATGCCCACCAGGCCGTAAACCACAGAGGGGATGCCCGCCAGCAGCTCCACTGCCGTGCGGATCACAGCGGCAGCCTTGGGCGGCGCCACCTTGGCCAGGAACATGGCGGTCATCATACCCACCGGCACGCCGATGACCACGGCGCCCGCTGTGCCGTACACAGACGTGAGGATGAAGGGCAAAATGCCGTAGGAGGGCTCCACCGTGGTGGCAGTGGGGGCCCAGACCTCACCCAGCAGGAAGTCCTTGAGGCCGATGGTGCGGATGGCCGGCAGGCCGGAGATGATCAGATAAATGCTGATAAACAGAACAAATGCCACGGCCACGATGCCGCAGAGCAAAAACACGGTATGCACGAACAGCTCCATGCCCTTACGGGCGCCGCTGTGCCGCGGGGGATCTGCCTTTTTGGGCGTAAGGACCGCCCCGGTCAAAACGGCGTCGCCCACCGCTTCCAAAATCTCACGTTCCACAACTTTCTCCTTTCCTGTACGCCCCGGTTACGGGAATAGCCCCCACCCGCCAAGTGTGTGGGTGGAGGCTGATCCCCAGGGGATTTGTCTGCTTATTCCGCCACGGGAACCGCACCGGCGGCGCGGATCAGATCGTTGGCGGCAGAAGAGGTAGCGAAGTCGAAGAAGGCCTGGGCCTGGGCGGAGAGGGCGGTACCGTCCTTGGTCACCAGCACGAAGGGACGCTGGATGGCGTAGGTGCCGTCCAGGACGGTCTCCTCAGAGCAAGCCACGCCGCCAACCGTCAGGGCCTTGATGCCCTCCTGGCCTTCCACAGCGGAGAGAGAAGCATAGCCGATGGCGTTGGGGTTGCCCTTGACCGCCTCGATGACAGCGCCGGTGGAGGTCAGCTCCTGGGCCAGCACGCAGGTGTCCTTGGTGTCGGTGATGGTCTCGAAGCCGTCGCGGGTACCGGAACCAGCCTCACGGCCGATGCAGGAGATGGTGCCGGCGTCGCCGCCCACCTCGCTCCAGTCGGTGACAGCACCGGTGAAGATCTGGGCAATCTGCTCCACAGTCAGGTCAGAAACCTTGCTGTCGGCGTTGACGATAACGGCGATGCCGTCCAGAGCCACGGTGGTACCCACCAGGCCGGCGGAGGTCTCCTCATCCTTCAGAGCGCGGGAGGAAAGGCCGATGTCGCAGGTGCCGTTCTTGGCAGCCTCGATGCCGGTACCGGAACCGGTGGGGTCATATGTCACGCTGACGCCGCTGTTATCGGCCATGAACTGCTCGCTGAGCACGCCGATCACCTTTTCCATAGAGGTGGAGCCGTTGGTGGAAACGGAGCCGCTGAGGGTCTCCTCCTGGGCGGGGGTCTCCTCTGCCGGAGTCTCGGCAGGGGTCTCCTCCTTGGAGCCGCAGCCGGCCAGCAGGGCGGCGCTCAGGCTCAGGGTCAGCAAAATAGAAAACAGCTTTTTCATTCCAAATGATCTCCTTTTTTTGCATATGTCTGTTGCTTGGTGCATGGTCACAGTATAGAGTCCGCCGCGTAAAATCCGACACCAGGAGATTGTAAAGTGTTTGTAAAATTGCTTTTCCAAATGTAAAGGGGAGACGCCCCGCCGGGCGTCTCCCCTTTACATGACCGTTTGATTTTTAAAATCTGCACAATGCCGTAAAGCATGTGCCCTGAGGGCCGACGCCCTCCATATAATAGGCATCCTGCTCCCGGACGCCCAGCAGCCGCAGCTCCTCGCCCAGGGTGGCCTCCTTGCTGTAGTTGATGAAAAACTCCCGGGGCGCACGGTCCTGCAGGTCCGCCGGCAGGGCATCCCAGACGATGTCGCCGTAGTTGCCGCTGTACACATGGCCGTTGCCGTCCAGATCGGACCACACGATCCGGCGCTGTCCCAGCTCCTCCGCGCCCTGGGCCGGCAGCAGGATCTTCCGGGTGTCCGGGCAGTCGATGGGTCGGTCGCTGGTGTGGATGGGCCGGGCCGTAAAGGAGGCGGGCCGCAGAATGTGCCGGGTCTGGGGGTCCACCAGGATCCAGTCGCTCTTGATGGCGACCCGCACCGTTCCGGCCGGATCCCGCATCTCGTAAAAGCGCTGCATGTGGGCGCCCTTGGTGCCGTTTTCCCAGGTGGAGATGTCCATGCGCTCCCGGTAGCGGGGGCAGTCGTGGATGCGCATGGCCACCCGTGACAGGAGAAACACCTCCCGCATCTCGTAGAGCTTCTCATGGGTCAGCCCTCTGGCATCATAGTCATATCCGGCATAGGCCGCCGCCCGGCTCAGCAGAGACGACACGCGCACGCGCTTGTTCCGGTCACAGTCGGCAAAGATGAATTCCTCTTGACGGAAATATCCGTTTTCTTCTAGTTTTTGCTCAAATGCTTCCAAATTTCTGACGCCTTCCTTCAAAATGATTTCCATTTTCCGACGATAGTTTAGAAGTATACCATATTTTTGTCTATTTCACAAGCAACGATCATTGACTTTTTGTCCGCCTGTGCTATGATGATAGTATCAATTCAAAGGAGGATTCTTCCAATGGACAAGAAAGTTATTGCTACCACTAACGCTCCCGGCGCCATCGGCCCCTATTCTCAGGCTTGGGCTGTGGGCGACATGGTGTTTGCCTCCGGCCAGATCCCCGTGAACCCCGCTACCGGCGAGATCCCCGCCGGCATCGCTGCTCAGACTGAGCAGAGCTGCAAGAACGTTGCCGCCATCATGGAGGCCGCCGGTCTGACCATGGACAACGTGGTCAAGACCACCTGCTTCCTGGCCGACATCGCTGACTTCGCCGCTTTCAACGAGGTTTACGCCAAGTACTTCACCTCCAAGCCCGCTCGTTCCTGCGTGGCCGTGAAGGATCTGCCCAAGGGCGTTCTGTGCGAGGTTGAGGCTATCGCTGTTAAGTAAGCGAAGCAAATTCCTGTATAAAAAAAAGCTGACCCGTTCGGGTCAGCTTTTTTTATTACTTGCGCAGGAAAATGATGCCCAGGGTGCCGGGGCCGCAGTGGCAGAAGATGGTGCAGCCGGCCTTGGCCTCCACGATCTTCCCAAAGCGCCCATCCTGCTGCAAAGCCTCCCGGGCGATGGAGGCCAGGTGATCGTCGGCGCAGGTATCCACCAAAAATACCATAGAGGTGTCGATGTCCGTGCGGCCCTCCAGGCGGTCACGCACATAGTCCCCCACCACCTTTTCGATGGAGCCCCGGTACTTCTTGGTGACGGACATCTTGCCGTCGATGACTTCCACGCAGGGATGCAGCTTCAAAAGGTTGGCGCCCAGCAGCGTCACAGCGGAGCAGCGTCCGCCCTTTTTCATATAGTCCAGCCGGTCCAGCACGAAGCTGGTCTCCACCCGGCCGGTCATCTCCTCCAGCATGCCCAGGATCTCCGTCACGGAGCGGCCCTCTTCTGCCGCCTGTGCGGCGGCAAGCACCAAAAATCCGTGGCCCACGGTCAGGTTGGCGGAGTCTACCACGTAGACCTCCGGCACCTCCTCCGCCGCCAGCTTGGCATTTTGATAGCAGCTGGAAAAGCCCATGCCGATGTTGATATGGATGACCGCCTCATGCTGCTCCATCTCCCGGCGGAACAGGGCCTCATAATCGGCAATGTTCACCGCGTTGGTGGTAGTGATGTCGCCGCCGGCATCCACATGGGCAGCGATATCCGCGGTGCGGATGTCCACGCCGTCGTGAAACAGCCGGTCGCCCTTGACGATGCCCAGGGGGATAACAGAAATATGGTGCTGCTCCAGCAGCTCCACCGGCAGGTCGCAGGTGCTGTCAGTGGTAATTTTGATCATACAGTGTGTTCTCCTTCTCCGGTCTTTGTCCGGCCGTCACTGGAAGGCCGCTACGAAAGCAGTTTATTTTACCACACTTCTTTTTCAATTTCCAGCCCCCTGGGAAATTTCAAAGCCGGACCACCGACGCCTCTCCCTCCAGGTCCTCATGGGAGGCGATCAGCACGATCTTTCCCGCCGCCTCCCGCTCCACGCACGCCCAGGCCTGGCGGCGGTTTTCCGCGTCCAGTCCGGCGAAGGGCTCGTCCAGAACCAGCGCATCACAGGGCACCAGCAGCGCCCTGGCCAGCGCCAGACGCCGCTTCATGCCGCCGGAGTAGGCCCGGACGATCCTGTCCCCGGCCTCCTCCAAGCCCAGCTCCTTAAGAAGCCCCCGGGCGCGTTCTTCCTCCAGGGCCGGTCCCGCCGCAAAGCGCAGGTTGGCCATGGCATCCAGATGCTCCAAAAGCCGATTTTCCTGAAACACTACGCCCCAGCGGCAGGGCGTGGGGTATGTGATGGTGCCGCTGTCCGGCTGCTCCAGACCCAGCAGCAGCCGCAGCAAGGTTGTTTTTCCCGTTCCGGAGGGGGCGCGCAGGCAGGTGGGCCGGTTCTCCCTGGCGGTAAAGCTCACATGCTGCAAAACCGGCCGGCCCTCATAGGACTTGCACACATTGGACACCGTGATCTCCTTCACCGGATCCCCACCTTTCCCGCAAGAGCGTCCACCCCGCGCAGCACCAGCCGCTCCATCACCACGGACAGCGCTACGATCACCGCCGTCCAGGCGAACAGGTCCGCCGTCTGAAAATACACCTTGGCCGCGTACAGCCGCTCACCCACGGTGCCGCTCCGCAGGCCGATCACCTCCGCCGCCACGCCGGACTTCCAGCAAAGGCCGATGGCCAGGGACACGGCGGAGCGGAAGTACGGCAGCACCGCCGGGGCCCACACGCCCCACAGCTGCCGCCGCCAGGGCACCCGGAACACCCGGGCCATCTCCAAAAGCTGCCGGTCCGTCTGGGCGATGCCCTCCAGTACGTTGCCGTAAATCGGTGGGAATGCCATCAGGCCGGAGATCAGCAGCGAGAGAGAGCCGCCGTCCACCCACACCAGCGCCAGAATGATGAATGACACCACCGGCACGGCCTTGACCGCCGCTGCCAGAGGTGCGATCAGTTCCCGCACCGGCGCAAACCGGGCGGAAAGTGCCGCCAGGGCCACCGCCAGCACGCAGGAGACGGCAAAGCCCCCGAAGATATGGATGGCAGACGTGGCCACAGCAGTCCAGAAATCTCCGGTGCGGGCCAGCTCCGTCAGCCGCAGCAGGGCAGAAAGAGGCGAGGCCAGCAGCAGATGCCCCGCCGGGTAGGCGGCGGCCATGGCCATGGCCGCCCCCTGCCAGCACAAGATCCAAAAGCACACCGCCCAGAGCCGGACGGGACGCTTGCCTTTATTCACGATCCCGTCCTCCCCGTTCGGCGTCTCACACGCCGTAATAGAAATCGTCGCCGGGCATGGCGCCGCCCACGGAGGCACTGTCGGCGTCACAGAGCACCTGGAGATAGCCGGAGAGCTTATCCTTCATCTCCGTGCCGGTGATGCACACAATGTTGCAGTAAGGCAGGGCCTTCTCCGCCACGGCTGCCTCCACGATACCGTAGTCCCCGATGAGGGCGGCGGCATCCGCCGTATTGGCGTTCACCCACTCCACGCTGGCGGCGTAATCGGCCAGGAAGGCGTCCACCGCAGCGGGGTTGGACTCCACCACCTCCCGGCGGGCCACCACCACGCCGGTGAGCAGCGCGGAGCCGTTGTCCAGGGCGTCCCACTCCTCCGTCAGGTCCAGGGCCACCCGCAGATCGGGAAGCTTGCTCTGGGCCACGGTCACAAAGGGCTGGGGCAGCATGGCGATGGTGGCGGCGCCGGTCGCCAGGGCGCTGACGCACTCAGAGTGCTCGCTCTTCCAGTCCACGATCACATCGTCCATGGGCTTGACGCCGTTCTGCTCCAGCAGATAGTTTAGGGCATACTCCGGCGTGGAGCCCTTGCCGGAGGCCACGATGGTCTTGCCGGCCAGGTCCGCCATGGAGCGCACGGCGTTGCCGTTTTCCACGATATACAGTACGCCCAGGGTGTTGATGCCCAGGGTCACGATCTCACCCTCCGTCTTCTGATAGAGGGTCGCCGCCAGGTTGGCAGGCACGCAGGCCATGTCCAGCTCGCCCTTGATCAGCAGGGGCGCCACCTCGTCGGCAGAGGCCGCCAGGGTAAATGTATAGTCATTGACAAAGGAGGCGTCCTCCTGCTCCGCGTCGTGCATGAGCTTCACCAAGCCCATGGCCGTGGGACCCTTCAGCGCCGCCACGGAATAGCTCTCCCCGGTGACCTCCTGAGGCTGCTCCTCCTCTTTTTTGCCGCAGGCGGCCGCCGTCAGCGTCAGCACCAGCGCCAGGCACAGCGCCGCCATCCGTCTCATGTTCTTCATGCTTCATTCCTCATTTCTTTAAAATTTTCATTGCGCTCTCAGCGCAGCGCCTCTTCCGGGGCGTACACGGTCTTGGCAGTGACGCCGTCCAGCCGCCCGATCTTGCCGGACAGGGCGGAGATCACGTCCTGGGGCGCGTCCATGGCCACGCTGATGATGCTCACGCCCCGCTGGTGGTAGGGCACGCCCATGCGCCCGATGATGTGCTGCCCGTACTGGTGCAGCAGCGCATTGAGTTCTCCCACCGCCGCCGTGTTCTTCACGATCACGGCCAGCACCGCCACTCTCGTCTCCATCCGCCATCCCTCCTTCCCGCAAAAAATCGCCTCCTCCGCCGTTCGGCAGAGGAGGCGATGGATAGACTCCGTCCGGGCCGCCTCATAGGGCGGCCTTTCCCCTTCTCTTTCGGCGCGGAAAAACCTTGCCGGCAGAACGACAGGATGCTGTTAGGGTCCTGCGGTCAGAATGCTTCCCGCGGACAAGAGCATGATAGCATATGCCCGCTCCCGGGGTCAAGCCCCGCAGCGGCCGTAGGTGTAGGTCAGCTGCCGGATCTCGGAGGCCAGGGCCATGGGCGGCAGTTCCGTAAGGCGCCAGCGCCAGTTGCCCTCCGCTACGCCGGGCACGTTGATCCGCGCCTCGCTGCCAAGGCCCAGATAGTCCTGCAGCTGGGCCACGAACAGCGCTGCCACGCTGCCCTGTCCTGCCCGCAGCAGCGCCTTCCGCACGCCCTCAGCATCCTCCGCGCCCAGGTACTGCCGGGCAAAGGCCTGCTCGGCCTCGCCGGCGCCAGCATACCACCCGGCGGCGGTATCGTTGTCGTGGGTGCCGGTATAGCACACGCAGCCCGCCTGCTGGTTGTGGGGCAGATAGGCGTTGTCCGGGCCGGAGAAGGCAAACTCCAGCACCTTCATGCCCGGCAGGCCCGATTCCTCTCGCAGCCGGTGCACATCGTCGGTGAGGATGCCAAGGTCCTCGGCAATGTAGGTGATGTGGGGGAACCAGCCCGTCAGCACCCGCAGCAAATCCATGCCGGGGCCCACTTCCCAGTGGCCCATCTTGGCCGTCTCGGCCCCGGCCGGCACGGCCCAGTAGCTGGCAAAGGCCCGGAAATGGTCCAGCCGAATGGCGTCAAACAGCCGGGAGGCACCCTCCACCCGGCGGATCCACCAGCCAAAGCCGTCGGTCTTCTGGGCGTTCCAGTCATAGAGGGGATTGCCCCACAGCTGCCCGTCGGCGGAGAAGTAGTCCGGCGGCACGCCCGCCACCTTGGTGGGACGGCCCTCGGCGTCCAGCAAAAACTCCCGCCGCTCCGACCAGACGTCCGCGCTGTCCAGCGACACGTAGATGGGCAGGTCTCCGATGAGCTTTACGCCCCGGTCGTTGACATAGGCCTTGAGGGATTCCCACTGGCGGAAGAACCAGTACTGCACCCAGGTGTGGAACGCCACATCCTCCGCAAGACGCACCGCCCACTGCTCCACCGCCGCCGTCTCATGGCGCCGCAGAGCCTCATCCGGCCATTGGAACCAGGCGGTTTGGTCGAAATGGGTCTTGATTGCTCGATACAGAGCGTAATTTTTCACCCATGGATTCCTGTCTGTAAACTCCCGCACCACCTGGGCGGCCTGTCCGCTGACCCGGGAGAACACCAGACGCAGCAGCGCATCCCTGTCACGGTGCAGCGCGGCATAGTCAATGGTGTCCGACGGCGCCACCCGGGCGCCCTCCAGCTCGGCCTGGGTCAAAAGCCCCTCCGCTGCCAGCTGCTCCAGATCCAGAAACAAGGCGTTTCCCGCAAAGGTGGACTCACTGGTATAGGGGGAGTCCCCTGCCCCGGTGGGGCCTACGGGCAAAATCTGCCACCAGCGCTGGCCGGCGGCAGCCAAAAAATCCGCAAAAGCACGGGCCTCACGACCCAGCGTCCCGATGCCGTAGGGAGACGGCAGGGAGAAGATCGGCAGTAAAATGCCGGCAGAACGTTCCATATCCAGATCACTCTCTTTTTTACTAAGGATTGCTCTATTGTATGCGCCCCGCCGGAATTTGTCAAGCCGCACAAAACAGCACCGCTGTTTCAGTTTGTTTTTGTCTATTTTCCATGTTCTCCTGTCATGTGCTGCTGCTTTACGCCTTTTGCAGCACTTTTTCTCCCTGAAACTCTGTGCTATACTGATAAAAAACGCTCCGCAACCGCTGGTTGACAAAAAGAAATCCGCCGGTGGTGGCGATCTCATCCTTGCTCTGGTATGCTGAGAGCACGAAGGAGGTGTCCCCATGGAACATACAAAAACTCTGGGCGGCCGCATCCAGGCGTTCCGGAAGGCCGCCGGGCTCAGCCAGGAGGCCCTGGGAGAACAGCTGGGCGTCTCCCGGCAGGCAGTGAGCCGGTGGGAATCTGATGCCGCCGTGCCGGAGCTGGAAAAGCTCATCGCCATGAGCCGCCTGTTCGGCGTCACTGTGGGGGTGCTGCTGGGGGTGGAGCCCCCCGCCGAGGATCCGAGTACATCCAACCAGAACGCAGCGGAGGACAAAGACCCGGATACGGCGCCGGAAGCCGAGGCTCCCGCCCACGAGCTAACGGACCGGGAGCTGGCCGCCGTGGAGGCCATCGCGGAAAAGTATCTGGCGGCCCAGCAGGCCCGGAGCAGCCGGAAATGGCCTCTGGTCCTCCTGGCCGCAGGGATGGCTTTGGTCCTCCTGGCAGGCAGCGCCCTGTGGAACCAGCTGCAGCAGATCCGGCAGGAGCTGCAGGCAGTAGAGGCTACCACTGGGCAGCAGATCCAGTCCATCACCGGCCAAATCACCAGTATTTTGGCCGAACAAAACAATATAATAGACGATTACACTGCTTTTGTGGAGGATTACGATTCGGCCGCCGGGACCATGACCCTGACCGTCCGCGTCCGGCCCGCCGCCTTTTCCGCCGATACCCAGGCCGTGTTCACCGCCTGCACTGCCTCGGGAGAGCGGCGCTCCGCGGAGGCCGTACGGACGGAGGACGGGTACTTTCAGATAGAGCACTGGGCAGTGCCCATGGACGGCTATGCGGACTTGACCGCGACGATCACCGCCGGCGGCGTCAGCCGGTCGGAGGCCCTGGAGACACTGTCCGCCGACCCGGCAGACTATCGTCTTGCGGCAGAGGGTGGCTGGGAGACCAGCTGGAACGCCGGAACCGTCTACTTCAGCGGCCTGACCCTGCACATTGACCCCCATCCCAGTGTGCCCCTGGAACTGGAGCAGGTGGAGCTGGCGGTCTTTCCCAACGGATCGGCGGAGCCGCTGTGGTCATCCCCGCTGCCGGAGGCAGTGGAGCTGTGGCGCAGGCACGGCTATGTGCAGGCATATCTGACGGCAAAAGACTATATGCCCGCCATCCCCCTTGGCAAAGGGGATGAGATCCTGGCCGCAGCCAAGATCACCGATGACCACGGCCAGTCCTTCTGGTATCTTCTGGGGGGCGCCCGCAATGATGACGGTGACCTGCGGACCACAGACGCCCTGGCTCTGAAATCCGCCTGCCCCAACTGGCAGCCGGGCGGCCACGTGAGCCTCCGATGACCGGGCACAAAAAAGCGAAACGGGAAGCGCCCCGGAGCTTTTGCTCCGGGGCGCTTCCCGTTTTAAAGAGGGGGGATCACTTCATCAGCTCGTACATGACGGCTTTGATGGTGTGCATACGGTTTTCCGCTTCGTCAAAGACGATGGAGGCCTCGGACTCGAACACCTCGTCGGTGACCTCCATGGCATCGCGGCCGAACTTCTCGCCCATTTCCTTACCCACCTTGGTCTTGTGGTCGTGGTAGGCAGGCAGGCAGTGCATGAACTTGCACTGGGGACCAGCGTTGTCCATGAGCGCCTTGGTCACCTGATAGGGAGAGAGTGCGTCGATGCGCTCTTTCCAGACCTCCACCGGCTCGCCCATGGAGACCCACACGTCCGTATAGAGCACGTGGGCGCCCTTGGTGGCTTCCATGGGGTCCTCGATGAACTCCAGCACGGCGCCGGTTTCGGCGGCAATGGCCTGGCAGGTCTTGATGAGTTCGGCATTGGGCATGTACGCCTTGGGGGCGCAGGCCACAAAGTGCATGCCCATCTTGGCGCAGCCCACCATGAGGCTGTTGCCCATGTTGAACCGGGCGTCGCCCAGGTACACCAGCTTGATGCCCTTCAGGGAGCCGAAGTGCTCCTGGATGGTCAAAAAGTCCGCCAGGATCTGAGTGGGGTGAAACTCGTCGGTAAGGCCGTTGAACACGGGCACACCGGCGTAATGAGCCAGCTCCTCCACGATGCTCTGGCCGAAGCCCCGGTACTCGATGCCGTCATACATGCGGCCCAGCACCCGGGCGGTGTCGGCGATGGACTCCTTCACGCCGATCTGGGAGCCGGTGGGGCCCAGGTAGGTGGAGCCCATGCCCAGATCCTGGGCGGCCACCTCAAAGGCGCAGCGGGTACGGGTGGAGGTCTTTTCAAAGATCAGCGCCACGTTCTTGCCCTCCAGGTAGCGGTGGGGCACGCCGGCCTTCTTCTTGGCCTTCAGGTCCGCGGCGGTATCCAAAAACTGCTGGATCTGGGCGGGGGTAAAGTCCAGCAGCTTCAAAAAGTGCATCTGGTTTTCCATGGGTGTTCCTCTCTTTCTTTCGGTACTGGCTCAGCCCAGCGTCTTTTTCATGATGGCGATGCCCTGGTCCATCTCCTCTTTGGTGATGGTCAGGGGCGGCAGCAGCCGCATGCCCGGGCCTGCGGTGAGCACCAGCAGTCCGTTGGCAATGAGCTTCTGGGCGATGTCCTTGTTGGTGTAGCCGTCGGCCACGGCGATGCCGATCATGAGGCCAAGGCCCCGGGTCTTGCCGAAGCAGGGCAGGTGCAGATCCTCGATGGCGGCGCGGAGGTAGTCGCCCTTTTCCTTGACCTGCTGCAAAAACTCGTCAGTGAGCACGTCCTGCACCGCCAGGGCCGCCGCCGCGCAGACGGGGTTTGCACCGAAGGTGGTGGCATGCATGCCGGGGCCCAGCACGTCCCGGCACTTTTCATTGGCCAGGATGCCGCTCATGGGGAGGCCTCCGGCGATGCCCTTGGCAAAGGACACCACGTCCGGCAAGATGCCATACTGCTGGAAAGCGAACAGGCTGCCCGTCCGGCCCACGCCGGTCTGCACCTCGTCCACCAGCAGCAGCCAGTCCTTCTCGCGGCACAGCGCCGCTACCGCCTGGACATAGTCCTGCTCCAGGGGCAGCACGCCGCCCTCGCCCTGGACCAGCTCCACCATGACGGCGCACACGTCGTCTCCGGCGGCCGCCTCCAGGGAGGCAAGGTCATTGGCCGCGGCGTAGCGGAAGCCCTCGGTAAAGGGGAAGAAATAGTTGTGGAACACGTCCTGGCCCGTGGCGGTCAGGGTGGTGATGGTGCGGCCGTGGAAGGAGTTTTTCAGGGTGATGATGGTAGCGCGGCCGGTGCCGTACTTATCGAAGCTGTACTTTCTCGCCAGCTTGATCATGCCCTCGTTGGCCTCACCGCCGCCGTTGGCGAAGAACACGCAGCTCTCTCCCGTGCGCTGGCAGAGCTTCTGGGCCAGCAGGGCCGGCGGCTCCGTATAGAAGAGGTTGGACACATGGCCCAGCTTCTTACTCTGGGCGGCGATGGCCTCCGCCCAGGGCTCGTTGCCGTAGCCCAGGGACGTGACGCCGATGCCGCTGGTAAAGTCGATGTAGGCGTTGCCCTCGGGATCATAGAGGGTGGCTCCCTGTCCGTGGTCGATGGCCACCGGGAAGCGGCCGTAGGTCTGCATGATGTACTGGCCCGTTAGGGCCTTGATCTCATTGGAAGTCATGGGTTTATTCCTCCCTTTTCAGCATGGTGCCGATGCCCCGGTCACTTAGAAGCTCAATGAGGATGGAGTGGGGGATGCGGCCGTCCAGGATGTGTACCCGCTCCACGCCGCCGGCGATGGCGTCCACACAGCACTGCATTTTGGGGATCATGCCCCCGGAGATGATGCCCTGTTCCACCAGCTGCGGCACCTCGTAGGTATGCAGCTCATGGATGAGGGTCTCCTCGTCGTGGGGGTCCTTTAAAAGGCCCCGGACGTCGGTCAGCAAAATGAGCTTTTCCGCGCCAAGTGCCTTGGCAAGCTCGGCGGCAGCGGTATCGGCATTGATATTGTAGGCGGTGTCGGCATCCACGCCCTGAGCCACGGTGGACACCACCGGGATGTAGCCGCTCATGAGGGCGTTTTCCACCGGCTCCGGGTTCACGCCGGTGATCTTGCCCACCAGGCCGTACTTTTCATCCAGGCACTCCGCCTGAAAAAGCTGCCCGTCCATGCCGCAAAGGCCGATGGCCTGGCCGCCCAGGCGGCCCAGCTGGGCCACCAGGTTCTTATTGACCTTGCCGCACAGCACCGACTGCACCACGTCCATCGTGACCTCGTCCGTATAGCGCAGGCCGTCCACAAACCGGGACTCGTGTCCCAGACGGCGGAGCATGTCGGAGATCTCCGGCCCGCCGCCGTGGACCACCACCACCCGGATGCCCACCAGGCTCAAAAGCACGATGTCGCTCATGACGGCTCGGCGCAGCTCCTCGGAGATCATGGCGTTGCCGCCGTACTTGATGACGATGGTCTTTCCGGTGAATTTTTGAATGTAAGGCAGGGCCTCCACCAGCGTCTGGGCCTGCTGTGCATGTGAGGTCATGGTGTTCTCTCCTTCCGATCCTGCGGGTATCACGTCCGGTAGTCCCCGTTGATCTTGATGTAATCGTAGGTAATGTCGCAGCCCCAGCAGGTGCAGCTGCTCTCGCCCTCGCCCATGGCCACGCGGATCTCCACGTCGTGCTCGGTGAGGATCTTCTTGGCCTGGTCCTCGTCAAAGGGAAGTCCCCGGCCCGCCGCGCACACGGCGATCTCGCCTGCCGCGCTGGCAAAGGACACGTCCACCTTGTCCGGGTCAAAGACCTCGCCGGAGTAGCCCATGGCGCAGAGCACTCTGCCCCAGTTGGCGTCGGCGCCGAAGATGGCCGCCTTGGTGAGGGTGGAGGAGATGACGGACTTGGCGATGGTCTCGGCGCTCTCCTCGCTCTTGGCGCCGGTGACCGTGCAGGTGATGAGGTGCTTGGCGCCCTCGCCGTCGGAGGCCATGGACCGGGCCATGTGGATGCACAGGGCCTGCAGGGCCTCCAAAAACGCCTGGTAGTCTGCTCCCTCATCGGTGATGGGGGCGTTGCCGGCCAGGCCGTTGGCCAGGATCATGCAGGAGTCATTGGTAGAGGTGTCGCCATCCACGCTGATGCGGTTGAAGCTTCTGTTGGCCGTCGCCAGCAGGGCCTTTTTCAGCATGGGCGCGGCGATGGCACAGTCGGTGGTGAGGAAACAGAGCATGGTGCCCATGTTGGGGTGGATCATGCCACTGCCCTTGGCGATGCCGCCGATGCGGCAGGTCTTGCCGCCGATGACCGTCTCCACCGCCGCCTCTTTTTTCACCGTGTCCGTGGTCATGATGGCGTGGGCCGCGGCGTCGCTGGCTGCGGCGGAGGACTCCAGCGCCGCGTGCAGCGCAGGGACACCCTCCTCAATGACGGAGATGTTCAACGTCTGGCCGATGACACCGGTGGAGGACACCAGCACATCTTCGGCATCGCAGCCGATAGCCTTGGCCGCCGCCGCGCACATGCGCGCCGCGTTCTCCTCCCCCTGTGGGGCGCAGGCGTTGGCGTTGCCGCTGTTGGCCAGGATGGCACGTGCCTTGCCGTCAGCAAGGTGAGCAAGGTCCACCAGGATGGGGGCCGCCTTCACCACGTTTTTCGTAAAGATACCGGCCGCGGCGCACTCCACGTCGGAGACGATCAGCGCCACGTCCTTTTTCCACGTGGCGTGGGTCTTGACGCCTACATGGATGCCGGAGGCCTGAAAGCCCTGGGGGGCGCACACGCCGTTTTCCACAAATTTCATTGGGAGTTCCTCCTTCTATGTTCCACCCGGCCCTTTCGCCGGGATCAAATCAAGCCCGTGGTTTCCTCCAGGCCCAGCATCAGATTCATGTTCTGGACGGCGGCGCCGGAGGCACCCTTACCCAGATTGTCGAACAGGGCCGTGACGGTGAACTGGCCGTCGTTGCCCGCCGCCACGATGGAAAGGCTGTTGCTGCCGGCCTTGGCATTGGCGTAGAGCTTGGCGGTGTCCGTGTCCGGCGCCACCTGCACCAGCTTTTGCCCTGCGTAGTGGGCCTGGTAGATCTCCTGCACCTGCTGCAAAGAAGAGACGCCCGTCAGCTGGCTCATATGGAGCATCACCGTGGTAGCCATGCCCTTGTAGTAGTCATCCACCACCGGGACGAACACCGGCGGCTTTGCAAGGCCGCAGATGGTCTGCATTTCCGGCAGGTGCTTGTGGCCCTGGCCCAGGCCGTAGGGGCAGGGGCTGGAGAGCTCCGCGCCCCGGTCTGCCGCCTCATACTGGGCGATCATCTTCTTTCCGCCGCCGGAGTAGCCGGTCAGGGAAAAGCAGGTAAGGTCCGCATCGGCGGGAAGCACCCCCGCCGCGATCAGGGGATAGACCACGCTGATGAAGCCGGTGGCATGACAGCCGGGATTGGCTACCCATTTCGCATTTGCGACGGCCTCTTTCTGGCCAGCTTTCAGCTCAGGAAAGCCGTACACCCAGCCGGGGGCTGTGCGGTGGGCGGTGGAGGCGTCGATGACGCGGGTGGCGGGATTTTCCACCATGGCAACCGCCTCCCGGGCCGCCGCGTCCGGCAGGCACAAAAACACGATATCTGCCTGGTTGATGCAGGCTTTCCGCGCCTTCGGGTCCTTGCGCTTTTCCTCGTCGATGAGCAGCAGCTGGATGTCGTCTCTGGCACTGAGCCGGTCGTAGATCTGCAATCCGGTGGTGCCGTCCTTGCCGTCGATATAGACAATGGGTTTCATGGCGTCCTCCTTACTTCCGGCTCTCTACAAACGCTTCGAGAGATTCGATCTGCCGGGTAGTCTCCGCCACGGCGGGGCCGCCGAAGCTATTGCGCAGGGCCATGCAGTTTTCCAGCTTCAGCGCCTCGTAGACGTCCTCTTCAAAAAGGGTGGAGATGGACTGAAGCTCCGAAAGGGACAGTTCTTCCAGCGTCTTGCCCTGGGCGGTACAGAGGGCCACCAGATGGCCGGTGACGGTGTAGGCGTCCCGGAAGGGCATACCCTTTTTGGTGAGATAGTCGGCGCAGTCCGTAGCGTTGATGAAGCCCTTTCCCGCCGCGGCACGCATGTTGTCCGTGCGGACAGTCATGGTGTCCAGCATGGCGGCGAACACCGGCAGGCACTGCTCCACCGTGTCCACGGCGTCGAATACCGGCTCCTTGTCCTCCTGCATATCCTTGTTGTATGCAAGGGGCAGTCCTTTCATCACCGTCAGAAGGCCCATCAGGTCGCCGTACACCCGGCCCGTCTTGCCCCGCACCAGCTCGGCAACGTCCGGGTTTTTCTTCTGGGGCATGATGGAAGAGCCGGTGGCGTAGGCATCGTCCAGCTCGATGAACTTGAACTCCCAGCTGCACCAGAGGATGACCTCCTCGGAAAAGCGGCTCAGGTGCATCATCAAAATGGAGAGGGCGCTCAAAAATTCCAGAGCATAGTCCCGGTCGGAGACGCCGTCAAGAGAGTTGCCCATAGGGCCGTCGAAGCCCAGGGCCTGGGCGGTCATGAAGCGGTCGATGGGATAGGTGGTGCCCGCCAGGGCGCCGCAGCCCAAGGGACACTCGTTGAGCCGGGCGGCACAGTCCTCCAGGCGCTGCACGTCTCTTTTGAACATGGCGCCGTAGGCCATGAGATGCTGTGCAAAGGAGATGGGCTGGGCCCGCTGGAGATGGGTATAGCCGGGCATGACCGCCGTCTGGTATTTTGCCGCCTGGCGGCAGAGCACCGTCTCCAGCTCTAAAAGCTGCTCCACGATGACGCCGATCTGGGTGCGGACGTACATGCGGAAGTCCAGTGCCACCTGGTCGTTGCGGCTGCGGGCGGTGTGCAGGCGCTTGCCCGCCTGGCCGATGCGCGCCGTCAGCAGCGACTCCACGTTCATGTGGATATCCTCGTTGTCGGCGGTGAATTCCACCTTGCCCGCCTCCACGTCCGCCAGGATGTCCGCAAGGCCCTTGACGATGGCCTCCGTATCCTCCCCGGAGATGATGCCGCACGCGCCCAGCATCTTGGCGTGGGCCATGGAGCCGGTGATATCCTCCTTGTAGAGCCGCTGGTCAAAGTGGATGGAGGCATTGAAGTCGTTGACCAGATCATCGGTCTCCTTTTGAAACCGTCCGCCCCATAATTTCATAGTGTTTCTCCTTTACACGCCGCCGCGCGGCAAAGTTGCCAGTTGGGAGGGGAGTTCTCTCCCCTCCCAATCTGTTTTCATTTACAGCTTGCCCTGCTCCCGCAGTGCCAGCACCGTGTCAGGCAGGCCCCAGAGGTTGATGAAGCCCGTGGCGTCGGCCTGGTTGTAGTCGCTTTCGTTGAACGTCACCAGCTGCTCGGAGTAGAGAGAGCAGGGAGAGGTGATGGATGCGGTGATCATGTTGCCCTTGTAGAGCTTGAGCTTCACAGAGCCGGTCACATGCTCCTGGGTCTTGTCGGCAAAGGCGCTCAGGGCCTCCCGCAGGGGGGTGAACCACTTGCCGTTGTACACCAGATCCGCGAAGTCCACCGCCAGCTTTGCCTTCATGTGGGCGGTGTCCTTGTCGATGGTGATCATCTCCAGGCACTGATGGGCCTTGTAGAGGATGGTGCCGCCGGGCGTCTCATAGACGCCGCGGTCCTTCATGCCCACCAGCCGGTTTTCTACGATATCCAGCAGGCCGATGCCGTTCTCACCGCCCAGCTTGTTGAGCTTGCGGATGATGTCGCTGGCTTTCATCTTCTCGCCGTCGATGGCCACGGGCACGCCCTTTTCAAAGTCCAGCGTCACGTAAGTGGCCTTGTCGGGGGCGGCGATGGGGCTCACGCCCATCTCCAGGAAGCCGGGCTTTTCGTACTGGGGCTCGTTGGCGGGGTCCTCCAGATCCAGGCCCTCGTGGCTCAGGTGCCAGAGGTTCTTATCCTTGGAGTAGTTGGTCTCCCGGGAGATCTTCAGGGGCACGTTGTGAGCCTCGGCGTAGTCGATCTCCTCGTCACGGCCCTTGATGCTCCACTCTCTCCAGGGAGCGATGATGGTCATCTCGGGAGCAAAGCGCTTGATGGCCAGCTCGAAACGCACCTGATCGTTGCCCTTGCCGGTGCAGCCGTGGGCGATGGCGTCGGCGCCCTCGGCCTTGGCGATCTCCACCAGCTTCTTGGCGATGATGGGCCGGGCAAAGGCAGTGCCCAGCAGATACTGCTCATAGCTGGCGCCCATCTTCATGGAGGGGATGATGACCTCGTCCACCATCTCGTCGGTCAGGTCCGCGATGTACAGCTTGGAAGCGCCGGTCTTGATGGCCTTTTCCTCCAGGCCGTCCAGCTCGTCGTTCTGACCCACGTCACCGGCCACAGCGATGATCTCGGGGTTGCCGTAGTTCTCTTTCAGCCAGGGGATGATGATGGATGTATCCAGTCCGCCGGAATAGGCCAGGACGATCTTCTTAATATCTTTCTTGCTCTTCATGGTGTGTCCCTCCGTTGCGTTGTTTGTTGATGTACGAATTATACGTCTTCCGTGAATAAATATTCAAGTGTCATCCTGCACAACTTTGCGTTTGGCTTTTAAGTAATTTTGCATGTTTTTACATATATACCACAATATAGCAAATATTTTCACAATAATATGCATTTTATCCGCGTTTTAGGGATAAGTATTCATATAGTGCTGCATTGAGCCGCACAAAACCGCTCCCTGCTTCATAGAATACCAGGCGAGGGTCGTTTCCCCATCTCTCAGGAGGTGGATGCGATGCCTGCAGAAAGGCGGCTTCTATGAAATCCTGTTTTCAGCAAACCCTGTATCTGGTGCTGGGCGCACTGGCCATCGGCGTGCTGGTGTTTGCCCTGCTGTCCACCGGCGTACTGACCTTGGAGGCGGGCTCCACCGCTTCCAAGGTGTTTTTCACCACTGCGGCGGCCATTTCGGCCCTGGGCGGCCTGGCACTTGCCTGCCGCGCCCTGCGCTGTGACTGCTCTCCGGCGCTGATCTGCGCCTGGCTGTGCTCCGCCCGCTGCGCGGGGCTCGGTGCCCTGGGCGGCGTACTGACCGCGCTGGCAGCCTCTTTGGTGGCCTCCTCTGCGGTACTGGTGAATGTGGGCGCTGCGCTGTGCCTGTTTTTCCTGACGCTGCTGCTGGGCAGCACCGTGTGCTTTTTGCAGCAGGAGGCCGCGGCCTACTGCTGCAACCAGAGCTGCTGCAATCCAAACTGCTGCAGCCAAAACGGCTTCTGAACCAATAAAAATGCCCGGTGCGCTAAAGCGCACCGGGCATTTTTATTTCAGGCTCATACCATATTTTCCGGACGGACGATCCGGTCAAATTCCTCTGCCGACAAAAGGTCCAGACTGAGCACCGCCTCTTTGAGGGTGGTGCCCTCCTCCAGCGCCTTTTTGGCGCACCGGGCCGCCGCCTCATAGCCGATCTTGGGCGTCAGGCAGGTGACCAGCATCAGCGAATTGCGCAGGTTCTCCTCCATCTTCTCCCGGTTGGGCACGATGCCCTCCACGCAGTAGACCCGGAAGGAGTCGCACACGTCTGCCAGCAGCCGGGTGGACAGCAGGAAGTTATAGGCCGACACCGGCAAAAACACGTTGAGCTGGAAGTTTCCCTGGCTGGCGGCCAGACCGATGGCGGTGTCATTGGCCATCACCTGCACCGCCACCATGGTCACCGCCTCGCACTGGGTGGGGTTGACCTTGCCGGGCATGATGGAGCTGCCCGGCTCGTTTTCCGGGATACGTAGCTCTCCCATGCCGCAGCGGGGACCGCTGGCTTCAAAGCGGATGTCGTTGGCGATCTTCATGAGGTTGGCCGCCAGGGCCTTTAGGGCCCCGTGGGCAAACACCAGGGCGTCCTTGCTGGTGAGGGCGTGGAACTTGTTCTCGTCCGGCCGGAACTCCACCCCCGTCAGACGGCGCAGGTGGCGACAGACCATCTCATCATAGCCCTTGGGGGCATTGAGACCCGTGCCCACCGCCGTGCCGCCGATGGCCAGGGCGCTCAGCTCCGTCAGCGCCAGGCGCAGCATCCGGCAGGGGGCCTCCACGCCCTCCCGCCAGCCAGAGACCTCCTGGGAAAAGCGCAGGGGCGTGGCATCCTGCAAATGGGTGCGGCCAATGCGGATCAGGTCCGGGTAGGACTCCTCCAGCGCCTGGAACGCCGCCGCCAGCCGCTCCGCCGCCGGCAGCACCTGCTCTGCCACGGCCATGACGGCGGCGATGTGCAGCGCGGAGGGATAGGTATCGTTGCTGGACTGGGATGCGTTCACCTGGTCGTTGGGGTGCAGGGGCACGCCCCGCTCCGTGGCCAGATGGGCAATGACCTCGTTGACGTTCATATTGGTCTGGGTGCCGCTGCCGGTCTGCCAGACCACCAGGGGGAACTCCGCATCCCACTGCCCGGCGCGGATCTCCGTGCAGATCTGGGCGATGGTCTCCGCCTGCTCCGCCGTCAGCTTGCCGGATTCGGCATTGGCCCGGGCGCAGGCCTCCTTCAAATAGGCAAAAGCGGTGATGATCTCCTTGGGCTGGCGCTGACCGCCGATTCTGAAATGCTCGATGCTGCGCTGGGTCTGGGCGCCCCAGTGATGCTCCGCCGGAACGGCGATGGGCCCCATGGTGTCGTGTTCCATCCGGGTATTCATGGCAAAGTCCCCCATCCGATGTAAGATGGCTTCATTATAGAAAAGTTTTCCGCCTTTCGCAACGCTTTGGACAAATCTTCCCGCCGGATACGCAGCGGGAGGACGGTGTTCCCGTCCTCCCGTGTCTGTCCATTTACTGTTCCGAGGTCCCCAGGTACGCCAGAAGGTCCCGGATGCCCTCCGGTGTCTGCCCCAGGTCCCGCAGGTCCTCATAGCCCATGTTCCGGGCCCAGGCGTCGGCCTGGCTGCGCTCCATAAACACAGTTGTTCTCTCTGTTCTTCCGCCATCCCCCGTCGCCCAGACAGGATAGGACCAGCGCACCTCCTGGAGATCGTCCGCCAGGGCCATGAGCAGCGCGCCCCGGGTCAGCATGGACGCATCCAGGGCGTTTTCATCGTAGGGTCCCGACTCGAACTCCACCTCCAGTGCCCGCTCCTGGGAAAGGCGGGTAAACGTATAGCGATCCAGCATATCGGTCTCCAGCGCCTCCAGCAGCACTGCCGCGTCGTCATCCCCCAGGGCGGGCGTATGGAGCGCGTGGAGGGAGGCGGCCAGGTCCGTTTTTGCAAAGGCCTCCACCCCCTGCTGGGAGGTGGCCAGCCGCAGCCGCACGCCGCCGCTGGTGAGGATAGGATCGCCCGACGCCGGGACGGCGGTGCCGCCGCCCTCTTTGTCGGAGAGGTAGATGGTCACCAGGGTGGTCCCGCCAGTCTCATCCAGGCTGAGCCTCTGTCTTGTCTGCCCGGTCATGGAACCCACCCCCGTATAGTGGGGCTGGGGCAGCGTCAGATTCCAGCTCTCCCCCCGGAAGGAGCCCACCAGCGTATTGGAAAAGCCCCCTGCTTCGTCAAACGGAACGTCCCAGTAGAGGGTGCCGGAGAACTTCCGCTCACTCTGCTGTGTCAATTCCCCGCAGGTGAGCAGCCGGCTCTCCGTCCGGGTACCGTAGGCGTAGACATCGGCGTACAGGGCCCAGGCCCGGATGGGTTCTTTCAGATCCCAGGACACCTGGATCCTGGGGCCCGGGGTTTCCAGCCGCACCCAGCTGCTGCCGGTCATGCCGTTGCCAAGGCACGCCATCACCGCCAGCACTGCCGCAGCCGCCGCCAGAAACGCCACCCGGGGCGTGGCCTTTTTCCACGCAAGCACATTTTTCACCCGCCGGGTGGCATCGTGCTCCCCGAAAGCCAGGGCCGCGGGCATGGGCGCCGCGGCGGCATGGGCCACCAGGGACAGGCTGTAGCCCCGCTTGGCCTCGCTGCCCAAAGCGTCCAGCACCGCCTCGTCACAGCTCATCTCCATATCCCGGCAGAACAGCACCCAGCAAAGCCACACCGCCGGGTTCCACCAGTACACCGCCAGCAAGCACCACCCCAGAAGCTTCCACCAGGGATCATGGCGGCGGATATGATGGCGCTCATGGGCCAGCACATACGTCCGGGTGGTGTCATCCAGGTGCGGCGGCAGATAGATCCGGGGCCGCAGCAGTCCCAGCACGAACGGCGTGGGCACGGCGCCGCAGGTCCAGACCTCTCCGCCCTCCGAGACGGCCTCGCGCACCGTCCGCCGCAGGCGCACCGCGCTGACCATGCCCCAGATCAGCACCGCCAGCATGCCCAGCACCCACAGCACGGTACACCAGGGAAGCGCCGCCGCCCAGAAAGAAGGCTCCGCTGCCTCCGACACTACAGCGGCGCCGCTCATGGAAGCCGGCGGCACCGCAGGCGCAGAAGGAGCCGTGTCCACCAAAGAGCGCACGACGCCGCTTCCTGCCGTGCCGGTGGTCTCCGCCACCGCACGAATGCCGGGCAGGTTATAAAGGCTCCAAAGCCTCTCCACGCTCACCGGGCAGGCAAGCCGGAACCCTACCGCCAGCCACAGGCCATAGCGATACCGGGCCGGCGCCCGGCCCAGCGCCGCCCGGACGGCCAGCACCAGCGCCATCACCGGCAGTGCCGCCACCGCCATAGACAAAAGCCGGGAAAAAACCACCGCGAGAGCTGCCATGTTCACCCCTCCTCGTATTGGTCGATGAGCCGCCGCAAAGCCTCCGCCTCCTGCCCCGTCAGCTTCCGCCCGCCCATAAAGGCAGTGAGGAACCCCGGCAGAGAACCGCCGAAGGCCTTTTCCACAAAGGCCTCCGCCGCATCCCCCGCCACTGTCTCCCGGGGCACAGCGGAGGAGACCATACTGCTTTCATTTTTCAAAACGCCCTTTTCACAGAGCTTTTTCAACACCGTATAGGTGGTGGATTTCTTCCACCCCAGTTCCCCAGCGCAAAGGCGCACCAGCTCCCCGGAGCCCACCGGCTCCGCTGCCCACACCACCTGCAAAAAACGGTATTCACTGTCGCTGAGATGATACTGCTCCATATCCATGCCCCCTGTTGGTCTATCACTATAGACCTCTCTTCGCTTTGAGTCTATAACACTAGACCGACTTTGTCAAGAAAAAACCGGGACGCTGATGCGTCCCGGTTTGATTCTGATTTACGCGGCGTGATAGAGATCCAGCAGGCTCAGCAGTGCGGCAGAAGAGAGGTAGGTGACGCCCGCTTCCTTGAGGCAGGTGCCGTAAACCGCATAGGTCTGGCCGTCCGCGTCCACGCCCTGGATGGCGCCGCCGGGCATGGCGGTGAACACCGTGCGCTCACCCTGGGTGACCACGGCTCCCTTCTCGGCATTCCACTGAACGGTGCAGCCCAGCGCCTCCGCCACGGCCCGGATGGGCAGAAGCGTGCCGTCAGAGTCGGTGGTCTTGGCCTTCTGGTTCACCACGGCGCCGTTAACGGACACCGTGCCGTCCTCCGTCCAGGAAACGTAGCCAGCATAGTCATAGGGGAATACCATCACACGGGAAACCGCGCCGTCCATATCCTTCCACACCAGGATGCGGGTGCCGGGGATCAGATCCTCCAGACGGACGATGTTCTTGGTGAGATAGGGCGTCAGCTCCGCCTCGTCGGTGATCTTCAGCACCGTGCCGTCGGTGGCGGTGACCTCCGTCCAGGTCAGGGCCGGAGCGGGATAGATGGCGATCATGGCCTGAGGCGTCACAGAGGAGATCTCATAGAACTGGGGCACGCCGTAATCGGCGGGGATGTTGCCCAGCACCAGAATCGCCGTGGCCTGGGGCGGCAGGCTCATGGTCATGGCGTTGCCCACCCAGGCGTAGATGGTGTCGCCGTCTTTCAGGCTGGTAATGTCCATGGGCTCGCCGGTGACGGCGTCCAGGCAGAGGATGGACTCGCCATGGAGGATCACCTCATGGAGCGGATCATTTTCGTTGGAGTTCTGCACCAGCATGCCGCCGTCCTCCAGCCAGGTCAGTGTGCCCCACACCCGGACGGGACCCTGGTTGGCAGCCGGAGCGGACTCACTCTGGGCAGCCAGGGCAGGCAGTGTCAGCAGCGCCGCGCACAGCAGCAGGGATACGCATTGCAAAAGTCTCTTCTTCATAGGCTCTCATCCTTTCCAAACTCGTGTGAAGCAGCTTGTTCTCTGCTCTTTGCTTCTTTGGACGGAGGCGGCACGAAAAAGTTCCTGCTTCTCAGGAAATTTTTTGCTGCAAAAAAAGCGCCCGGGCAGTTAGCCCGGACGCTTGATTTTTTACTTCTTGCCGTGGAGCGCCTTCATGCGCTTTTCGTGATCCAAAATGGCCTTGCGCATCCGCAGGCTCTTGGGGGTCACTTCCAGCAGCTCGTCGTCCGCCAGGAACTCCAGGCACTGCTCCAGGCTCATCTGCCGGGGCGGCGTCAGACGCAGGGCGTCGTCGGAGCCGGAGGCGCGGGTGTTGGTCAGCTGCTTCTTCTTGCAGACGTTGACAGTCATATCCTCGCTGCGGGGATTGACGCCGATGATCATGCCGCCGTAGACAGGCACACCGGCGCCGATGAACAGCGTGCCGCGCTCCTGGGCATTGTACAGACCGTAGGTGATGGACTCGCCGGTCTCGAAGGAGATCATGGAGCCGTTGCCGCGGCGGGAGATCTCGCCCTTGTAGGGAGCGTAGGAGTCGAACACGGAGGCCATGATGCCCTCGCCCTTGGTGTCGGTGAGGAACTCGTTGCGGTAGCCGAAGAGGCCACGGGCCGGGATCAGGAACTCGATCTTCATCCGGTCACCCACGGGAGTCATCTCCAGCATGTCCGCCTTGCGCTGGCCCAGCTTTTCGATGACGGAGCCCACGCAGTCGCCGGGCACGTCCACCACCAGCCGCTCGATGGGCTCGCACTTGACGCCGTCGATCTCCTTGTACAGCACACGGGCGGGAGACACCTGGAACTCATAGCCCTCCCGGCGCATGGTCTCGATGAGGATGGAGAGGCTCATCTCGCCGCGGCCGGCCACGTTGAAGGCGGTCTCCTTGTCGGTATCGGTGACCTTCAGGGAAACGTCCTTGAGCATCTCACGGTACAGACGCTCACGCAGCTGACGGGAGGTGACGAACTTGCCCTCCTTGCCGGCAAAGGGAGAGTCGTTGACGGAGAAGGTCATCTCCATGGTGGGCGCGCTGATCTGCACGAAGGGCAGCGCCTCCACGCAGTCCACCGCGCAGATGGTATCGCCGATGGTGATGTCGCCGATGCCGCTCATGGCGATGATGTTGCCGGCGGTGGACTCGGTGACCGCCTTGCGGGCCAGGCCGTCGAACTCATAGATGGCCGTGGCCTTGGCCTTGCGCAGCACGGCCTCGGGGTCGTGGTAGTTGCAAACGGCGATCTCCTGGTTCTGCTTCAAGGTGCCCCGCTCGATGCGGCCAATGGCGATCCGGCCCACGAACTCATTATAGTCGATGGAGCTGACCAGCATCTGGAAAGGCTGATCCGTGTCCGCCTCGGGAGCGGGGATATACTCCAGGATGGTCTCAAACAGCGGCGTCAGATCCTCGCCCGCCACATCGGGAGAGTAGGAGGCGGTGCCGTTGCGGCCGGAGCAGAACAGCATGGGGGAATCCAGCTGCTCGGGGGTGGCGTCCAGGTCCATCAGAAGCTCCAGCACCTCGTCCACCACCTCGTGGATGCGCTGGTCGGGCCGGTCGATCTTGTTGACCACCACGATGACCCGGTGGCCCAGCTCCAGGGCCTTGGAGAGCACGAAGCGGGTCTGGGGCATGGGGCCCTCGGCGGCGTCCACCAGCAGGATGACGCCGTTGACCATCTTCAAAATACGCTCCACCTCGCCGCCGAAGTCGGCGTGGCCCGGGGTGTCCACGATGTTGATCTTCACATCGCCGTACTGCACGGCGGTGTTCTTGGCGGTAATGGTGATGCCGCGCTCACGCTCCAGATCGTTGGAGTCCATCACGCGCTCCACCACAGTCTGGTTCTCACGGTAGACGCCGGACTGCTTGAGCATCTGGTCTACCAGGGTGGTCTTGCCGTGGTCGACGTGAGCAATAATGGCGATATTTCTCAGCTTCTCATTCTTCATCTGCAAATTCCTCCTGTATGCCGTCAGCCGCTCCCCTGCGAAGCAGCACAATACGCTTTGACGAAACATTATACCGCCAGATGGCGGAAAAAGCAACGGTCCGTGAAAAAATCTCACACAAATTTGACTCAAAACCACCCCTCTCTTCCAGAAAAAAAGACGGCAGGGCGGTGGAAAGAGATGTGGAAAAGTGTGTGGAAAGTGTGTAAAACCGAAAAGATGTTCGACAGCCCTTGACAAACTCGAACATATGTTGTATCTTACGAATAGAACATCTGTTCTTGACTCCCATGGAGCAGGAACTGGAGGATACAGGGAGGGAACGCCATGCAGACCGTATATCAGACCATCTCCATCCGACCCCGGTGGGAGGCTCCCCGGGCGGAGGAAAAGATCATTGATCTGGCCCAGTACCGCCGGAAGCTGGAGCGGGAGCAGCAGACGGAGTGGGAAGAGCCGGACGTGCAGCCCCGGGTCCGGTCCAGCCAGCGGCGCAACCGCTGGGGGCTCTACTGGGATGCGGTGGCCAGTTTGGGCGTAGTGGCCATGGCGGTGACCTTCTGTGTGGAGCTGCTGTTGTGAGGCTTATTTAAATGAGAAAGGGTTCCGCCCTGCGGGGCGTCCTACTTTGCCCGCGGCGGCAAAGTAGGCAAAACGCCGCCGGGGAACGGCTCCGATGAGCGCCTTCGCGGAGCGGACGCTCATAGTCGCCTTTTCCCCAGACCCCCATTACGGGGGTGTGCCCCTTCGGTTGTTTTGTAATCCCCGGCGGCCTAAGTTTTGACCGTGCAGCCCTCTCCTCTCGGCCCACTGGGGCCTGCTGCCATCAAAATTTGCAAGCCGCTGCTCCGATCCCACACCGCCTCCTGCTTCCCTACCTGTTGGGTGCGGCGGTGGTCGGAAGGACCATAGGCTCTCACTTTGCAGAGAGGGCAGCTGTACCTTGACAAGGGAATAGGAAATTTAGCGCAAAGCACTGACGCATCCATCCCATTGCCCAGCTGCCACGGCTATGCCAGGGTAGGCGGTGTCATTTCAACCGCACATCTTCTAAATTTCCACTTTGCAGGCCCCAGTGGGCCGAGGCAAGAAGAACGCAAGGTCTTGTGTTCGGAGCCGCCGGACGCAAGTGCCAAATTCTCAGGAGCGCGTCCCCCGTAATTGGGGTCCGGGGCAAGCCGCCTATGAGCGCCCGCTGCGCGAAGGCGCTCATCGGAGCCGTCCCCCGGCGATTCTTTCGTACCTTTCTGATCGCTCAGAAAGGTACAAGCTCTATTTGAGTACCTTCGCTTGCGGAAAAGGAAGTATGGCGCTATAATATACTCACATTGAAGATTGTTTTGTCAAAAGCGGTCGAAAACTAAAAATAAAATTTCAATTTGAGCATATTTCAAACAAAAATCCTCAGAATGAAGAAAATAGTTCTGAGGTGATGGATATGAGTATCCATGAGCGCCTGCGGGAATATTTGGGGGACCGGGATATCCACCAAAAGGAACTGGCCGCGGCACTTCAAATCCCAAAGACTACATTGAGCGGTTATATGACAGGAAAACGGCAATTTCCGCACGAAATGGTGAAGAAGATTGCAAAAGAATTGGAGATCACCACTGACTATCTCTATGGACTGACGGAAGATCCCAAACCGCCCATTGCCCTGAGCCGGACGGAGCGAGGCCTGATTGAGACCTACCGCTCCCTCTCCCGGGAGCAGCGGGAACTCATTTCCCAGACCATCCGCCTGATGGGGGAGCAAAATAACCGCCGGGAGGGCTAAATACCATGGACCACAAGGACTATATGGCCCGCGCCCTGGAGCTGGCCGCTCAGGCAGCCGAGCACGGGGACGTGCCTGTCTCTTATACACATCTCCGAGCCCACGAGACCGGAGCCTATCTCGT
>OWID01000095.1_pt1 | contig 44963 bp, 40 predicted proteins | sample 1732661 | NCBI WGS metagenome assembly OWID01 (sample SAMN05065739, study PRJEB22554) | human gut metagenome | biome: ENVO:2100002; feature: ENVO:00000062; material: ENVO:00002003 | host: Homo sapiens | place: USA
AACGCCGGCCTGTCACGCCGGAGGTCGAGGGTTCAAGTCCCTTCCGCGTCGCCATTCGCTGCTGTAGCTCAGTAGGTAGAGCACATCCTTGGTAAGGATGAGGTCTCCGGTTCAAATCCGGATAGCAGCTCCAGAAATCCCCGAAAACTTCGGTTTTTGGGGATTTTTTGTTGCAAAAAGTTGTTTTACGGTGTGGGTCAAAAATCCTGACCCACACCGTGACCCACACGCCGAAACGGTCGGAAAGGACAAAAAGCACCGGACGGGAAGATCTGTCTTCCCGTCCGGTTTTTGCTGCTACTCACACGGTTATATAACCTGTCCCAGGACGCTGCCCATAGTCTGGGCGGCCTCGTCCTGCTTCTGCTGCGTGGCGTGGGTGTAGGTGCGCAGGGTGAACCCGGCATCGTAGTGCCCCGGCATGGAGGACACGGTTTTGACGTCCACGCCGTTCTGGAGGGCTGTGGTGGCGAAGGTGTGACGGAGATCATGGAACCTGATATGCTCCAGTCCGGCGTCCTTCAGGATCTTCTTATGTAGGTTGACTACCGAGGAGCCCTCGCGCTTGGGCGGCCTCCAGGTAGGCGTGGATGTGCTCCGGCGGCAGGATCTTTATGTCCAGTTTCCGGGGCTTGGGCACAATACAGTCCTCGCTGGGGTTTCGCTGGATCAGCCGCTCCTTCACAGCCCTGTCCAGGGCACAGTGGAGCATCAGATGGACGCTGCGCACAGTGGTGGTGCTCAGGCCCTTGTCCTGGTTCTTTCCGATGTGTATTCTGCCACTCTCCAACAACTCCTTGTAGAGCTTTTGCAGGTGCCGGGTGGTCAGCTCCTTCAGTTTGACGCTGCCGATGCGGGGGATGGTGTAGTGCTCAATGATCAGCTCGTAGCGGTTGGCTATGGCGGTGCGGATATTGGGCTTGGCGTAGAGCTCATACCAGGTGCGTAGCCAGCTTGCCACGGTGTACTCATCCGCCGTTTTGCTGACGTCCAGACCGTTGGTCTCCTCCAGCGCCCTCTTGAGTTTTTCCTTGACCTCCGCCTGTGTCCTGCCCAGCACGTTCCTGATGATCCGCCTGCCGGTCTTGGCGTCGTATCCGGCGGTGTACCGCCCCTCCCACCGGTCGTCCTTCCGCTTTCGGATATTCCCTTCGCCGTTGGCCCGTTTCTTTGCCATGGTGATCGCCTCCTTTGCAGCAACGCAACATACCACAGAAGAGGCAAAATAGCCAGGTCAACGGTGCAGAGTTATCAAACAATTTACATTTGCGGACAGGCTCTTGCGAAAAATTTTCTCATTGTCAACGTCATCGCATTTGTGGTTCGTTGAGATCTTCTTCTTTGTTTTATGCGGCGCAGGATCTGAGGCGCGCGGGGAAAAATCGTCCCCGGCCCCAATATCCCCACAGCGACGGTCAAAAAGGCCGGAATCGGCTGGGAACACTGGACTTCTCAAACTGACGACCACCTAGAACTGCCGACTGTGGCAAAAAGGTGCACCTTCCGCGGAAGCCGGAAATGTCCCGCACTGAGGGGCTTTGTGGCTGGGAGGTGGGCACTTGCGACCACCTCCCTTTATCCTAGTACGAAAATCGAACGTCCCCAAAGGGCCCGAAACGGGGCTTCTTGGAGGCGTTCTTTCTCTGTACTTGATACTACACTAAGGGGCGCTGGATCACCCCGATTTCCTTTGCCGTCAGCCGCCACTCCATACACGGTCCAACGCCGCCGAAATACCATCAACAGGTGCATGGCCCCACCCCAACCCCGAAACCGGCACACAGGGCCGGCACGACCGCGACAGGGGTACCCTCCGGCTCAACTGTCCCGCGCTTGAGCACGCCGGAGGGCTCCTGGGCAAAAGTGGGTGCGGGCCACGCCCGCAAAAGGCGTTTGGCGGCCGCTCGCGGCAAGCCAAATGCTCTGCTTGCCCCACCCAAGGGTGGGTCCCTCTCACTTATACTAGCCGAAGCGGCGCCGGGTCTCTCAGCACTGTGAAGAGATATGAAACTTTGTAGTCAAATCGCATAAAAACTACCTGTGTAAAAGCAGGCAGCATATTTAGAGCTGTTCCGCAACCGAAACAAGGGGGCTGATAAGCTTAAAATGGCACAGGTTAAGGGGGCGAATTTCAGATAAATAAGACAAACTGCACAAATCAGGGGGCCGAGACAGCTTGTACATGAGTTACACATTTGCGATGAATTGACATGTAATTGATACGGTTGAGACAGCCGTTGCGGGGGGATAAACTGCAGATAACAGGGCGACAAAAATAATAGAAAAGGAGGCGTTTAATTTGTGCAGTCAAGTGTACCACGGGGAGACGGCTGCTCCGTTGGAGCTGTTTGAACAGATCGCGCTGCGGATTGCTAAGAGCAACCTGGGGGAGACAACCCGGCGGTTCAGTACGCTGCATCGGGCATCCGGGACCCCTGACGCAGAGGAGGCAGCTGACTACCTGCTCCAAAAGTTGGAGGAGTACGGTATTCCGCACCGGAGGCTGAGGTTTACCGGATACATGAGCCGTGCGGTGGACGCAAGCCTGGAGATGCTTTCTCCCCAGAAGACGGAATTCGACGTGGTCCCCTGTGGGTTCACCAAAAATGTGACCAATCTGGAGGGAGAGGTCTTTTATGATGCGCTGTGCGAAAAGGAGCGACTGACCTATCAGGAGCAGGCGGAGCGCTTCCGGGGCGCGGCAGGGAAGTTTGTCCTGACCAGGATCTACTGCAGCGACGTGGTGCTGGAGGCCGCCGCCGCCGGGGCAATCGGTGTGATCGGGATGTACAACGGTCCGGGGGAGAGCCCGCACTATTTTGGAGCATCCAATCACAATGGCGCGCCCACGCCGGAGAACCGGCACCTGCTGCCGCAGTTGCCCTGTGCCGACTGCACCCGGGCCGCCGGCGAGACTATTCTGAAAGCGATGGAGCAGGGCCCGGTCCGGGTGAGAATGTCTGCCCGGGCGGAGACCGGACCCACAGAGGCATCCATCCCCGTGGCATTCATCCAGGGCACCGAGGAGAATTTCGTGCTGATGGACGGCCACTATGACTGCCACTGCACTGGGATGACGGACAACGGCGGCGGCGATGCCATTCTGCTGGAGCTGACGCGGGTCTTTCATGAAATGCGTCATCTGCTGCGCAGGAGCATCCTGGTATGCTGGTGGGCCGGCCACGAGTTTGGGCAATATGCCGGCTCGACCTGGTACTCGGATACCTATTTTGAGCAGCTGAGAGATCATTGTGTGGCCCATATCAACATCGATATTGCCGGATGCAGCAACGCCAAGCAGATCCGGGCCCGTACCACGCGGATGGAGGGCCAGGCCTTTACCGAGGGGCTGATCCGAAAGTATACCGGGCAGGAGCCCAAACCCTACATCCAACTGCCCCACCTGGGCGAGCAAAGCTTTCTGGGACGGGAAGTGCCTATTACTATCATGCTGAAGTATGAGGCGCTCCAGTCGGATACAGGCGGAAATGTGGGCGGCGGTAATTGGTGGCACAGCCGGGAGGATACGCTGGACAAGGTGGATCTGGACATTGCCATGCGGGACGCCGCCATCAATGCAGAGATGATCTGTCGGATCGTCAACGGCAGGCATCTTCCGGTGCAGATGTCCGAATATCTTCAGGAGTCCGGGCGGCTGCTGCGGGAGATTGACGGGGAACTCACCCCGGAGGAATTTGATCTGGCCCCCGCCTTTGAGAAGCTGGCAGCCGTCCAGGCCAAGGTGCGGGAGTTGGAGGAGGAGATCCCGAAGCATGACGATACCGACGCGATTCTGCAAAAAGTGGCGGGCGGCCTGATCCAGGTGGAGTACACCTATACGCCGCCGTATGACTATGACCGGCTGGGGATTCCGGCCAACTTTCAGAAATTCAGAGCCGCCATGGGGGCGACCCGGGAAAACACCGATGCGGAGACCTTCCTGTTCCTGAAGACCGACTTCCTCCGCCAGAGGAACCGGCTGTGCGGGGAACTGGACCGCATCATCGAACAGATCGACTACCAGCTGCTGAAATGGAACTGCAACTCCATACAGAAGTGAGATAGGAGGATTTCGCGGTGCTTCGATACATTGTAAGACGTCTGCTGATGATGATCCCGGTGCTGATCGGCGCGACACTGATCGTATTCGCGATTATGGACAGCTCCCCCGGCGACCCAGCGCTGTCGAAAGTGGGGGTGGAGGCATCCCCCGAGCAGGTAGAAGAGATGCGGGAGAGTATGGGGCTGAACGACCCATTCTTTATCCGATACGGAAGATTCCTGTTGGGGCTGCTCCACGGGGATCTGGGGACTTCCTACAAAAACGATCTGAGCGTCATGGAGCAGGTAATGTCCCGCCTGCCGAACACCTTCATCCTGTCATTTGCGGCCCTGCTGTTTGCAATGGCGGTGGGCATACCGGTGGGGATCATATCCGCCCGACGACAATATACCATCTTCGATAATATCACCATGGTGCTGACGCTCATTGGCGCTGCCGCACCCCACTTCTGGCTGGGGCTGATGGGAGTCATCATATTTGCGGTCAATCTGGGATGGTTGCCCGCTGCCTATTCCGGCTCTAGCCCATATCTGCTCTGCCTGATTCTGCCGATGCTCACCCTGGGCCTGAATTCCACGGCTACCATCACGCGGATGACCCGCTCAGCCATGCTGGATGTGATGAATCAGGACTATATCGACACCGCGCGGGCCAAGGGCGTTTCGGAGAAGCGGGTCACCTTCGTCCATATGCTCCGCAACGCGCTGATTCCCATTATCACAGTGGTCGGCCTCCAATTTGGCTCCCTGCTGGGGGGCGCGGTGACCACAGAGACTATTTTCGCCTGGCCCGGGATCGGCCGGTTCATCGTGGAGTCCATCAGCAACAAGGACACCCCCTGTGTGCTGGGCGCGGTGGTCATGCTGGCGGTGATCGTGACGTGCATCAACCTGCTGGTAGACATCATCTATGCCTTTGTGGACCCGCGCATCAAGTCCCAGTACAAGAGCATCAAGAGGAGGACGCGCCATGGAGAAGACTAAGCAGGGGCAGGTCGGCATGGGTCAGCGCAGCCTGGCGCAGGAGACCTGGCGGCGGTTCAAACGGAACCGGCTGGCTATTGCGGGTATGGTGTTTATCGGGGTCCTGCTGGCTATTTCTGTCATCACAGTGATCCTGGACCTGGTCAACCCGGAGCTCTACAACGATCTGGTGGTCAAGAACGACCTGCTGAACAAGCTGGCCAAGCCCAGTCCGGAGCATATCTTGGGCTGTGATGAGTACGGACGGGATCTGCTGTTCCGGATTCTCTGGGGCACCAGATACTCTTTGTTCGCCGGCGTGGTCACCATCCTGGCGGCGATCCTGGTGGGCGGGACCATCGGCTCCATCGCCGGGTACTATGGGAAGATCGTGGACAACTGCATCATGCGGGTCATGGATATGATGATGACTGTGCCCAGCCTGGTGCTGGCCATGGCCCTGGTGGCTGCGCTTGGGCCCAGCCTCGTCAATCTGCTGATTGCCCTGTCGGTATCCCAGATCCCGCAGTTTGCGCGGATCGTCCGTTCCTCCGTCCTGTCGGTGAAGGACTCGGAGTACATTGAAGCGGCCCGGGCGGTAGGCGCCTCCGACGTCCACATCATTCTGCGGTATATTGTTCCCAACGCCCTGTCTCCGGTGATCGTGCAGGGCACGCTGGGCGTGGCAACGACCATCCTCAACGTGGCCGGACTGTCCTTCCTGGGCCTGGGCGTGGAGCCGCCCGCACCGGAGTGGGGCTCCATCCTGAGCTCTGCACGCATGTATATGCGGGAAGCCTGGCACATCTCTCTGTTCCCGGGCATTGCCATCGTCCTGTGTATTCTGTCTCTCAATCTGCTGGGAGACGGTCTGCGGGATGCCCTTGATCCGAAACAAAAGCGATAGGAGAGGACAAGATGGAAACGATTCTTTCCGTTCATGATCTGTGTATCCAATATGAGATGCAGGACGGCATCGTAAAGGCGCTGAACGGGGTGGACTTCGAACTGGAAGAGGGGTCCTCACACGGCCTGGTGGGTGAGACGGGTGCCGGAAAGACCACCATGGCGAAAGGGATCATGGGCCTGACGCCCAAACCCTATGGGAAGATCAAGTCCGGCGAGATCCTGTACCACGGGAAAGATCTGCTGAAAATGAGCACCAAGGAGCTGCGCAAGATCCGCGGCGAGCACATCTCCATGATCTTCCAGGACCCCATGACAAGCCTGAACCCGGTCATTACGGTGGGGGATCAGATTGCCGAGGCGGTGGAGACTCACCAGAAATGCAGCCGGAGGCAGGCAGAGCAACGGGTCAGAGAAATCCTGGAACTGGTCGGGATTGCACCGGAGCGGGCAACAGACTATCCCCATCAATTTTCCGGTGGCATGAAGCAGCGGGTGGTCATCGGCATCGCCCTGGCCTGCAATCCGAAGGTGCTGATTGCGGATGAGCCTACCACGGCGCTGGACGTGACCATTCAGGCCCAGGTACTGGAGACCATTGCTGACCTGCGGAAAAAGCTGAACACCGCTCTGCTGCTGATTACCCACGACTTGGGCGTGGTGGCCCAGAACTGCGAGTATGTCTCGGTGATTTATGCCGGGGAGATCGTGGAGAGCGGAACGGTCCACGATGTGTTCAAAAAGCAGATGCATCCGTACACCGAGGGGCTATTTTCCTCCATCCCCAACATCCACGAGCACGTGGAGCGGCTGGTGCCGATCCCCGGCCTGATGCCGGACCCCACAGCGCTGCCGGAGGGGTGTGCGTTCTGCGAGCGCTGCCCGTATGCCCAGGAGCGCTGCAAACAAGAGCACCCGCCCATCTATCATGTGGGTGGAGAAACCGGCAGACATCAGGTGCGGTGCTTCCGCTGCGAAGGGAAGGAGGGACAGGTGTGAGTCAGAAAGAGCTGCTCCGGGTCGAGCATCTGAAGAAGTACTTTCAGACCCCGCGCGGCACACTCAGCGCGGTGGAGGATGTCAGCTTCCGCATCGAGGAGCGCCAAACCCTGGGCGTCGTGGGCGAGAGCGGCTGCGGCAAGTCCACCCTGGGCCGGTGTATCCTCAGGCTCCATGAGCCTACCGGCGGAAAGGTGATTTTCAACGGGGAGAACATCCTGGAGTACGACAAAGTGCGGTTGAAGCGGCTACGCTCGGATATGCAGATCATTTTCCAGGACCCCTACGCCTCTCTGAACCCGCGGATGACAGTCTCCCAGGCCATCGCCGCGCCGCTGCTGATCCAGGGTGTGTACACCGTCAAGGAAAAGGACAAGATCCAGAAAAAAGTGCTGGAAATGATGGATGTGGTGGGCCTGGCCCGCCGCCTGATCAACTCCTACCCCCATGAGCTGGACGGCGGGCGGAGACAGCGGATCGGAATTGCCCGCGCCCTGGCGCTCAACCCCAAATTCATTGTGTGCGACGAGCCGGTCTCAGCGCTGGATGTGTCCATCCAGGCCCAGGTGCTCAACCTGATGCAGGACCTCCAGCAGCAGATGGGTCTGACGTATCTGTTCATTACCCACAATCTGGCGGTGGTCAAGCACCTGTCCGACCAGATCGTCGTGATGTATCTGGGGCAACTGGTGGAGCAGGCACCGCCTGAGGAGCTGTTCCGCAACCCCAAACACCCCTATACCAAGGCGCTGCTCTCTGCTATTCCTGTACCAGACCCCGACGCTCCCATGAACCGCACGGTGCTGAAGGGAGAGATCACCTCCCCCATCAACGTCAAGCCCGGCTGCCGGTTTGCCAAGCGTTGTATTTACGCCACAGAGGAGTGTACGCGGTGCAGCCCGGAGGAGCGGGAGGTATCGCCAGGTCATTTCGTGGCCTGCCACCAGGTGAAGGACTGAAGGAGGTGACAAACTGTTCTGCAATAAGCGGAAGCGGCTGTCTGGCCGCTTTGCGGCCCACCACTGAGTGAAATGTTAAAGGAGGTAAACGTATGAAAAGACTAGTCTCTCTGGCCCTCTCCGCCGCCCTGGTACTGTCTCTGCTGGCTGGCTGCGGCAACTCCACCGATCCGCAGACGACCGGAACCGCCCCTGCCGGTGGAAATGAAGGCACTGGCGAAGCAAAGGACACCATTGTCTGGGCGCAGTCCGGCGACATCAACTCCCTGGACTTCCACGTGGGCAAGCAGTACCTCTCCTACGGCGTGACATGCAATATTTTCGACACCCTGGTGAGCTGGGATGCGGACAATAATGTGATTCCCATGCTGGCTACCGAATGGGAGTTTCTGGATGAGGACTCCATCCAGTTCAAGCTCCGGGAGGGCGTGACCTTCCACGACGGCGAGCCCTTTACCGCGGAGGATGTGAAGTACACCTACGAGCGGGCGCGGGATCACACCATCGTGAAGAACAACTTCTCCTGGCTGGAGTCTGTGGACGTGGTGGACGACTACACCGTGGTCATCAACACCATCGGCGCCTACTCCCCCGTGCTTAACGCACTGTGCAGCCCGCTGTGCGGCATTATGCCCAAGCATCTGATGGAGGCCAATGAGAACGCGATGGCAGAGTTCCCCATCGGAACCGGCCCCTACAAGTTTGTGGAGCGCGCCGAGGGCGAGTACATCAAGATGGAGGCCAACGAGGACTACTGGGGCGGCACACCCAAGACGAAGTATCTGGAGATGCGCGTTGTGCCCGAGACCTCCCAGCGCTCCGTTCTGCTGGAGACCGGTGAGATTGACTTCGCCTACGATGTGCTTCCCTCTGATGTGGAGCGGCTGAACGGCAATGAGAACCTGCAGGTTCTGGAGGATGCCTCCTTCAAGACCTTCTACCTTACGCTCAACTGCACCAGCGAGGACACCCCTGCCCTCCAGGATGCGCGGGTGCGAATGGCCATTGAGTGCGCCATTGACAAGGATACCCTGTGCGACGCGGTCATGTACGGCTACGCCGAGCCCATTGGTACGCTGCTGGCCCCCGGCGTGTTCGGCTACAGTGAATCGGTCCCGGCCAATACCTATGATGTGGAAAGGGCCAAGGAATTGCTGGCGGAGGCGGGCTATGCTGACGGCTTCAGCATGAGCATCTGGGTGCAGTCCTCTGACCAGACCCGCCAGGAGGCCTGCATTGTCATTCAGGACATGCTCCGCGAGGTGGGCATTGAGGCCTCCGTTGAGCCCATGGACAGCCAGGTCATGGACGACCGGATGGTCAAGGGCGAGGACTTCGGTATGAGCAGCTCCATGTGGTACAACCTGATGGGCGATGCGGATTATGCCTACTACAGCAACATCTCTCCCGAGTCCACTAGCAACTTCGCGCACTACAACAACCCCGAGCTGCTGCAGGAGCTGCTGGACGCCCGTTCCATCCAGGACGACACGCAGCGTGCGGCCGTATATGACCATATCGGCCAGGTGCTGAGCGAGGAGCGGCCCTATATTCCCATGTGGAGCTACAACAACCTGGTGGGCGCCTCCAAGACACAGGAGGGCTTCCAGATGAACCCCGTCTCTGCGTATCGCTATGAGAACGTGGTTGTGTACGAGTAAAATCTGACCGTGTCTGATTCCCGGCACGGCGGAACGGAGCCGGCCAGTTTCCCCCAAGGCTGGCTGGTTCCTGTTCCGCCGGATGCGCAGGGCGGTTAGGAGGAGTATTTTGTGAGACGCTTTCAAGTAATTTATGTTGCAGGGGACACCCCCTACGAGTGCGGCAGACAGTATGGCCAGCAGGCGCAGGAGAAGATCCGGGCCGGTGTGGAGGTCTACCGCGACTTCTTTGGAAAGACCAGCGGACAGACTTGGCCGGAAATCAAGAAATATGCCGCTTCTTACCTGCCGCTGCTGGAGGAGACCATGCCGCTGGTGGTGCAGGAGGCCCAGGGGATCGCTGAAGGGGCACAGATCGGCATGGATGAGCTGATGGTGCTCAACTGCCGCTATGAGATCTCCAAATTCCCGAAGCCGGCGGAGTGTACGACAGCGGTGGTCCTTCCGGAGGCCAGCGCACACGGCGGGACTTATCTGATCAAGAACTGGGACTATAAGCAGGCCGTAATGGACAACATCGTCATACTCCACATCGAGCAGAAGGATGGCACGCGTATCCTGGGCCTGGCGGAGGCCGGCCAGATGCTGCGGGAGGGCTTCAACTCCCACGGGATCGGCTTGTGCAACAATATGATCCAGTCGGTGCGGGACAGCTGGGGGATCGGCGTACCAGTCACGTTCCTGCGGCGCGCGGTGCTGGCCTGCGATGACTTTGAAAAAGCCAGGGATATGCTGCTCCACGCCAAGCGCTGTGTGTCCAACAATATGCTTCTGGCCAGCGGCAACGGCTGTGCGGTGGACATCGAGGCATATCCAAACGGGGCCAATGTGCTGGCGCCCAGCGGCGGGATTTTGACCCATGCAAATCACTTTGTGGTGCACCAGTATCTGGATTCCCGGGTGGGGCCTAAGAACCGGGACCTGCGGCTGGAGGAACTCCTCAGAAAGCGGGCCGGACAAATCGACGTGCCCTATATCATGGAATGCATGAAGGACCACGAGTACTACCCTGAGTCCATCTGCGCGCACAACACCAGCCTGCCCGGACGTGAGATGATCGATTTCATGACAGTGGCATCCATCATCGTTGATTTCAAACATCAGAAGGCGTTTATATGTGCGGGACCTCCCTGTGAGGGTGAGTACCAGGCTTACGAGCTCTGAACCGTATCGCTTGACGGAGGAAGGAACCACAGACGGAAGGCTTTCCGGATCTTATCTTACAATTCTATCCAATTGAGCTTTTATTCTTGCGCTGGGAAAACGGGGCGCATATAATGAAATATCAGATAGATTTTATTGGATCTGGGGGCAAAATGCATGAAAAACAGTCAGGAGATGTGGGCAGGGCCTGTACGCTGCAACGATAAAAAGCTTCGACAGCTGATCCGGGAGAACTCGATTGTGCGCAAGCTGCGCACGGGAGAATACTATCTGTCCCCGGGCAATCCGATCTACTATGTGGCCTATGTGGCCAGTGGCGTCACCTCGCACTACATGTTCAGTGCAAACGGGCGGGAAAAGGTCCTTTACCGCCTGGGAACAGGATGGTTTTTCAGTGAGGGTATCTTCTACAACGAGAACGGTAGCATCGAAGTGGCGACCCGGTACGCAATTGCGGAAGAGGAAACGACCCTCTGGCTGATCGACCGGGAGCATTTCGTCAAGCTGCTGGAAAACCGGCAGTTTGTGGAAGCGATCCTTCACAGTACGGTGGAGAAGTGTACGATCCTGCGCTATGAGATCGAGAGTTTGACATTTGACTCTACCAGTGACCGGCTGAAGAAGCTGCTGCTGTCTTGCGTTGACAGTGGACGCCTGAATGACGGAGGTTGGTACGACCTCTGCGTGGCCTGGACCCACCAGAGCATTGCGGCTGTGATGGGCATCAACCGCGTGACAGTGAGCCGGTTCATCACCGAACTGAAAAGCGAAGGATTTCTCAGGACCGTGAACGGTTCAATCCAGATAAGTAAGACATATTTTGATCTTCTGGGCGAATAGCGGTGCCTTTTGTGTGCGGGAACCGGGCGGCGCAGATGCTGTGTGCCGGCCCGCGCTGGAAGGCGCCGCACATCTCCCGGAGGGGAGGCAAAGGAATGCGAATGACAGGACATGCCGGCTTTGACAAGCCGCAGGACTGCTCTGTGACCGTCACGCTGCGGGATGCCGGCGGTGTGGAGATTTTTTTGCAGAGCAAGCAGGAGAAACTGTTTGGCGGCGCGATCCGCAGTTGCGCGGAGAGCTGCCTGGAGGAGCTGGGCGTGGAGAACGCCCTGGTGGAGATTCAGGACTACGGGTGCCTGGACTTCGCCATCCGGGCCAGATTGAAAACGGCTGTGCGCCGCGCAAGGGGGGCTGAACATGGATAGGATGCGTACCATGCTGTTCTGCCCGGCCAGCCAGCCGAAAATGTTTCTGAACGCGCCGGTGTTCCAACCCGACGCCATTCTCTTCGACCTGGAGGACGCAGTGGCGTACGCGGAGAAGGACAGCGCCCGGGACCTGCTCTGCGAGGCCATGGGGCAGATGGACTTCGGCGCCTGCCGGGTGTTTGTGCGCATCAACTCCCTCCACACACCTTTTGGCGAGGAGGATGTGCGGGCTGTGGTCCCGGCGGGTATCCGGTATCTGCGCCTTGCCATGTGCGAGACGGCGGCGGACGTCCGGGAGCTGGACGGGCTGCTGGCCGCCGTGGAGGCGGAGCATCAGCTCCCCGTCGGAAGCGTCAAGGTCCAGTGCTCCATCGAAACGGCCCGGGGGGTGCTGAACGCCCGGGAGATCGTTACCGCCAGCCCCAGGGTCATCTCCCTCTCCTTCGGCGCGGAGGACTACACCCGCTCCATGGGGACCAGCCGCAGCAAGTCGGCCCAGGAGTTGCAGTTCGCCCGGACCTATCTCCCGGTGGTGGCGGCGGAGGCGGGCATCAGCGCCATCGACACTGTGTGGAGCGCGCTGGACGACCAGGAGGGGTTTGAGGCGGAGGTCCGCAATGCCAGGGCGCTGGGCTTCAGCGGCAAGTCGTGCATCCACCCCAGCCAGGTCCCCGTCGTCCACCGGCTCTACACCCCGGATGAGGAGGAGGTCGCCCATGCCCGGCGGGTGATGGAAGCCATGCGGGCGGCGGAGCAGGCCGGCGCCGGCGTGTTCACCGTGGACGGCAAGATGGTGGACGCCCCGGTGATCGCAAAGGCGCGCCGGGTCCTGCTCCAGATCGGCGAGGAGGTGTAACAGACATGGAATTTGTACCCAACCGCATCAAGCGCCGCATCCCCACCGAGGTGGAGGGGATCGGCAAGCTCCGCCCCTATCTGGAGCCGGGCAAGCGGCGTAGCAAGTACATCACCGGCCAGGCGCCCTCTGCCGGCAAGCTGGTGCCCAGCCTGCGGGCCGCCATTGAACAGGTGGGGCTGAAGGATGGGATGACCATCTCCTTTCACCACCACCTGCGCAACGGCGACCTGGTGCTCCCTCAGGTCATGGCGGAGATCGCGGCCATGGGCATCCGGGACCTGACTCTGTGTTCCTCCTCCCTGAGCAAGAACCACACCTGTCTGATCGACTATATCCGCTCGGGCGTCATCACCGGCATCGAGACCAGCGGCATGCGGGGAGAGCTGGCGGAGGCCATCTCCAGGGAGTGCATCCTGCCCAAGCCCGTGGTGTTCAAGACCCACGGCGGCCGGGCCCGCTCCATCGAACGGGGGGAGCGGAGGATTGACGTGGCGTTTATTGGGGCATCCTGCTGCGATAATATGGGCAATATGAACGGCTGCCTGGGTCCATCGGCCTTCGGCTCCATGGGCTATGCAAAGGTGGACGCCCGGTTCGCCAAAAAGGTGGTGGCCATCACCGATCATCTGGTGCCCTATCCTGCCAATCCCATCAGCATCCCCCAGACGGCGGTGGACTGCGTGGTGCAGGTGGAGCGGATCGGCGACCCCCAGCTCATCAGCCAGGGGGCTACCCGCAAGACCAGGAACCCGGTGGAGCTGGCCATCGCCGATTACGCCAGCCAGGTGATCATCGCCACAGGCCTGGTAAAAAACGGCTTTTCCTACCAGGCGGGCAGCGGCGGGATCTCCCTGGCGGTGGCCCGATACCTGAAGGAGTATATGAAGGAAAACAACATCAAGGGCTCCTTCGCCTCCGGCGGCATCACCTCCACCATGACGGAGATGCTGCAGGAGGGCTACTTCGAGGCCCTTCTGGACGTGCAGACCTTCGACGCGGACGCCGTGGCCTCCATCCGGGACAACCCCAGGCACATCGAGATGGACGCGGAGATGTACGCCGATCCCCAGGCCAAGGGAAACGTGGCCAACGAGCTGGATGTAATGATCCTCTCAGCCACAGAGGTGGATACCAACTTCAATGTGAACGTCCTCACCGCGTCGGACGGCGTGATTATGGGAGCCCTGGGTGGGCACCCAGATACGGCGGCAGGCGCCAACCTGGCCGTGGTGGTGGCTCCCCTCATTCGCAAACGGGTGCCCATCGTGGTGGATCGGGTGGTGACGATCTCTACCCCGGGCGAGTGCGTGGACGTGGTAGTGACGGAGCGGGGGATCGCCGTCAACCCCCAAAACCCCATGTTGAAGGCCAGGCTGATCGAGCGAGGTCTTCCGGTCTATGAGATCGAGGAATTGCGGGACATGGCATACCGGCTGACCGGGAAACCGGAACCTCCTCGATACGGGGATAAGGTGGTGGGCCTGGTGGAGTACCGGGATGGTACCATTCTAGACGTCATTCGCAACGTCTTATAAAGGGAAAATGGCTGTTACTGCGCTGTTCTGTAACAGCCATTTTTCTTTCTGAATTTTCCGAAATGAGAAGGAGCGAATCAAATTGGCACTGACAAACAATCAAACTGTACTGGACTGGATCGACGAAATGGCCGCCATGACGCAGCCTGAACATATCGTATGGATCGACGGAAGCGACGCCCAGCTGGAGGAGCTGCGGGCCCAGGCCTGCGCCACTGGTGAGCTGGAGAAGCTGAATCAGGAAAAGCTGCCCGGCTGCTATCTTCACCGCACCGCTGCCAACGATGTGGCTCGTGTTGAGGGCCGAACCTTCATCTGCTGCAGGAAACAGGAGGACGCCGGTCCCACCAACAACTGGATGGCCCCGGAGGAAATGTACGCCAGGCTGAGGAGGCTGTATACCGGAGCCATGAAGGGCCGCACCATGTACGTCATTCCCTACTCCATGGGCGTGGTTGGCTCTCCCTTCGCCAAGTACGGTATTGAGCTGACCGACTCTATATACGTGGTGCTCAATATGGCCATCATGACCCGAGTGGGCCGGGATGCGGCCCGCCGGCTGGAGGATGATTTCGTCAAGGGCCTCCACGCCACTGCAGACAACGATCCTGAGAACCGCTACATCGTCCACTTCCCCGAGGACAACACCATAATGTCCGTCAACTCTGGTTACGGCGGCAACGTACTGCTGGGCAAGAAGTGCTTTGCCCTGCGTATCGCCTCCTATCTGGGCAAAAATCAGGGCTGGATGGCTGAGCACATGCTGATCCTGGGCGTGGAGAATCCCCAGGGCGAGGTGCGTTACCTGGCTGCCGCCTTCCCCTCCGCCTGCGGCAAGACCAACCTGGCCATGCTCATTCCACCGGAGCACTACCGGAAGAGGGGGTGGAAGGTGTGGTGTGTGGGCGATGACATCGCCTGGCTACGGGTGGGTCCCGACGGTCGGCTGTGGGCTATGAACCCGGAGTACGGCTTCTTCGGCGTAGCCCCCGGCACCAACGAAAAATCCAACCCCAACGCGCTGCAGGCCACCCGGAAGGACACCATCTTCACCAATGTGGTACATAACTTGGACGACAGTACCGTGTGGTGGGAGGGCCTGGACAAGAATCCCCCGGAGCACGCGGTGGACTGGCAGGGCCGCCCCTGGAACGGCAAGACCTCTTCGGAGAAGGGGGCGCACCCCAACTCCCGCTTCACCGCTCCGGCCAAGAACTGCCCCTGCATCTCCCCCGAGTTTGAGAGCCCCCGAGGCGTGCCCATCTCCGCCATCGTCTTCGGCGGCCGCCGAGCCAGGACCGCCCCCCTGGTCTATCAGTCCCGGGACTGGACCCACGGGGTATTTGTGGGCTCCATCATGGCCTCGGAAACCACCGCCGCCGCTGCCGGCGCGGTGGGTGTGGTACGCCGGGACCCCATGGCCATGCTCCCCTTCTGCGGCTATCACATGGGCGACTACTGGCAGCACTGGCTGGACATGGGGGAGAAGCTGGGCGGCAAGGCCCCCAAGATCTTCAACGTCAACTGGTTCCGCACCGACGACGACGGGAACTTCCTCTGGCCCGGCTTCGGGGACAACCTGCGGGTGCTGGAGTGGATCTTGAAGCGCTGCTTCGGTGAGGTCGAGGCGGTGGAGACCCCCATCGGCTGGGAGCCCCGGCCGGAGGACATCGACCTGGAGGACTCCGGCGTGGAGCTGGATACCCTCAGGGGCCTGCTGGGCGTGGACACCGCCCTCTGGCGGGACGAGGTCAAGGGCATCCGGGAGTTCTACCAGAAGTTCGGCGACAAGCTGCCCCGTCAGCTCTCGGAGGAGCTGGATGTCCTGGATGCCCGGCTCAACTGAATCGAGCCGATGGGAATAAGTAGGGCCCGCCGTGCCAACACGGCGGGCCCTGCTTTTATCTCCGCAATGACCCTCCGGCATCTCCGTGCATAGGATGGAGCAAAAAGGAGGTATCCCTATGCCCATCATCTATCTCTCCCCCTCCACCCAGGAGAACAACCTGTATGTCAACGGGGGCACCGAAGAGGAGTGGATGAACCGCCTGGCCGACGCCATGGAGCCCTATCTCACCGCATCCGGTATCCGTTACTCCCGCAACACCCCCGACATGACTGCCGCCTCGTCCATCCGTGCCTCTAACGCTGGCAACTACGACCTGCACCTGGCCCTCCACTCCAATGCCGCCCCGGAGGGGCAGTACGGTCAGATCCGTGGAATTCTGGTGTTCTACTATCCCGGCTCTGTCCAGGGGCAACGGGCGGCCACATTGGTGGCGGACGGGCTGAAAACCCTCTATCCACTGCCCAACCGGGTACGGGCGGAGCCCACTACCTCCGTCGGAGAGGTACGCCGCGTCCGCGCTCCCTCCGTCTTTCTTGAGCTGGGCTACCACGACAACGCGGACGATGCTGCGTGGATTAAAAACAATCTGGAGGCCGTGGCCCGCAACATCGTGCTCTCCCTGACCGAATACTTCGGCGTGCCCTTCCTGGAGCCTCGCCCCTCGCGTCCTGCCGTAGTGGATGTCTCCTGGGGCTATCTCAATATCCGGGATAAGCCGGACACCTCTTCTCCTGTCCTGGCCAGGGCCTATGATGGGGCGCGGCTCACCGTCCTCAACCAGTGGCAAAACTGGTATGTGGTGCGCTTTGACAGCGTGGTGGGTTGGGCCAACGCGGATTTCATCACCCTGCTCTGAGGTACTGCCATGCTCATCCACGTAGTCAAACCCGGCGATACTGTCTACTCCATTGCCCTGGAGTACGGCATTCCCATGTCCCAGCTCATCTTGGACAATGGCCTGGAAACCTCCTCCCGTCTGGCTGTAGGGCAGGCGTTGGTGGTTCAATTTCCAATCCAGACCCACACGGTCCATCCCGGAGAAACCCTGGCCTCCATCGCCGCGGCCTATCAGCTCCCACTGCGCCAGCTCTACCGCAACAATCCCATACTCGGCGGTATCCCGGAGCTCTATCCTGGCCAGACCCTGGTGCTCGCCTACGACAGCACGCCGGAGGCCACCCTCTCCGTCAACGGCTACGCCTATCCCTTTATCGACCCGGCGCTGCTCCAATCCACCGTCCCTTATCTCACCTATCTGACCCCCTTTACCTATGGCTTTACCCCTGACGGCACGCTGGTGGAGTTGGACGACGAGGCCCTGCTCGCCGCAGCACGCCAAGGTGGAGCCGCTCCTCTGATGCACCTGTCCACCCTGACCGAAGAGGGCGGCTTCTCCAATGAGCTGGCCCACTTGGCCCTCACTCAGCCCGCGGTACAGGATACGCTGGTTGACAATCTGGAGGCCATGCTGGTGCAAAAGGGCTACCGGGGGCTGGATGTGGATTTTGAATATGTCTACGCCGAGGATGCGGGGGCCTATGCCGCATTTCTGGGCCGCCTCACAGAGCGGCTCAATCCCCTAGGCTATCCGGTTATCGCCGCCTTGGCCCCCAAAATTGCCGCCGATCAGCCTGGAACACTGTATGAGGGCCACGACTTCGCCGCCATCGGTGCGGCGGTCAATCAGGTACTCCTTATGACCTATGAGTGGGGTTATACCTATGGTCCGCCGATGGCAGTGGCTCCCCTGCCCAATGTGCGCCAAGTGGTGGAGTATGCCCTGACGGAAATCCCGGCCTCCAAAATCTGGCTGGGCGTCCCCCTCTACGGCTACGACTGGCCGCTCCCCTTTGTGCAGGGACGTACCAAGGCTCAGTCCATTTCCCCCCAGGAGGCGGTGGCCAGGGCGGTCCGCTACGGTGTGGATATCCAATACAGCGAGCAGGCCCAGGCCCCCTGGTACCGCTATACTGATGGCTACGGCATAACCCATGAGGTCTGGTTTGAGGATGCCCGTAGCATACAGGCCAAGCTGGCCTTGATCCCCGAATATGGTCTATACGGGGTTGGCTATTGGAACCTGATGCGGCCCTTCCCCCAGAACTGGCGGGTGCTCAACGCCCTGTACCGTATTCGTACTGTGTAGCACTTCATGCGCTGCGAGTACGCTCGCTCATTGGCATGCCTGGCGGTATATGGCCATTTTTCTTTCCCTTTACCCAGGGAAAAAGTCGTTTTCCGCGTTCATAAAACGTTCATACTAAATTTGAAAATGGTTCATCACTTTGGGCTTAGACCTGTTAAAATAGAGATTGTCAGGATACCAGAGCAATCAATCAAGACTCCTCCTCTCTTTCCTCTCTTTTCAAACACCCAAAACCACTGTACCCCCGCAGGGTGGCAGACGCCTCTCTGTGGGGGACAGACCAAAAACTCCCGCGCTCCGGAACCGGAGCGCGTTTTTATTTCCTTTCATGGTATGAATTTCCGTACCCCTGTCCATACTATCGGCGAGGTGATTTCCATGTCCTATGTCAATCCCGCTATCCGTGCAAAGTTTGACTCCATGCCACCCGAGCTCCGGGAGCACATTTTGCAGATGGATGTCAAGCTGGAGACCATGTCGGATCTGATGGCCTGCCTGGAGCGCATTGTTGCAGAGGGAGAGCGCTCCACTTGACCCGGTCCTCTCCCGGCCGAAGAAAATTTTTGGAGAAATTTTTATTTTCCTCTTGCATTCTGTTCCAACCTGTGCTAATATAATCAAGCCGTCAGCGAGCAGGACAAATACAGTCCTCTCAATGACATGCGGCTGTAGCTCAGTTGGATAGAGTGTTTGACTACGAATCAAAAGGTCGGGGGTTCGAATCCCTTCAGCCGTACCAAAAAAGAAAGACACGACGTACGTCGTGTCTTTCTTTTTTTACTCCAGCCTCCACGGGTGACCTCCACATTTCTGAATTTTAATACCTAGGGCTTGTTTGAAAAATGTCGACATGCCCAATCGACGGGCCTTTTGACCGCTGGACGGCGCAATTTTTCCTTGAAATCCGTCAGGATTCCTGCGAAAAAATTGCTTGCCAGCGGCCCAAAATTCCTCGCCGCTGGACACATCGCCAATTTTCAAACAAGCCCTAGGCAAGCTGAATTTGCCTTTTCCGTTTTTGTCCCCCGGACCTTCCATTTCCCGTTCCCCCTCCGGTTGACAAGGCGGGCAAAGGATGTTACGATAAACTTGAAATTCTGGAAGGTGAACGGAAGATGTCGGGGGCACACCGCCATCTTCCTCTCTCTTTCCCAGCCGAAGTGTATAAAGGAGTGTGTGGATGTGGAAGTGAAGTCGGATATTGAAATCGCACAGGCCTGTGCGATAAAGCCCATTCGGGACATTGCAGCCGTGGCCGGTGTGGACGAGGAATACCTGGAGTACTACGGAAAATACAAGGCTAAGATCGATCTGAAGCTGCTGAACGACCGGGCGGACCGCCCCGATGGAAAACTGATTCTGGTGACCGCCATCAATCCAACCCCGGCGGGCGAAGGCAAGACCACCACCACTGTGGGGCTAGCGGACGGCATGCGCCGCTTGGGCAAGAATACGGTTGTCGCCCTGCGGGAGCCTTCTCTGGGGCCCGTCTTCGGCGTCAAGGGGGGCGCGGCTGGCGGCGGCTACGCCCAAGTTATCCCTATGGAGGACATCAACCTCCACTTTACCGGCGACTTCCATGCTATCGGCGCAGCCAATAACCTTTTGGCCGCCATGCTGGATAACCACATTCAGCAGGGCAATACTCTGGACATCGACGTGCGGCGTATCACCTGGAAGCGCTGCGTGGACATGAACGACCGCCAACTGCGCAACATCGTGTGCGGCCTGGGCGGCAAGGTCAACGGTGTTCCCCGGGAGGACGGTTTCGACATCACCGTGGCCTCGGAGATCATGGCCGTCCTTTGCCTGGCCGACAGCCTCACCGACCTGAAGGCTCGGCTGGGCCGGATGGTGGTGGCCTACAGCCGCTCCGGCGCCCCCGTAACCGCCCACGATCTCAGGGCCGAGGGTGCCATGGCCGCCCTGCTCAAGGACGCCATCAAGCCCAACCTGGTGCAGACACTGGAGGGCACCCCCGCCTTTATCCACGGCGGCCCCTTTGCCAACATCGCCCACGGCTGCAACTCCGTCATGGCCACCCGGGTGGCCCTCAAGATGGGCGACTATGTGATCACTGAGGCCGGCTTCGGCGCCGATCTGGGCGCGGAAAAGTTCCTGGATATTAAGTGCCGTCTGGCCCGGCTCCACCCCGATGCGGTGGTGGTGGTGGCTACTGTCCGCGCCCTCAAGCACCACGGGGGCTGCCCCAAGGCCGAGCTGGGGAGTGAAAACCTGTCCGCCCTGGAGGCCGGCCTTCCCAACCTGCTCCAGCACGTGGCAAATATCACCGAGGTCTACGGCCTGCCCTGTGTGGTGGCCGTCAACCGTTTCCCCACCGACACTGAGGCGGAGCTGGAGCTGGTGGAGAACCGGTGCCGTGCACTGGGGGTGAACGTAGCCCTCTCCGAGGTGTGGGCCAAGGGCGGCGAGGGTGGCGTTGCCCTGGCCGAGGAGGTCATCCGCCTCTGCGATGCGCCCAACCGCTTCACCTTCTCCTACGAGCTGGACGCCTCCATTGAGGACAAGCTGGCCGCTATCGTAACGAAGGTCTATCACGGCGACGGCGTGGTGCTCACCCCCGCTGCCCAAAAGCAGGCGGCGGAGCTCACTGAGCTGGGCTTTGGCTCCCTGCCCATCTGCATGGCCAAGACTCAGTACTCCTTCTCTGATAACGCCGCCCTTCTGGGCGCGCCCAGGGGCTTCACCATCACGGTACGCAATATTAAGGTGTCCGCCGGCGCCGGGTTCCTGGTCGCCCTCACCGGCGACATCATGACCATGCCCGGCCTGCCCAAAGTGCCCGCGGCCGAAAAGGTGGACGTAGACGAGAACGGCAGAATCTCCGGCCTGTTTTAAGACGGGCATGGGCATGCCCGCCGCCAATGCGGCGTACAAGTGTTTTGCGCCAGCAAAACCTTGATGCCGGGCGAATTTACTTCGCCCGCGCAGATAAGATTATATGGAGCCCCCACGGGAGATTCTCACGTGGGGAGTCCATGCCAGGCCCGCCCAAAGTGTCCGCGACCGGGAAGGTGGACGTGGACGAGAACGGCAAAATTCTTAGCCCATTGAAACGGCAGATAGGCGGCCGTAGGCCGCCTATCCGAATCATGAAGGAGGGATTGCGAATGAATACCGCGGAACAGAGCTGCGGCGCGTTTCTGGACGCACTGGCCTCCAAGGCCCCCGTCCCCGGCGGCGGAGGGGCCTCCGCCTTGGCGGGCGCCCTGGGCGCGGCCCTGTGTACCATGGTTGGCAACTACACCGTGGGCAAGCAAAAATACGCCGCAGTGGAGGAGGATGTCAAGGCCCTGATGGCGCGGGCGGAGGATCTCCGCGCCCGTTTGCTGGGCCTGGTGGATACCGATGCCGCCGCCTTTGAGCCCCTCTCGCGGGCCTACGCCATCCCGAAGGAGGACCCGAGCCGGGGCGAGGTGATGGAGCGCTGTCTGCGGGACGCCGCCGCCGCACCCATGGAGATCCTCCGGCTTTGCTGTGAGGCAATTGACCTTCACAGCGAGATGCTGGACAAGGGAAGCGTGATGGTGCTCTCCGATGTGGGAACCGGGGCTGTTCTATGCTGGGGTGCCCTCTATGGGGCATGGCTCAACGTGAAGGTGAATACCAAGAGCATGGCCGACCGGCCGTATGCGGAGGCCATGAATGACGAAGCTGACGGCCTTGTGGAGCAGTACTGGAAGCGCGCCGAACAGATCTATGAGTCGGTGATGGGGAGGTACACCTGATGGCGGAGCTTTGGAAGGGGGCGCCAGTGGCCGCCGCGCTCACCGAACGCCTGTGCGGACAGGCGGAGAGGCTGCGGGCCCGCGGCATTTCCCCCACCCTGGCCATCGTCCGGGTGGGAGAGCGGGCGGAGGATCTCTCCTACGAGCGTGGGGCCTGCAAGCGCTGTGAAATGATCGGAATTTCTGTAAAGCATTTTATCCTGCCAGTCAATTGCACCCAGGAGGAACTGCTGACGGTCATCCGCCGGATCAACGAGGACGGGGCCATTCACGGCTGCCTCCTTTTCCGTCCTCTGCCCAGACACTTGGACGAGGCGGCGGTGTGTGCCGCCCTCTCCCCCGTCAAGGATGTGGATGGCATCACCAGCGGTTCCCTGGCCAGTGTATTCTCCGGTGACGGGCAGGGTTATCCCCCCTGCACCGCTCAGGCCTGCCTGGAACTGCTGGACTACTATGGCTTTGAGCCTACCGGCAGGCGCGCCGTGGTGGTGGGGCGCAGTCTGGTCATCGGAAGGCCGGCAGCTATGCTGCTGCTGAACCGGAACGCCACCGTCACCCTCTGCCACACCCGCACCGCCGATTTGGCGGCCGAATGCCGTCGGGCAGAGCTGCTGATCGCCGCCGCTGGAAGGGCCGGGATTATCGGTGCCAACTGCCTCTCCCCCGGCCAAGTGGTCATCGACGTGGGCATCAATGTGGACGCCGCCGGCCATTTGGTGGGTGACGTGGATTTCGCTGCGGCCGAAGCCGTGGTGGGCGCCGTTACCCCCGTCCCCGGAGGCGTGGGGGCCGTGACCACCTCCGTGCTGGCCCGCCACGTGCTCGATGCCGCCGCAAAGTCCGCGGACATTTCCCTGTAGTGCAGGCGGCCGCCGGCGGAGCGCCGGGCTGTACTCTATCAAACAGAAAGCCGTGATCGTACCGCATGGATGAAACCGACCAGAACCGTCTGACCGAAGGCAGTGTGCCCCGGAAGATGCTGGCCTTCGCCCTGCCTATTTTCCTCAGTAACCTGTTTCAGCAGCTCTACAACGCCGTAGACTCCCTGATTGTTGGCAATTTCATCGGCAGCACCGCTCTGGCGGCGGTGGGCTCCTCCGCCAGCATGATTATGCTGCTGGTAGGGTTTATTAACGGAGTCTCCCTGGGTGCCGGGGTGGTTATTGCCCGCTTTTACGGCGCCGATGACCGGGAAAATCTCTCCCGCGCCCTCCACACCACCGTAGCGCTGGGCATCGCGGCCGGGCTTGTGCTCACCGTGGTGGGCGTTCTGCTGACCCCCCAGATTCTGCGCTGGATGGGCACACCCGGCGATGTCATCGGAAATTCCATTGCGTATTTTCGAGTGTACTTCCTGGGCTCCAGCGCCGTAGTGCTCTACAACATGTGCGCCAGCATCCTCCAGTCTGTGGGGGACAGCCGCAGTCCCATGAAGTATCTGATTCTCGCCTCCCTCACCAACGTGGTACTGGATCTGTTGTTCGTGGCCGTCTTCCGCTGGGGCGTGGCCAGCGCGGCTCTGGCCACCATCCTCAGCCAGACCCTCAGCGCCCTCCTGGCTTTCCGCAAGCTCACCCACACCGGGCACAGCTACCGCCTGTCCTGGCGGCAGGTACGCTTTCACGGCGATATGCTCCGGCAGGTCGTCTATCTGGGCATTCCCTCCGGCGTTCAGAACTCGGTCATCTCCCTGGCCAACGTCATCGTCCAGGCCAACATCAACGCCTTCGGCTCGGCGGCTATGGCGGGCTGCGGTGCCTACAGCAAAATCGAGGGCTTTGCCTTTTTGCCGGTCTCCTGCTTTTCCATGGCCCTGGCCACCTTTGTAAGCCAGAACATCGGGGCGCGGCGCTATGACCGGGTCCGCTCCGGCATCTGGTTCGGGCTGCTGTGCAGTCCCCTGCTGGCCGAGGCCATCGGGCTGGGCATCTTCGTCCTCTCTCCCCTGCTGGTTGCCGCCTTCAACAGCAGCCCGGAGGTCATCGCCTACGGCGTGGCCGACGCCCGGACCGTCAGCCTGTTCTACTTCCTCCTGGCCTTCTCCCACTGCTGTGCAGGCATTCTCCGGGGGACTGGGCGGCCAATCATCCCCATGGCTATCATGCTGGCCACCTGGTGCGCCCTGCGCATCGCCTACATCACCGCCGTCACCCATTTCATTCCCGATATTCGGGTGATCTACTGGGCCTATCCGCTGACCTGGTTCCTGGGCGGCCTGCTGTTTGCCGTCTGCCTTCTCCGGCTCCGTTTCCCCTCAGATGCCGCACTGGAAACGTACAAATAAAATAGAGCTGGTATCCGGACTGGATACCAGCTCTTTTGTTTACTTGTTCAGTGCTTTCTGCTTTTTCATGCTGCGGTTCCAGATCATAATACCCACAATACCGATGAGCATAATGATACCGACGGCAAGGAAGTAATACTTATAGCCCGCTTCGGTAAATGTATCCAGGATGATACCGGCAGTCGCGGGGCAGACCACCTCGGGCAGATAGCCGATGGTACAGATCACGCCCACGGCGGTGCCGGAGACCTCCATGGGAATACCGCCGTCATCCATCAGGGAGAACACGATGCCGTAGTTGCAGTACATACCCACATACACCAGGGCGCACAGGGCCACAAAGACGGGCACGCTCATCTTGGGGAACAGGGCGATGGCAAACGTACCGACCGCCATGATGGCAAAGGCGATGGTCATGATCCTGGGCCGGCCCAGACGGTCTGCCAGGACGCCGCCGCCCACAGAGGCAAAGGGACGGATGTAGTCCGCCATAATCGTTACAATGGTGCCGCCCACCATGGCCACGCCCAGAGTAGAGGTGGCGTAGGGGTTGAAGTAGGCATAGGACATGTTCATGACATAGGTGCAGCACAGGATCAGGCAGAGGATCCACACCTGGGGCAGCTTCATCACGGTCAGAACCTGCTTGAAGTTGAAGCGCTCGGACTTGTCAGAGGTCTCAGGATCCTTAAAGAAGAGGAGCACTAGGATGCCCAGCACAATCACAACGACAGAGTAGAAGATGATGCCTCCCTTGAGGCCGGCGGCGCTGCCACGCTTGCTGGTGATGGCGGTGATGATGGCCAGAGCGATAGCGAGATGGGCTGCGTTGGTCACGCCGCGTCCAGCCTCCATGAAGCCGTAGGCCTTTCCCTGCTCCTCAGAGGAGGCCAGACTACGAATACCCTTGACCAATGCGGGCCAGAACGCAAAGAGCGCTGTAAAACCCCACACCAGGTAAATCACCAGGAGCATGGAATAGTTGGTCGCGAACAGGTGGCAGAATCCAGCCACCCCGGTCAGGATCAGTGAGATGGAGATCAGCTTCTTGGGAGAGATAAAGTCGGCTACGACACCGCCGAACAGATAGGAAATCATGCCGAATACGCCAAAGATGGAGCCCAGCGAGCCCATCTGGGTGTTGGTCAGGTTATACGCCTGGAGATACGCGTCATAGTAATAGGTCCTGAAATAAGGCAGTCCGTAGATCAGGGAGCCGGCCACTGCCAGAATGATCAGCCGCCACATGTTCCCCCTCAACTTGGATACAACTTTCTCAGCCATCGTTCTCTTTACCTCCTAATGTTTTTACACTGTCCTCTTCTTTCTAAGTCAAGCATCCATCCCATGGAGCTCCTCCAGGGCATACACACACAGCTCCATGGCGGCCTGCAGACAGTCCTCGTCAAAGTCAAATTCGGGGTTGTGAACGGGGCCGGTGGTATCCGCACCAATGCCCACATAGGAGCCAATTCCTCCGTTCTGCTGTACCTTGGTCAACATTACGGCGGCGTCATCCGTACCGCCGACATTGCCCTCAAAATATACTGTCTGGAACCAGGGCACCTTTTTGGCCGCCCGCTGGACAACCTCCATCATGGCATAGTCGCTGGCGCCTGCGGGCACCTCTCCGTAATCCACATAGTGATACTTGAGGTCGTAGGCCTTTGCAGTGCCCTCCAGAATATCGAAGACCCGCTGGCCCGCGTATTCGGAGATCGCGGGCTTCTGCCCCCGGTACTCAATGCGCATCATGGCGTCCGGCGCAATGGTATTGGCACACACACCGGCGTGGATCTCGCCCACATTCACCCGGCACAGGCCCTCCTCGTGGGGGGCGATGCTGTGGATGTTTAATGCGGCGGAGCAGGCGGCCAGCAGGGCGTTCTTTCCCTCTTGGGAGGCCCCGCAGGGGTGGGCGGCCTTTCCCTCCAGATAGACATCCAACTGCCGGTCGCTGAGGAAATCCCGGCACCCGCAGGCTACGGTATGGGAGGGCAGAGGCTTGTTCTCCGCGCTCAGGGCGATATGTACCGCGATAAAGTTCATCACGTCGTCCAGGTGCCCCTTATCCACGATGGACTGGGCGCCATAGAACGTCTCCTCGGCAGGCTGGAAGAAGAGCTTGATCTTTCCCTTCAGCTCCCCCTTCCGTTTCATCAGCTCTGCGGCGATGCCCAAGCCGATAGCCGTGTGTCCGTCATGGCCGCAGGCGTGTACTGACTGGGGGTTGCAGGAGAGATAGCCCTCGTCACAGGGGCGGTATCCCGGCCTCTGAGGTTCGTCGTAGGGCAGGCAGTCCATCTCAAACCGCATCGCGGAGACAGGCCCCTCCCTTCCGGTGTCCAGCACCGCCATCACGCCGGGCCAGCCCTGGGTCCGCTTCACAAATGCCGGATCGGCTCCCTGCCGGACGGCTCGCTCCATCTCCTGACGGATCTGCTCCTCGCTCAGCCGCTCAGGCTCCCCCACGCTTCCGGGCTCGATCACGTCCGGTCCCATGGCCACATCATACCCCATCCCGGTCAGTATCTCGGCCACCCGGGCGCTGGTTCGAAATTCCCGCCAGCCGTTTTCTGGGTATTTATGGAACTCTCTCCGGTACTCTGTTAACTGGTTCATGCTATCCCTCCACAGGTTTATTCCACGCTGTGTTCCAGCGCTTCACTCAAAATTTGGACGCCTCGTTCAATGTCGGCATCGCTGATATTGGAAAAGCACAGCCGAACATGACCGCCGCCCTCATAGCCCTTCGGGTAAAACAGGAAGCCGGGCATAATTAACAGCCCGCGGCTCTCCGCCTCGTGATACAGCCTGCGTTCATTGATGCGTTCTTCGAGATCACACCAGAGAAGCAGCCCACCCCGGGGCTTGGTATAGGTAATCCCCTTGTCCGCAATCCCGTCCAGACATTGGCAAAGGAGATCCCGCTTGTGCGCATAGTGCTTCACCAAGTGTCCGATATGGGTTTGATAATATCCGCGCTCGATATACTCATTAAGAATATATTGCCCTAGGCTGCTTACAAAGGTCTCGTCCACAACAATGAGCCGTTCCAGCGTTTCGATCAGGTCGGTAGGCCCCACAATATACCCCGTCTTAATCCCATAAGGAAAGGTCAGCGTGAAGGAGTCGATATAGATCACCGACCGGTACCGATCCTGAGCGTACAGGCTGGGAAGCCGGTTTCCTTCGTATCGAAAATCCCGCTGGGAGTCCTCTTCGATGATGGGAATACAATACCTTCCCGCCAGCTCCAGCAGCTTTTTCCGTTTCTCCAGGGACATCACAATGCCCGTAGGATTGTGATAGTTTGGCATGGTATAGATGAATTTCGGTGCGTATTTTCGGATCGCTGTCTCCAACTTGGCCAGATCCATCCCGTCCGGCTCCATCGGCACTGTTACGAGGTTAATCCCCTTGTTGCGGAAAATGCTGGCGTTGTCGGGTACCACCGGCTCCTCTGCTATCACGTAGTCCCCCTCTTCCAGATAGAGTGTCATGATATGGCTCAGTGCCTGATTGGTCTCGGCAACCAACTGAATATTCTTTGGGCTGACGTACATGTTCTCCTGAAAAAGTACAGAACAGATGTTTTTCTTCATCCGTTCGGCCTCGTTTCGCGGCTCCCGGGACATGTTCTGCAGAATCTTCTCTACGCCCTCCCTGGGATAAGCCGCATCATCCATGATGATCCCGCCCATCGAGATGCATTCCTCCCGCTCCGACCGGCTGAAGATGTCCAGAAACAGCTTCTCCTTGTCCGTAAAATGATAGCGAATCATTTTCTCCAGCGGGAAAAAGCGCTTGAATGGCACTCCGTCGTCGGCAATCTCCTTGACAAAGTAACCCTTCGGCCGCTTCGAGGAGACGATCAGATATCCCTCGTCAACCAGCTCTCCATATGCCTTGATGACGGTATTCCGATGTATATCCAGCTCTCCGGCCAGCTTTCGCTCTGCCGGCATCTTGTAGCCAGGGCTGAGCTCCCCCGATAAAATCAAATTCTGAATGGCGCATTTTATTTGGAGATAGATGGGGGTCTGGCTGCTGCGATTGATCCTGATGTTCATCCTTCTCCCACCTGCCGCCCAGCCCCTCTCTTTTGTGAAAAGTGTCTTGTGCACTCTCCAAGTATGTCTAACAATTTGTGAGAATTATATCAGTATCTTTCCTCAAGCAAAAGTACCATATTTATTTTTTGGTATAGTCCAAATCTTTTGCTGTATACCAAAATACCCCCAGAGATAAAATTGATTCAAAATTGTACATAATAATACCCTTTAAAGTTTCTGTCCCAGAACATGGTATCCGGGGTGTGTCATAATTACTGGTACCCACATCAGCGGATTGAACACAAAAAGAAAGACACGACTTTCGTCGTATCTTTCTTTTTGGTGGAGCGTCCGCAACCAACGACGAACACAAATTATGGTTGGCCAGGTCGTCATCCAAGCCCTCCTCGATCTCGTCCAGCAGGATGTCATCGATGACAATCGGCTTATCGCTGCCGTTTAGAATCAGGGTGAAGGTTTCGTCAAACAGATAGACGGCCCGAAGGAAGATATTGATAATTCCCCGTTTTGTATTCTCATCATTCTTATCGCCGTGTTTGAGCGCATAGAGGTACGCCCTGATGTCGGGCGCACTCAGCCTGACCTGCTTGTTCATCTCAATGGCCAGCTGTGCTTGTAGCTCTTCTTTTTCTTTCTGGCGCTTTTCAATCCGCTCGGTAATCATGTCAGCAGCCTGCCCTTTCTCCAGAGCTTTCCAGAGATTTTCGATGGCAGTATCAGCTTCCTGAATGGCAGCTTTGATTCTCTTGACGGAAATTGTGTCCCAGTCGGACTCACAAACTGCGGCTACTGAGGCCGCGATATGCTCGATATTGCTGTCTGTCAGCAACTTGCGGCATTCCAGCACCACACTGTTTTCTATCTTCTCTTTGTTGATAACCTTCTTTTTGCACTTGCGCCGTTTGAAATTATTGCAGGCATAGTAGTGATACGCCTTGCCGGATTTTCCTGTACCGCCGTAACCGGTCATCATCTCCCGGCAGTAGCCGCAGAACAGCTTGGTGGTCAGCAGATATTCCTCCCTGCCCCTGGAACGGGCAGGGGCTTTTTTGTTGCGATTCAAAATGTGCTGCACCCGCTCAAACAACTCGTCCTCCAAAATTCGGGGCATCCCATTTGGAGTTTCCACCCCTTTGTAGATGTAGTAGCCGATATACCGTCGGTTCCGCAGCAGACGATGCAGGCTATTCTTGTTGAACGCTTTTCCCTGGGAGGTCTTGATTTGTCTGGCGTTAAGGGACTGGATAATCTCCGTCACAGTCTTTCCGCTGGCATACTGTTCAAAAATTTCCCGGACGACCGCAGCACCCTCCGGATCAATATGAAACCGTCGTTCTTCATCCACACGGTAGCCAAGTCCCGGATTGCTGCCGTTGCTCAAGCACTTCTCAGCATTGATGTCCATACCCCGGCGAATCTTTTGGGAAAGCTCTGCGGAGTAGTATTCTGCCATACTTTCCAGAACACCTTCCACCAGGATGCCGCTGGCATCATCGCTGATGTTTTCCCGTGCGGAGATCACTCGCACACCGTTCTTTTTCAGTTTTGCCTTGTTGATGGCACTGTCATATCGGTTGTGGGCAAAACGGTCAAGTTGGTAAACCAGAACACCCTCAAAGGTATGCTTATCACTGTCGGCAATCATCCGCTGGAACTCGGCGCGGCTGTCGGTGGTTCCGCTCTGAGCGCGGTCAATATACTCTCCGACAACGAGATAGCCATTGTTTTTAGCATACTCATAGCAGGTATGGAGCTGTCCCTCAATGGATTGCTCAGTCTGGCTATGACTGGAGTAGCGAGCATAGATGACAACATTCATTGTTTCGCCTCCCCAAACATCCGCAGCAGTGCTTCCTTGAGTCGTGCATTCATAGGAGATGTGGGGTCAAAGCACATTTCCACAAACTTCTGCATCTGGGAGTCGTTTTGCTGAATTTTAGGCTTGTACTCATACAGCTTGCCCTGAGGATTGTCCGTGCGTCCAAAGATATAGTCCATAGATACATCAAAGTAATCCGCATATCGGGTAAGTGTTTCAAATGTCGGTGAAGCCCGATTCAGCTCATAACGGTTCAGGCTGGATTGCTTGACGCCGACGATCTCGGCCATTTTAACCTGGGACAGCCTAACACTTTCCCGCAGAGACCTCAATCTTTCTGCCACTTCTTTCAAAAGATACACCCCCTTGTCTGGTAACTTGATTTTATCAGATAACAGGATAATATTCAACCCTATATTAACATAATATCATAGGGTCGAACGAGAAAGAAACGTAGGTCTATGCGATACCGTCCCGGAAGTCAAACATATTGGAGCAAGCAATGCGTGTGGATAGCCACACACAAATCCGGCAAGCAATGCGAGTGTTAATACACACTCACATTTTCTGCCGTTTGCTTGTTGAGGGCAGCGCCCCCAAACCCCTTTTGAACGCAGAATTTCATTCTGCAGCTACGCGCTCTGCGAACGCTTTTTTCTTGAGAACTCGGCCACAAAATTGTGGATTATCCAGCCCCTTGAGTAATGTTGTCTTTTGCAGATGCATCATACCACTGTTGAGTTAATTCAGAGTGCAAAAAAGCATCGTTCATCAACTTAAGAAATGCAATTTTAGATTTCTTGGTGTCCAACCTGATCTGAGTTCCATCTTCACTATATTTGAACTTTCCTGCAAGCTCTGGCGTGTTTTTTGTAAATTCAACAATTGCTTCTTTTGATATCCCTAGCTTAAAAATAGGTGATGCTTTTTTTACTTTGGAAAGCTTCCGCGCAAATGATGGAACTTCAAGTGTATCCCGCAACACCTCAATATCATCCAAAATGTCCAGCTCTTCGATTGCGCTAACAGTTTCCGTTGCCGCTTGTTGGATGAGAGCCGAAAAGCCCATATTACGTTCCAGCATTTTTAAATTGAGCACAAATATAGTGTCGCCTACTCGCAAAAGCTGCGCATCATTATTCAATCGTATGATATCTTCTCCGGGCAGTTTCTCAAAACGTTCACTGCTTCTAATTGCTCCCAGTAAGAAACTTTCTCGTTTTATCAAAGAATTGGATAATGTTTTTTGAAGAGGACAATGCCACTTTCCATGCTTCCAATATAAACTATGTATCCAAACAAATGATTAAGATCATCCGTGTTAAAATTAAAATGATCTATGTTTACCGCTTCTTCAATATTGAATTGTTTAAATAAATTCAGTTCTTCCGGATAACTATCATAATCATATTCATAAACTGCATTTGGGGATTCATCTGCAACAGAAAGATTGCGGACAATCATATCTTCATTAGCGACAATGGTAGTCTCCAAAAATTCTTCAAACATGTGTTGAATTTCCGGTGCTGTGCTCTCATCTTCTATGTCTGCCAATCTCAAAACGAGTTCATCGTTAACCTTGAGAACCAAATACAGTTGTGCAGAGTGCTGCTGCCCCAATATGGTTGACACTGTACCTTTTAATTCATCCGACGTCATTCTTTATCTCCTTTGCTATCCAGACATATTTATCGATGGAAATCCATTTAATAGCTGATCTTTTGGATAAACGGTCTTTTGATATCAACACAATTCCATCGGGAGCATCCACGCCTTTAATCTCTGCGCGATACAATCTATATCCCATAAGTGCCAAGGTAGGATTCCCACAATATAAATCCATTCTGATAAAGATAAACCCGATTAGCACCAATAGAACGGCCAGCACGAACACATATCGAATCTTGGTTAAATCGATGCAAATCAGCGGGATTATGTAGGTAGTAAGAAATGTTAAATATTCATAATTCTCGTTTTTGATGGACTCAATTTCATACGGCGGATTCGTTACTCCTGCCCATCGTTGTTTCTCTCGAGACGCAACAAGCCATCCCAGAATTGCAAAGAATAAAGAGATAAACGCAAGCCAATTTCTTTTCAACAACGGTCCAAAACCTATAAAGTGCGCATCTTTAGAAAAACAAATTGGGATATCAACGGTTAATAGGAAAATCAAAACGAACAATAGCCATAATGACATAAAATAGAAGCGAAGCTTTATAGCTGTGTCTTGCTCATGTTTTTGTCGCGTGTTTCCCATATCGCCGCCTCCTTTGCTTAGGCTATGTCAAATCCGCCCTCAAGGATAAATTTTCTCAAGATCCGATCCACCTTCATGTTGATCTGAAAAGGCTTGATGGCAGCTCCCTCAAGGGTTTCCAGAAATACCTTTGCACTGTCCCGGTTGACTGTTGCTTTCAGTTTGTCGAATCGGCCAAACTCGTTAATATTTGCTTCTGTAACTCTCAACTGCATGAAATCCCGCAGCATTGCCTCATCTGCTCCAAATACCTCAGCAAAGCGGTGAATCTGGTCATTCTTCGCGCTGGTCATGTACTCTGTGATATAATCACGTAATGTTTTTCCATCATCCACAACAACATCACCATTCTGCACATCGTGCAGGAAGATATTTGCATATTTCTGTTCTTCTTGGGTAAGAGTTGCAAAGGACTTGTGCAGTTCATCCAGCACCGCCGCTGTTTCAGTTCCATCCTGTAGCGCCTTGAGGTATTTGCTGAATCTGGAGTTCATGTAATTGGCATCAATAACACCGGTGTTGATCTCAGTCAGGTAAGAATCAATCTCATAGGGAACATCATCACCACCCAAGCCTGTTCCTTCCCCGGAAAACAGTTCCTTATAGCGAAGTGCAAGAATCAGGTAAGTAGTCTTATCCAGATGAAGCTCAACGGTGGTTTTGCCTGATTCCGTTTTCACCTCATAAGATTGTTTATTCCAAGTGAATCCTTGGATTTTAGCTGCCTCTAGATAATTATTGAAGCGCTTGAAAAGCTTAGCAAACTGTCCGCACTCTGCGGTATCTTGCGGCAGTTTTTCAAGGTTTTCTACTCCCGCAGATCGGAAGATTGCTTCCATTTCGTCATACAACTCATTTAGCTTGCCCAGGTTATACTCCAGCTTGTCTGCAAACAGGCCGAGAGGCTTATCGCCAGAGAGTACAACTTGAAGGCGTCGTCTATATTCCGGCGCATGGTATAGGGCTTACGATAATAGCGAATCGTACCAAAGGGTTTTTCCGGTCCAAAAAGGCGGTTGGTACGGGAGAATGCCTGAATCAGTTTTTCATAGACCAAAACTTTATCCAGATAGAGAGTATTAATCCATTTGGAGTCAAACCCGGTCAGCATCTGATCCACAACAATCAGCAAATCAGTCTGCTGGTCCGGGGTCCTCTCCACAGACTTATACTGCTCCTTGTGTGCCAGGCGATAGGAAACATCTTTCTTGAACGTTCCATAGGTGGCCAGCTTAAACTTCATGTCGTAGCGAGCATTGTAATCTTCCAGAATCTCGATCAACGATTCTTCCTTGAAGATCGCCCCACCATTGTTATCAATGCTTGGGTCAAACAGTGCCGTCACTTTCAAACTGCCCATTTCCTTGAATAGCCTGTAATATTGGATCGCCTCCGGGATACTGCTGGTCGCAAAAATCGCATGGAACTTGCTTCCGTGGCTGAGCGTAACCCAGTTGTCCAGAATATCGGTTACTACCGCACGCTGATGTTCTTCCCGCTCATATTGGGAGTTGGGCAAATAATCTTCAATGCCCTTCAGGTAGGTTCCGTCTGCTTGAACGGCACCAGCCGTAGGCACGCTTATATGATCCATATAGTGCAGATAGGCTTTTTTCTTTTTTGGGTCGCTCATGGCTGCCGCTTCATTTGGTGCCTTGGCCTTTTCGAGGGCAACCGCCTTACGCAAATCGCGGTCTTTATAGGTAGGCACCATATAGGGGTCAAACCCCAGAACATTTTTGTCCCGGATTCCGTCTGCAATGCTGTACCGGTGAAGTTCGTTTCCAAACACATCCGAGGTAGTGCTCATTTTCTTCTGGTTCTCTTCGTGAATTGGTGTTCCCGTAAACCCGAAGAACATAGCATTAGGGAAGGTTTCTTTGATTGTGCGCAGCATTTCTCCAAACACATCCCGATGCGCTTCATCAATAATAAAAACGATCCGCTTATCCCGAATCAGTTCAATATCGTGGGCATTATAGCTGCTGTTTTCCTCAATGCGGCTCATCTTCTGGATGGAAGTGACGATCAACGTATTGGCCGGATCGTCACTTTTCAGTTTTGCCACCAAAACATTTGTATCTTCTGTGTCTTGTACAGAACCTGCATCGTCGGCAAAGCCACGGTAGTCCATCAGTGACTGGGTCCCCAGTTCCACACGGTCCATCAGGAACACTACCTTATCGGCGTCCCTTGATCCGGCAATCAGCTGTGCTGATTTGAAACTGGTCAAGGTTTTACCGGAACCGGTCGTGTGCCAGATGTAGCCGCCATGCTGATCTTTATCCGCCCAACGCCGCATGGCGACACGACCGGTAATGCGAGAAGCCGCATAGTACTGGTAGCTGCGCATGACTTTCAGAATACCATCGGTATCGTCGGCAACAGTATAAAATCCAATTAACTGGTGCGCCATAGGGATGGAGAGCAGATACTGAGCAATGTCCTTCCAGTTGTTCAGCGGCTCATTGTTGGCATCAGCCCAATGGAAGTAAAAGTCCTTGTTGAACACGCCATCAGGGCCTGGATTAGCAAAATAAACTGTCTCATCCGGCTGCATGGCAATGAAAATCTGCACCAGGGAGAACAGACCGGAGAACACACCTTCATGGGCGTATTTTTCAATCTGATTATATGCCTGGCTCACATCCACGCCGCTGCGCTTTAACTCGCAGTGGATCAAGGGCATACCGTTAATCAGCAGCATAAAATCGCCCCGGCGATTTGGCAGAACTGCACTTCTCGCCTTGAACACAGGCTGCTGGGCAATCTGGTAGCGGCTCTGTCCGGCGGCAATCTCCCGCTGGTCATAGATTTTCAGGCTGACCTCTTTGCCAAAATGCAGCGTGTCGGCAGGGTTATCCCGCTTAATGGCCACGGTTTTACCATTGATAAAGCCATTCAGTTTCAGCGGTGTGCGAAGCCGAGTGATCTGGTCCAGAATCTGCTGCATTTCGCCATCGGTCAGCGGGACATCATTCAGACGATCAATATCCCGATTATTCTCAAAGAGAATCTGCTTCCAGTTCTGGATCAGCTCTTCTTCGGTTTTGTACCGCAGGATTTCCGGTTCCCAGCCATATTTTTCTGTCAATAAATTCATTAGTGCTGCTTCAAAGGCAGCTTCATTTTCAAATGCCATAGCAGCCTCCTATATCAGACAAACATTTTTTCCAGCAAGGCTTTTCTGATGGATTGGAGCTTGTCAAGTTCTTGTTGACGCAAAAAATGATTCTATCCAGTTCACGTAAGTATGTACAGATTTTTGTTTGTTCTTCTTTTTGGGGAAATAAAAAGTCTAATGTTAAAAACTCTTCATAACTTATGCTTCGGCCATCTCTAATACCATAAGTGACTGTTTCCAATCGCTTAATAAACTGTTTGGAAGTAAAAACATATTTCCAGTAGTAGTCGTCATGTTTTTCAGGCTCTTTGAAACCAAAAACAGTATATGCTGGGGAAGTAATACCCTCAACAGCAGAGTGAGCAAAGCCTCCTTGAAAGCTCCTTAAATGAATAACAAATTGTCCTGGCATAACTCTTTTATACCCAATTTCATTTGCTGTGTTATGGAACACGCTTTTGCCTATGCCATGACGAGCTACCATACCTGCATCTTGGGTAGCTGACAAGACAGGAAGCTCTGGATGCCCTTTATCTACATAGGCTGTGAATAATTCTGACCCATATTTTCGTTCCCATACTCCGCTAAACCCATTGAAACGAACCTCCGGCGCAACTGCACCATCTTTTGGGAACATCTTTTCCATCATTGAAGCTTTGAGCGTCTGAAGTTTTTTTAGTCTTGATTCACATTGTAAGATGGTATTCTTAATATGCGTAAGAGAATCCGAAATAGCTTTTTGTTCAGCATAATCTGGAAAGATAACCGTTCCTAAAAGCGCATTATCAGCCGATACCTTCATATCGTTTTTCGCGCCCTTATTCACCAAAGGGGTTAAATAGTGATTCAGCCTATCGTTATTTTCAAAATACCATTGAACAAACTGCGGGAAGGTAAATTCTTTCGGATGATATACCGCATATAGTGTCGACACAATTCCAGCTTTTCCGGTATTTGTTTTTATGATTCCGTATGGATTCTCTTTTAATGGTGATTTTGTATACACAACATCACCGGTATGTACTATGCCGTAACTGCAAACGGATGCGCCAGCAAAGCTACGGCCTTTAAATTCGATTTGATTAACAACGCCGTAATCACCAGAAACGGACAAAACATCTTCTCTTTTATATATTCCATCAATATTCTTTTCTTGTGAGGTTTCAAGATAATGATTTAATAATTGTTTGGTCCATTCCACAGTGAAACCAGCAACTCGAATTTGAGGGGCATTTTTTTGCTCAGCCATATTACTCACCAATTAGCAGCGACTTGAACTGCCTCAATCCTTCCGTGTCATACTCGTTACCTGTGAGAGTATCGATCATCTTAGCAATCATCGCTTCCGATTTTTGTATCTGTTCATTCAGCTCCACATAGGTCACAGCATATTTATCCGCCAGTGCCTGCACAGCCTTTTCCAGCCCAGCAATGATAGCCACCGGCATAGCCCGCAGAGAAGCGCACAAGGGCGCAATCCATTTCAGGCGCAGCAAATCCAGGACTTGCTCATCGCTCAGACCTTCAATGGTCTCTTTGGTTTTCAAGTGCAGCGCCTCTGCCATATCTTTGACTTCTTTCTTGACAGTTTTTTCTTCTGTCATCAGTTTGTCGGCCTGCACCATCTTCGCCTCAAAGGAATCCTCCGGGAAGATATACGCCACCCGCAGTGCCTTGACATACGCCGAAACCTTTCCCTTGGTATAGGGAGAATTGCCCTCCACATTGGCCCAGTTGACTTCCGGATGGGTATGGATGTAATGAATCTTTTCCGCTTTCCCAGCCTTCGCGTCCAGCAACTCCAGATACCCCTGCAAGCCGTCCAGCTCCGGGGACGAAACATCCTCATAAATCTCTGCCAGCTTTGCTGCAAACTCCTTGGAAACAAAGGCGGTGTTGTCATCGTTGAGAAAGTCGCCGCGGTCGCCCTCGTCGATGGAGTCGATAATCTCGGTCAGTTCTGCCGCAATTTCATCCAGTCGAGCTTCCTTGGTTTTGAGTGCGTCATAATCTTCTCTCAGCAGTGTAGTCTGCACCAGATCAAAGGGGATCACATGGCCTACCCAGCCGCTCTGCACCTCTTCTTCCTTGTCGCCTTTCTTTTTGATGACCATGTTGGGGTCAACCTGCTTGGTGGCTGCAAATCCTTCGGTTTGGATAATTTCGAGATCGGTGGCGATACCCGCCCATTGATTGTCCAGCAGCTGATACGCCTGGTATTTATCCAACAGCGGCAACGGTGCAATGCGGCCAAAAATATTTTGTGTAATGGTATCCTCCGTTTGGGAGATATTCAGCTCCATCATTTTTTCAATCAGTTCGCCGTTCAGATATGCGTCAAAATCAGCGAACGCAGCCTCGTGAGCGGCAACAAATGCCTGCACATCATTGTTTCCTTCAATGGCCTCCTTGAGATTTTGGACAGCTAATTGGGAATAGGGTGTTTCATCGGACGCGAACAAACTTCCCCGCAACTGCGGAAACGCGGACCAATAGGAAGCCAGCAGGTCAATTTCGTGGTTAGGGATGCCCCCGAACATAGTGGCGTAGATATCCCATGTTTCTGGAGCATCGGAGGAATCAATGTAGCGGGGGATATTCAGGTTGTAGCCATTGCGCCGGATTTCCTCTTTGGAAACCAGCCGGGCAAACTTTTCGGTCTTCTCGGGACGGGTGGCAACCGCATCCACAATCCGCTTGATATCGGATGCCATCAATTTATTGGTCTTGCCAACCTTGGTAAAGCCCTTGGAAGCGTCAATAAACAGAACATCAGATTCTTCGCGCTTCTGGCGCAGCGCCATAATGATAGTAGGAATACCTGTGCCAAAGAAAATGTTGGCAGGCAGGCCAATAATCGCCTCAATGTTGTTGTTCTCAATCAGATTGCGGCGAATCTTGCCTTCGCCCTCGCCCTGGCCATCTGGCCCACCCAGCGCGTCACCACGGAACAGGATGCCATGGGGCAGAACAATGGTCATAATTCCTTCTGGCTTCAGGTGGTACAGGTCGTGGAGCAGGAACGCATAGTCCGCCTTGCCTTTAGGCGCAATGCCATAACGATAACGGGGATCTGTGTCTTTATGCTTCGGGTCCCAGCGCTGGGAGTAGGGCGGATTGGAGACAACCGCATCCAGATACAGAGGATTATATTCCTGGGTCACATCATCATACATGGGCCAGTCCTGCTCCAGGGTATCACCGCAGCGGGTAAAGATGTTATCTGGCTTAATGCCCCGCATGACAAGGTTCATTCGTGTCAAGTTATAGGTATTTTCTTTCAGTTCCTGCGCATAGTACATGATGTCGTCTTTGCTTTTGGTGTACTTCGCAATGCTCTTACCGATGGTAATAAGCAGGGAACCGGAGCCGCTAGTAGGATCGTAAATTTCAATTTTCTCTCGGTCTTTCAGATGGTGAGCCACAATTTCAGACATAAGCTGAGATACTTCGTGTGGGGTATAAAACTCACCGGCCTTTTTGCCAGCATTGGCCGCAAAGTTACTGATCAGGTATTCATAAATAAACCCCAGGACATCATAGTCCTGTTTGCCATCGGTGGGGATGTCCTTAATCAGTTGAATCAGGTCACTGATGGCCTTGGTTTGGCTGCTGGTGCTATCGCCCAGTTTGCTCAGGCCAGTTTCCAGCGTGTTAAAGATTTTGCTGAATACTTTCTTCTGTGTTTCGCTGATCAGGCGGTTAAAAGCAGAAAGAGCTGTTCTGACATTGTCTACAGTGAAACTATTGCCCTTCGCCAACCAAGTAGAGAAAAGATTGTCGTAAGCGATAAAATACCCCAGCTCCTGTTGACAGTAAGCCACAACTTCCGGATTGTTTTCATGCACATACTCCCGGATATCATCTTCGCCATATCCGTCTTTCTTCAGGCGGTCAACTTCTTTGTCTGACAGGAATTTATAAAAAATAAACCCCAAAATATAGTCCTTATATTCATTTGCTTCAATCTTGGAACGCATTCTGTTGGCAGATTCCCAGATTTTATTTGCAAGCTGTTGTTTATTCATAAAGGTATTTCTCCGATCTATTTTTATTAGTACCTATCCGGTGTTTCAGTATGTCAATACTGTGCATCTTTTGCTTTCTGTACATGTGTTTGATAGAGATGTTTCGGCAATTCACGCAGATAGGTATTCAAGATGCCTATAGCGTTTTCCATGTGGACCTGTGAAATCAGATCATACTCCACTGAACAATAACCGCACGCATCCAAAACCTTCTGAGCTTCTTCCATCTTTTGAATGCTTTCTTTCCGTATTTGTGCAGAGATGCCGTCCTGGGACAACTGGTACATATAATATGCAAAAAGGCTTTGCTTAATTTTTTCCATCACGCGCCTAAATTCTGCGCTAATTAGAAAATCATTAAGAATGGCCGTATCTTGAGAAATATATAGTTGTTGCCCTTCCTCACTGCTGGAGTTTTCTTTACACTGGATAAGCTCGTCAATCGCCTTATCGCACAGACCTAACTGTTCAGAAATATCGTGGTATTCCTTTTTGCGGGAGTTAGACAGCCCCAGTAGATATTCCACCGACACATCGTAAAAATCCGCAAAAGCAGTCAGATACTCGATGCTCATACTACGGGTACGGCCATACAGAGGATGGATAGGATCATTGATTTCATAATTTTTGAGGTTTGTATGGCTGATGTTGACGCCACGCTCTGCAAGCTGCTTGGAAAGCTGTTCAAAGGACAGCTTTTTTTCTTTGCGCAGATCTTCCAGCCGCTCTTTGGTCAGCGCCATCCGTGCTTCGTCATACAGCATGAGTTGATCCCTCCGTCTGCTTATAAACTACAATTTATTATTTTCGATTTTAGAAACTAAAATAATTTATGGTTGATATACCGCATTCAGGCTTTTTCTGCGGTACAATCCAATTAGAGTTTACGGTTTATGTTTATTATAAACCATAAATCTCACAAAATCAATTCTCTACATGAAACGGAGGAAAGCGCATGGAAAAATATCTGCACAAGCTGCAACCACAAAGCTGGGAGGAAAAACCATTTGTCAATTCAAATGACACCCAAGCAAAGGAGAAAAGCCAATGCGCTGATTCGAAAATTTTGCTGCAATTATGACGGCGGCAATTGTATTGCGCTGGATGATGGCGAGCCTTGTGTCTGTATACAGAGCATCTCTTATTCTCTGTGCTGCACCTGGTTCCGGGATTGGGTTCTGCCGGGTGCTCCGGCTTTACAAGCTGAAATCACCAGTCCTAAAGGATTGAAGCGATGCGCAGAATGTGGTGCGCCGTTCCTTGCAAAGTCCAACCGCGCCAAGTATTGTCCTGATTGTGCCCGCAAGGTACACCGCCGTCAGAAAACAGCAAGTGACAGGAAACGGAGGTCGAATACGGACAAATAGAGCTTCCAAAAGCCGGATATATGCTTGGTTTCCAGCCTGGCAATCATGGAAGTGAATAGCAATACCCCTTATCGCTCAGAAATCGCGTTCTAATTGTCCGCATGGAGGTACCTGTCATGGCTACAAAACCCTTTTACATTCATCAGAAGCCACCGGCCCAAAGTTTTATACGACTGCCCAATTTTCTGTTTGAGGCACCAAGTTTTTGCTCCTTGTCAAGCGAAGCCAAACTGTTATATGCGATGATCCTGCGTCGAACGGATTTGTCCCGCAAAAACGGTTGGGCCGACGATTATGGAAAAATTTATCTGTATTACACCATCAATGAGGTGTGCGAGCTGTTGCACTGTGGCCGTCAAAAAGCGGTGGACACGCTGATATGTACCCCCTTTACTGGACACCCAGTAGAGGGGGTACATATCAGTACCTTGGCCCTCTGGTTCTGTGTTGACATCACAGCCACACCCTTACGGCAAAGCCGCCTTTGAAAAAGTAGGTGTTCGTGTAATGCCCATCTGGTGGAGGCGGGGGGGAGTCGAACCCAATAATCGATTCTTAAATCAACTGTGGTGCAACCGTTTGCTCATTCGGCGCAGTATTTGTGTTGCATTTTGTGTGATATCTGTGGCCCACCAGTACGGTGCCGTGGGCCTCCCAAAGCACGACGCATCCAATAGACAAAGAAAGGATGATCGTCGTGCCCATATCCTATTTCATGTTCAGGCGAAAGAAATACGCCCCGGAGATCGGCACATACTATAGCTACGATATCGTAGTATATGGCCTTTTGCACCAAGGCCCTGTGCAGATTCTCCAGGACGTATCGACCGATGCGGAACTGGTCTTTCGCATGGTCATGGCGTTCAACAGGTACAGCCTCTCACCGCTGCATCTGAAGGACGCCGTGTTGGACATGTTAGAGTAATTCCTTGCCGGGCAGGAGCCGGTAGCTCCTGTCCGGCTTTCTAAAAAATTTTATCACTATATCAATACTGAGTCAATACTGTTTCAGCCCTAATAACCCACTTCATGGGTACAATACCCGTGAGGTGATGGTATGGATGTCAAATTTACGATGGTTATAAGCGAGGACATTGCCCGCAAGATGTCCTACATCGGAAAATATTATGGAAGATCCCGCATCAAGGAAATCGAATGGGCCTGTAAAGAGTATATCGCAAAGTTTGAGTCGGAAATTGGCGAAATAGACTTGGAGGAGGACACCTAAGTTTAGGTGTCCTCCTCTGTTTTCATGTCCTTCTCGATCAAATCCACGATATAAGCGTTCAGGCTCATGCCCTTCTGCTGGGCGCGGGCCTTTATTTTCTCCTTTGTGCCTCCCTGCACACGGATCGTGATGTGATCCAGCTTTTCCAGGTACCGTTTATTCCCTTCCAAATGCGCTTTCGTAGCCACTTACATCACCTCAGCTTTACTATATCACATTTCGGTTCATGCATCCATGTATAATCTGCACAAATTCATGCATACATGTTTGTGCGGAATACCTCTTGAAATACATGCATGCATGTATTATACTATGCTCGTAAGGCAGGGATGCAAAATCTCTTACAGAAAGGAGTGAGGTGAATGGACGAAATGAACGTGACAGAGGCATTGCTAAAGGCAATCCTCGAACTCATTGAGAAGTGCGACACGCTGGAAGAGCTCCGGGAAAGCGTCAAGCGCATCATGAATGAGTAAAAAGTGGGGCGGCTGACCCTCACAAAGCCACCGCCCCACACACCGAAAAGGTGAGCCGGGAGCCTTACCCCGGCCACCTTGATTATAACAGCGTAAGGCAGAGGAATCAAGGAGGAAACACGAGATGTTAAATCAGGAAATGAGAACCGTAACCATGAGCCGTGCGGATATGTGCCGCATCAGAACCGCCCTTGCATCGGTAATGTTGAGCTTTGACGAGGGCAGTAGTAGCCGGGAAATGTGGAAACGCATCCGGGCCGATCTAATAGCTCAAATCAAGGATCAAGACCCGCAGGATGACGAATAAACAAACACCCGCCCCGGACGTCACGAGGGCAGAAGGGAGCACACCATGACAAACTATTGGGAAGCCGATTTCCTCCTGGTCTGTGACGGCCGGGAACATGTATGGCGCGAGCTCACCCCGGAGGCCCAAGCTCGGATTCACCACGAGTTCGGCCTGGGCAGTACACACGGAGAACTCTTTCCCGATGATTTTGATCATACCAGCAAATAAGCACAGCGCCCCCGAGGCCCGCAGGCCCCGGGGGCATTCATATTTCCAATCGTTTGGCGATTTACTTTTCGTCGTCCTGTCCGTCTCCCAGCTTGTCCCCGGCGCCGTCCACGGTGGACTCCAGCGCGGCGATGGCCTTGCGGAGCCATGCGGGCACGGGGGCGCCGAGGGCACCGATGTTCTACACAATGCTCCCCAGCTCGGTCATGATATACCAGACCAGCACCAGAACACTCACAAATACCTCATACTGGAAGGGCATCTCCAGGGCGGGGATGTTGGCTAGAATCAAACCGATCACCCCGTCCAGAATAGCGGCCACCAGGACGGCCACCACGGCCCCCAGCTTGTGCCACAGGCCGTCCCTTGCCACCTTGGACGACCACTCCCCGGCCCGGAGGGCGGCGGCGGTGCCGGTGCCGTAGTCGAGCGCCATACAGAGCAGCCAAGCAAGCACCAGCCAGCCAAACCAGCCCCACAGGGCCGTCAGACCGCCCAGCACGGCGGCGACCGCCGCCTTGAATCCGTTGATATGCTCCATATCAATCGTCCTCCCTTACATAATCCGCCGTTTTCCCGATCAGGGCCTCCACAGTATCCTTGGAGTAGTTCCCGGCTTTCCAGTAGTCGGGCTGATCGATGATGCCGGCCTCCACCAGCGTGTCCACGTCGGTGTCCAACTTGGACACATTCGCCGTCTCTCCCCGGCAGAGCGCCAGGAACGCCTCCCAGGCCCCGGTGGTGGCCCGGATGGTCTTTGGGCAGTCCTTGCCGTTCCAGTGGTTGTGCTGTACCACCCGATCAGCGGAGATGCCGTGCTCCTCCATGAGCAGGCGCACCAGGGCAGCCGCGTTGGCTTTAGCCGCCTCAAAGTCCCCTCCGGCGTTGACGCAGATCTCGATGCCGATGCTGGTGGTGTTGCCCGGCCCGTCCTTGCCGTCCCCGGCATGGTAGGCCGTCTCGTAGTCGGGCAGATGCTGGACAATGGCGTGGTCGTCCACAGTGTAGTGCCAGCTCACCATATCGCGCTCCCCGGCGGCGCTGTCCAGATAGGCGGCGTGGGCCGCGGCATCGGCACCCTTGGCCGCGTTGCCGGTCTCGTGGATGGTGATATAGGCCCCCGGGTTGGTATCCCTGCCCGGCCTATTCCGACGCCAGTCAGAGATGATATCCTCTTGGATGGTGAGGCCCGTGTCCGTGACCCGCTGTGGAGCCTCCACGGCCTCCAGATAGGCCAGAGATACCCAGCCCTTATCCGTCCTGCCCCAGCCGTCCCGCTCCTCCAGAACGTCCACCACAGCCCCGCAGGGGTACGACCCCACCTTGCCGTAGCTGGTGCCGGGGCCGCTGCGGATGTTGACGCCGATGCTGGGCGTCACTTTGTACTTGCCCATACTCTCCTCCTTGTCCGGCGGCTCCTGGCCGCCCTCCGTCGTCCAGATACACAGATAGCCCTTGACCCGCTTACCGTTGCTGATGCGCTGGCCGTCCCCAAAGTCGCAGTTGGAGGAGCTGCCTGCGTCGAGGCCCAAGGCCCGCAGGTTGGCCGCCTGGTCGTACCGGCAGCCGATGCTCACCAGTTCGTCCCGCAGCGCCTCGGGGGTCTTGGCGTCGCGGGTGCCGTCGCCGGAGCAATACAGGATCACCCGCGCCCCGGCCAGGAGAGCGGCGGAGCGCCCCCGTGTGCCCCCGTACTCCGGGGAGTAGCTGAGGGCCTTACC
>OWID01000096.1_pt1 | contig 44672 bp, 53 predicted proteins | sample 1732661 | NCBI WGS metagenome assembly OWID01 (sample SAMN05065739, study PRJEB22554) | human gut metagenome | biome: ENVO:2100002; feature: ENVO:00000062; material: ENVO:00002003 | host: Homo sapiens | place: USA
CCGTGCTCATGGTGCGGAAGGTGAAGCGCCACATCCTCTGGGGCATGCTGGCCACCTGGGCCCTGGGCATCCTCTGCCAGCTCGTGGGGCTCTACGATCCGTCGGTGAAGGGGAGCCTCATCCCCGACTTCTCCGGCGGCTTCGGCGTGCCCAGCCTGATGCCCACCCTGGGGCAGATGGATTTCTCCCAGCTGCTCACCCCCGACTTCGCCCTGGTGGTCTTTGCCTTCCTCTTTGTGGACCTCTTTGACACTCTGGGCGGCATCATGGGCATGGCCGCCCAGTCCGACCTGCTGGACGAAAAGGGGAGACTGCCCCGGCTGAAGGGCGCCCTTCTCTCCGACGCCGTGGGCACCGCCGCCGGCGCCGTGCTGGGCACCTCCACCGTCACCACCTTCGCCGAGAGCGCCGCCGGTATGGCCGAGGGTGGCCGCACCGGCCTCACCAGTCTCTTCTCCGCCGCCCTCTTCGGCCTGTCCCTCTTCCTCTCCCCCATCTTTCTGGCCATCCCCTCCTTCGCCACCGCCCCCGCTCTGGTGGTGGTGGGCTTCCTCATGATGGGCTCCATCCTGAAGGTGGACTTCGACAACCTGTTTGACGCTATTCCCGCCTACATCGCCATGATCGCCATGCCCTTCATGTACTCCATCTCCGAGGGCATCGCCATGGGCGTTATCTCCTATGTGGTCATCAACATCTTCGGCGGTGCCGAGCGCCGCAAGACCATCAGCCCCGTCATGTATATTCTGGCAGTGCTGTTCGTCCTGAAGTACATCCTCCTGTAAAAACTTTCCTATGCTGGACCGCCGGCTGCCTAGAGCAGCCGGCGGTTTTTTCTGGCCTGTCCGTTTTTTTCCTCTGACTCACACAAAATTTATACAAGCTGACTATTGAATTTATATTCATAATAATGTATATTATACGTTAATTTTATGCAAGATCCAGCAAAAATTTTGTGTGTCGTTTCAGGAGGTCCTCATGCAAACAGAGAGAAAGATCGTAAAGCCATGGCAAGCCCTTGCCATGCTGGTGGTGGGTATTGCCATCATCATCGTGGGACTGATGGTCATGAAGCTGAACAACCGGATCGTTCTTGCGGTGGATGGCGTCATCATGTGCCTGATGGCATGGTGCTTCGGTATTTCCTACAGTGATCTGCAAAACGGTATCCGGGATACCATCACTTCCATGATCGTAGCCATTTTGATCCTGCTGTCCGTGGGCGTTCTGGTGGGCACCTGGATGCTCTCCGGCACGGTCCCCGTCATGATCTATTACGGCATGAAGGTTCTGACGCCGGGCCTGTTCCTGCCTATCGTCTGTGTACTGTGCACGCTCATGTCCGTGATGGCCGGCACCTCCTGGGGCACGCTGGCCACCGTGGGCATCGCCTGCATGGGTGTGGCCCAGGGTCTTGGCGTTCCCCTGCCCGCCGCGGCTGGTGCCGTGTGCGTTGGCGCCTTCTTCGGTGACAAGGTTTCTCCCTTGTCAGACTCTCCCGTCATCACCGCCACTGTTTCCGAGGTCCCGCTGATGGAGGGCATCAAGCACGCCCTGATCTCCACCGGCCCGGCCTACCTCATCTCCCTGATATTCTTCCTCATCTACGGTCTGCGCTTTGGCGACGGCACCGTGGGCGGCGAGGTCTACGACGACATTCTCTCCACCGTCTCCTCCACGTTCTCCCTCAATCCCGCACTGCTGCTGCCGGTGCTGGTGGTCATCGTGCTGATCGTCATGAAAAAGCCCACCCTGCCCACCTTCGTCGCCGGTATCGCCGCAGGCGGCGTGCTTGCCATGGTATTTCAGGGCGCCACGCTCACGGACGTCATGAACGTGATGTACAGCGGCTACGCCGGCCAGTCCGGCTCTGAGGTAGTGGACTCCATGCTCAACCGGGGCGGCTTTACCAGCATGCTCAGCACCATCGGCCTCCTGATGGCCGCCGGCATCTTCGGTGCGCCGCTGCGTACCGCGGGTGTGGTGGACGTGCTGCTGGAGTTCGTGAAGAAGATCGCCAAGACCTCCCGTTCCATGGCCCTGGGCGTCCTGATCCTCCACACCCTCTTTTTCACCATCACCGGCGCTTACTATGTGAGCTATCCGGTGGTGGGCGGCATGGTGAAGGACCTGTTCCCCGAGTACGGCCTGGAGAAGAAGAACCTCATGCGCATTATGCTGGACACCGGCACCGGTTTTGCACCTCTGGTGCCCTGGTCCACTACCGGCTCCTATACCGCCACTACCCTGGGCGTGAGCAACATGGCGTTTTTGCCCTTTGCCCCCATGCTGTGGCTGTCCATCGTCTTTTCCGTCATCTACGCCGTCACCGGTATCGGGATGGCGAAGCTCTCCGGCCGGAAGGCCGAAAACCGATAAGGGAGGCGCCCCATGGAACCCATCATCCAACGCTGGTATGACATGATCCGCATCAACTCCGTCAACGGCCACGAGGCCCCCATGGCGGACTATATCGCCGCCGCGCTCGAGGGCATGGGCCTTACACCCCACTTCAGCTACTTTCCCGAGGACGCCGAGGCAAAGGAGCGCCCCTCTCTCTGGACGGAGCTGGACAGCGGCCGCCCCGGCAAAACGGTGATGCTCATCGGCCACATCGACACCGTGGATGTGACCGACGGCTGGAATACCGATCCTTTCACCCCTACGGAGGTAGGCGACCGGGTCTACGGCCGGGGCGCCATGGATATGAAGGGCGGCCTGGCTGCCATTCTGGAGACGCTGGAATATTACGCTGCCCACACGGACGAGATCTGCGGCAAGATTTTAGCCTGCTTCGTCTCCGATGAGGAGGGCCTCAGCAAGGGCACCTATCAGCTGGTGAAAGAGGGCCTGGCCGCGGACTACGCCATCATGGGCGAGTGCCGCTATGACAACGTGGCCATCGGCTTCCGGGGCCGGTACAGCTTTGAAGTCACCGTCCACGGCGTAGCCGCCCACGCAAGCCACTATCCGGCCGTGGGCGAAAACGCCCTCATCACCGGCGGCAAGCTGGCGGCGGCCATCGAGGCCCTGCCTACCCTGACCCACCCCGACCTCAAGCACGGCACCTGGTGCGTGCGGTACATGGAGGGCGGCAACGCAGGCACGCTGGTGGTGCCGGACAGCTGCTATCTGTTCGTGGACCGGTATGTAGTGCCCGGTGAAGACGACCAGAGCTGCATCGCCCAGATCATGGAGGCTGCCGCTTCCCTGGGCCTTGCGGACAAGGTGGACGTGCGGCTCAAGCCCCGCTCCTCTCCCTACATGCAGTCCTTTGCCCTGGATAAGTCTCATCCTCTGGTGACCACGCTGCGGGAAAAGTTCCGGGAGGTCACCGGCAAGGATCTCCCTGTTGCCTACGATCCCTCGGTGTGCGACTCCAATATCCTGGCGGTTTCTCTGGGCATCCCCACCGTCACCTTTGGCCCCTCCGGCGGCGGCATGCACGCCGACAACGAGTACGGCCACCCCTGGCAGGTGAAAAACTGCGCGGAGATCTACCGCCGCACCGTTGCCGCTCTGCTCTGCCCCTGACATCAAAAAAGCACGGCTCTATGAGAGCCGTGCTTTTTCTTTTACCGTTTGGACATGGCGCAATGATACGCCTCCTCCAGCCATGCCATCAGCTGCCCATCCGCCTGGGCGGGGTCGGAAAGCACCACATGATGGGTCCAGCGATCAGGATAGGGCTCCACCGCCACGGCAATCCGCGGGTCCTCCACCCGGCGGAACAGGCCGAAGGTCACCAGGATACATGTTTTCGGCCAGTCCTTCTTCCGCCGCACTGGCAGCGATACCGCCGCGAACAGGTGGCGGTTATAAAAACTGATCTGGCTTTTCTGCACCTTGACAGAGGCCTCCGGAAACGCCCGGCACAGCTGCGCATACACCGTCTCGTACAGGGCAAGCTCCTCCGGCTTTCCGGAAAAGTAGGCCAGCACATCCGCCTCGTAGTATTCTGCGTGCTCCATGCGCCCTCCGTTCACCGCCGCCGCAGCTGCCAGAACGCCACCGCGCTGGCTGCCGCCACATTCAAAGAGTCCACGCCGTGGGCCATGGGGATGCGCACCGTATAATCACACCGGGCAATGGTCTCCGCCGCCAGGCCGTCCCCCTCCGTGCCCAGCACGATGGCAAGGCGGTCCTCCGCACAGAGCCTGGGGTCCTCCACGCTGAGGGAATCGTCCCGCAGCGCCATGGCGGCAGTACGGAAGCCCAGTGCATGCAGCTGCTCCATGCCCCATCCGGGCCACTGGGACGGCTCAGAGCCGATCCTGGTCCAGGGGATCTGAAATACCGTGCCCATGCTCACCCGCACCGCTCGCCGATAGAGGGGATCGCCGCAGGTGGGCGTCACCAGCACGCCGTCCACGCCCAGCGCCGCGGCGGAGCGGAAAATGGCGCCCACGTTTGTGGCGTCCACAATGCCCTCCAGCACCGCCAGCCGGTGGGACGCGGCACACAGCTCCTCCAGCGGCGGCAGCGGCTTTCGCCGCATGGCACACAGCACGCCCCGGGTCAGAGGGTACCCGGTCAGTCCGGCAAGCAGCGCCTCATCCGCCGTATAAACGGGGATATTGGGGCACCGGGCAATGATCTCCGCTCCCTGGCCGGTGATGTGTTTGCGCTCCATCAAAAGGGAGATGGGCGTATAGCCTGCGTCCAGGGCCCGTCCGATCACCTTGGGGCTCTCGGCGATGAAGATCCCCTTTTCCGGCTCCATCCGGCTGCGCAGCTGCGTCTCTGTGAGCCGGGCAAATACATCCAGCTCCGGCGCAGCAAGGTCTGTGATCTCCACGATTTGGCCCATGGCCTGCCTCCCTCTCCCGGCACCTGACCGGGCGCAAATATTTTTTCCATTATATCTGTTCCCGGCTCTTCTGGCAAGCACCGCTTCCTGTTCCGGGTGATTGCCTATTTTTCTCTGTTCCGCTATAATCAGACCCATAGAGACCGATTTTGAATGCCGATTTGCAAAGGAGCGCATCCATGAAGCTCATTCATCTTTCCGACCTGCACTTAGGCAAGCGGGTCAACGGTTTTTCCATGCTGGAAGATCAGCACTATATCCTCCATGAGATCTTGAAGATCATCGACCGGGAGGCGCCGGACGGGGTGCTCATCGCCGGGGACGTTTACGACAAATCCGTACCGCCGGCGGAGGCAGTGTCCCTGCTGGACGAGTTCCTGGTGGAGCTTTCCCAGCGGCAGCTGCAGGTGTATCTCATCAGCGGCAACCACGACTCCCCGGAGCGGCTGGCCTTCGGCGGCCGCCTCATGGACCAAAGCGGCGTGCATGTGGCGCCGGTCTACGATGGCCGGATCGCCTCGTTCACCCAGCAGGACCAATACGGCAGCGTGGAGATCTTCCTGCTCCCCTTCCTCAAGCCCGCCCATGTGCGCCGCTTCTTCCCGGACGATCCCATCGACTCCTACACCGATGCCCTGCGCACGGTCCTCTCCCACGCAGCCGTTCCCGCCGACAAGCGCACCGTGCTGGTGACCCACCAGTTTGTCACCGGCGCGTCCCGCTGCGACTCGGAGGACCTTTCCGTAGGCGGGAGCGACAATGTGGACGCAGCCGTGTTCGCTCCCTTTGACTATGTGGCCCTGGGGCACATCCATAATCCCCAAAGCGCAGGGGCTCCCCATATCCGATACTGCGGCACGCCGCTGAAGTACTCCTTTTCCGAGGCGGCCCACGAAAAGTCCGTCACCGTGGTAGAGCTGCGGGAAAAAGGAGACGTGGACATCCGCACCATCCCCCTCAGGCCCCTGCGGGACATGGCGGAGCTGCGGGGCACCTATGAATCTTTGACCTTCCGGGGCTTCTACGAGGGCACCTCCTACCCCCGGGACTATCTGCACATCACCCTGACCGACGAGGAGGACATCCCGGACGCCATCAGCAAGCTCCGGGTCATCTACCCCAATTTGATGCAGCTGAGCTACGACAACGCCCGTACCCGGTCCGGTGCCCTGGCCGCTCCCACGGAGCAGACGGCCCAGAAATCTCCCCTGGAGCTGGCGGAGATCTTTTATGAGGGGCAGAACGGGCAGCCCATGAGCGACGCCCAACGGGAATTTTTGCGGGGGCTGATGGAACGGATCTGGGAGGAGGAAGTATGAGACCGCTGAAACTGACCATGTGGGCCTTTGGCCCTTACGCCGACAAGACGGAGATCCCGCTGGAAACGCTGGGCAGCAGCGGCCTTTACCTCATCACCGGCGATACCGGCGCCGGCAAGACCACCTTGTTCGACGCCATCACCTATGCGCTCTACGGCGAGCCCAGCGGCGATGTCCGGGACCCGTCCATGTTCCGCTCCAAATACGCCGCCCCGGAAACGCCCACCGCCGTGGAGCTGGTATTCTCCTGCGGCGCGGCGTGCTACACCGTCCGGCGCAGCCCGGAGTATGAGCGCCCTGCCCGGCGCGGAGGCGGCACCACCATCCAGAAAGCGGAGGCGGAGCTGCATCTGCCGGACGGCCGCATCATCACCAAAGCCCGGGAGGTCACTGCCGCCATTACCCAGATCCTGGGCCTGAGCCGCAGCCAGTTTTCCCAGGTGGCCATGATCGCCCAGGGCGATTTTCTCAAGCTGCTGCTGGCAGACACCAAGACCCGCCAGGAGATCTTCCGGGAGCTGTTCCACACCCGCTGCTACATGATCCTGCAGGAGCGGCTGAAAGCGGAATCCAGTGCTCTGCGGGACGCCTGTGCCGCCGCGCGCTCCAGCGTGCAGCAGTACATCCAGGGCGTTCTCTCCCAGCCGGAGGACCCGCTGGAAGACGCGCTGCAGCAGGCCAAGGCGGGAAATCTTCCCCTTGCGGAGACCATGGCGCTCATCGAGCGTCTTTTGGCCCAGGACCAGTCCGATGCTGAGGAGACGGACCGGGCCATCGCCGATGGGAATGCGGCGCTGGCCCAGGTCCATACGCTTTTGGGCAAGGCCCAGGAGGTCCAGCGTGCCCGGCAGGAGCTGACCCAGGCCCAGGAGCGCCGGGAGACCATAGCCGCAGCGGAGCAGGCCGCAGCAAAAGATCTGGAACGACAGCGGGACACCCTTCCCCGGCAGGAGTCCCTTCGCCAGAAAATCGCGGCGCTGGATGCGCAGATGCCCCGGTACAAAGAGCTGGAACAGACCCAGCGATCCCACGACGCACTGGAGCGCAGCATTGCGGAGCAGCAATCTGCGCTGGAGGATGCTTTGCAGCGTCAAAGCGGGCAGGCAGCGGCACTGGAAGCTCTGGAGGAGTCCCTGCGCGGTCTCTCCGGCGCCGAAACAGAGCGGGAGCGCATCCTGCACCAGCAGTCCCAGCTGGAGCGCGTGGGCGCGGAGCTGGACTCCCTGGCCCGGGACGCCGCCCAGCTGGATGCGCTGCGCCGCTCTCTCTCGGATACAACCGCCCGGCAGGAGGCGCTGAAAGGTCAAAAGGAGGAAAAGGCTGTACAGGCAGAGGCACTTTCCCAGAAGATCCGCGCCGGGCGTGAAGCGCTGCAGGCAGCGGACACCCTGGACACGCAGAAAGAAAAACTCCTGCACCGCCAGAGCCTGGCCGAAAAGCGCTCCCAGGCGCTAGACGAGCTGGAAGCTCTCGAACGGGACTGCGCCGCGCTGAATTGCTCCCTGGAACAGGCCCAAAGTGCTTATCAGGCAGCGGCGGTGAAAGCGGAGGAGGCCACCCGGCTCTATACCGCCAAAAACCGGGCCTTTCTGGATGAGCAGGCAGGCATCCTGGCGCAGATGCTCCAGGAGGGTTCTCCCTGCCCGGTCTGCGGTTCACTGCACCACCCTGCCCCGGCCCGGCTCTCCCACGCTGCCCCCACAGAGGCCCAGCTCAAGGCGCTGCACTCGTCCATGGAGACCACCCGGCAGGCCGCCAGCGAGGCCAGCGTCCACGCCGGCAGCGTGAAAGCCGCCCTGGAAGAGCGGAAAGGGCAGCTGCTCAAGCGGATGGAATCCTATGTGGAGGCCCCTGACGCCGCCGCGGCGGCAGAGCAGCTGCGGCATTGCAGGGAGGAATCGCAGGCAGAGCTTCTTGCCCTGCGCCAGTCCCTGCTGGACATGGAGGCCCAGCTGACCCACCGCCAGGAGCTGACGGAAGCAGTCGCCGGGCAGGAGTCCCAGCTTGCTCAGCTGCAGGCGCTTTGCATGTCGCTTGAGACCCAGCGCGCAGAGGCGGAGCTGGCCCAAAGCTCCCTGCTGGGGCAGGTCTCCCAGCTGGAAAAGCAGCTGACGGAGCAGCTCTCTTCCCGGTTCCAGATCACAGAAAACTTCTCTTCGTCTCTGGAGGCCCTCCGGGCGCAGCACGCCGGGCAGCTGCAATCTCTGCGTCAGCAGCTGGAACAGGCTTCCCAACGTCTTGCCCGCAAACAGGCACTGGAAGAGGACATTCCCCGTCAAAGTGCGGCCCTGCAAGCTCTGACAGAGGAGATCGCCCGCAGCCGGGAAGCACTGGCGGCAGACCAGAGCCGTCTCCTTGCCCTGGCGCAGCAGCTGGATGCCCTGCGCCGGGATCTCCCCTGCGGTCAGGCCAAGCAGGCTCAGCTCCTGCGCACCCAGATGCAAGACGAGCTGGACCTCCTTGTGCAGCTCCTGCAGCACGCGGAGGATCTCCACGCCCAATGCGCGCAGCGGCTCTCCGGCACAGATGCGGCCATCGCCCAGCTCACCCGTCTGCTGGAAGACGGCGCTGACTTGGATGCCCAGGCACTGGAGCAGGAGCTGCAGCGTCTGGAAAGCCAGCTCCAGAGTCTGAACCAGACGCGCCAGCAGCTGCACACCCGCATCTCCACCAACGCATCCGCTCTGGCACACATCCGGGAAAAATCTGCGGAGCTCATGCAGCTGGACCAGCGCTATGCCTGGGTGCGCACCCTCTCCAACACCGCCAACGGCACGCTGCAAGGCAAGGAGAAAATCGCTCTGGAGACCTACGTGCAGATGACGTTTTTTGACCGCATCCTCCGCCGGGCCAATGTGCGGCTCATGGTCATGTCGGATGGGCAGTACGAGCTCAAGCGCCGCACCGCCGCAGAAAACAACCGTGGGCAAAGCGGCCTGGAGCTGGATGTGATCGACCACTACAACGGCTCGGAGCGCAGCGTCCGCTCCCTCTCCGGCGGCGAGTCGTTCAAGGCGTCCCTTTCCCTGGCACTGGGACTTTCCGACGAGATCCAGTCCATGGCCGGCGGCATCCGTCTGGACACCATGTTCGTGGATGAGGGCTTCGGCTCCTTGGATGAGGAGTCTTTGCGCCAGGCCATCCGGGCCCTCACCAGCCTGACCGAGGGCAACCGCCTGGTGGGTATCATCTCCCACGTATCGGAGCTGAAAGAAAAGATCGACCGCCAGATCGTGGTCACCAAGGGCCGGGGCGGCGGCAGCCGGGCGGAGATCATCGTTTGATGAGGAGGCTTTCATGAAATCTGACCGCTATATCGCCTTTGACGTAGAGACGCCCAATGCCGCCAACGACCGCATGAGCGCCATCGGCATCACCGTGATCAACGCAGGCTCCATCACCGATGAGTTTTATTCTCTGGTGGACCCCGAGACCCACTTTGACCGGTTCAACATCGCCCTCACAGGCATCTCCCCCAGATCCGTGGCGGGAAAGCCCACCTTTCCGGAGCTGTGGCAGCAAATCGGTCCCATCATGGAGAGCGGCGTGCTGGTGGCTCACAACGCCCCTTTTGATCTCGCTGTCCTCTCCAAGTGCCTGCGCGCTTACGGCATCGACTGGCGATCCACTGTTCCCTACGCCTGCACCTGCCAGATAAGCCGCAGGCTGCTGCCGCAACTTTGCAACCACCGGCTCAATACCCTGTGCGACTATCTGGATCTGCAATTGGACCACCACCACGCCGGAAGCGACAGCCGCGCCTGCGGAGAGATCCTGCTGCACCATCTGCGCTCCGGCGCAGACATCACGCCGTTCCTCCGCACCTATGACCTGCTGGAAGCACGTACCTGCAGCCGGACCCGTCCATTTGGAAAAAAGAACTAGTTTTCTCTCCTGCTGCCTCTTGCGCCGGGCGGCCAAATTCCGCTATAATAAAAATTAACGAGAATTTTACAGCAAACGGTAATTCCATGCATTTTTGCAGACAGCACAGCGAGGGACAAACATGCGTACACTTTCCGGCATCAAGGCGTTCTGGTCGCTTTTTCTGCGCCGCTGGCACAACGCCTTTCCCATCATTCTCTTTTATATCGCGCAGTTCTTGCTGGTGATCGGCATATTCGGCACCACCTATGCCATGGTGGTCTCCTGCTCCACCACGCTGTTCCAGGTGCGCAGAAAAGAGCCCAACCACGCCAAGGACTACATCTCCATGTGCCTGACGTCCCTGATTTTGTGCCTGCTGGCTTTCGCAGCAGGACAGAATGTCTGGCTGTGTGCGCTGCTGAATTTTGCCGTTCCCTTTTTCCTGGTGATCTGGAAGTGCAGTCAGTTCACCCCCAAAGGACACATGGGCTACGCCATGACGTTCGTGTTTTTGGAGCTGCGTCCCCCTACGCTGGAGCAGCTTCCCACACAGCTAATGGCGCTCACCTTCTGCTGCGTGCTTTTGGTGGCAGCCCTGATGCTCTGCGGCAGGGTCCTTCATATCTCCTCGGACCCCTCCGGGCAGATCTCCGCCAGCCTGACACGTCTTGCTCAGCTGCTGGACGACCTGGCCGATGGTGGGGACGGCCGCAGCGCCGGAAAAGAGCTTTACGACCTTTCTCGCGGTTTCCACCGCATGGGCTATGACCGGCGCCGCCTGTTGCAGCTGCCGGACCGGCAGAAGCGGTTTTACCATCTCTTCGCCCTGCTGTTCCAGCGGGCCTCCTACCTGGTCACAGACCGGGACGCCTGGGAGCAGGCGCAAAAAACCCCGGATTTTGCTAACGTCATGCATACACTGGCTGCGCTGGTGCGCCGGCTGCAATCCGCCCGGGACAGCGCAGACCGGCAGACTCTGGCCGTCACCATCCAGGATCTGCTGATCCGCACCAAGCTGCCCCAGAGCCGGCTGCGCATTTTCTACCGCAGCGTGCTGCACACCCTGCTGTTGCTGTGCCAGGAGTCCTTCCAGACCCAGCGCGCCCCCCTGCTCCAGCCCATTCCCTGGGCTGCCGTCTGGCAGAACCTGCGCCAGCGGCTTTCCCCCGGCCGGTTCGAGCTGCGCTTTGCCCTGCGCCTGGCGGTGGTCATGACCATCAGCTGCACCGTCAGCTACCTGTGGGAATTTGAGCATACCTACTGGTTCCCGCTGCACGCCTTCTTGCTGCTTCAGCCCAGCTATGAAGAGAGCGCACACCGGATGGTCACCCGCCCGGTGGGTACTGCCATCGGCTGTGCGCTGGTGCATCTGGTCTATCCCTACCTCCCCGGCCTGTCGGGCGTTTTCTTCTTCTCCCTGGTCATGATCTCCCTCATGTACTGCTGCACGCCGGGCACCTGGGTCCAGCCCATTTTCTCCACTGCTTTCGCCCTCACCATGGCCACCCTCACCGTGCGGGAGAGCGACGCCATCTGGCTTCGTCTGATGTATCTGGCCATGGCCATCGCGCTGGTACTGGTGGTGAACCGCTTCCTGCTGCCCAACCGGCGGGAGTCCCAGTTCCGCAGGAACATCCAGGAGCTCTACCGGCTCCAGTCCGCCTATTGGGCGGTCATCCGCCGCAGCCTTCGCCAGCCGGTGGACCCGGCGCTGTTCAGCGAGCTGCTCTCCCAGTTCCACATGATCTATCACGAGGCTGCCCAGTATGCCGCCCAGCTTCCCCAGGAGCGTTCCTCTTTCCATGGCGCCCGCTTGCTGGTGATGTGGAACATGTTTGCAGAGCTGGAGCAAACGGAGGGGCTGATCCAAAGCGGGATGGTCACGGCAGAGGAAACCGCCGCACTGGACATGCTGGCTGCTACACTGGAAGAGCGGATCTGCCCGCTGCACGATCTGGATACCCTGCGGCCGGACGGCCTCCCCCACGACGAGCTGTATTACGTGTTGGACCGCTATCTCGACAACGCCCGCCGCCTGTGTGCACCGGAGCCAATTTCACTATCAAAGTAAGAAAAAAGAACGGCCTTTCCCTACTTTGGAAAGGCCGTTCTTTTTTGTTTGTAAAAGTGTTCACGGCTGCTCCGACTGGGCGGCATCACTCTTCTTCCCCCGCAGGGCGTGGTATGCGCCGGCAGATGCGCCGGACAGATCCACGGAGAACAGCGTCTTGATGAGCCAGATGAAAAACAGCAGCACCAGGATCGGAATGACACAGGCGGTCACCAGCATGATGGCCAGTGCCTCCACCAGACGGTTGACCGTCTCCCCCACCTTTTCCGAAACGCCAGAGCCGATAGCAGCAATTCCGTCCGTGAGCTTGGACAGGAGTCCTGCCAGGAACCCCTCCTCCGTTTCCTCCGCCAGCTGGCCGGAGCTGTCCTCCACCTCTCCGGCCGACTCCTTGGCAGACTCCACGGCAGCGTCGATGGACGTACGGTAGGTATCCTCAATCAAGTCAGATACCTTTACACTGGCTGGAATCACCAGCACGATGGCCAATCCGAAGATGACGAGCTTCCTCGCCAGGACCCGCGGCACCTCCCACCCGCCGAACAAATGCGCTAAGTACAAGATGCAGGCCGCCGGGATCAAAAAATCGAATGTGACCATGCCGGTAATGGTCAGGAGGTATTTTTCCAGATAGATGGCGCACAGCACCAGCAAAAAGCCTGTGCTCAGGTCCGCCAGCTTTTCGGCGATGGGGGTAGCCGTATCACCGGGAAGCAGCGTAATAGCGGCGGAGGCTGCGGTGGAGGCCGCGGTCAGTTCCAGCACCGTGGTCTGCTTTTCATCCAACGCGGCGATGGTATCCGCGTGGAACTGGGGTGAGGATGCGACCCCTGCTAAAACAAACACAGAAAAAAACGCGATCACCAGCGGGATCACCGCCAGATGCAGCTTTTTCCGATCCAATCCCTTCATTTCTTGTTCTCCTTTCTCTGGGCAGAGAGCGCCTGTCTTTATAAACCTTAAGGGAAATTATATGGTATCTGCACAAAGCCCTGCTATACTGCGGATATATTCAATCTTCCCCAGCAGGAGGCCCCCATGGAATTCACCTGTCAAACCGTATATGACCAGCAGACCCTTACCGTAACGGCCCGTGCCCTGCGGAAAACCGCCCGCAAAGCCGCCTCCCGCCATGCCCGGCTCTTTGCCTGGGGCAGCATCGCACTGTGTCTGGTATTCCTCTGTGTTTCCCTGGATACCCCCTGCGTATGGATCGGATTCGCGCTGGCCATTGTCCTGCTGCTGCTCCTAATCTGGAAAGAGGATACATTCAGCGCCTTTTTTGCCGGGAAATATTTCTTTCCCGGTCCTGAACCCGTTTACACCGCATTTCATGCAGACTGCTATGAATCCCAGATCGCCGGTATATCCATCCGCTGGCCGTACAGCAACGTACTTTTTTTGGTAGAGGACACCCACTTTTTCATCTTCATTCTGGAACAGGAATACGCCCAGGCCTATGACAAGGCCTATCTGGCCGGCGGAAGCAAGGCCGCTTTTCGTCGTTTTCTGGAGGAGCGGACCGGGAAAACCATTCTGACATTGGACTCCTGAGCTCTACTCTTCCATCCAGGGACGAGGCAGCTGCTCTTTCATGACCATACGCCTTTTTTCCTGCCTTGTCAAAAGAATTCCGTACCACGCTATGCCCTGCAAGCACTCTTTGCCCCTTGTATTTCTATTTCTCCCGTGGTAGAATAAAAACAAATTTTTAAAATCATCTTTATTTAGGAGGTGCCAACTATGCCCAAGGTAGCCTATTCGGAAGCGGACCGGGCGCAGATCCGCCAGTCCCTGATCTCCACAGCGTTGGAGCTGATGGCGCAGCAGGGCATCCAGCATACGACCGTGGAGCAGATCTATCGGGCCGTAGGTATCTCCCGCACGTTTTTCTATTCCTTTTTCCCTACCAAGGAAGATCTCATTGTAGAGACGCTGTATCTCCAGCAGCCCAGAATCATCTCCTACGCCCAGTCGCTGATGGAAGACACCTCCCTCAGCTGGAAAGAAGCCGTCCGGAAATTCCTCTTCACCTGCTGCTACGGTGAAAAAAATGGCATCGCGGTAATGACGGTGGAAGAACAGCAGCTCCTTTTCCGGCGTCTGCCGGAGGAGAGCTACCGGGTCTTTCGGGAAAAGCAGGCCCGGCTGTTCGGCAACATTCTGGAATGTTTCGGCATCCGACCCGACACCAAACGGGTGCAGCTGTTTACCAATCTGTGCCTTGCCATCCTGGTCATCCGCCGGGCCATCCCGGGAACACTGCCCCTGCTGGTCCCAGAGGCCGCAGACGAAACCGTCGCTTTCCAGATCAACGCCTTGGTGGACTATCTGGCCTCTCTGCGTGAGCCCACCCCCGATTGACCGATTTTTTCTATTATCCGCCCTGGCTGCGGCTGCGGCGGATTTTTCCCTCCCTCAAATAAAGATAAATTATTGAAATTATATTTATTCTCGGCACACAAGCGAAAACTGCGCGGCTTTCCGCGCTGTAAAAATTTTTCAGGAGGAATCAGACATGGGATTTTTCAGCAAGCTCTTCCAGGGCCCTCAGGTGGATATGGAGAAAAGCCGGGCAAACGCCCAAAAAATGCGTGCGCTTTTCAATCAGGTAGTCGAAAATGGTGACCAATACCGCCTGATCTTCGGCTATACGGAAGATGTGGCCCGGTTCAACTACGGGTTCGTCCATGGCAGCAAAACCAAGATCGGTAATCTGATCGTAGGCTGGAACGAGTCCCAGGAGACCATCGTGGTGGTGCCTACGGTCCCTGACCTGTCCGGCTGCGGTGATCCCACCTTCTATCGCCGTTCGGAGATCCTCAAGGCCTATCGGAACAAGTACCCCACCGAGGCCTTCATCATCTATCCGGACAAGAAAGGCTACATCGGCATCAACGCCTACGACTGGCTGGATGACGAGTCCCTGTACGTCTATGTATCCCAGGAAGAGGAGCTGGCCGCGTTTACAGACTTCTTCACCAACCGCTTCGCCACCCGGTAAGACTATTATGTCTCTGGGAGCCTTGGGGGCGTTTGCCCTTGTTCTGATAGTCGTCTTTCTTTTCGGGCAGCTGTGGTTCCATTTGGTGGAGGCCATTTTGAGCAGGATCAAACGACTGTTTTCCCGCCGCAGGGAGCCTCCTGCCTGGCACCCGCTTCCGCCGGAGGAAGACCAGGACCCATAATGCCGCCGTAAACAGCAGCGCAGGGATGAAAGCCTTTTGGCTTTCATCCCTGCGCTCTTTCATTTTGTCTTACGGCACCAGCAGGTTCAGCTTGGAATCCCGCTCACTGATCTTTCGGATGGGCCGGGCCGGTACGCCTGCCGCCAGCCATCCTGCCGGGATATCCCGGGTCACCACGCTGCCCGCGCCGATGACCGCGCCCTTGCCGATCGTCACACCGTCAATGACCACCACGTTTGCCGCCAGCCACACATCGTCCTCAATGTGGATCTCTCCGGCAAACTCAGACATGGACACATGCCCGTCGGGATAGCGCATCCTGGCCCGTTCCTCGGCAATGAGAGGGTGGTTTGTGCAAAGCAGGCTCACATTGGGCCCCATCATCACATCGTTGCCGATGAAGATCTTTCCGTCGTCCATGACCGTGAGATTGAAGTTTGCAAAGAAGTTCTCGCCGATAAAGGTATGGCTGCCGTAGTTGAACTGGATGGGCCCAACGAAATGATACTTCTCTCCGATGGCCCCGATGAACCGGCGGATGATGGGCAGCCGCTCCGGGTCATATTCATCCATGCTGTTGAATTTCATGCAAAGCGTGTGGGCCTTGTGCTTGATGTCCCGCAGCTCCTGCGTCTGGGCGTCAAACAGCTTTCCGGCAAAAATCTTCTCCTCTTCCCGCATGATGCTCCACCTTTCCGCATATTGCTCCCCATTTGGCTTTCTTTAGGATTCTTAAGGAAAATTTCATAGAAACCACAGGCATCCGTGCTATATTCGGTATATCACAACTTTGCCTGCCGCGTCAATGCGGAAAGGAGGTCCCATGAACCAAGGTCCCATCAAATACGTTCAGGTGGACTACTGGAATTACTGGTGGTGCGTCTATTCCACGGGCAGAGAATTTTCTCCGCCCCACTGGGCGGAGTGTTCCCTGACGGACGACGCAGCCGGGGAGACTCCGTTTTTTCATTTCGACCTATACAATCTGCACCAGCTGCGCCACATGATCCGGGAACAGGATTTCATCCAGCCGGACCATCCCGACTACCCCGCATTCCTTCGCCGGGCGGAAACGCTGGAGCGGGGCGAGGCGGACTTTTTTATTGGGGCGCTGTATTACAAAGATTTCACGCCAGACCTTGCTTTCTGCAATCAGCCCCTGTCTTCCGACAGTACGCTGACGGAGCTGCGCTCGCCGCCGCTTTCTCCCCACTACGCCGTTCTCTTTTTGGCAGAGGAGCGCCCGCTCACGCCGGAAGTCCTGACCTATTGGCTCACCCGTCTGGCCCGGCCGCTGTTCGGCCAGGATTTTACCGCCCTGCTGCCCCGCGTCCCCACCCCGGAAGATGCGGCCGCCAGCTGGCAGAGCGAACAGTCCTGAACCTACAGACAGGAGGTCTCTCCATGGAACAGATATTTTCCTTTCACGTCACACCGCCGGACCCTGACCGGCTGTGTTCCCAGGTAACCCGCGCGCTGGAACAGCGCACGGAAGTCCTTTCCCGGGAAAAGTGCCCCCGGCTGTGGGCACTGGCTGACCGGTTCAACCACCAGGAAAAGGCCCCCCTGCCCGTGCGTCGGCGGAGACGGCGGCAGCGGACGGTCCTCTCCCTCATCTGCTGGCTGCTGAGCCTTGTCCTGCTGGTTCCGGGGCTCATGGACCCAAGGCAGCTGCTGATCCCTCTGCTGGTAGGCGGGATCACGCTGACCATGGGAACCATTGTCCTCTGGGCGTGCCGCCCGGCCCTGCTGGGGACTTTGAGCCTTCTTTCCGGCATCCTGCTGTGCCTGGGAGCCTGGGGCGATCCCAGTGTCATGGGGTCGGTCTTATGGCTGGGCATCGTCCAGGCTGCCGTGGGTGCAGCGGCGCTCATGACCTGCAGGAAAAAGAAGCCGTCGCCCTATGAACGGGAGGCCGCCCGGCTGCTGCGGGACAGGGCCGCAGCAACCAATCTGCAGGCCGTGTGCGTCTCCTTTTCCGACGCCGGGATGTCCATCACAGCAGAAAGCATGGACACGGCACACCAGATCCCTTTTGAGGACATGTTTTTGATCCTGGAAACAGAGGATCTGCTGGTGGTCATCATCTCCGACACGGCCACCATTTTGCAAAAGGCAGATCTGTTCACCGGGACCCTCCCTCAGCTGCGGGAGCTGCTCCGCCAGCGCACCCAGTATGTGTACGTCACGGAGCCGGAAGAAATCCCCGCATGACGATCTGCCGTGCCCCCACTTGACAAGCGCAGGCACAGGGAGTATCCTGTGCAAAACAAATTCACAAGGTGTTTCCACCGGAGCCGGGCAGCGGCGCCGGCGAGGCACTTCCGGCAAACTGCCGCTGATGTGAAGCGCGATGGAGTCAAGGATCTTTCTATGCCAGCTATGGATGCTTCACAGGATCCATAGCTGTTTTTTTATCAAAAAATAGGCGGCTTCCCAGCCGCCATGGGAGGACAGCGATTCATGAGACCGATCGATACCTTTTTTGACCATGAGCAGGATTACCCCGATCTGGACGTCTCTGGCGCGGCAGAGCGGCTGAGCCGGGCCGTCCAGTGCAAAACCGTCAACAGCGCGGACCCCAGCCTAACGGACCTGGCCCCCTTCGACCAGCTCCATGACCTCATCCGCTCCGGCTACCCCCATATCATGGCCGCGGGTACTATGGAGGTACTGGGCCGCCGTTCCCTGCTTATCACGCTGCCCGGCAGCGACCCTGGTCTGCGGCCGTGCCTGTTCATGTCCCACCAGGATGTGGTGCCCGTGGTGGCAGGCACAGAGGATGACTGGACCTATCCTCCCTTCTCCGGCGCCATCGCCCAGGGCTATATCTGGGGCCGGGGCACACTGGACATCAAAAATCAGGTGTTCGGCTGCCTGGAGGCGGCGGAATACCTTCTCGCCCACGGTCAGCGCTTCCGCCGCACGGTATACCTGGCCTTCGGCGACGACGAGGAGACGCTGAACCTGGGCGCCAAGACGCTCGCCGAAACGCTGCAAAGCCGCGGTGTGGAGCTGGAATTCGTGCTGGATGAGGGCAGCTGCACCATTGAAAGCGGCGAAGCCTACGGCGCGCCGGAGACGTATATTGTCCCCGTGGAGCTGATGGAAAAGGGTTACGCCGACCTGGAGCTCTCTGTCCGCAGTCCAGGCGGCCACTCCAGCCGTCCCTTTGGCGGGACGTCCCTGGGCCGCATCAGCCAGGCCATCGCCCGCATCGTGGAGCACCCCTTCCCCGTACGCCTGACACCGGTCATGGCAGGCGCCTTCCGGGCCATCGCCCCCTATGTGACTGAGGAGCCCCTCAAGACATTGGTGCAGGACGTGGACCAAAATGCCGACGCCATCGCCCAATACTGCTATAAAACCCAGGCGCTGTTCCCGTTCGTCACCACCACCATCGCCCCCACGGTCATCACCGGCAGCAGCGCCGCCTGCAATGTGATGCCCCAGGACATGCGCGCCGTGGTGAATTTCCGCATCGCAGAGGGAGAGACGACTGCCCAGGTCCTTTCCCATGTGCGGGAAGTCATCACAGATGAGGGCGTGGAGCTGCGGTTCCTCCAGGCAAACGACCCCTCTGCCACCGCCCGCTCCGACGGATATGGCTACACCCGTCTGGTGGACGCCATGGGCCGCTACTTCCGGGACGTGGTATTCCTGCCGTCGCTGACTGCCGGCGCCACAGACGCCCACTGCTATGAGATCATTTGCGACACCTGCCTAAGGTACAGTCCGTTCGTGGCGCCGCCGGAGGATGTTGCCAGGGGCGTGCACGGCACTGACGAGCGCATCCCCGTCCGCGCCTACGCCCAGGGCATCCGGGCACTCATCCACCTGATGGAGCGCACTGCAGTGCAGCCCTGAGATTGCACCCGCAAAGCCCACCCACGCTGACAAAAATACCGGATGGACGTCCTTTTGATTTCAGGGCGTCCATCCGGTGTCTTTTTTATGATTGGCAAACTCTTATTTCAGCTTGGCTCCATCCCGGAAGGCATTGCCCACCTTTTCACCCAGCACGCGATAGGCGTTGTGCACGGGGTCAAAGACGATGGGGCGGAGCTTGTCCGGGTCGATCTTGCCATCTGCGTCCAGCACAGACTCGTCCGCGCTGACATTGACGATCTCTCCCACCAGGCGGCAGCTCTCCGGGTCATAGCTGACCAGGCGGCACTCCACGGCCATGGGCAGCTCGTCGATCAAAGGCGCGTCCACAAATTCCGATTTCGTGGTATGCCAGCCTGCTTTTTCCAGCTTGTTGGCCACACGGTTGCCGGATTCGATGCCCACATAATCGCAGGGGACCATCTGCTCTGCCGTGGCTATGCTGACGGTGAATGCCTTCCGGGCCAGAATGTTGGCGGTAGTCTTGTGCTCGGCGCTGATGCACATGGACAGCTCCTTGTCATCGCTGATGCCGCCCCAGGCTGCATTCATGGCGTCCGCCGTGCCGTCTTCTCCATAAGTGGCCAGGATGAACACCGGCTGGGGATAGGTCCAGGGCTTGGCCCCAAAATTCTTACGCATTGCAAATACCTCCTGTTTCCCGGAAACTGATTTCATGTTGGGTGTAAAAGCCACCAGACAGCGCGGCCAATGGCTCCGGCGCCCCCTGGCTGACTTCATGCCCCCTGATACACGGTCGATTGTACTCCATCCTCCGCCCTCTTACAAGCGGCAGCTTTCCTTGCCGAAGCTTCGTCCCAACTCTAAAACCGCCCCTGCCGATCATATCAGCAGGGGCGGTTTGCCGCAGCAGGCCTCAGCTCAGCTTGCTGTACGCTTCGTCGGAGACCGGCTCCAGCCACTCGTTGGAGCAGTCCTCTCCGGGCACTTCCAGTGCAAGATGAGAAAACCAGCTGTCCGCCGCGGCGCCGTGCCAGTGCTTTACCTCCGGCGGAATATTGACCACGTCGCCCGGATGCAGTTCCCGGGCCTCCTTGCCCCACTCCTGATACCAGCCGCGGCCGGCCACACAGATCAGTATCTGCCCGCCGCCCCTGGAGGCATGGTGGATATGCCAGTTGTTGCGGCAGCCGGGTTCAAAGGTCACATTGTAGGTGCCCACCTGAGACGTGGACAGGGGCTGCAGGTAGCTCCGGCCCGTGAAATACTGCGCAAAGCCGTCATTGGGTGCTCCGATGGGAAACACCATCTCCGCCTGGTGCTGCTGTCTGCCGTCATCGGCCGCAGTCTCATCGGCCCAGACCTCCTTTGCCATGCGGAACGCCGCCCAAGCCTTGGGCCATCCGGCGTAAAAAGCCGCATGGGTCAAGATCTCAGCAATCTCCAGCCGGGTAATGCCGTTTTGCCGGGCGGTCGTCAGGTGATACTGAAAGGAGCTGTCCACCAGCCCCTGGGACATCAGGGCCACCACCGTGACCAGGGAGCGGTCCCGCAATGAGAGCTTGTCCTCCCGGCTCCACACCTGTCCAAAGAGCACGTCGTCGTTCAATTCTGCGAACTTGGGTGCAAACTCCCCCAGGGCCTCCCGGCCCGCTGTCTGCTTCACTGCCATGTTCTATGCCTCCTATGCTAGAGAAAATGTGACCGAAACCGTCCCTTCCCCCAGCTTTTCCTGCAAGTCAGAGGGATCGTCGATCCTGGCAAGCCTGGTAAAACTCCAGGCGTTGGTTCCGTAGTAAATGGTGATCTGATTGCCCTGATAGAGGATCACATCGCCGGGCTGGGTGGTGATCTGGGTATCGTTCCGGCTCAGCGATGTTCCCAGGGGCCCCACCTTTTCAAATCCGCCGTAGTCCTCCATCTCAATGGTGATGGGGCCTTCTTCCAGAAGCTCCCGGAACTCCTCGGCGGAGCTGTTGTCTTCAAAGGTCGCCAGCAGCTCCTCGTCTCCAACGGTGATCTTCAACGCAGTCCCCTCCTGCTCTTGCGGTGTCTCCTGCGGCTCCTCCGCCGCCTGGGGCATGTCGGCCTCTGCCGGGACCTCTTCGGGCACGCAGGCGGAAAGGCTGAACGCCGCAAGGAGCATACAGAGTAATTTCACCATGTGTGTCCTCCTTGGATGCCGCAGCATTTACTTCAAATATTCGAGAAAGAACTGCTGGATCTTGTCAAAGGGAATGATATCCTTCCGGTCGTAGAGATCGGTATGGACCGCGCCGGGAATGAGGAGCAGTTCCTTGTTGCCGGCATAGGGATTGTCCTTGACCATGTCGGCATAGGCGTCCCGGCTGAAGTAGCAGGAGTGGGCCTTGTCCCCGTGGATCATCAGTACGGCACTGCGGATCTCATTGCTGTAGCGCAGGATGGGCATGTTGAAAAACGGCAGCGAGGAGGTCACGTTCCAGCCGTCATTGGAATTCAGGGACCGCTCCGTATAGCCCCGCTGCGTCTTATAATAATCATAGTAGTCCTTGACAAAGAAGGGCGCATCCTCCGGCAGCGGGTCCACCACGCCGCCTGCCCGGGCGCAGGAGCCGCTTTGATAGTCAGCCGTCCGCTGGGCGTTCATGGCTTTTTTCGCCTCATAGCGGGCATCGGCGCTGTCGGCGGCGTCAAAGTAGCCTTTGGCATTGACCCGGGTCATGTCGTACATGGTGGCCGTGACGGTGGCCTTGATGCGGGTGTCCATGGCCGCGGCGTTCAAGGCCATGCCGCCCCAGCCGCAGATGCCCAGGATCCCCACCTTCTCTTCGTCCACGAAATCCCGGGTGGAGAGAAAGTCCACCGCGGCGGAGAAGTCCTCTGTATTGATGTCAGGCGAAGCCACGTTGCGCGCGGCGCCGCCGCTCTCCCCGGTGAAAGAGGGGTCAAAGGCCAGCGCGGCAAAGCCACGGGACGCCAGCTCCTCGGCATACAGCCCCGAGCACTGCTCCTTCACAGCGCCAAAGGGGCCGGACACCGCCACCGCCGCCAGCTTACCGGCAGCGCCCTTGGGCAGGTACAGATCGCCGCACAGCTCGATGCCGTAGCGGTTATGAAAGTGCACTTTTTCCCGGGTGACCGTATCCCGCAGCGGAAAAGAATATCCATCATATCTGGAATTCATATTCTCAATCCTCCTGAATATCAAACGCGTTTTCCCATCTCGTAGGCCTCTTTCAAGGCGGGGTGTCCCTGGATCTCTCCCACAGACGTCACGCCCCCGGCAAAGACCGTTCCGGCCAGGCGCGCCTTTTCAAAGCAGTCGATCCAGCCCATGAGGCCCGTGACGGCTCCGTCCACCGTGTGTTCGTCTTCTTCCGCCGCAGCAGCCAGCAGATAGATGTCCCGGAACCGATAGTCGGCGGAAAACAGCGGGTTGCCCCGGTCCAGCATGGTCTTCATCTGTCCGCACATGCCGTAGTAGTAAATGGGCGTGGCAAATACGATAACATCGGCCTCCCCCATCTTCTGGGCAATGGCGTCCGCGTCATCGTGGATCACACAGCGCCCGGTGCTCTGGCAGGTAAGACAGCCCCTGCAAAACCCGATGGTCTTATCGTATAAAGTTACCTTCTCCACGCTGCTGCCGCTCTCCTGCGCGCCGCGGATAAATGCATCCGCCAGAGCGTCGGAGTTTCCCCCTTTGCGAGGACTGGTGGAGATGATCAAAACCTTTTTGCTCATTGCAGTTCCTCCTCACTGAGCTGTCGCATGATGCTGGCGGGTACGCCGCCTACAATGGTGTTTTCCGGCACGTCCCGGGTCACGACGGCGCCGGCTGCCACGATGGCGCCATCCCCGATGGTCACACCGGGCAGTACCGTTGCATTGGCCCCGATCCAGACGTTGTTCCCGATGCGGATAGGGGCGGGGATCATGGTGCCCCGGTCATTGGGGGACTTGGCATGGTTCAGTGTCGCCAGCACCACATTGTGCCCGATCAGGGTGCCGTCCCCGATGTAAATACCGCCCTGGTCCTGAAATTTACAGCCCATGTTGATGAATACGTGCTTACCAACATGGATGTTCTTTCCGCAGTCCGTGTGAAAGGGCGGAAACAGGGCAAAGCTCTCGTCCACCGGCCTGCCGATCAGCTCCGAGAACAGTGCCCGCAGCTCCTCCGGCTCGTGGTAGCTGCTGTTGATTTGGGCTGTGATCCGCAGTGCCTCCTGGCTGACGCCGTGCATGAACAAATGAGCTTCACTCCCGCCCTTTACCGGCTTTCCGCTGCTTAAATGTTCCAAATATGCTTCTAAATCCATTTCTTGCTCCTGTCTGCTGATTTTACAGTTCCATTTTAGCACCCGCTCAGTGTAATAACAAATACCTATGGAGAATATCTTATTATGCTTGAAAACTATACTTCCTTTGGCTATAATCAGGGAAAAGGCGGTGATTCCAATGGAATTGCGGGTGCTGCAATATTTTCTCGCAGTAGCAAAGGAACAGAACATCTCGGCGGCAGCTCAGGCTCTGCATCTGACCCAGCCCACCCTCTCCCGGCAGCTGCAGGATCTGGAGGAAGAGCTGGGCAAGCAGCTCATGATTCGGGGCAGCCGGAAAATCACGCTGACCGAGGACGGTATGCTGCTGCGCAAGCGGGCCGAGGAGATCCTGGATCTGGTTGGTCGGACGGAAAAGGAGATCTCCCAGTCCGACGAAACCATCAGCGGCGACATTTACATCGGCACCGGGGAGACCGACGGGGTCCGGCAGATTGCAAGGACCGCCTGCCAGCTGCAAAAAAGCTATCCGGGCATCCTCTTTCATATCGTCAGCGGCGATGCGGTGGATGTATGTGAGCGGCTGGACAAAGGGCTTTTGGATTTCGGCGTTCTTCTGGGCGACATCGACAAGACCAAGTATCACTATATGGAGCTTCCCATGAAAGACACCTGGGGCGTTCTGATGCAGCGCAGCAGTCCCCTGGCGGAAAAAGGCGCCATCTCCCCCCAGGACCTGTGGGACAAGCCCCTGATCCTCTCCCGGCAGGTAGACAACAAAAGCGGCCTGTATCGCTGGCTGGGAAAGGAGCCCACTCAGCTTCATACCGTGGCCACCTACAACCTCATTTACAACGCCTCGCTGATGGTGGACGAGGGCATGGGCTACGCATTCACCCTGGACAAGCTGGTAAACACCACCGGCAGCAACCTTTGCTTCCGGCCTCTGAAGCCCAGGCTGGAGCTTGGCATGTATCTGGTATGGAAAAAATCCCAGATCTTCTCCCGGTCCATGGAACTGTTCCAGGAAAAGCTGAAAGAAAATCTCTCCGCATTCCGGGAGGGCAGCGAATGACCCTCCCCGTATCGCATCTAAAATAAAAGGACACGGGACCCTTTGCCCAAAACAGGCAGAGTGTCCCGTGTCCTTTTTATTTCTTCTCCGCGAAAGGTAAATTACCCGCGAGCGCCGCTCTCCGGCACACTGCGCTTGATCTTCCCAAGCAGCAACACCAGACTGACGCCCAGCAGGATATGCCCGATTCCGGCAATGCCGGAGATGGCCGCGCTGGCGCCGGAGGAAAGTGTGGTCCCCAGTACCTGCAATACGCCCCGCACGCCCAGCATCACAGCGGTCAGGTTCAGTCCGACGTGGTAAACAGCCAGCACCCGCCCCGTTTTCTCGCCGGTGAAAGAAAAATTCTCCTCCAGCACCAGCAGCATCAAAAAGAACACCATTCCCAGCAGGAAATAATGGGTATGCAGCACGGAGAGGGTGGTTTTGGCGGTAAAACCGTTGAACTTGGTAAACTCCCGATAGAATACGCCGCCGGCCATAGCAAGGACGGCATACAAAATTGCCGCGTTGATGTATCGTTTCATATGATTTTCTCCTTTATCTGCACTCCTGCTTCATAGCAGAATATCCGATCAGCACTGTCCAGACATAGGCGCAGGTCTTGGGGATCATCAGCATCCCGATCATAGGCACCGCATCCGCCCACAGCACCACCGGGATGTAAAAGCCGAAGCTCAGCACAATGGTCAGCCACATCCAGCGGAATGCCCGGTCTCCCTGCTCCCTGGCGCTGCGGTAAAACAGCACGATCACCAAAAGGCCCAGCAGGGCAAAGGGAATGTTGCGGTAGATGCCCCAGGAAAGGGGCGCATAGGCGCTGAGCCACTGATTCTGCGGCATCATGCAAAGGAGGATCCTCGCTCCGGCCAGGGCATACACCGCGGCGGTCAGGCCGCTGTGTCCCTGAATCTGGTACCGCTTCCGCCACACATAGTACAGCAGCACATAGAAGATCGTCATGGTAATGGATGTGATCCACTTTCCGAGTCCCAGGGGGACGGTATAGTTTTCAAGGCCCGTGGTGCACAGGGCAACCGCACGGGGGATCAGGTGGAACGCATCGCCTGCGCCCAGCACCACCGCCATGAAGCCGAACAGGCGGAACTGCCCGTTTCCCCTGCTGCCCCGGATCATCAATAGGCCGACGGTAATGACCGAGATCAGATAGACCGCGTCGAACAGTGTTTCCATGATTGCCTGCATCGTTCATTCTCCTTTTCGTTCCACGTTGCTGTGGGCGGCGGCAAACGCCGCCCGGCCATAGTTTCTGCCAAACAGCAGCCCGGCCAGCACCAGTGCGGCGCCAAGGCCCGTATAGAAAACGGCGATGAACCGCTCCGGCGCAAGACCGCTTACCCGCAGTCCGATGCCGCCGGACATCATCACCGCCATGACGGCAAAGGCCTTTCCGTCAAAAAATTTCAGGAAAAAGTGCCGCTCTTCCAGATACGCGCTGATCCTGGCGGTGTGCTTTTTCACCAGCTTCCCGAAGATAAACTTCTGAAACACGGCAAATACCAGAATGGACAAAAGAACATTCAGCGCCGTAAGATAGGCCGGATACGCCATCAGGCCGATGCGGAGAATATTGATCCCCGCCGCGCTCCATACCAGACAGGCAAGGAGCAGCAGGGTGTTTCGCTTGACTTTCATTCTATACCTCCTTTATGAACATTGTTCAGTTTGTGGGATATAAAATTCCCACCATTCCGTGGGAATTTTAATAGAGGGTCCTGCGGACGATCTCCAGCACCACCGTGGGGTCATAGTCCTGCCGCAGCAGCGCGGACAGCATCAGGGAAAACAGCAGATCCGCAAATTTTTCCGCTGTAAACTGCTCCGTAAAGGCATCCGGCCGGACTTTCTCGTCCCGCCGCAGCACGGAGCAAAGCCCCTGCAAAATATGCTGCCAGGTCTGCTGCATGCGCCGTTTCCCGTCGGACTTGTCCTCTCCCATGAAGCCTAGGGAGTGGAGCGTAAAAAATCCGGGATACTGCTTGCAGCCGTACTCCATCCGGCCATAGAGCCAGGTGATGCAGGCCTGGGTATCCTGAAACACGGCCCCGTCCTCCGGCCGGTGGAAGATCTCGCACCAGACGCTTTCCACCGTGGCGCTCACCAGGGCAGCCTTGGAGTCAAAGTAGTTATAAATGGACCCCACCGACACCCCACAGGCCGCCGCCACCGAGCGGATATTGACCGCGGACCATCCCTCCTGCCGGATCAGCTCCCGGCTGGTTTTCAGGATCTCCTCTTTTGATGTGACAACGGTATTCATTCCATCACCCCAATATGAACATTGTTCATTATAAGGTTTTCTCCTCCCTTGTCAAGCTTTTTCGCCGACCGTATGTGATCTTATCACGGTAGCACTCATAGAATGTGTGCTATCATCGGATCATCAAAACCAGGGAGGCATTATGATGACTTCGGGAAAGAAACGGCGCAGAGCCGTGGTAGATCGTGCATTGTGTGTGGCCTGCGGGTGCTGTGTCAAGGTTTGCCCTCTGCAGGCCATTCAAGTCGTCCGGGGCATTGCGGCCCAGGTAGACCCGGACAAATGTGTGGGCTGCGGCAAGTGCGCCAGAGAGTGCCCGGCCAGTATCATTGAAATCCAGGAGGTGACCACATGAAAAAGCACTGGTACGACTATCTGTGGGTCCTGTCCCTTCTCTATCTGGTGCTGGGCTTCGTCAACATCCTCTTTGCCTGGCTGGGGCTTTTGTGCTTCTTCATTCCCCTCATTATCTCAGTGGCCAGCGGGACCAAGGGCTATTGCAACCGCTACTGCGGGCGGGGGCAGCTCTTCTCCGTGCTGGGCGGACGCTTCGGCCTCTCCCGGAAAAAAGATATCCCCCGCTGGATGAAGAGCAAGGCCTTCCGCTACGGCTTTCTGGCCTTTTTCTTTGCCATGTTCTTTTTGATGCTGTGGAACACCTATCTGGTGTTCGCCGGAGCCCAGGATCTCAAACAGGTGGTCACCCTGCTGTGGACCTTCAAGCTGCCCTGGCACTGGGCTTACCACGGCACGGCGTTCCATCCCGGCGTTGCCCAGTTCGCCTTTGGCTTCTACAGCGTCATGCTCACTTCCACTGTGCTGGGGCTTATCACCATGGTGCTCTTCAAGCCCCGCAGCTGGTGTGTCTACTGCCCCATGGGCACCATGACCCAACTGATCTGCAAGGCCAAGAACAAGGAGAGCTGCTCCGGCTGCACCCAGTGCAGTCTTTAACCCCGGAGCCTTTCCAGCCCGGCGGTGTCCACAACCGTCACCATCCCCCGGGACAGCTTCACCACGCCCTCGCTTTGAAAATAGCGCAGCATCCGGGTGATCACCTCCCGGTGGGAGCCCAGGTGGTTGGCAATGGCCTCGTGGGTGATCTTCAGGGCACAGGTCCCCTCGATGGCGCACTCCTCCAGTAAAAAGGCCGCCACCCGCTTGTCCATGCTCTTCCACATGACCTGCTCCATCAGCCACATGACCTCGGAGAACCGGCTTGCCATCAGTTCGCTGGTGTAATTGGCCACCGGCGCGGACTCTTCCATCAATTTCTGGTAGACTTCCGGGGGGATGACCCAAAGGTCTGTGTCCTTTTCCGCCTCAATGATGACTTCAAACTGAATGGAGCGCATGATGCAGGACGCTGAAAAGAGACACATATCCCGGTCGAACAGGCGGTAAATGGTGATCTCGCGGCCCTCGTCAGAGAGGATATAGGCCCGGAGCTGGCCGCTCTTTACCAGAAGGAGCCCGGTACAGTCCATGCTCCCGTTATGAAGGACCGTGCCCCGCTGCACCTGCTGCAGCGTCAGCGCCTGGAGGAGCCGGCTCTGCTGGTCGGCATTCAGTTGATCCCAGATGGGAAAATAGTCTTGAAAGTGCATGGCGCATCCCTCCTCATGGTGTCCTCAGTATAATGGACGGCGCTTTTGCTGTCAATCGCGCCCCACATTTTGTGATATTGTCACAGAAAATGCGGGCGCTTTGTGGTATACTAAGGCCAAACAAAGGAAAGGAGCTGACCAATATGGCGGCTATCAATATGAATCAGGAACAGCTTCAGCAGATGATGAACGGCGACAAGCCCGTTCTGGTGGATTTCTGGGCCCCCTGGTGCGGCTACTGCCGCCGCATCGGACCCGCCTACGAAAAAATCGCAGAAGAGTACAGCGACCGTCTGGTTGCGGCCAAAGTCAATATCGACGAGGAACCCCAGCTGGCGGAGGCCGCGCAGGTGGAAGTGATCCCCACGCTGGTCCTGTACAAAAACGGAAAGGCCGTGGCCTCTGTGGTGAACCCCGGTTCCAAGGCGGCCATCGACCAGTTCATCCAGGAGGCCCTGGAAAAGTAAGGAGGTAAGATCCATGCAGGAGATCCATGTCTATGATATGATCGTGGTGGGCGGCGGCCCCGGTGGCTACACGGCAGCGCTCTATGCCGCCCGCGCAGGACTGAGCACCCTGGTGCTGGAAAAGCTCTCCGCCGGCGGGCAGATGGCCCTGACGGAGCAGATCGACAACTATCCCGGCTTTGAGGACGGGATCGACGGCTTCACCCTGGCGGAGAAGATGCAGCAGCAGGCGGAGCGCTTCGGCGCTAGGAGCGAGTACGCCCAGGTGGAGCGCATGGATCTTGCCGCCTCCCCCAAGGTACTGGTGACCAGCGAGGGCACGTTCTGCGCCAAAACGGTGGTCCTGGCCACCGGCGCCAATCCCAGAGAGCTGGGGCTTCCCAACGAGGCCGCACTCACCGGCCGGGGCGTGGCCTACTGCGCCGCCTGCGACGGCATGCGCTACAAGGGCAAAACCGTGGTGGTCGTGGGCGGCGGCAACTCCGCCGCCGCGGACGCCCTGCTGCTCAGCCGTGTCGCCCGGAAGGTGATCCTGGTTCACCGCCGGGATACCCTGCGGGCCACCAAGATCTACCACCAGCCCCTCATGCAGGCGGAGAACCTGGAATTCCGCTGGAACAGCACCGTCACAGAGCTGCTGCAGGAGGACAAGCTCACCGGCGTGAAGCTCAAGGACGTGAACACCGGCGCGGAAACCACCGTCCCCTGCGACGGCCTGTTCATCAGCGTGGGCAGAAAGCCCGCCACCGAGCTGGTGCAGGGTCAGCTGGAGCTGGACCGCAGCGGTTACATCGTAGCAGACGAGACCACCAAAACCAGCCTCCCCGGCGTCTATGCCGTGGGTGACGTGCGGACGAAGCCCCTGCGCCAGGTGGTGACAGCGGTGGCCGACGGCGCCATGGCGGTCCATATGGCGGAGGAATTTCTGGCTGAGGATCAGTGATCAAAAGCATGCAAGCCGCGGGAGATGTTTCCCGCGGCTTGTCCTTTGTTCTCTCCTTTTTAAAGGGCAGCATTCCCCATCATTGCCAGCCGTGATCGTTCATGCTATGATGGAGGTATTCCAGGGGAGCTATCTTTCCCATGGACATAAAACCGTCCGTAAAAATCCATACTGCTCTGTTCTTTCTGAACAGAGCCTGCCGGGAGGTCCGTACCATGCCCCGTATTGATGTAACGCAAATGTCCTTTACAAAGCTCTATCCTCTGCTGGTAGACAAAGCGGAGAAAAAAGGCCGCACCCGGGAAGAAGTGGATCAGGTGACCGCCTGGCTCACCGGATACATGCCGGAGGACATCGCCCGGCTGGAACAGTCCGAAATCAGCTATGGCGACTTTTTCCGCAAAGCTCCGGCCATGAATCCCAACCGGACTCTGATCACCGGCAAAATCTGCGGCATCCGTGTGGAGGAGATTGAGGACCCGCTGATGCGGGACATTCGGTATCTCGATAAGCTGGTAGACGAGCTGGCCAAGGGAAAATCCATGGAGCAGATTTTAAGAAAATAATAGCTTGGCATTGCCTGCCGATTCGAACAACAAAAAGTCCCCGGACGCACAGGTCCAGGGATTTTTGGCCGCAGAACGCCCTCACATCTGTCCTTTCCAGACCCGGGCCAGGATGTCCTTGAGTACCAGCAGCGCGTCCGTGTGGTTGTATCCGTAGTCCACCTGCAGCTGCGTGAGCATCTCCCGCAGTGCAGGGGCATAGTCGCCGATGCGCACGGTCTTATGGTACGTGCCCAGCACCGGGTACTTTTTGCTCCATACCTTGTTCCAGTCGATCCGGGCCTGGGCCTCGTCGCTGACGCTGTCGATCATCTGCTGGGCCTGCTGCTCGTCGAAATCGTACTCGATCAGCTCATCCAGGGTCATGTGGTAGAGCATGGCCAGCCCCTTGGACTGGCGGATATCGGGCAGAGTTTCATTGGTTTCCCATTTGGAAATGGTCTGACGGCTGACGCCCAGCTTCTCTGCCACGGCCTCCTGCGTCAGCCCGCTCTTTTTCCGGGCATGAAATAAACTGCTCCCCAAACTCATGGCTCGTTCCTCCTGCTCTGTTCGGTTTCTGCGTTCCAGTATACCGTGCAGGCCGCAAAAAATCCACCAGGGAACGCTGCCGTTTTCGCCCGTTTTCCTGCCATTTTCTCCGTCCGTGTGCTATACTGAAAAAACGGCCGGCATAGCAAGCCGTCCATTCTATTTTCAGGAGGCAGTCCATGACCTATTCCGAGCAAGACCTGCTGGAGGCAAAGCGGCAGATCGACTCCACGCTCCACAAGCTGCATGAGACAGTCAGGACTCTGGAGGGAAAAGAAAATGCCGCCCGCTGTAAATCCCAGATCACCCTGGCCAAACGCCGCATCCAGGCCTTTACCATCGCCGTTCAGCTCATTGAACGGGAATTGGAACAAATGCAGGAGTAATCAAGCACCCGGCGCTTGTTCTTTCTCATCCAAGTTCCCCTGTCTCGATGCGGCGCTTTAAATCCAGCACCTTTTCCTCGATCCGGGCCATGACGGCGAGGAATGCCTCATCCTCCCTGCCGCTGGGGTCATCCAGCCCCCAGTCCTCCCGGTGGGCACAGGGCAGGGTCGGGCACTGAACGTTGCAGCCCATGGTGACCACCACATCCACGGCGGGCAGATCAAAAAGGGACTTGGACCTCTGGCTCTGCTCCATGTCCAAGCCATAGACCTTCTTCATGAGCCGCACCGCGTCGGGGTTGATCCTCCCTCCGGGCTCAGTACCGGCGGAAAAGCTCTCAAACACGTCCCCCGCCAGCTTTTTGCCCAGCGCCTCCGCCATCTGGCTGCGGCAGGAGTTGTGGACGCAGAGGAATGCCACCTTGGGCCTTTTACGATTGAGCGACGAAAAGGGACAGCGCTTTCCGATGCACTGGCTGTTATGGCTGCTGTAGGAGCAGACGGGCACCGTCCGTTCCATCTCCACGCCCAGATGCTCCCGGACAAAGTCCACGGCGGACAATATTGCCAGGAAGGAGTCCCGCTTGCAGCACCGGGGGCCGCCCGCCTGGCCGATGCGCTCCAGGGCCCGTCCGGTCAACTGGTTGCTCAGGCTCCAGGGCTCCCGGGCCAGAGGCGTGGATGCCGTGGCGATGGCCAGGAACTGCCCCGCGCTGATGCCCGCCCCGCATGCGCCCCAAAAGCCGCAGGCACCGCCGGGGACTTCTTTGCCCCGGCTGTACATCTCCCGGAGGGCCCGCTCCAGATCCAGCGCCCCGCCGGCGTTCCGATACGCCGTCAGCAGCGCCGCCCCCACCATCACATGGTGCTCCGGGCCGTGCATGTGACAAAAGGACAGCTCCATCATCCGCCGCACGATAGCCACCGGGTCTTTGGAGGTCTCCGCAAGGCACAGGCCGAAGATGCTGTCCATCCCCTGGGTGTGGCAGTCGCTGCAGACATAGTGCCCATTTACGCAGCGGGTCTTGCTGGGCTCTTTTTTATGGCAGACAGCGCACTCCATGACCTCGTCCTGGGTCAGGTACTCCAGCGGTGCCTTGCAAATCAGACATTCTTCCGTGTTCAAGTTTCTCTTTCCTCCCATTTTCGCAGTGCGCTCAATTGCTCGCTGGTGTGGAACCAGTGTTCGCCGCCCTCCACCACCGTGAGCTTGGCATTGTGCCCACGGGTATATTCTTCCACCGTCCGGCGGGACGTCAGATCGTCTGCACTCCCGTAAAGGATATGAACAGGACAGGTCCAGTCCAAAGGCGGATGCTCCCGCACCCAGCAAAGGTATTCCCAGGACAGGGTCTGACCAAAGGATGTGGCGATCTCTCCCTGTGCCCGCAGCTGCTCCTCCGTCACACCGGCCCAGCCCATCATATCCAGTATCAGCCTTTCCATATTTAAAATGGGAGAGACCAGCAAAGCGCGGGCAGGGGCGTTGAACGCCAGCATGGCAAAGTAGGCCCCGATGCTGTTGGCTCGGAGAGAAACCGTTTTCCAGCGGCTCTCCGCCCAATCCAGCACCGTCCGGATATCCGCCGCGGCCACCCAGGGAAGCAGCTCCTCCCCTTTACCCTGCCGCGCTCCATGTCCGGGCAGGTCAATGGCCAGCACCTGGAATCCCTTGGGACAGGCCACCCGGGCAAAGGCTTCCGCCTCTTCTTTATACCCCATCTGTCCGTGTAGGAACAGATATCCCCGCTCCGCTGTTTCTCCATATAACACAGCCGGGACCGTATTGATTTTAAATTGTTTCATTTTCATTGCAATACCGTTTCTTTCTGTAATGCAGCCATCATCCGTTCCAGGCCCGTTCCCAGCCCTGCAGCCCCCGCGCAGCGGCTGGGTCGGGTATTGACGGCGTGGTCCAGCAGGGGCTGGGCCTGCCGTTCGGTGTCCAGACACAGATCCAGCGCCAGCACGTCCTCCCAAGCCCGGTTGAGAAAGGCCACCTCCCTGCGGCCATGGGTCCGCGTGATCTCCATATCCCCTGCCTGCCAGCAGTACGCCTCCGCCTGCTCCCGGGTAAACCCTGCAGCGTCCAGGCTCTCAAGAAGTCCCTCACGGAACAGCCCGGGAAGGTCCGCCCATTGGAGAGGCGCCACGTCGTAGCGCACGAAGGTATACCTGCTTTGGCAGTGCACCGCCAGCAGACATTTGCGGCCCCGCAGGTCAATGACATGGAGGTCCCAGCAAAACCGCCGGTCCGGCTCTGTGCCGTAAGACGGCGATTTTATTTTCAGAAACCGCTGGAGCGGAAAGGTCAGTCCCAGCTCCATCACTTCACCTCGTGTGGAATAGCGATCTTCTCCACCCGGATCTCCCCTGCCGACACTTCCGCCATCATCATGGTGATCTCCTGGCGGAAGCGCCGGGGGCCGCAGGAGCCGGGATTGAGCCAGAGGACGCCGTCCTTTTCCTCCTGCACGTACTTGTGGGAATGGCCGAACACCACCACATCCACGCCGTCAAGATCCGCCGGAAGCTCCTTTTTATTGTGGACCATATAAAAAGTTACGCCCTCCAGGGTGACAGTAAGATCGTGGGGAATATCCTCTGCCCACGCCTTGTCGTTGTTTCCCCGGACCACATGCAGCGGGGCGTATTGCCGCAGAACATCTACTACGCTTTGCCGGTTGATATCGCCGCCGTGGAGAATGACATCGGCGGTTTTCAGCTGCTCCGCCACCGCCGGCCGCAGCAGACCGTGGGTGTCGGAAAGAATGGCGATTCTCATTTGGCTCCTCCCATCACGGCTCAATGCTGCGGATCTTCGTCAGATCGCCGCTGCACAATGCCTCCAGATTGCGGAAGATCTTCTCCGCGTCCCAATCCCACCACCGAAGCTGCAGCAGATAGTCGCTCAGCTCCCGGTCAAAGCGGGGCCGGATCACGCGGCAGGGATTGCCGGCGGCAATGGTGTAGGGCGGAATATTCCCCGCCACCACAGAGTCCGCCCCGATGATGGCGCCGTCGCCGATATGGGTGCCGGGCAGAATGGTGACGTTCTGTCCGATCCATACGTCGTTGCCTACAACCGTATCGCCCTTGAACGGCAGCTCGTCCAGGGTGGGCGTACACTTCTCCCAGCCGTGGGCAAGGATATTGAACGGATAGGTGGTCACGGAGGCCATACGGTGATTGGCTCCGTTCATCACGAACTCCACACCCTTGCCGATGGCGCAGAACTTCCCGATAATGAGCCTGTCGCCGATAAATTCATAGTGGTGGGTCACATGGGCTTCAAAATCCTCGCCGCCGGTGGCAGCATCATCATAATAGGTATACTCCCCCACTTGGATGTTGGGGCGGGTGATGACATTTTTGATATAGCAGACGCTGGGAATGTTCTCGTTGGGGTGGACAGCGTCAGGGTTGGGTCCAAACATAGCGTAGCCTCCTTATCTGCCGGGATGTTGCTGCCGGAGCGCCCGGTAAAATTTTCTGGCTTTCTCCAGATCCCGTGCATTGGGGCGGCCTTTGGCAATGCCGCCCACCAGCTTGAAAGGGCCGAATGTGTCGTAGCCGCGGCAGGAGAATTCCCCCAGCACCGGGCAGCTCTTTTCACGGGCAATATCCGCAAGTTCCTTTATACCGCTTCCTTTGGTCCCGCCGTAGGTATAGACGAAGAACACCGGCTTGCCCGCCGGCAGGTACTGCCGGGCAAAGGCCAGGACGCTCTCCTGGAATTTCCCGAAATAGACACCGGAGGCGAAGCCCACGCAGCCATATTCCTCCAGCCGGACTGCCTGGCGGGCCGTCACATCGATGAGGTCGAGATCCCCCTCCTCCGCCATGGCCTCCAGCACTTTGCGGGTGTTGCCGTGGTGGCGGGAGTAATAGCAGACAGCGGTTTTCACAGGCGGTCTCCTCCCTGCAGCGTCCATCCAAAATCGTTGTGGTAGATCATCTGGCGGGTCATGCCGCCATCGATGCAGATATTCTCCCCGGTGATGAAACCTGCCTTGTCCGAGCAGAGATACAGCACCATATGGGCGATGTCCATGGGATTGCCCACCCGGCCCGCAGGCTGCTGGACTGCGTCCGGCCCCTCGTAGACGGTGTAGTCGGTGTCGATCCAGCCGGGAGAGATGGAATTCACCCGCACCCGACCGGCAAAGCTCACCGCCAGGGCGTGGGTCAGGGCGGAAATACCGCCCTTGGCCGCCGTGTAGCTCTCCGTCTGGGGCTGGCTCATCCGGTCCCGGGAGGAGGAGATGTTCACGATGGCCCCGCCGGGGGCAAAGTGGGGCGCAAACAGCTTTGCAAGGTAAAAGGGCGCAGTGACCCCCACCCGCAGGGCGTAGTTGAACTCCTCATAGGTACATTCGTCGATGCCTTTCATCAAAGGAAGGGCGTTGTTGATGAGATAGTCCACATGGCCGTAGTCGCTGACGACCTTGCGGGCAAAGTCCTCCAGCACCGCCTGGTCCGCCAGGTCTCCCACATAATAGCCGTTTTCCAGCAGATCGATGACGCACACGCGGGCGCCCTCTTTCCTGAATGCCTCCGTGATGGCCTTGCCGATGCCTTTGGCACCGCCGGTGACTACGGCAACTTTGTCTTCAAACATGGCGCTTTCCCCCTCACTCTGCGTCCTCATCCAGGGCCTCCACCAGGAAGCTGACCGGACGGAATCCGTCGTTGCACGAGAGCATGGCGGACCTGGGATTTTGCATCCAGCCGTCATAAAAATCCTGCGCGCCGTGGCTCAGAGCCAGGACGAAAGGCGAGAGCGTGTCCCAGGCGCTGGGACAAAAGCCCTCTGGCTTTTCCCAGCCGTTGGCCACAAACACCTGTCCCACCTCCATGTCGCAGGCATGGGAGATGGGGTTTTCATATTGCGCCATCAGGTCCTCATACCGGGTGATGCGCATCACGGTGATCCTGCATTTTTTCATATGATGATCCCCTCGCAGTGGTCGATCTCGTGCTGGATGATCTGGGCGGTCCAGCCGGTGAACGTCTTCAGCCGCTCCTGGAATTTCTCATTCTGCCAGCGGACCTTGATGGATTTCCATCGCTTGGCCGGGCGGATGCCGGTAAGAGACAGGCAGCCCTCCTCTGCATCGTAGGGTCCGCTTTTTCTGATAATCTCCGGGTTGAACATGATCATATAGGTCCCCTCATTATCAAAAACAATGATCCGCTTGTTTACCCCGATCATGTTGGCCGCCATGCCTACACAGCCATCCTTGTGGTGCTCCAGCGTTTCCAGCAGGTCAGCAGCAACTGAAAGGTCCGCCTGCGTGGCAGGCTCCGCCTTTTGGGCCAGAAAGGCCTCGTCTTTGCAGATATCTCGAATCATGATCCATTCTCCTTGTATCGTTGTATGACCGCAATATTACGCCCGTCCGAGTTTTCAGCATACCTGGTTTTCACTATACAAATGTGCCGAGCATTGCAGCACTCTTACACTAAAAGCAATCCTCTATGTATTGCAGTAACTCAGCAGAAACTTTTAACGCTCCTTGGGGCACCCCTGTTAATCCATGCTGGCACAGGAACTCTAATCGTAGTCTTTTATCATTTTGTTCACTTAGCAATTTAAGTCGAGCGTATCCAAAACGCGGAGGACGTTGTACATCACTATTCAATCCCCAAAATTCATTTCCGATTGTATTACTAGTTTCAAGAATCTGATTGATTTTCACTACTTCGGTTTTACAAATAATTCTTTGAATTGGTTTCCCGCAGTAAATATAGACATAATCCCCTACTGCACACTTTATCGACTGTCTCCAGTCAATTTCTGTGTACTTTTTATACGCTAAAACCACATCATATTTCTTAATATTACATGGAAAAATCCAATCTGTATGTGCGACTGTTCTCTTTTCATGCCATTCTGGCAACATACACCGCAGATCCGTTGATTTCATGTCTTTCCTCCACATGTTTGCCATAGAACAGGCTTCGTAAGTTCATCTTACTATTTCAAGCCCAATCAACATATCCTTGTTTCTATAAAAAGCATTTCGTAAGGAGGGTTTTATCCCAAAAACATTATTTACAGATACCACATAGACTTTTCTGACAGCCGTATACTAGCACATCAGTTTTTTGCCTTCTCCTGCTCTTGTATGACCCCCGCGATGGTCTCCGCCGCCAGGCGGGCCCCCTGTGCATTGGGGTGTACGCCGTCGGCGGCGTAGAGATCCCGGGTACCGGACTGCTCATAAAACCGCTGCCCCACATCGGCGATGAGGGCATGGTTTTCCCGTGCCGCTTCGTGATAGGCCTCCGTCATTTTGCGGGCCATCTCATCATAGTCCCAACCCTTGGCCGCCAGTTTTGCCCCGTCCTTTTGATAGGCCCAGGTGGCGTAAAAGACGGGGACAGCTCCGTTTTGACGGATCTTCGTGCAAAGCTGCGCCGCACTGGAAAAAAAGCTTTTTGGGGCGGTCACAGGCCCATGGCTCATCTCCTGCAGCACCACATAGTCCCAGCACTCATCCCGCAGCGCCGCCTGAGTCCTGGCGCCCAGCTTCGTCTTTGGGTTCAGCTGCTCCGACAGTCTGGCGCCGCCCCGGGTGTGGCAGACCACCTCGGCCCCGGTCAGCTCCGCCAGCAATTCGGGCATATGGTTGGTGGATGTAAGGCTGTTGCCCAGCATCAGGATGCGCATGACGCCCCCCTAACTCCAAAACAATTCAGGTATGGTGCGGACGGAAACAGGCCATCGATCAGGCCGCACTTTCCTGTCTATGACAGGCATTATAGCACAGCCACAGGAGAAATGTCACGAACGTCCCTTGTGTTCCTGGCAAGAGAACAGATAAAAAGCTGATAGTCCCCGGTCAGTCCGCGGGCTATCAGCTCTCACAGAAACTATTCCCTTGTCATGCCTGCTTCGCGAATATTTTGCCTGCGGGACCAGCTCCGCGCAGACTGCAAATCTTTCTTACCCGGAAATAAAATGAAGGTTTTTAAAGCCGCTTTTGCCCAAAACGCTTTTCTTCATGCTCCATGGCCGCATCCATTGCCGCTCCCTTGTGTCCCTGCACTCCGAAAAACGGTTCTGTCACTGAATGCGAAAGCCGCCGGACGTCTTCTGAAAGACATATTCCAGCTTCTCCTCGTCAGAAGAAAACTCCAGCCGCTCGAACCCACTCGCTTCATGGAATGACACCACGTGCTCTGTCCAGTCAACCCAAAGCAGCGAACGTGTTTGCGCCTTTATCCCATCCGCCATCTGTTGTTCTCCTTTTTCCTCGGTTTGTGTGCCGCCGGCAGCTGCTCACAGGGGCACACTGTTCACCAGCTCCTGGATCTGACGCCGGACATCCGCCTTTTCCATGGCACTCTGATCGATCAAGGTCCGCAGATCGTCCAGCGTGCTGCAAATCTGGCTTTTGGTCTCCTGTACCTGTCTCCGGGATTGCTGAATCCGATCCAGCACCATCCAGTCGGCAAAAAAGCCGTCAAAGAGATAGTCTGCCACCCGAAGGAACCCATCGATCCCCACCTGAAAATCGGCAGTAATCGTCACATCAGCCAGCTCCGTCTTGAAGCGGCGCAGCTGGGACTGCAGGCGTTCTACGGAAGCCTGGGCCTCATCCAGATGTCTGTGCTTAGCCAGGTCAGTGATCAATCCGCCGCCCACGAGATCCCAGTCGCTCCACTCTTCCGCACTGCGCAGACTGTCAGCGATCTGATCTGCCGTAGATAAGGCAGCCTCACCGGCGGCAAGGGCCTCATCCAGTTCCCGGCTCTGGCTTTCCAGATAAGCTTCCCGCTCTTCCAGCTTCAGGATGTTTTCTGCTGTCTCTCCGCCGGCAGCCTTCACCGCCTGCGTCTTTTCCCGCAGGATCGTGTCATAGCTGCGCTCGCAGTCCTGCAGAGAGTCCAGTTCCGCCTGACATCTGTCCAGATCCTCCTGAATGCCTGCCAGTTCTCCGACTGCAGCATCATACTTGATCCGGGCAGCATAGGCCTCCTTTTTCTCCTCTGTCAGTTTTTCATCTTTCTTTCCGATTACGCTATAGAAAAAAGCGGAAAGGCTCTGTCCCTCCAGGCGGTCCACATCCGCCTGTTCCTCCTGGAGACGCTGTTTCAGCTCCCGGACATGCGCAGTATATGTATCTCTTTGGGTACGCAGTTCCTCCACGGCAGCCTCCAGCTTCTTCTTTCTGGCACACCGGGCCTGCAGCTGGCGAAGCTGCTCATCATAACAGCGCATAAGCTCCCACCCCTTTCTATAACACGGCGCTCGCCCCCTTATGAGACGAGCACTCTATGGACGGATCATCAGCGTCCCTGCTCCTGCATTGATAAATATTCCCGCAAGCAAAGTATCTGCACTCTTTGCTTACGGGAATATTTTACCATTTTTACCGAAAACGCGCTACGGCAGCTTTCGCAAAATAGGACGGTTTATTTCTGCCGCCGCAGCAAATATTTTCGGTCAATTCCTTTCCCCGTCCAGCCGTTCCTTGCACATGCGGTACCGCTGGGCGTCAATGGCCCCGGTGGCCAGCATCTGCTCCACCCACAGCTGCAACGTTTCAACGGTGATGGAGATGCGCTCCAGCTCTTTCTGAATAAAAATGAAATCCGTCAGCTCATCCTCCCCTATCACACCGTCTGCCGTAATTTCGATCAGGCGCTCTTTGCGCTTGTTCATAGCGTTAAGGGAAGCCAGCATCTCCAGAACGATCTGGGACAGATCCTTGATCTTCACTTCCGGCACGTACTGCTTTCCAATGGGACATTGATTGGCACAGTAATAGTTGCAAAGGCTGGGCTGCTTGTATTTTTCCGCCATAACCAGCACTTCGTCCGGATGCGGCAGGCATCGCTCATTCTCGACCTTTTCAATGCGCTCCGGTGTAATGGACTCCAACAGATCGCTGGCCGCCTCCCGTGTAAGATGCAGCGCCTCCCGCGTTTTTTGATAGATGTTTTTATTCTCTTTGGTGGACGCTCTCCCCATGACCACAGCCCCCTTATGTGTTCTTGCGGCCATTATACGGCCTTCCCGTTGGAAAGGCAATTCCATTTCATCTGCTGCCCTTTTTCGGTCTCATGCTCCAGAACACCACGTTCATCAAAAGGACGATCAGCATAACAGCGGCCATTGCCGCCCAGAACCCTATATCCACTCCCCACAAAGCAGTGGTTCCAAACAGGTCCATCCAGATTTTTGCCCAGTTCATATCGCAGTTCCTCCTTTTCAGAGCAGCTCACCGTAGTGGCGTACATAGGCCTTTTTCAGGCTGGTGGCCAGGATCATATAGAGCAGGATGCAGGGGATAAGATAAGCAAAATAGGCGGCCGGCAGCGCGACAAAGCCCAGCACAGCGCCGAAGGGCGTAAAGGGAATGATGGTCAGCACCGTGATCCCGGCCAGCGTCAGCAGCGTCAGCGGTGCAGAGGCGCGGCTCTGAATAAAGGGCAGCTTGGGCGTGCGGATCATATGAATGACCAGGGTCTGGCTCCACATGGACTCCACGAACCAGCCGGCCTGGAACAGTCCAATGTACTTTGCCTGCATCAGGGCAAGCTCCGCTCCGCTGAAGTGGGCGGGCAGATCGTTGAACAGGACACCGCCGGAGATGAACATGGGGCAGAACACAAAGTACATGAAAAGATAGGTGGTAAAGTCAAAGATGGAGCTGGTGGGCCCCAGCCAGATCATGAAACTGCCCACGCTGGAGGCGTCCCACTTCCGGGGCTTTGCAATGAACTCCTCATCCACATTGTCCCAGGGGATGGCCGTGCAGGACAGGTCGTAAATCAGGTTGAGAAAAATGAGATGTACGCTCATCATGGGCAGGAACGGCAGCAGCGCCGAGGCCGCCAGCACCGAGAACATATTGCCGAAGTTGGACGAGGCGGTCATCTTGATGTACTTGATCATATTGGCATAGGTCTTGCGGCCCTCGATGATGCCCTGCTCCAGCACCATCAGGTCCTTTTCCAGCAGAATGATGTCCGCTGACTCCTTGGCCACATCCACGGCAGTGTCCACGGAAATACCGATGTCGGCGGCTTTCATGGCTGCGGCGTCGTTGATGCCGTCTCCCATAAAGCCCACGGTGTGTCCGTTTTCCCGGAGGACCGAGACCACGCGGGCCTTCTGGTCCGGGGTGAGCTTGGCAAATACGTCGGTGGTCTCCGCCTCCCTGGCCAGCGCGGCATCGCTCATTTTTTCCACCTCCGAGCCCAGCAGCATATTGCGGACCTTCAGCCCCACCTGCTTGCAGATGGTGCGGGTGACTTTGTCGTTGTCGCCGGTGAGGATCTTAGTGGTCACGCCGTGCTCCTTCAGGGCACGGATGGCGTCCGCAGTGGACTCCTTGGGCGGATCCAGGAACGCAAGGTATCCAATGAGCACCATGTCACACTCGTCCTTCACGCCAAACGCGCCCACGGGAGAGGGATTGCTTTTCTGGGCGATGGCCAGCACGCGGAAGCCCTTGTCATTGAGTTCGTCCACTGTCTGGAGAATACGGTACCGCACATCGTCGGTCAGCGGCTGCACGCCGCCGTCATATTCCGCAAAGGAGCAGATGGAGAGCATCTCCTCCACAGCGCCCTTGGTCACCATCTGGGTCTTGCCGGACTGGTCCTGTACCACAGTGGTCAGGCGGCGGCGCGCAAAGTCAAACGGGATCTCGTCTACCTTTACATAGTGCTCCGAAAGGTCCACCAGCCGGGAGTCCTCCGCCTCCGCCTCCTCGGTTTTCTGGATGATGGCAAGGTCCATCAGGTTCTTATAACCCGTCTGGAAATAGCTGTTCAGGTAGGCGTGGCGCAGGACCCGGGTATCGTCCTCTCCGCTCACATTGAGGTGGTATTCCAGCACCACCTTGTCCTGGGTCAGCGTGCCGGTCTTGTCGGTGCAGAGGATATCGATGGCACCGAAATTCTGAATAGAATTGAGGTTTTTGACAATAGTCTGCTTCTTGCTCATAGACACTGCGCCCTTGGCAAGGCAGGTGGTCACGATCATGGGGAGCATCTCGGGAGTCAGTCCCACGGCGATGGAGATGGCAAAGAGGAACGCGTCCAGCCAGTCCCCTTTGGTGATGCCATTGATGAAGAACACCAGCGGGACCATGACCAGCATGAAGCGGATCAGCACCCAGGAGACTGCGTTGACGCCCTTGGTAAAGCTGGTCTCCACCGCCTCCCCCGCCACCGCGGACGCCATGGACCCGAACAGCGTGTGGTCCCCCACGCATACGACCACGGCGGTAGCGCTGCCGGAGACCACATTGCTGCCCATGAACGCAATATTGGCATAGTCCGTCAGGCTTTCTTCCGGCGCGCTCACATGGGGCGTTTTCTCGATGGGCTCACTTTCGCCGGTCAGGCTGGCCTGACTGACGAACAGGTCCTTGGCCTCCAGGATCCGCACATCGGCAGGGATCATATCGCCCGCAGACAAATGCACGATGTCGCCCACCACCAGTTCATCCATGGGGATCTCCGCCTTTTCCGCCCCTCTGCGCGTGACGGTGCAGGTGGTGGTGATCATGGCCAGCAGCTTTTCCGCCGCACTGCCGCTTCTGGACTCCTGCACAAAGCGCAGCGTGCCGGAAATCAGCACCATAGTCAGGATAATGACCGCGGTCAGGCAGTCGAAATCCTCCGGTGTGCTGCCGAAGAGCGAAAAGTACGGAAAAACCATATCGGTCATGGTGGATACCAGCGCCAGGCAAAACAAAATGGCGGTGAACGGATTGACAAATGCGTCCGCCAGCCGCTTTGCCAGGGATTTTTTCTTTTCCCGGGTCACCTTGTTGCTGCCGTATTCGCTGCGGCTCCGGGTCACCGCCTCTGCATCCAGGCCGCACAGCGCGGCGCGCAGATCTTTCAGAACGTCCTTTGCGGAATGGGTCGCCGCGTGGGTGATCCGGCAGTTGTGCTCATCCCGGAGGACTGCCTTTTCCGCGGCCTGGCGGACCGCCAGGCGATTTTCCTTCTTGTTCATTGGTCTTACCTCCTTGGTTTTGTAGAGGCAAACAGGGTCACATGAGGGACACGGAACTCCACGTCCCTAAGTGCTGCTCTATGCCTTCGCGGACTACTGTCAGAGTCCATGCCATTCACCTCCTGTTTTATGGAATATCTATCTGAAACCGCATTGCGGATTATTTTTTGCGATATCGATTACTTTTTTCGATATACCAGACGTCAAAGCCGGCAATCATCAGCCATGCGATCATGGCGACCACAAACCAGTGGTCTGCAAATCCAGACCACAATCCCTTCATCAGGAAAATAATTCCATTAAGCGCAATAACTTCTCCGATATTGCGGCAAAGCGGGACAATTTTAATTTTCTCTTTTTCTTCCTGCGGCATATTTTTCCACGCAGATAAATGAATATGTCCTTTCCCACAGGCAAACACAAAGCCCGCTATGGTGAAAAGAACTCCAAAAAAGATGCAGGTGTAATCCATGGCTGCTCACTCCTTTCGGTGATTGATTTCATTTCTTAGTTTCTTTAATTTCAGAAGTCTGAACTTAAACAGCCGCATATCATTGTGAACACGATGTAAAGCGCAAAGAAAACTGTCAGGCTATGATCTTTGATCTTCACTCACAACACCTCCCAACCGGCACTTATCACTTCTGGGATTGCTAATGCCTGTCCAACGATTCCCTCCAAAACTTGCTTTTGGGTTTTCCTGAAGAACAGTATTCAGCAACGATTTCAACCTTATCGCCAACAACATCGCCGCTTTCCAGATTATTCAGATACAGTGTTTTGCAGGAATTGTTATTAATCAGCAACAGACGGATTTCCTGCTCTGCATCCGCCTGACAAATGACCGAAATACGATATTGCTTTTCAGACTCATCCCCGACAGTTATTGGATTCAGCTTTCTGGCAAGGGGACGCAGGATCAAATTGGAGCCAATGCTCCCGACACGGAACACCTGATCTGAGCCATAGAGCATGGGAAACATTCCCTTCGACCACTTACAGAATACAAAAATCGCAAGGAGAATCACATGGCTAAAACCTTGCGATTTCCTTGCGATTTTGCAAGAATTTAGGCAGGCTGAGTTTGGCCCGCCTGTGTTATAGTTGGTCATTAAACTTGTATCCGATGCCCCAGATGGTCAGAATGTACTTCGGCGCGTCCGGGTCAGGCTCAATTTTCTTCCGTAGTTTTCGGATAAATGCCATGATGTTGCTGTCGTCCAAAAGGTAATCCTCAGACCACACCGCCCGGTAGATTTGTTCCTTGGTAAATACCTCCCCGCGGTTCTGAGCAAGGAAATACAGTATGTCAAACTCCTTTGGCGTCAGGCTGACTTCAGCGCCCCCCATGACGACCCTCCTGCTTTTGGGGCTGATTTCCAGTTCTCCAATCCGCATCCCGTCCGGCGGGTCGAGCGAGGGAGCTTCCGCCTCGCCGGATGCGCTCAGCAGCAGGGA
>OWID01000097.1_pt1 | contig 44272 bp, 43 predicted proteins | sample 1732661 | NCBI WGS metagenome assembly OWID01 (sample SAMN05065739, study PRJEB22554) | human gut metagenome | biome: ENVO:2100002; feature: ENVO:00000062; material: ENVO:00002003 | host: Homo sapiens | place: USA
GGCGGGGTCACGGGCTCCTCGGTGGCACCGCCGCCACCACCGCCACCACCTCCGGCAGTACCACCGCCGCCACCACCGGGCTGGGGGTCAGGTGTCTGGACAGGCACGGCCTGCAGATCTTTCAGCGCGGTGTCCAGCAGGGATGTGACGCGGCTTTCAGATGCTGCCGCCTCCATGGCTGCCGCGGCCTGGCGCTGGATGCTCTCCAGCTGAGCCTGTCCCTGCTGGGAGTATTTGCTCAGGTCATAGCCCTGATAGGCGGTAAGGAGCGCCTGGGTGGACTGCTGCTTGCAAAGGGCCAGAGCGGCGCGGTTTTCCAGGCCGACGGTCAGATCCTGATGGAGCTGCGGGGCATAGGTGCCGGATTCGGTGAGAGCGGTTTGATAGGCGGAGACGGTCTGGGACGTGACCTCTGCCATAGGACGCAGGGAGAGTCCGCCCAGCTCCTTGGCCCACGCCGCGGCGTCTGCCAGGCGGCTCAGACCGCTGAGCTGGTCCTGCGCTGCGGACCGGGCGGTCTGGGCCACCAGCGTCTGGTCGGCGGAGATCGTCAGATCCGTGCGGTTTGCCACATAGTCTGCGCTCAGGGCTTCGTCCGCGCCGCGGGCGGCAGTCCAGAGCTCCTGTGCGTTGGATTCCAGCACGGCACCGGTATCCACCAGCGCCAGGATGCTCTGATGGTCCTGACGCCACAGGTTCAAAACGGACTCCGTACGGGCGGTCACATCCGCCACACCGGCGAACTTCGTTTTGGCATCGGCGCAGATGCGCTCCATATCCTCCTTGCCGCCTGCGGAAAGGAGGGCCTGGGCGGCATCAGCGTAGATGCGCTCCATGGACTTCCAGTCCTGAGCAGTGTAGTCGGCGGGATCGTACGGATCGTAGATGGCGTCCAGGCGGTCCATGTACTGATTGAGGATGGGCGTGCCCCACACGGCGTACAGCGTCACTGTCTCGTCCTGGGTGGAGGCCAGGTTCCAGATCGGGTCCTTGTCCCGGAACACCACGGCGCCGCCGCTTTTGCGGGCCCAGCCCACAAATTCCAGTCCGGCAGGCGCTGTCAGGGTGCACCGCGGCAGGGCCTTTTCCTGGCCGTAGGTATAAATCTGGGGAGACATGGTTCCGAAGCCGCCGGCAGCGTCAAAGGCCACGTTGTAGGTAATAGGGGTCCACTTGGCAGACAGCGTCACTTTGTCGCCCTGCCGTCTGCCGGCCAGATTCTTCACCTGGGCGCCGTCCTGGTAGCGGGTGCCGGTGATGCTGCTTTCCCAGGCGTCGAAGGTATAGCCGGTGCGGCGGAAGCTCTGGGCGGGCAGCGTGACCGGCACGTCCCACACGGCGTCCAGGGAAGCCATGGAGCCGGAGCCGCCGCCGGCGTCAAAGCGGATGGTGTAGTCATTGGGCAGCCACTTGGCATACAGGGTGCGGCCGTCTGCGGGGGTGAGCTCCTCCACAGGCTGGGTATACTGAGCATCGTAGTACCATTCCACCCGTTCGTGGCCCGGCTGAGCATCCTGCTCCAGATAGACCTCCCAGTCCACCTCCTGGCCGGGCCGGTCAGGAAGGACCAGCGTTTCCAGCCAGTTGTTACAGGCTACAAAGCCGGAGCCGATGCCGGAGAGATTGGGGTTGTGGCTCATGTCCAGATGGGTCAGGCGGTTGTGGTCCAGATGGGCGAACTCCAGATTCGGCAGCATGGAAAGATCCACTTTTGTCAGCTGGTTATCAAAGGATTCGATGAATTTCAGGCTGGTATTGGTGGAAAAGTCCACAGATTCCAGATCATTGCTGCGGCAGTAGATGATCTCCAGCGCTGTGCAGCCGGTCAGGTCGAGGGAGGTCATGTGGTTGTTTTGGCAGTAGAGAGCCTTCAGCTGGTCCAGGCCGGATACGTCCAGGCTGTCGATGCGGTTATAGTCACACTGCAGATAGCGCAGGGCGCGGTTTTGCTGCACATTCAGCGATTCCAGGACATTGTCCTTGCAGCTGAGGGACTCCAGTGCGGAGAACACTTCGATGCCCTCCAGAGAGGAGATGCCCATGGAGGAGACGTTGATCTGCCGGATGTCCTCCAGCTCCTCCTGGGTGAACACGCCGTCGGAACCGGCGCCGTTCAGGTTGGCCGGGTCCGTCAGCCACTGGCGGAATACGGCGTCGGGAAACACGTCCTCCGTGATGGAGACATCAGGCGAACTGGCCAGCGCCGTGGGGAAGAACTGGCAGGCCAGCAACAAAGAAAGCAGGGCCGCGAAGCCCTGCCGGGTGAATCGTTTCATAATACACTCCATTTCTATCCGTAATTTGGGGCTGCGGCCCCTGTTTCAATCGTGTTTTATAAGTATAGCAGGTCTTAAGGGGGAATGTAAGTTGCAAAAGATACAAAAAATAAAAGAAAATGCCAAAAATTCAATAATATGAAACTGCAATCGGCGTGACTGCGCTTGCGCAGGGCCGCATGGGGCCGTATAATGGAAAAAACGCGGCTGCGGCCGGAGATAGCCACCGCAGCCTGAAAACGGGAGGAACACCTATGAAATGGATGATCGCGTCGGACGTGCACGGCTCGGCATATTACTGCAAAAAGCTGCTGGAGGCATTTGTACAGGAGGGAGCGGATCGTCTGGTGCTGCTGGGGGATATCCTCTATCACGGCCCCCGCAACGACCTGCCACGGGAGTATGATCCCAAGCAGGTGACGGCCATGCTCAACGGCTGCCGGGAGAAAATTCTGTGCGTGCGGGGCAACTGCGACGCGGAGGTGGACCAGATGGTGCTGGAATTCCCGGTTCTGGCGGAGTATGCCCTGCTGGATCTGGGAGAGCGCCTGGTCTATGCCACCCACGGCCACAAGTACGGCCCGGACTGCCTGCCGCCCCTGCGGACGGGAGACGTACTGCTGTGCGGCCATACCCATGTGCCCGCCTGCCGGGAGATCGAGGGGATCTGGTACCTGAATCCCGGCTCCGTGTCCATGCCCAAGGAGGAGAGTGCCCCTGGCTATATGACGCTGGAGAACGGACACTTTGCCTGGCGGGATTTTGAGGGCCATACCCTGCGCACCTTCACCCCGGGGGAGTAAGACTTGTACTGGAACAGTCTCAATGATGCGCTGCGGCGCCAGTACGGGACGAAGGTCTACAAGCTGGCCCTTTCCTCCGGCTGCACCTGCCCCAACCGGGATGGGACCCTGGGCAGCCGGGGCTGCATCTTCTGTGACGGCGCCGGTGCCTTTGCCCAGGCCGGGCCGGTCCGGCAGCAGATCGAAGCGGCCAAGGCCCGGGTGGCGAGCAAGGCCGGGCCGGATGCCAGGTATATTGCCTACTTTCAGTCCTTTACCAATACCTACGGTCCTGTGGAGCGCCTGCGGGAGCTCTATACCGAGGCCATGGAGCCCGACGAGATAGCGGCATTGTCCATCGCCACCCGGCCGGACTGTCTGGGGGCGGAGATCCTGGCGCTGCTGGAGGAGCTGGGGCGGCAAAAGCCGGTCTGGGTGGAGCTGGGGCTCCAGACCATCCACCCCGCCTCCGCTGCCTATATCCGCCGGGGCTACGATCTGCCGGTATACGACCAGGCGGTGGCGCAGCTGAAAGCGGCGGGCATTACCGTGGTGGTCCACCAGATCCTGGGCCTGCCCGGGGAGAGCCGGGAGATGATGGCCGAGACTGCCCGTTACATCGGCGCCTCCGGAGCGGACGGGGTGAAATTCCACCTGCTCCATGTACTGCGGGGCACGGATCTTGCAGCCCGCTGGGCGGCGGGGGAGGTGCCCATCCTGACCCTGGAGGAATACATCGACGCGCTGGAAGCCTGTGTGCGCAGTATTCCCCGCCATGTGGTGATCCACCGGCTCACAGGGGACGGCGCCAAGCGGGACCTGTTGGCCCCTCTTTGGAGCGGGGACAAAAAGCGGGTCTTGAACGCGGTGCACCGTGCCTTTGCCCTCCATGATGTGGAGCAGGGCAGCGACTTATAAAGGAAAAGCCGTCCGGCCTTTGGCCGGGCGGCTTTTTTTCTCAGGTGGTTTCCAACTGGGGCAGTTCGTCCAGAGAGGCAAACGTAAAGCCCATCTCCTCCCAGCGGGTCAGAAGATCGTCCAGGATCTCCGCGTTGGTGCGGGAGGTGGAGTGGAGCAGCACGATGGCACCGTCGTGGATGCGGGGCAGCAGCTTGCTGTAGGCCTGCTCCGCCGTGGGCTGGTCGTCTACGTACCAGTCCACATAGGCAAGGCTCCAGAACACGGTGGTGTAGCCCAGGGCGTGGGCCTGGCGGAGGTTTTCCTCGCTGTATTTGCCCTGGGGCGGGCGGTAGAACCGGGACATGGTCTTGCCTGTGGTGGACTCATACAGCTCTTCCAGGGACTCCAGCTCCTTGCGGAAGGACTCCTGGTCAGCGATGGCAGACATGTCCGGGTGGTGGTAGGTGTGGTTTCCCACGATGTGGCCCTCCTCGGCCATGCGGCATACCAGCTCCGGCGCCGTCTCCACCATGTTGCCCACTACGAAGAAGGCTGCGGGGGCGTTGTGCTTTTTCAGCGTGTCCAGAATGGAGGCGGTGTAGCCGTTTTCATAGCCGCAGTCAAAGGTCAGATAGAGGACCTTTTTGCCGGTGTCTCCCAGAAAGTAAGCGTTGTATTGGGCCAGATCCTCGGCGGTGGCGTTGCCTACCGGGGTCTTGCCTTCCTCGGGGAATGCAAGGCCCCAGTTGTCGGCGCTAGCGGGAATGGCCGCGTCGGCAGCAGCAGGCAGCATGCCGGCCCGGAGGGAGGTGACAAAGGTGAACAGCGCCCCGCAGGCGCACAGTGCGGCGGCTGCCGCCATGATACGATGGATACGAGACATAGGATTCCTCCTGGTGATTTGAGCGTTTGTTCTAGTCTGCCGCAAAGATGCGGAGGCTATGCGCGCAAAACCCTTGCATTCCCCCATTTCCTATGGCAAAATAGGAATTAAAAAAAGGGGGGAGGACGGTATGCGGATTTCCACAAAGGGGCGCTATGCCCTGCGGCTGATGACGGACATCGCCGTGCACGGACAGGACGGGTGGGTCTCTCTGAAGGATGCCGCCGCCCGACAGGGCATTTCTGTGAAGTATCTGGAGCAGATCGCCGGCATCCTGAGCCGGGCGGGACTGCTCCACAGCAGCCGGGGCGCCCAGGGGGGCTACCGCCTGACCCGTGCGCCGGAGGAGTATCCCCTGGGGGACATCCTGCGGCTGACGGAGGGAGACCTGGCGCCGGTGGCCTGCCTGGAGGGCGGAGAGAATTGCTGCGCCCGGTGCGATACCTGCGCCACGCTGGACTTCTGGACGGGCCTTTACGCGGCGGTACAGCAGTATGTGAACCAATATACGCTGGCGGATCTGGTCCGGTCCCAGCAGGAAAAAGAGAAGTGAGAGGCGCTGCCGGGACGTTTGTCCGGGCGGCGCCTTTGGCTGGATGGAGCGAAGCATGGAGTTTGCGGAATTTGAACGGAAATACGGCCTGACGCTGGACCCTCAGCAGGCGGCCGCTGTGCAGGCGGTGGAGGGATCGGTGCTGCTTTTGGCGGTGCCCGGCAGCGGCAAGACCACGGTGCTGGTCAGCCGCATCGGCTATATGCGCTTTGCCCGGGGCATTCCGGCGGAAAAGATCCTCACCATGACCTACACGGTGGCGGCGGCCGGGGACATGCGGCGGCGCTTTGCGGCCCTGTTTGGCGCCCAGGCGGCGGAGGAACTGGAATTCCGCACCATCAACGGCGTGTGCAGCCGCATTATCCGCCTTTACGAGCGGCGGCTGGGCCGCACGGCCTTCCGGCTGCTGGAGGCAGGCGAACAGGTAGCACTGCTGGGTGAGCTGTACCGCCAGCGGGCGGGGGAGTTTGCCCCGGAGGGTACGGTCAAGGCCCTGGGCGCGGCAATTACCTATGTGAAAAACCAGATGCTGGGAGAGGAGCAGCTCTCGGAGGTCTCGGTGGAGGGCGTGGATTTCCCGCCCTTTTACCGGGCCTACTGCGCATCGCTCCGGGAGCGGCGATGCATGGACTATGATGACCAGATGGTCTATGCCTTGGAGATTCTGCGCCGTTACCCGGCGCTTCTCCGGGAGATCCAGGACCGGTATACCTATTTCTGCGTGGACGAGGCCCAGGATACTTCCAAGATCCAGCACCGGATCGTACATCTGCTCTCCTCCCGGAGCAAGAACATCTTCATGGTGGGCGACGAGGACCAGAGCATCTACGGTTTCCGGGCGGCCTTTCCCCAGGCCCTCACCGGCTTTGACCGGCTCTATCCCGGCGCACAGATTTTGTATCTGGAGCGGAACTACCGCTCCAACGCCCGCATCGTGGAGGCGGCGGACCGCTTCATCCAGAAAAATGAAAACCGCAAGCCAAAGCACATGGTGCCCACCCGCCCCGCCGGGGAGCCGGTGCGGGAGATCCAGGTCTATAACCGGCAAAAGCAGTACCGCTATCTGGAGACGCTGGCCCGCACGTGCGAGCAGGAGACCGCAGTGCTGTACCGGGACAACGACAGTGCCCTGCCGCTGATCGACCTTTTAGACCGGTCCGGCACGCCCTACCGCTGCCGGCAGGTGGAGGGCAGTTTTTTTTCCAACCGGGTGGTGCGGGACATCTGCGATATGCTCCGCTTTGCGGACGACCCCTGGGACGGGGCGCTGTTTTTGAACTTTTACTATAAGCTGGGGGCTGGCATCAGCCGCCTGGCGGCCCAGGAGGCGGTGCAGCAGTGCAGCCGGGAGGGGGAGACCATCCTGGGCTATATCGCGGGCCTCGAGTCCGTCTCGGCCTGGACCCGGCGGCAGTGCAAGGCCCTGGGGACTCACTTTGAAAACCTCCGGGGCGAGCGGGCGGACAAGGCCGTTTACCGCATCGTCCACTTCATGGGCTACGGCGCCTATCTGGAGGAGCGGGGCATGGACGCCGGAAAGGCGGAGCTTCTGGAGGCGCTGGGCGAGCAGGCCACCGATCCACGGGCGCTGCTGGAGCGGCTGGTGGAGCTGGAGGCGGTGGTGCGCGCCGGAGGCAGCGGAGAAAACAGCCCTCTGATCCTCTCTACCATCCATTCCAGCAAGGGCCTGGAGTATGATCGGGTCATTTTGATGGACGTGGCGGACGGGATCTTCCCCAAGGCCCTGCCGGACAAGTCGGCCTCCCAGGAGGAAAAGGACGCCTACGAGGAGGAGCGGCGGCTTTTTTATGTGGGTATGACCCGGGCCAGGGAGTCCCTGGCGGTGATCACGTTCCGCAAAGACGGCCTGCGCTCCGCCTTTTCCCGGGAGCTGTTTCCGGAGAAGAAGCCGCCGGCTGCGAAACCGGCTGCCATTCCGGCAGCTGGCAGCAGGAGAACGACGCAGCCGGATCAGGGTTATGTGGACGGCGCGCGGGTGCGTCACCGGCAGTTCGGCCCCGGCACCATCCTGGGCCGCACCGGGGATATTGCCACCATCTCCTTTGACAGCGGCGCATGTAAGCGCCTCTCCATGGCCACGGCGCTGCGGATGGGACAGCTGACCAAAGAAGCATAGAATCAGAAAAACACCGCCCGGGCGTTTGCCTGGGCGGTGTTTTTACAGGGGAGTGCTTGCAGTGTTTGCTTACAGGGACTTCTCGTAGGACTCGATCATCTTCTTGAACGTGTGTCCCGTACGACTTTTGAGATTCTGAAGGTACTTGTCCGCGGCTTCCCCGGTAAAGAGCTTGATTTGCAGGCGCATGGAGCCGTCATCCTCCGGCGTGGCGAAGATCTTGTCGATATACTGATCCACGAAGGCCTTGCTGATGACGCCGTCCGCCGCGTCACGCTGGGCTTCCTGCAGTGTTTGGCGGATAGCATCCATGCGTTTTTTGAAGTCCTCCTTGGAAAGCTGCTGCTGTTCCAGCGCATCGATCTGCCGCTCCGCCTCCTGAATCTCCTGGTCACACGCCTTGTTCATAGAGAGAAAGTCCCGGTCGGAGAGCTGCCCGGCGGCGTTGTAGCCCAGGAGCTTGCTTTTTTTCTTCCGGGCCAGATCGGCCTGGTCTCTTAGATCAGTGATCTGCCGGGCGGTGTCTTCGCCGTCGGTGAGGGTCTGGTACATTTCAATATACTCCTCTGCTAAGGCCTGGGCGCTTTCCTCCGTCTCCCGGAACACCTCATAGAGCAACGGCTTGAGCTCCTCTTCGTAGATGGGGAAGGAGGGGCAGGAGTCGGCACCGTTTTTGATCTTGCCGGAGCAGACCCACTTGCTGTTCTTGCGTCCGCTGCGGTCCACGCTGTCCCGGCGGTAGTAGGCGGCACCGCAGTGGGTGCAGCAGAGCTTTCCGGTGAGGAGGTTGGCGTGATTGCACACGCCCCGGCGGTTCTTCACGTCCTCGCTGCGCCGCCGGAGCACCTGGTTGGCCGTGTCCCAGAGCGCCTCGTCCACAATGGCCGGAACGATTTGACCGGTCTCGTCCTTGAACATGACCCATTCCTCCGGCGGGAGGAATTTCTGCTTTTTGGTGAACAGATCGATGACCTTGACCTTGTTGCCCACGTAGTAGCCCTTGTATTTAGGGTTTGCGATCATGCCGGACATGGTGGTGTGGGCGATCTTTCTTCCGTTGTGGTTGCGGTAGCCCTTTTCCCAGAAGCGGGTCTCGATCTGCTTCATGGAGTAGTCCCCGGCGGCGTAGAGGGTGAACAGTTCCCGCACCATGGGGGCCTCGGCCTCGTCGATGACCAACCGCCCGGCCTCCTTCCGGTAGCCGAAGATCCGGCTGTTGCCCAGCACCACCCTGTTTTTGATGGCCTGCTGGTGGCCGAACTTCACCCGGCTGGAGAGCTTGCGCAGCTCGTCCTGGGCGATGCCGGACATGATGGTCAGCCGCAGCTCGCTGTCCTCGTCCAGCGTGTTGATGTTGTCGTTCTGAAAAAACACCCCTACTCCGGCGGAGAGCAGTCGGCGGGTGTACTGGATGGAGTCCAGGGTGTTGCGGGCAAAACGGGTGATCTCCTTGGTGAGGATGAGGTCAAAGCACCCGGTCTCCCCATCCTCGATCATCCGGTGGAAATTCTCCCGCTTTTTGGTGGTGGCGGCGGAGAGTCCCTCATCGATGTAGCCGTCTACATAGGTCCAGCGGGGATTCCTGCCGATCAGGTCCCGGTAGTACTGGACCTGGTTGCCCAGAGAGTTCAATTGCTCGTCGGACTCGCTGGATACCCGGGCATAGAAGGTGACACGCAGGGGCAGATCATAGATGGTTTGGGTTTTCAGCTGCTGGCGGACGCTGTGGATGTCCATGGGTTTGCCTCCGTAGTTGGTTTTATCATCATTATTATAAAAAAGTCTTGAAAAAATGCAATGAAGGACCAGAAAGTGGAGAAAATTGGTATGGATTCCGTGACGGTAAAGCGGGGCGCTTAGAGGCTGGCAGTAGTGAACGCCCCGTTTTTTTTCCATGAAGTTGGGAAAAGCTGAGAAAGCCGGGCCGCCGGACGGAACGTACATACCAGATCCAAAGACCGGAGGAACGCAAAATGAGGGAACTTGGCTCCAGAGCAGATGCATTTCGGTGCGGAACATTGCTGTACTATAATCAGGTGCTGCGGGAGAAAGAATTGATCACGGAGCAGGAGTACCGCCAGATGCAGGGGAAGATCCGGCAAAGTTATCAGAGGAAGGAAACGGACCCGTGAAGCTCTCGGCGAAATATCTGTGAAATTTCTGAGATGTGCCTGGTCCTGAGCGGGAGCCGTCAACAGCGCCTTCCGCTCTTTTATGTGCTTCTCTCAGCGGTGCGGACCAGGTGACAAGCGGAGAAATCCTGGCTTGACTTACTGGAATTGTCAAAATTGCATAAAATATCAAAATGGATTTGTATACAATAACTGGGAGCTTTTGAAGATAAATCTGCAAAATGACACCGTTTGTGTAACCGGCGTCCGCTATACTGGGGTCAGAACTTGAGGAAGGGGGGACACCATACATGCAGAAGCGAATGTGGCAGAATGCATACCGAACGACTGTGGTGTGCGTGGACTCCTACGATGACGGCGTTTTGGCTGGCCGGATGTATAACCCCGGGCTGCAAAACGGCGAGCGGTTCCACGGATTGATGCAGTTTCTGATCAAAATGGAGGACCTGCTGGATACATTGCAGTTTCCGCAGCCCTTCATGGACAGCCGCGGCTTTTCCCCTATCAGGGGACAGGCTGCTTCGGCGCCGGTTTCAGAGCAGCACCAGCAGGGGAAGCGCGCGACCTTTGCGCTCAAGGTCCTGTTCCGGCAAAATGCCAGCTGGCAGGGTTCTGTCACCTGGCTGGAAGGAGGGAGAGAGGAGAGTTTCCGCAGTGTGCTGGAATTGGTGCTGTTGATGGACAGCGCCCTCTCAACGGGAGAGTCCTGACACAGCGCGCTGCACAGAGCGTGTCAAAGACCAACGGCGTGGGAGCCGCGCATAGAAATCACTGAAACGGCAAACCGTCTGAAAGGGCGGGACGCAAAGCCAGGGGGCTAAAGCGGCGACGCTGCCATGCCGGCCCGGCCGCCAAGGATTTCATTCTCAAAATCTTGTGATGAAAAGGAGAATGAATCATGGCAAAGAAGAGTAAACGCGTATTGTCCGTACTGCTGACGCTGGTGATGATCGTGGGTTTGCTGCCCACCAGCGTATTTGCTGAGGATGCCACCAGCGGCACGGTAGAGTGGCAAAAAGATAGCTGGACATTCAGCGGTGATGGAAAAGTCGCTCATAAAAAGACCATTGAAAAAACAGGCGAAAACGAGTTTGAGATCACCCTGAGTGTCAAGACTATGGAGGAGATCAAGGAGCAGGCCGTTTCTGAGGACGCTGCGGTTGTGCTGGTCATGGACGTGTCCAACAGCATGAAGGAAACCGTGGACGGCAAGGAACCTGATGATGCCTCCGAGCAGCGGATCTACAAGGCGAAGGAAGCTGCCAAGAACTTCATTGACAGCTTTGCCGCCGATGATGCCCAGCGCAAGGTGGCCCTTGTGGAATTCGGCTCCTCTGCTTACACGGTGCAGGGGTGGACGGATATCGACTCTGCCAAGAGCGCTGTGGACAATGTGGGGATCAATTTTGAGTATCCCAACTGCACCATCCAGGGCCCGCACACCCATGATGTGAATACCATTGAATGGGGCGGATTATTGGGAATAAGATGGCGCTGCAGTGTGAAAGGGTGCGACCTCTATAGAGAAACAACACCGATTTATCCTTGGTTTAACTGGTATTGGATTTTGGATCGTGAATATAACGGCCATACCCATGAGCAGACCTTTAACGGCCCCCACGGCGAAACGCTGACGGACGGCGGCGGCACCAACATTGAAGGCGGCCTGCAGCTGGCTGACAACCTGCTGGGCAGCAGCGACATCAGCAACATTAAAAACCGCTATGTGGTGCTGATCACCGACGGTGTTCCCACCTATCATGTCTATCAGGGCCGCGATAATTCCAGCCTGACCTTCATTGAGGGACAGTCCGGCGGCGGCAACTATGCGGCACCGTCTGATTATCAGAACGTTCCCAATGTAGCCAATAGCATCAAGTCCCAGGCGACCCTTTACACGGTTTCCTACGCCAGTGACAAGGTGAAGGATAAGGTGGACGGCAAGACGATCGACGCCTGGCTGGCCAGCTTTGCAAACAAGAACGTTGCGGCAGGTGCTGATATCGACTTGGGTCTGGGCCAGATCAGCCAGATCATCCAGAACCAGGCTAAGGCATGGATCCTTACGGATCCCATCCCTGCGTCGAATTACATCACCTTCAGCTTTGATGATAACGAAGGTATTCCTGACTTGGCTACAAACCCCGGCACTGTTTTTGGTTATGACAGCACGAAGGGAGAGCTGGTCTGGAATCTGAAGGCAGACCCCCCTAAGCGGACTGAGCAAGAAAACGGTGTAACGTGGCATATTTATGAAGAAACATATACCATTCGTCTGAACACGGCCGGCAAGGGATTTGTGGAAGACAAACCCTATGAGACCAATGGCACCACGACCCTTTCCTATATGGTCACGGAAAACGGACAGCTGAATCCTGAACTGCAGTACACGAAGCTGGTGGTGCCTACGGTCAGCGGCAAGATCCCTGAGTACGAGTATCATGTGGAGTACTACCTGCAGGGCAATGCTAAAAAGGGAGAGTATAAAGATTACGAGCTGAAGAAGTCTGATACCCCCATTTTGGCCGACCTGCACAGCACACCGACCATCCTGGTTGATGGAAAGATTCCTCAGCATATTCAGGACAAATACAAAGGCGAATTATATCATTGCGCGGGTGCCAATCCGGCATCCGTGACCATCACGAACGACCCGACCAGTAACGTGATCAAGGTCTACTATGACCACGATACCGTGGACGTGACCGTCAATCACTACTACAAGACCATCACCATTGCGGAGGATGGTACCAGCGACAAAGAGACCGCCAAGTATGATGGCCCCCATACCGAGACCTACGAGGACCGCAATGTGGGCGATGAGTTCACGGCGGTAAAGAATGAAGATCCCGACGGTAATCACTATACCTTCGAGCAGGATAAGTCGGATCCCCTTACGATCGATAAGCTGGGATATGAAAATGATCCCATTGACCTCTATTATGTCCGTACGGTGGACCAGCGGAACGCGGCCAACATCCTGGAGCAGTATGTGCTCGTCGACAAAACCTGGGAGCTGAACGATCAGGGTAAGTATGAGCTCGTAGAGAAGTCCAGCGATCCCCATGAGGTCTATGACAGCAAGGACGTTCCCAATGCCGACTGGAGAGAGTTTGACGAGTATACCGCCGTGGTAGAAAAGCCGGCTGTTATCAATGATGGCTATACCTTCGACCATGCAGAGGCTACAAACGGCATTGTTGCTGACACGCAAGCAAAAACGATCCTTGATGCGGGCGACAATACCCTGACCCTCTACTACGAGAAGCAGCTGCCTGATACCCGCGTGCCGGCGACCGTCACCATCCGCCACTTCTATACCATGGACCGCACCTATATTGATGAAAACGGTGAGGTCAAGCATGAGAAGTATACCGATCAGTTGGACGAGAAGGCCACGGTCACCGTGACGGAGGACATCTATGTGGGTGAGTCCTTCACGGCGGGGGCAGAGTTCCTGAAGACGGAATACGATGGCTTCCAGTTTGCTCCGAATGAGACCAACGATTATACGCTGGAAACGCTGAGCGGTAATTCGAATGAGAACGTCATCAATATCTACTATACGTACAATGGTTCCCAGACGCCTGATGAGGCGGCTATCACGGTGGTCCATGAGTACTATGATGCCACGAGGATCTATAATGAGGAGACCGACGAGATCGAGATCGACTATGCGCTCAATGACGAATTGACCGAGGAGATCAGCTATCCCAATGCAGCTCACCCCCTCTACAATGTGCTGTATGTGGGCCAGAAGTTTGAGGCTCCTCTGAATCCGGTGGCGGGCTATGAGTTCAATGAAGCTAAGTCCGATGAACGTGTCGTGAACGCACTGGCAGCCACCAATGCCCCCATCACTCTGTGCTACTACGAAACCGATCCCGACGAGGGACGGGATGAAGCCTCCATTGCGGTCCGGCATACCTATAAGACCAACTGGACGGTGGCCAACCCCAGCGGTCTGGGCACCACGGTGAGCCCGGATACCGATGCCCAGAGCATAGTGAGAGACGAAAATCTGGACAATTACTCCGGCCATCAGGGTGACCCCTTCACGCCTACTCCCAACACCAGCTACAAGGATAAGGACGACTATGTACTGACCAGCGGTAATGCAGGCGAGGTCACGTTGAAGGCCACGGGCTCCAACGGTACCATTGAGCTGGTGTATGAGCGGTCTGATAGTGATCTGACCCCCGCAACCTACACGGTGACCCACCACTATAACCTGCGCACCATGTCTTTGGTCAACGGCACCGCTCAGTGGAGCAACTGGCAGGAAGTGGGCTCGTCCGATAGCTTCACCATCAATGGCGGCCAGCAGCTTCCCGCGGAACTTTACATTGGAAACACCTTTGAGGTGGATAAGGCGGAGACCTTTGCCTATGACCTCAACGGCGACGGTGTGGCGGAGAATCTGACCTTCACTATGGGTGCCGATCCCGGCCTGACGGTGAAAGTGGACGAAGCGACCGGTCATCTGGACATTTACTACTATTACAGTGACGAGTTGCCCAAGGCGCCTGTCCGGGTGCGTCATGAGTATACCGAGCACAAGTTCCTGTATTCTCCCTCCGGCGTGGAGATTGAGGATACCAAGGTCACCTATAATCCCAGCTCCAGCAACTGGATCATTACCTGGTACTATGTGGGCGAGACCGCGCTGGTGGAGCCGCTGCCTCTGGACTACACCTATGACGGCACCTCCAACGGTACGCTCAATGCCGATGGCAAGGTGGAGCTCACTGTGGCCTCCGGCAACAACGATGTGATTCTCAGTTACAGCAAGGAAACCGACCGCAGAGACAGCGCTTCCGTCACGGTGACACACATTTACAAGACCCGTGACTATGACGGCAGCACCACCGAGGTCAGCAGAAATTCCAATACGGTTCCTTATTTTGCGGGCATGCCTTTCACGGTGTCCTATAACACGATGGGTGGCATTTATCCCAAGAACGGAATTTCCGTGACCGCCAGCGGCGAGTACACCGAGACGGTCATGCAGGACGCGGTAACGCTGGCAAATGTGGTCAGTGGTGACAGCAACAGCATTACCATCACCTATATCCGCGACGTGGATACCCGCGAGACTACCAAGGTGCAGGTGACCTACAACTACTACGCACGGGATACCTACACCGATGATGATACCATGAGCGATGCAGACTATATCGCGCAGGAGGGCATGCAGCCCGAGTACACTGTGGTGGAGATCCTGGAGAGCAAGGCGCAGGGCGTGTGGGTCGGCCATGAGTACACCGCGGCCGATAAGCCCGAGTACACGGTTGGCGAGGGCGACGAGGCGGTTACGCTGACCTATGGCTTCGTCAACTCCACGCCCGAGGGCCGCAAGATCGCATCTCTGGCGGCTATGGAGGAAGGAACCACTGCTGTGCCCGAGGCCAACAAGATCGTGGCGAACTACCTGCGCAAGTACTCCACCGATCCCGGCGACGTGGCTTACACCGTGGTGCACGAGTACTATTCCAACGGCAACTTTGTCGGCCACATCGTTGACGAGACAGGCATCGGCAAGGTAGGCAGCACCATTCGTGCCGAAGACATCACCAAGATCACCAGCTTTGAGGGACGGACCTATCGGTATCGTGACGCTGATCCCGAGAGCATGGTGCTGGTGGGTGCCAGCGATCCCGAGATCATGGCTTTGGCAGCTGACGGTGAAGAGAACGTCATGACCCTGCGCTACACCCGGACTTCCGGCGGTGGCGGCGGCGGTTCCACCGATCCTGATCCCGATCCCGAGCCTCCCACGGATATCGAAGATCCCGATGTCCCCACCACGGAGCTGCCTGAGGAGCCTACCGATCCTGCAGAGCCCGTAGAGGAGCCCACCGAGATTGAAGAGCCCGATGTCCCCATGGCTGAGGCTCCCGAGACCGGCGATTCCAACTTCGCTTATCTGCACCTGTTGTCCCTGGCGTCCGCCATGGGCCTGGCAGCGCTGTTCATCAGCGACAAGCGGAGCAAGAAGCATCGCGACGAGACCTGATCGGATCTGATCAGGACCGGCACGCCCAAGGTATGACCGGCTGAACAAAAGACGAGGAGGACTGCAACAGCAGTCCTCCTCGTTTTTTTACAGACAGAGGGAAAGCCGGTATGTAACGGCGGTTTGATGTCCGGGGGCGGTGCGGTCGGTTCGGAGCAGCACCGAAGTTCGTATGGGTACCATGTTCTTGACCATCTGACCGCCCACGGAACCGGCCTCGCGGGAGGTCAGGTGGCCGTTGTAGCCCTCCTTCAGGTTGACGCCGACCTCGGCAGCAGCCTCCATCTTGAACTTGTCCATGGCGGAACGGGCCTCGGGAACGTTGATCTTATTGTTGTTCTTGCTAGACATAATCGTTTCTCCTTTTCATCATAACAAACTGTGCGAATCACTGGGTATCGCGAGCATAGTTTGACTCGAAGCGTCGGGAATATGCCGCTTTTTCGCCGGTAAAATTTCTCATTGCGCAAGCGGTCGAGAACTTTCCTGAAAAGGACGCAATTGACTGTTGCTCAAATTCCGCGGCCCATGTATAATAAAAACAGATAATCAGCCATAGATAATTCCTGGAGGGAGGAACCTCTTTGCAAAAGCGAAACCAAATGATTTTTCCGGCGACCATCGCCTTTTCCATCGGATTGATGGTGCTGGGACTATTTTTGCAGGACCCGGCGGAGATCCCCATGGGCCTTTACCATATCGTCACCATGCAGGACCTGCTCATCACCGACTACGTTTACATTGCAGGACCTGGCGCCGCCCTGGTCAACGCGGGATTGGTGACCATCATCTCCATCTGTATCATCAAGTTTTCCGGAGATCCCTATAACGGCTTTACCATTGTGGAGATGGGACTGATGGCGGGCTTTTCCCTGTTCGGCAAAAATGTGCTGAACATCTGGCCCATCATCCTGGGCACCTGGCTTTACGCCAGATACCAGCGGGAGCCCTTTTCCAAGTATGCATCCGTCTCGCTGCTGGCCACGTCCCTTGCGCCTCTGGTGAGCTATATGGCCTTGGGCAGCATCCACGCCAGCTTGCCCCTGGGCATTCTGGTGGGCATCGTCATCGGCTTTATTCTGCCGTCGCTGTCGGCCTATACCTATAAGATCCAGAACGGCATGAACCTCTATAATATGGGATTTGCCTGCGGATTGTTCGCCATGATGGTGGTGCCGGTGCTGACGGCATTCGGTGACAAGCCGGACTCCGTGCTTTACTGGGCCCAGGGCTACAATGAGAAGTTTTCCATTGTGCTGGGCATTTTGTGCATGGTGCTCATCCTGCTGGGCTTTTTTGCAACGCCTGTTCCGCCCTGGGCGGTGTGGGCCGGCTACCGGCGTCTGATCTCTACCACCGGCCGGGCACCCAGCGATTATCTGCGTATGTTCGGCGCCGGGCCGGTCATGGTGAACATTGGCTGTAACGGCATTCTGGGTGTGCTGTTCGTTCTGCTGATTGGCGGCGACCTCAATGGTCCCACCATCGGCGGTATCTTCACCATCATGGGCTTTTCCGCCTTTGGAAAGCACCCGTTCAACATCATCCCGGTCATGGCGGGTGTGTCCTTGGGCGCATATGGTATGCACTATTCGCCCAACTACCCCTCCTTGCAGCTGGCAGGTCTGTTCGGCACCACGCTGGCCCCCATCGCCGGACACTTCGGCTGGCCCTTCGGCATTCTGGCGGGCTTCATCCACTCGGCCCTGGTGCTGCAGACCGGCGGCCCGGTGGCCGGACTGAACCTCTATAACAACGGTTTTTCCGGCGGACTGATCGCCATTGTCCTCTATCCCACCATCACGGCCATCTGGAAGCACCGGCGGCCCACCCTGCGGGACGAGGACTATTACGACCTGTTTGAGGACAGCGCCCCCATCGATACCTCTTTCTGGCGGACCAGCCGGAAAGAGAGCACGCCTCACTCCACCCATGAGATGCACTCGCCTGCACTGCGAGACGGCCCCAATTCCCGCATGAAGGACGATGAGCCGGAGAAGTCCGAAATTCCATAAACGGTGCAAAAAGCCGCTGCCCGGCCCGGGCGGTGGCTTTTTTGTGGAAAGATCCGCTTGCTTTTTCCGGCTCCCTGTGGTATATTGTGCAACTGAAAACGATTCTCAAATTAGGAGGAATAACAGTTGTTGAAAAAGGGATTCTGCTTGCTGATGCTGTGCGCCCTGCTGCTGACCGGCTGCGGTGCCAAAGAGAGCGCGGAACAGACGGAAGAAGGGGAAAAGACGCTGAAGATCGTGGCGACGGTGTTTCCCGCTTACGATTTCGCCCGCACCTGCGGCGGGGAGGACGTGGAGGTGACACTGCTGCTGCCGCCGGGCACGGAGAGCCATTCCTATGAGCCCACGCCGGCGGACATTCTGGCGGTGCAGGAGTGCGACCTCTTCTTGTACCTGGGCGGCGCGTCCGACGCCTGGGTGGATACCATCCTCTCGGCGGCGGAGCCTACCGGCCGCACGCTCAAGCTCATGGACTGCGTGGATCTTCTGGAGGAAGAGACCGTGGAGGGCATGGAGGAAGAGAAGCATGACCATGACCACGAGGAAGAGCTGGGCCAGGTCAAGGAGTATGACGAGCATGTGTGGACCTCTCCCCGGAACGCTGCCCAGATCGTCCGGGACATTGTGGACGTGATGGGAGAGCTGGCGCCGGAGAGCGCCGAGGCGTTCCGCACTCGGGGTGAGGCGTACGCCGAACAGATCGAGGTGCTGAATCAGCAGTTCCGGGACTTTTTCGACTCCCTGCCCAGCCGGACCATCGTCTTTGGCGACCGCTTCCCCCTGCGCTACTTTGCCGAGGAGTACGATCTGGACTACTACGCCGCCTTCCCCGGCTGCAGCACCCAGACGGAGCCCTCTGCCGCAACCATCGCCTTTTTGACCGACAAGGTGCGCGACGAACATATCTCCACCGTGTGGTATATCGAGTTTTCCAACCACCTGGTGGCGGACAGCATCGCTGAGGCCACCGGCACGAAAACCGCCATGTTCCATACCTGCCACAATGTCTCCCAGGAGGAAATGGACAGCGGTGCCACCTACCTTTCCCTGATGGAGGGGAACCTGGAGACCCTGCGGGCCAACCTGCCGTAAGCGGTTGCGCCCGGCGGCGGAATCTGGTATGCTGGAGGAACGGAGGAGGGATGCCCCGTGGAGGGGAAGTTTGACTTTTTGAATCTGCAGTTTTTTACCAAGGCGTCGGTGTATCCCGGCAGCATCGGCACCTTTCGCTACCGCTTCCAGCGCACCGGCTGGATGAACGACGGCACCATCCAGGTGTGGGTGTATGAGAACATCAGCTTCGAGCTGGCCCAGGACGTGGAGACGGAGACCTTCCCCTGGACGGAGGAGGGCGTGGAGGCCATCCGGGCATGGCTGACGGAAAAGCTGGAGACCCGGGGCAGCGAGCCCTATCGGATTTGGGCTGGTAACCATGTGCGGGACGGAAAGAGCGAGGAGGCAAAGGCATGAACAATCTGCTGCGGGAAAAGCTTTTGCAGGGCGGACACGCCCTGGGCACCTTTTATGAGCTGGGCGGCATCGCCGCGGCCCAGTGCATCGGCATCGCCGGCATGGACTTTGCCATTGTGGATACGGAGCACGGCCCCGCCGATGTGGAGAGCGCCCTGACCGCCATCACGGCCCTGTCTGCCCGGAACTGCACGCCCCTGGTGCGGGTGAAGGATGTGACCCGTCCGTCGGTTCTGAAGATGCTGGACGTGGGCGCCCGTGGACTGGTGGTGCCGGACGTGCAGACGGTGGACGAGGTGCGGCGCCTGGTGGAGTACGCCAAGTACTACCCCCTGGGCCGCCGGGGCTTTGCGCCCACCCTCTCCGGCGGCTACGGCTTTGACCCGGAGTGCGCGGATACGGCGGGCTATTTTGCCCACTGCAACCGGGAGACCATGCTCATTCCCCAGTGTGAGACCCTGGGCGCTCTGGAGCATATCGAGGAGATCACCGCCATGGAGGGCGTGGACGGCATTTTTGTGGGCCCCTACGATCTGTCCGTGGCGTTGGGTAAGCCTGCCCAGATGGATGACCCGGACCTGCAGGCGGCCATCGACCGGGTGCTTGCGGCCTGCAAAAAGCACGGCAAGTGCGCCATGATCTACGCCGGGGACGCTGCTGCGTCTGCCGCCTTCTTCCGGCGCGGCTTTGACTGCGTGGCCTGCGGCATGGATTCCATTTTCCTCATCCAGGCACTGCGGACGCTCAAAGCCGATGTGGAGGAGCAGATGGGCTAAGGCCACTGCTTAAACGATGAAAAAAGCCTGTCCCAATCGGGACAGGCTTTTTTGTATGCAGGGGACAATCAGAACAGGCCGCTGATCTTGCCGTTTTCGTCCACGTCGATCTTTTCGGCGGCGGGCACCTTGGGAAGACCCGGCATGGTCATGATATCGCCGGTAAGGGCCACCAGGAACCCGGCGCCGGCAGAGACCTTTAGATTTCGCACAGTGATGGTGAAGCCGGTGGGAGCGCCCAGCAGAGTGGCGTCGTCGGAGAAGGAATACTGGGTCTTGGCCATGCACACGGGCAGATGGTCAAAGCCCAGAGCCGTCAGCTCGGCGGCCTGCTTGCGGGCGGCGGGGGTCAGCACCACGCCGTCGGCCCGGTAGACGCGGCGGGCGATGGCGTCCAGCTTATCCTCGATAGTGCCGTCCAGCTCATAGGCGTAGTGGAAGTCGCCGGGGGTCTCGCAAAGGCGCATGACCTCCCGGGCCAGGGCCATGCCGCCCTCGCCGCCCTTGGCCCACACCTCGCTGAGAGCCACGTTGACGCCCAGAGCCCGGCAGCGGTCCTCCACCAGCTTCAGCTCCGCATCGGTGTCAGTGGGGAAGGCGTTGATGGCCACCACGCAGGGAAGACCATAGACCTTCGTGATGTTCTCCACGTGCCGCAGCAGGTTGGGCAGGCCCTTTTCCAGAGCCTCCAGGTTCTCCGTGTTCAGCTCCGCCTTGGGCACGCCGCCGTGGTTTTTCAGTGCCCGCACGGTGGCTACCACCACCACGGCGGAGGGAGTGAGGCCCGCAAAGCGGCACTTGATGTCCAGGAATTTCTCGGCGCCCAGGTCCGCGCCGAAGCCTGCCTCCGTGATGGCGTAGTCAGCGAGGCGCATGGCCATGCGGGTGGCCATGACGGAGTTGCAGCCATGGGCGATGTTGGCGAAGGGGCCGCCGTGGATGAAGGCGGGAGTGCCCTCCAGGGTCTGCACCAGGTTGGGCTTGAGGGCGTCCTTGAGCAGCGCGGCCATGGCGCCCTCGGCCTTGAGGTCGTGGGCGGTGACGGGACGGCCGTCGTAGCCGTAGCCCACGATGATCCGGGCCAGGCGGGCTTTCAGGTCCATCAGGTCGCTGGAAAGGCACAGCACGGCCATGATCTCGCTGGCCACGGTGATGTCAAAGCCGTCCTCACGGGGACAGCCGTTGACCCGGCCGCCCAGGCCGTCCACGATATTCCGCAGCTGCCGGTCATTCATATCCACGCAGCGGCGCCAGGTGATGCGCTTAGGATCGATCCCCAGGGCGTTGCCCTGCTGGATGTGGTTGTCCAGCATAGCAGCCAGCAGGTTGTTGGCCGCGCCGATGGCGTGGAAATCTCCGGTGAAGTGGAGGTTAATGTCCTCCATGGGGATCACCTGAGCCCAGCCGCCGCCGGCGGCGCCGCCCTTGACGCCGAACACGGGGCCCATGGAGGGCTCCCGCAGTGCCACCATGGCGTTCTGGCCCAAACGGCGCAGGCCGTCCGCAAGACCCACGGTAGTGGTGGTCTTGCCCTCGCCGGCGGGGGTGGGGTTGATGGCGGTCACCAGTACCAGCTTGCCCTCCGGCCGCTCCACCTCCCGCAAAAGGCGGTAGTCTACCTTGGCCTTGTAGTTTCCGTAGAGTTCCAGATACTGCTCGTCCACCCCGGCGGTGCGGGCGATGGCGGTGATGGGCTGGGGCGTGCAGGACTGAGCGATCTCAATATCAGACAGGATCTTCATGACGGCCTCCTTTTAGATTGGTTCCCTGAAAAGGTATGACTTCACAACGATAAAACTATACCACGCCCGGCTGGAAATGGGAAGTGGGCCGGAGAAAACCGGCTCTTATTTTTTTATGGGAAAACCATAAGCAAAGCTAATATTAAAAACGGCGGCATAAATACAGCCGGACGCCATCAGGCGTCCGGCCAGGGATCAGTGGTCGAATTTGTCGATGGTGACGGACTGGCACAGCTCCGCTTTCAGCACCTGCAGCTGGGCAAAGCGCTCCGTCTGGCAGTGGAGCTGCTGGAGCTCGGGGCTGTCCCAGCTTTCCACCAGCAGCAGTACGTCGGGGTCCTGGGCATCGAAGAAGTAGTCGTACTTCCGGTTGCCCGCCTCCCGGATGGAGTTTTCCCGGACGCCCAGCTCTGTCAGGGCCCTGAAGAATTCGTCCCGTTTTCCGGGCTTGGTGCGGTAGGTCACGTTCCAGGTCAGCATGGTGAAGATTCCTCCCTATGTTCGTTATATTCGCCCACCAGCCGGGCCATGTCTTCCGGCAGCGGGGCAGTCAGTGACAAAAGCGCGCCAGTTACCGGATGCACCAGGCGCAGTGCGCAGGCGTGAAGGGCTGGGCGGGGAATAAGGGCGGTGTCCTCCGTGCCGTAGAGCCAGTCTCCGGCCAGAGGGTGGCCAATGGAGGCCATGTGTAGCCGGAGCTGGTGGGTGCGCCCGGTCTGGGGCACCAGCTTCACAAGGCTCAGCCCGTCCTGGCTGGAGAGCACCTGATAGTGGGACACGGCGGCGGCGCCGTCGGGCCGGACCATGCGGCGGATGGCGGAGTCCGGGTCCCGGCCGATAGGGGCGTCGATGGTGCCCGCGGGGGGCTCAGGACAGCCCAGGCAGATGCCCCGGTACTCCCGGTAGAACCGCTCCGTGTGGAGCTGCCGGCGCAGCAGGTCATGGACGTAGCCGCTCTTGGCCACCACCATAAGGCCGGTGGTGCCCTTGTCCAGCCGGTTGACAGAGTGGAAGATAAAGTCCCGGCCCCGGGTATAGGCCAGGGCGCCCGCTACGGTGGGGGTATCCGGCAGGAAGTTGGAGGCGTGAGCGGTCATGCCGGCGGGCTTGTTCACCACCAGCAGGTGCCCGTCCTCCCAGACCACGGGAAGCGGCCAGTTGCCCGGCGTGGGCAGTACCTTTGGGGGACGGTGGTCGCCGGTCTCCACGGTCAGCACGTCCCCGGCATGAACGATGTCCACCGTGCGGGCGTGGCTGCCGTTGAGCAAGATGCCGTTTTCGGTTCGGGTCAGCCGGGCCACGGCGTGGGTGGAAAAGTGCAGTCCGGCCTTTAAAATGTGACGGACGGTGGTGCCGTCCTCCTGGGGCTGGATGATGCGGGTGATGGTTTCCAAGGGCGCGCCCCCTTTCTTCCTCCACAATAACACATCATCAGAACTTTGCATAGCAAAATCGTCGGGAATGTGATAAAATACTTTTATCTATGCAATCCAACCAGAGGAGGAACTCCATGCTGTTATCCGCGGAACATCTCTCCATCAACTTCGGCAGCCGACAGCTGCTGGACGATGTGAATTTTTATTTGAACGAAGGGGACAAGACCGGTGTCATCGGCATCAACGGCACCGGCAAATCCACGTTTTTGAAGGTCCTGGCCGGTGTTGCGGAGCCGGACGGGGGAGCCATCACGAAAAATCCCAATGTGCAGGTGAGCTTCCTGGCCCAGAACCCGGCCATGGAGGACGAGGCCACCGTGCTGGAGCAGGTGTTCCTCCACCACGATGCCCTGTTCCGGGAGCTGAACGAATACGAGGCCAAGCGGATGCTGAATCTGCTGGGCATTCCGGACTTTGACCAGAAAGTGGGCACTCTCTCCGGCGGCCAGCGCAAGCGGGTGGCCCTGGCGGCGGCGCTGCTGCATCCGGCGGACGTGCTGGTGCTGGACGAGCCTACCAACCACTTGGACAGCGAGATGGTGGCCTGGCTGGAGGACTGGCTGCGCCGGTTCCGGGGCGGACTGGTCATGGTCACCCACGACCGCTACTTTCTCCAGCGGGTGGTGAACCACATCACGGAGCTGGACCGGGGCAAGCTCTATCACTACGAGGCCAACTACGAAAAGTATCTGGAGCTCAAGGCCCAGCGGGCGGAGATGGCGGAGGCCAGCGAGCGCAAGCGCCAGTCCATTTTGCGGGTGGAACGGGAGTGGATCATGCGGGGCTGCAAGGCCCGCACCACCAAGTCCAAGGAGCGGATCGACCGCTATGAGGCCCTGCTGAACCAGGAGGCCCCCCAGACGGACGACACGGTGCAGCTGGCGGCGGCTTCCAGCCGCCTGGGCCGCAAGATCATCGAGCTCCATGACGTGACCAAGGGCTACGAAGGAAAGACCTTGATCGACCACTTTTCCTACAATCTGCTGCGGAGCGACCGCATCGGCATCGTGGGCCACAACGGCGCGGGCAAGTCCACGCTGCTGCGGCTGATCGCCGGGGAACTGGCCCCGGACAGCGGCACGGTGGACATTGGCGCCACGGTGAAGATCGGCCACTTTTCCCAGGAGGGCCGGGAGCTGGACCTTGATCAGCGGGTGTACGATTTTATCCACGACATCGCAGACGAGGTAAAGACCGACGAGGGGACGTTCTCCGCCAACCAGATGATGGAGCGGTTTTTGTTCCCGGGGGACTTGCAGTCGGTGCCCATCGGGCGCCTTTCCGGCGGCGAGCGGCGGCGGCTGTATCTTCTCTCCGTGCTGATGGCGGCGCCCAACGTGCTGCTGCTGGACGAGCCCACCAACGACCTGGACGTGACCACGCTGTCCATTCTGGAGGATTACCTCCAGGGTTTCCCCGGCCCGGTGGTGACGGTGTCCCATGACCGCTTTTTGCTGGATAAGCTGGCTACCTCCATTTTTGAGGTGCGGGACGGTCAGGTGCTTCGCTATACCGGCAACTGGTCGGATTGGCAGCAAAAGCGGCAGGAGGAACAGACAAAGTCCGCGCCCCAGACGCCCCGCACTCAGCCCGCGCAGGAGCGGCGGAGAGAGCGGAAACTGAAATTCTCATTCAAGGAGCAGCGGGAATACGAGACCATTGACGCTGAGCTTGCCCAACTGGAGGAGGCCATCCGCCAGTGTGAGGCGGAGCAGGCGCTTTGCGGCAGCGATTATGTGAAGCTCCAGGAGCTCCAGGCGCGCCAGCAGGAGCTGGAGGCACAGCTGGAGGAAAAGACGGAGCGGTGGATCTATCTCAACGAGCTGAAAGAAAAGATCGACGCACAGGGAGAATAAGGAAAACACACAGGTGACACAGAAAGAGAAGTTTGATATAATTACAAATATTGGTGGATACAAGGGGGGAATAGCCGTTGGACGTAGGATTCGGGAATAAGAGCCAGGAGGCGGCTATTCGGGAAGAATACCGCCGGATCGATGAAAAATGGCTGAAAATGCAGTGCCAGCTGATGCTGTTTCTGCTGGCCCTCACAGCCGTAGGGGAAGCGTTTATGTACGTTGCGCTGTGGGCGCTGCAGGTGGAGTTTGCCAGTACGGGCGTGTATTTTGCAAAGTACCTGCTAGTGCCGCTGGCTGCCAACGGTATTCTTTGCTTCGGCGCGTTCCGGGCGCTGAAAAGCGCAATACCCAACATAGAAAAAGCATATGCGGTGTCTCTGCTCATGACCGTCATGGCCTTTGTGGTGTATACGGTGCACTCGGTGTTTCCTGCCATGTTTGCGGTGTTCATCATCCCCATGCTGGCAACGGTGATTTACGGCGAGCAGAAACTGACAGCGGTCGTGGCGGCGGGCTGTATTTTTGGAAAGGTAGTCTCAGATCTCTTCCTGTTCTGGGACCCCGGCCGGAAAGGAGTCCTGTACAACACGGATTCCACCATTGATTTCGGCCTTTCCCTGGTGCTGCTGGCGATTTTTTACGCGATCTGCGCGGTGATGATCCTGGCGGAAAAGGAGAAAAACGACGCGGCCATCCATCTGGAGCGGGAGCGCCAGCGGTATCAGGAGGAGTCCATGACGGACCAGCTGACACGGGTGTGGAACCGCCAGGCCCTTCGGCAGATGTTCCAGCGTATGGAGGAAGAGCGGGAGGAGATGCGCTTTTTCCTGGCCATGCTGGACATGGACGATTTCAAAAACCTCAACGATACGTATGGCCACAGCCAGGGAGACCGGTATCTCAAAAGTCTGGGCCAGGTGCTGCTGGACCTCTCCGGCGAGCAGATGGTCCCCTTCCGCTTCGGCGGTGATGAGTTCTGCGTCATTTTCTGCGGCTGCGACCAGGAGCGGGTACATGCGGCCTGTCGGGCCATTCAGGAGTGCTTCATCCGCACGGAGGTGAACCAGTCCCACAAGGCGGTGTCCGTCAGCATCGGCGTGGCGGAGTTCCGCAAAAAGGAGCCGCCGGCCCAGCTGCTGGACCGGGCGGACGCGGCGCTGTACCGGGCAAAACAAAATAAAGGCAGTATCTGCTTTGAGTTTTGAAAAAGCCTCCGGCCATTGGCCGGAGGCTTTTTTATAAATCGTTTGCTTTTCCGCAGGGGATGCTCAGTCGTAGATGGGGAAGCGGGTGCACAGGTCGTTGACCTCTTCCTTGACCCGGGCTGCGCAGCCGTCGAAGTCCTCGGCCACTTCCCGCATCCACTGGGCGATGCGCACCATCTCCGGCTCCTTGAAGCCACGGGAGGTGACGGCGGGGGTGCCCACCCGGATACCGCTGGTGACGAAGGGCTTTTCGGGGTCGTTGGGGATGGCATTTTTGTTGACGGTGATCTGGACCTCGTCCAGGCGGTGCTCAAACTCCTTGCCGGTGATGTGGAAGTTGCGGGTATCCACCAGGCACAGGTGGTTGTCCGTACCGCCGGAGACCAGGCGGAAGCCCTGCTTCTGGAGCTCGTCGGCCAGTACGGCGGCGTTTTTCACGATCTGCTCGCCGTAGGCCTTGAATTCCGGCTTGAGGGCCTCGCCGAAGCACACGGCCTTGGCAGCGATGATGTGCTCCAGAGGGCCGCCCTGGGTGCCGGGGAACACGGCGGAGTTGATCTTCTTGTAGATGTCCTCGTCGTTGCACAGGATCAAGCCGCCCCGGGGGCCCCGCAGGGTCTTGTGGGTGGTGGAGGTGACCACATGGGCGTGGGGGATGGGGGAGGGATGAACGCCGGCGGCCACCAGGCCCGCGATGTGGGCCATGTCCACCATCAGATAGGCGCCCACCTCGTCCGCTACCTGGCGGAAGCGGGCAAAGTCAATGGTACGGGGATAGGCGCTGGCGCCTGCGATGATGATCTTGGGGCGGCAGGCCTTGGCGGTTTCCAGGAGCTTGTCGTAGTCGATGGTTTCCGTCTCATCGTCCAGGCCGTAGGGCACCACGTTGAAGTACTTGCCGGAGATGTTCACGGGGCTGCCGTGGCTCAGGTGGCCGCCGTGGGCCAGATTCATGCCCAGGATGGTGTCGCCGGGCTGGGCCAGGGCGAAGAACACGGCCAGGTTGGCGTTGGCGCCGGAGTGGGGCTGGACATTGGCGAAGTTGCAGCCGAAGAGCTGGCAGGCCCGCTTGCGGGCGATGTCCTCGGTGATGTCCACGGCGTAGCAGCCGCCGTAGTACCGCTTGCCGGGATAGCCCTCGGCGTACTTGTTGGTAAGGCACGTGCCCATGGCCAGCATGACGGCGGGACTGACGATGTTCTCAGAGGCGATCAGCTCGATGTTGCGGCGCTGCCGGGCAAATTCCTCCCGGATGGAGGCGCCGACCTCAGGGTCGAACTGAGAGATGAAGTCCATGGTTTGCTGAATCATTGGAAGCTCCTCCTTACATGATTTGAGATTCGCCGGAGACGATCTTCATAGAAACATTGTAAGAGATTTTTTCCCGCTTGGCAAGCAGCAACTCCTTATGACAGCCATTACCCCAGCCGTTCCGGCATGCCGTCCTCATAGAGGCAGGTTTCCGTCAATACCCAGGGAACGGGATAGTCGTGTGGCTCCAGGGGGATCTCCTGGCGCAGCAGTTTTTCCCGGCACAGCAGCACCGTGCCGCCCCGGTAGTGGGAGAGGAAGCGGTCGTAGTAGCCGCCGCCCTGCCCCAGCCGATGGCCCAGATGGTTGCAGCAAAGGCACGGGAGCACGGCGAGATCCACCTCATCCGTGTCCACCACGCCGCACCGTGTCGGGTCCGGCTCCAGAATGCCGTAGGCGCCGGGGGCCAGGTCGGCAAGAGAAGAGATCTCCCGCAGCTCCATGATGCCCGGAGCGGTGCAAAGGGGCACGCAGACCCGTTTGCCGGATTCCAGGGCGTGGGTCAGGATGGGGCGGGTGTCGATCTCGTGGGCGGTGCCCACAAAGCAGAAGATCGTGGACGATGCCTGATACTCCGGCATGGCGAGAAGGTGCGCGCAGATCTTTTGGCTGCTCTGGGTCTTGTAGCGGTCTGAGAGCTGGGATTCCAGGCATCGCATGGTCTGGCGCAGGGCGCGTTTTTGCTCTTGCTTGGTCATGGAAGGGGGTCCTCCTCTTTTTCGGGATGGGCGGCGCCGAAGGTGATGGCGTCCGCACCGTATTTTCCGCGGATGCGGTCCATGGCGGCTTCCAGCCGCTCCTGTTTTTCCTTTTTGGGTCCGGACGAAACGCCGAACAGATCCACCTGCTCGTAGGCGTCCTCCTCGCCCACCAGATGGATGGCGGTGACGGTCAGGGCCCGGACGGGGGCGGGGGGATGCCAGAGGGTCTCCGTCAGGGCCATGGCCTCCCCGGTGAGCTCCCGGATGAGACGGGTGGGCGCGGTCAGCTGCTTTTGCCGGGAGCGGTCGTGGAACTCTGGGTCCCGCACCGTCACCTGGATGCCGCCGGCATAGAGGCCGCAGCGGCGCAGGCGGGTGGCCACGGAGTCCGCCAGCATGGCGATGCCGCTTTGCACCTGGATGCGGGTGGTGAGGTTCTGCGGGAAGGTGGTGCCGTTGCCCACGGACTTCACCGGCTCCGCCTCGTACCGGGAGCGGACGGCGTCGTGGTCCAGGCCGTTGGCGTATTCATAGAGCTGTATGCCCATTTTGCCCATGAGGGTCTCCAGCATCTCCGGGCGGCAGGCGGCCAGCTGGCCGATGGTGTCCACACCGTACTGATGCAGCAGCCGCCGGGCGGCGGCACCCACATATAAAAGATCGCCCACCGGCAGCGGCCAGACGATCTCCTGCCAGTTTTCCCGGGAAATGACCGTGGTGGCGTCGGGCTTTTTATAGTCGCTGCCCAGCTTGGCAAATACCTTGTTGAAGCTCACGCCCACAGAGAGCGTCAGCCCCAGCTCCTGCTTCATCCGTTCCCGCAGGGCGTCCGCCAGTGCGCGGGCATCGCCGCCGAACAGATGCAGAGAGCCGGTCACATCCAGCCAGCTCTCGTCGATGCCGAAAGGCTCCACCAGGTCGGTATATTGCTCGTAGATGGCGTTGACCCGTTTGGAATATTCCCGGTACAGGGCGTGGTGGGAGGGCAGCAGCACCAGACCGGGGCATTTTTTCCTGGCCTGCCAGATGGTCTCCGCCGTCTGGACGCCGCAGCGCTTGGCCGGCTCGTTTTTGGCCAGGATGATGCCGTGGCGGGAGGCGGGATCGCCGCAGACGGCGGTGGGGATATCTCTCAGGTCCGGGTGGCTCAAAAGCTCCACCGAGGCGTAAAAGCAGTTGAGATCACAGTGTAAGATCACGCGGTCCATGGCGCACCCCCTTTCCGGATTATCATAGCACATCTGTTCGTGAAAGAAAAGGGGGAGGGACAGCGCACCGGACGCGCCGTCCCTCCCCAATAAGGTATGGACTTGTTTACAGGATGCCCATGAGCACCAGGGCCAGCACCACAAAGGTAGCCAGCAGAGCAAAGGAGAACAGGGCAAAGCCCATGCTGACCTTGCCGGTCTTCTGGAACGGAGCCTGAGACTCCGGCACCAGTCTGGCCTGCCGGAGAGCGGTGACCACCGGCTTATAGAGCACCAGGATCAGCGCCATGTTGAGACCGCCCTTGACCAGGTTGAACGGCAGAATAATGGGCACCAGCATGTCCTTGACCACATCCCGTTCCACGCCCATGTACAGGGGGGTGATGAGATAGTTCCAAAGCAGCATCACCACGGTCAGTGCGGCCACGCCCAGAAGCAGGCCCAGGACGGCGCCCTTCTTGGTGTGCTGCTTTTTGTAGACAAAGGCAGCGGTGCAGCAGAAAGAGCAGGTAGCCAGCACGTTCATGACCATGCCGATGGGGCCGGTGTCGCTGACGGAGAACATCTCCACCAGAGCCACCACCAGAGAGATCAGTGCGGAGGCCACAGGCCCGAAGAGGAAGCCGCCGATGCAGATGACCGTGTCCTTCAGATCCAGCTGAAGGAAGCCTGCCACCTGAGGCAGCAATTTGCTCAAATACATCACAACGTATGCAACAGCGGTCAGCATGCCCAGGGAGGAGAGGGTCCGCAGATTCATCCGGGACCGGGAGACCGGCAGCGCGTTCACATTGGGTTCAGACATAAAAAATACACTCCTTTTGTTTGCTTGAAAACACCCTGGATGCTTTGACTTCTCCAAGGTGAACAAGCAACAAAGGAGCGCACGAAGTGCGCGGCCCTGCCGCAATCATCTTCTTCCATCCAGACTGTAACTGTTGGTCCCGGAGTTGCACCGGGTCAGCGGATGCCGAAAGGCAGCCGGTCGCGGACTATACCGCCAGTGGGGAATCACACCCCGCCCTGAAGACAAAGGATTCAGTTGTTTTCTGCTGATAGTATACGGCGTAACAGGACAAAATGCAACCCTAAAATGAAAAATGGGCGCAGATTTTTGCAGGCGGTGAAAAACAGCAGTTTTTTGGCAGGGCTACTTTACAAATGAGAACGCCCGTTCTATACTGATGCGGAGAACACTGCCGGAGGGAGGATGGGATGCCATGCGGGGAAGACAATCTGCCTGCTGCTTTACGGGACACCGGCCCGCCAAGCTGCCCTGGGGTTACCGGGAGGAGGATCTGCGCTGTGTGGATCTCAAGCGCCGGATGGAGGATGCGGTGGAGGCGGCCTACGCCGAGGGCTACCGCCATTTCCTGTGCGGCATGGCCATGGGCTGCGACCTGTATTTTTGCGAGTGTGTCCTGGCGCTGCGGGATGCCCATCCGGATGTGACGGTGGAGGCAGCCATTCCCTGTCCCACACAGGCGGATGCCTGGCCGGCGGAACAGCAGGCGCGGTACCGGCGGCTGGTGGAAGCGTGCGACTACGAGACGCTGGTGTCCCAGCGGTATACGTCCTCGTGTATGCAGCGGCGGGACCGCTACATGGTCGACCACGCCTCGCTGCTGATCGCCGCCTTTGACGGCACGCCCGGCGGCACCCAGTATACGATCCTGTACGCCATGAGCCGGGGCCTCCAGATCGTGGATCTGCCGGTGGTCACCCCGGAATTTACGGGAATTTAACAAAACTATGATGACGCTTTTTCCAAAAAAGGTGTATCCTAAAAGGGAAAGGCGGTGGAAGTGTGGATGTGACAGGGCAGATCCGCCAGCTGGAGCTGGCTGGTTTTGCAGGGGACGAGCTGGATCATGCTGTGGCCCTGGCCGGCAGCCGCCGCCTGGTGTATGCGGCGCTGCTGCAGGAGATCCACCGGGGTGCGCCGCCCAGAGAGGCACTGCGTCTGGTGGAGGGTGCGCTCCTGGTCCGGCCAGCGGAATAAAGAAATGGTACAAGCGGCCTGAGGGCCGCTTTTTTCTTTTTCCCGGGTGCTGTCAGCGGGAAACCGCTTTTCGCCGGGGCAGGCTTGTGGTATAATCAATAAAACCATAGAAATACCCTCCAAAGAAGCGCAAAAACGCGGCGGACAGGGAAGCGCAACCTCAGGTTGCGCAGATTCCATAGCCGGTTGCTGGCGGGAAATTCGGGATTTTGATAAGATGGGCATACAAAACGATAAGGAGCGTGCCTATGACATTTGGAGAGAAATTGCAGAAGCTGCGGCAAAAGGCTGGCATGAGCCAGGACGCGCTTGCCGAGCGGCTGGACGTGAGCCGCCAGGCGGTCTCCCGCTGGGAGCGGGACGAGACCATGCCGGAGACGGACAAGGTGGTGGCTTTGGCGGATCTGTTCGCCGTCACCACAGACTATTTATTGCGCCAGGGCACCGAAGAGGAGCCGCGGGCGGCCCAATCCACTGTGTCCGCCCCCCACAAAGACAGCGGGCGGGAGATCTTGGAGCGCCTTGGCTATCTGGCCAAGACGAAGGGCTACCTGCTGGGCTGGGTGCTCATCGGCTGGGGCGTGCTGGACCTTGTGGTCCTTCTGCTGATGGGCCTGGGCGTACTGAATTTCATGATATGGTAAGGAGGCGGAGATGATGAGTGTTGCTGGTGTTGGAATCGGCATGGGGACGCTGCTGCTGATCCCCGTGCTGTACGCAGGACTGAAGATCGCGGCGGGCATTCTGGTACTCCGCTATGGAAAGCGTTACGCAGACAAGATCAAGGAAAAGGAGGAGCTGCCGTGAGCGGAATCTTTTGGGGATTTTTCTTCATATTTTTGAACTTTAATTTAAACTTCAACGGCCACACGCTGAATCTGCTTCCCGCCTTCGTGGGATACTGGATCCTGGTGCGGAGCATGGATGCCCTGTCCGGTGAAAGCGAACTCTTTGGCGCGCTGCGGCCCTTTGCCATAGGCATGGCAGTCTACACGGCCATCCTCTGGGTGGGGGATCTGCTGGCCATTACCTCCTCCGGACCGGTGAGCATGCTGCTGGGTTTGCTCTCCACCCTGGTGTCTCTCTACATTGCCTGGGGCGTGAGCCGGGCCGTGGAGGATATGGAGCGCGCCCGCAGCGCGGATCTGGGTGCTGTGGGGCTGCGCAAGGCGTGGATGGCTCTGGCCATCGGCGAGGCGCTGGCCCTGCTGGCCAGTGCGGTCGCCATGCTGGGACTGGGCGCCCTGGTGCTGGGAATTCTGGGCCTGGTGGTGGCTTTGGTTGGCATCGTGTGGTACCTGGTGGCCCTGGCGAATACCAAGAAGTGCTATGAGGCCCTGCATGTAGAGCAATAAGCGGCAGAGAAAGGGAGGAAACACGTATGCGGATGGTGCTGCCCATCAGTGAGATGGAGCAGGCGGCTCCCTATATGGACCGCCGGGTGCTGGAGCATATCGGGGACGGGCAGACGGAGGCCTTTGAGGGCTTTGAGAACTTTGATCTGCTGGCCTTTGACTGGTACGACGTCCACAGCACCCGGAGCCAGAGCGCCCAGATGCTGCTGTATCTGGACCGGGAGGATTTGTTCATCTTCTGCGAGGATGATGCGGCCCTGGCCCGGGCACAGGCCATCGTGACGGAGCTGGAGCAGGACGAGCTGGACCATCAGCGTCTGCTCTACAGCTTTTTCCACCGGCTGCTCCGGGGAGACATGGACCACCTGGACCAGATGGAGGACCGCATCAGCGACGGGGAGACCCGGTTGCTGGAGGGGAAGCTGACGGGGGAGTGCCTGGAGCAGATCGTGGCCTGGCGGCGGGAGTTGCTGCGCCTTAAGCGGTACTACGAGCAGCTGGATGCCATTTTCGATCAGCTGGCCGTCAACGACAACGGCCTTCTGGACCGGCAGGCTGTCCGCCGTTTTTCCAATCTTGGCAACCGCACAGAACGCTTCTTGGGCAGCATACAGAACCTGCGGGAGGCTGTTGCCCAGCTGCGGGAAGCATACCAGTCCCAGCTGGCCATCCAGCAAAACGATTTGATGAAGATTTTCACCCTGGTGACGGTGGTGTTTCTCCCGCTGACGTTGCTGGCAGGCTGGTACGGCATGAACTTTGTCAATATGCCGGAGCTTCGATGGCGCTACGGTTATCCGGCCGTAGCCATAGTGGGCCTGGCCATCGCCGTGGGGCTCGTGTGGTACTTCAAAAGAAAAAAGTGGCTGTAAGGGGTTGAAAACAGGGAAAAAACGTGATATCCTGACGCTGCCAAACAAATAGATTGTGAGCTGGGGAGCTTGTAAAACAGGCTGAGAGGGAGCTTTTAGCTTCGACCCGTGTACCTGATGCGGATAATGCCGCCGTAGGGAGCCGTCACGATATGGGATTCCATGATCTGAAAACGCCCTCCCGAGCCGGGAGGGCGCTTTTTTGTGGCCGGCGGGAACCGACTCATGATCGGAAAACGAGGAGGAAATACAATGTTGAGTTGGCTGGTCAATGAAGAGGGCGGTCTTACCACCGCCGGGTATGGAGTGAGCATCGCCATCATGGTGGTGTGCCTGCTGGCGGCGTTTGCCCTGGCGGGGCGTGCGTCGGGAAAACGGGGCCTGGGGGCCAAGCAGCTGGCCTACTGCGCCATGGCCCTGGCACTGGGGTTTGTGGCGTCCTACATCAAGCCGGTGCCCCAGATGCCCTACGGCGGCTCCGTCACGCTCATGAGTATGCTCTTTATCGTGCTGGTGGCTAACTGGTACGGGGTCAGGACCGGCGTGCTGGTGGGCTTTGCCTACGGTATGCTGCAATTTTTGCAGGAGCCTTACGTGCTCAGCGTGTTCCAGGTGTGCTGTGACTATGTGTTCGCCTTTGCGGCGCTGGGCCTGGCGGGCTTCTTCCGCAATCGGAAAAACGGCCTTTTGTGGGGCTACATCGTGGCGGTGCTGGCCCGGGGCGCGTTCCACTCTCTGGGCGGCTACCTCTACTGGATGGACTACATGCCGGAGAACTTTCCCCAGTCTCTCAAGGCCCTCTATCCCATCATTTATAACTACAGCTATCTGCTGGCCGAGGGCATTTTGACGGTGATCGTCATGAAGATCCCGGCGGTGGACAAGGCGCTGGAGCGGGTACGCCAGAGCGCGGTGAAATAAAAAGAAGGGACGCGGATCATCCGCGTCCCTTCTTTTTACTTTTTCTGATGGGCACAGCCGCTGCAGTGCTCGCAGCAGCCTCCGCATCCGCCCTTGGAGCGGAGGGAGGACCGCACCGCCAGCACCAGCCATACGCCAAGCCCGGCGAGGATCAAAAGTTCCATAAAGTCCTCCTTTACAGGATCAAAAGCGCCGCATGGTAGACCACAAAGGCTACGATCCAGGCAACTACGCACTGCCCCAGGGCAACGCCCGCGGCCTTCCAGCCGGAGCGCAGCTCCCGTTTGACGGCGGAGATGGCCGCCACGCAGGGGGTGTAGAGCAGGGTGAATACCAGGAAGCTCACGGCGGTGACAGTGGTGAAAAGCCCGCTCAGAGCGGCCACGGACACGTCCGTGCCGGCGCCGGTGAGGATGCCCAGGGTGGAGATGACGGACTCCTTGGCGATAAAGCCGGTGATGAGGGCCGTGGAGACCCGCCAGTCACCAAAGCCCAGCGGGGCGAACACGGGAGCCAGCACAGCGCCCACGGTGGCCAGCAGGCTGTCGGAGCTGTCGGACACCAGGTTCAAGCGGGTGTCGAAGGTCTGGAGGAACCAGACGATGATGGTGGCTATGAAGATGATGGTAAAGGCCCGGGTCAAAAAGTCCTTGGCCTTGTCCCAGCAAAGCTGCCACACGCTTTTGCCGGAGGGGAAGCGGTAGTTGGGCAGCTCCATGACAAAGGGCACGGGATTGCCCCGGAATGCGGTGGCGCCCAGAACCTTGGCCGCGATGATGCCCACCAGGATGCCGGTCAGGTACAGCGCCAGCATGACCAGCGCCGCGTGGCCGGGGAAGAAAGCGGCGGCAAACACGCTGTAAATGGGGATCTTGGCCGAGCAGCTCATGAAAGGCGTCAGCAGAATGGTCATGCGCCGGTCCCGCTCGGAGGCCAGGGTACGGGTGGCCATGATGGCGGGCACGGAGCAGCCGAAGCCCACCAGCAGCGGCACGATGCTCCGGCCGGACAGGCCGATCTTGCGCAGCAGCTGGTCCATGACGAAGGCCACGCGGGCCATGTAGCCGGTGTCCTCCAGAATGGAGAGGAAGAAGAACAGCACCACGATGATGGGCAAAAAGCTCAGTACGCTGCCAACACCGGCGAATACGCCGTCGATCACCAGGCTCTGTACCACCGGGTTGAGGCCGTAGGCGGTGAGTCCCGCGTCCACGGCGGCGGTAAGGCGGTCGATGCCGGCGGCCAGCAGATCCGAGAGGAACGAACCGATGACATCGAAGGTCAGATAGAAGATGGAGAGCATGATGCCAAAGAACAGCGGCAACGCCAGATACTTGTTGGTGACGATGCGGTCGATGGCCTCGCTGCGCTCCCGCTCACGGGAGGCGTGGCACTTGACCACGGTGCTGCGGCACACGCCCTCGATGAAGTCGTAGCGCATGTCCGCCAGGGCGGCGTTGCGGTCCATGCCGTGCTCTGTCTCCATCTCCTGAACGCTGTGCTCAATGAGCTCCAGCTCGTTCTGGTCCAGCTCCAGACGGGACTGGATGTCCTCGTCCCCCTCAATGAGCTTGGTGGCGGCAAAGCGCACAGGCAGTCCCGCCGCCTGGGCGTGGTCCTCGATCTGGTGGACCACCGCGTGGATGCAGCGGTGGACGGGACCGGGGGAGCAGAAGTCATATACGGCGGGGTAGACCCGGTTTTTCGCCGTCATGACGGCGATCTTCACCAGCTCGTCCACGCCCTCGTTTTTGGCGGCGGAGATGGGCACCACGGGGATGCCCAGCGCCTTGGACATGCCGTGGATGTCGATGGTGCCGCCGCCGCTGGACACCTCGTCCATCATGTTCAGTGCCAGCACCATGGGGATCTGCATCTCCATGAGCTGCAGCGTCAGATAGAGGTTGCGCTCGATGTTGGTGGCGTCCACGATGTTGATGATGCCGTCAGGCTTCTGATTCAGAATGAAGTCCCGGGTGACGATCTCCTCCGGCGTGTAGGGGCGGATGGAGTAAATGCCCGGCAGATCCACCACCGTGCAGTCCTTCTGGCCCCGGATGACGCCGGACTTCTGGTCCACCGTGACGCCGGGGAAGTTGCCCACGTGCTGGTTGGAGCCGGTGAGCTGGTTGAAAAGGGTGGTCTTGCCGCAGTTTTGGTTGCCGGCCAGGGCGAAGATCATTTGGACTTCACCTCCACCTCGATGTTGCGGGCGTCCTCTTTACGCAGTGACAGGGAATACCCCCGTACCCGCAGCTCGATGGGGTCGCCCAGGGGAGCAACCTTTTCCACCCGGACGGTGGTCTTGGGGATCAGCCCCATATCCAAAAGCCGCAGCCGCAGCGCGCCGGCGCCGCCCACGGCGGTGATAACAGCCTCCTGACCCAGAGGCAGCAGATCTAAGGTCATAGAAACTCCTCCTATAGGTTAGCTTGTTCTAACTATGAAAAGTGTATCACGCAAAAACGATTACGTCAAACAGAAAACCGCAGAAAAATCCACAGACTTTTTCCATCAAATTGTGAATGTCAGCAAATCACGGCGGTTTGCCTCAGAAAATGCCTTGCGGCATGGGGGAAAGGGATGTTATACTGGCCGGGAGGTGATCATATGTTTTCATTCAACCACTTTAATTTCAATGTCTCCGACCTGGATAAGTCCCTGGCATTTTACCGGGAAGCCCTGGGCCTCACGGAGGTGCGCCGCACTGTAGCGGAGGACGGCAGCTTCACCATCGTGTTCCTGGGGGACGGCAAGACCGACTTCCGCCTGGAGCTGACGGCTCTGCGGGACCATCCTCAGAAGTACGACCTGGGCGAGTGCGAGTTCCACCTGGCCCTCACCACGCCGGACTATGACGCCGCCCACGAAAAGCACAAGGCCATGGGCTGCGTGTGCTATGAAAACCCCGCCATGGGCATCTACTTCATCTCCGACCCGGATGGATACTGGATCGAGATCGTGCCCGAGAAGTAAGCTTGGCCAAAGAAAAAGCAGAGGACGAACGTCCTCTGCTTTCTTTTTACCAGACCAGGGTGGCGAAATAGTCGTCCGGAGTCTCTGCCCGGCGGATCAGCTCCACAGAGCCGTCCTGCCGCAGCAGCAGCTCGGCCGAGCGGAGCTTGCCGTTGTAGTTATAGCCCATGGAGTGGCCGTGGGCGCCGGTGTCGTGAATGACCAGCAGGTCGCCCATGTCGATCTTGGGCAGCATCCGGTCCACGGCAAACTTGTCGTTGTTTTCGCAAAGGCTGCCCACCACGTCGTATTTGTGGTCGCAGGGGGCGTCTTCCTTGCCGGAGACGGTGATGTGGTGATAGGCCCCGTACATGGCCGGACGCATCAGGTCGCAGGCGCAGGCGTCCACGCCGATGTACTCCTTGTAGATGTGCTTTTCCCGCACGGCCCGGGTGATCAGGTGGCCATAGGGCGCCAGCATGAACCGGCCCAGCTCCGTGTAAAGGGCCACGTCACCCATGCCGGCGGGAGTCAGGATCTCCTCGTAGGCCTCCCGCACGCCCTGTCCGATGGCGGCGATGTCGTTTTCCGGCTGCTCGGGCCGGTAGGGCACGCCCACGCCGCCGGAGAGGTTGATAAAGGAGATGTGTACGCCGGTCTCGTCCCGCAGCTCCACCGCCAGGCGGAACAGGATCCGGGCCAGGGCGGGATAGTACTCGTTGGAGAGGGTGTTGGAGGCCAGGAAGGCGTGGATGCCGAATTCCTGCACGCCCATGGCAGCAAGGCGGGTGAAAGCCTGGGCGATCTGGGCGCGGGTCATGCCGTACTTGGCGTCGCCGGGGTTGTCCATCACCTGGAAACCCTCCCGGGTCTGGGCCAGGGTGAACACGCCGCCGGGATTGAAGCGGCAGCAGATCTTTTCCGGGATCTGGTCCACGGCGCCGGCCAGTGCGTCCACCAGCGTCAGATCGTCCAGATTGATGATGGCGCCCAGCTCCCGGGCCAGACGGAACTCATCATCGGAGGTGTTGTTGGAGGAGAACATGATCTCCTCGCCCGTGACCCCGCAGCGCCGGGCAAGCATCAGCTCCGTCAGGGAGGAGCAGTCGCAGCCGCAGCCCTCCTCGTGCAGCAGCTTGAGGATGGCGGGGGTAGGGGTGGCCTTTACGGCAAAGTATTCCCGGAACCCGGGATTCCAGGCAAAGGCCGCTTTCAGCCGCCGGGCATTTTCCCGGATACCGGCTTCATCATAAATATGGAAAGGCGTGGGATAGCGGGCCGTGATGGCATCCAGCTGCGCCTTGGTGACAAAGGGTGTTTTCATGTTCGGAACCTCGCTTCTTCTGTGAGACGCCCGTTCCCGGGCGAGAATATGCCTTATTTTATGTTGCGCGCCGGGCGCTGTCAAGAAATTTTCCCCAGGAGGGACGGCAAGGCGTCGGAAAGGGATATTCTTTTGAAAAAATAACCCTTGTTTTTGCGCAGAGAGGGCATTACAATAGAGCCAATCAGACGCGTAAGGCGGGAAAGAGGGAGAACGATGGCAGATGTTTTGGTAAATGCGGTGGGGGAACAGTGCCCCATCCCGGTGGTGAAAGCCACCCAGGCCCTGCGGGCCATGACCCAGCCGGGGACGCTGGAGGTATTGGTGGACAATGAGATCGCCGTGCAGAATCTGCAGCGGTGCGCCGCGGGTCACCATCTGACCTGTGCGGTGGAGCAGCGGGGCGAGAAGCTCTTTGCCGTGACCATGACCGTCACGGAGCCCATGGGAGATGCGCCGGTGGAGGAGATTCAGTGCGACGACTGCGCCCCGGCAGACCAGCGCGGCGGCGTGGTGGTAGCCGTGGGAACGGACGTCATGGGCCAGGGCAGCGACGAGCTGGGAAAAACGCTGATGAAGGGCTTCTTGTTCGCCCTGGGCCAGCTGCCCCAGCTGCCGGCAACGGTGCTTTTCTATAACGGCGGCGCCCGCCTGACGGTGGAGGGCTCCGACTCCTTGGAGGACCTGCGGGCCCTGGAGGAGCGGGGCGTGGAGATCCTCACCTGCGGCACCTGCCTCAATTACTACGGCCTGACGGAAAAGCTGGCGGTGGGCTCTGTCACCAATATGTACGCCATCGCTGAGAAGCTGGCCGGAGCGGGAAAGGTTGTCCGGCCATGATCTACCTGGACCAGGCGGCCACGTCCCGGCCCAAGCCGCCCGGCGTGGCAGAGGCGATCCTGGCGGCCCTGGATGCGTGCGGCAACAGCGGACGGGGCACCCACCCGGAGGCTCTGGCCGCCGCCCGGACGGTGTACGGCGTCCGCTGCCAGGTGGCGGCGCTGTTCGGCGGACAGCCGGAGCGGGTGGCCTTTACCCCCAACTCCACAGCGGCGCTGAATATGGCCATTGCCGGGACTCTGGGGCCGGGAGACCATGTGATCTCCACGGACCGCGAGCATAATTCCGTGCTTCGGCCTCTCTACCGCCTGCGGGCCCAGGGGGCGGCGGTGGACTTTGTCCGGGCGGACCGGAACGGGCAGCTGGACTACGGAGACTTTGAGCGGCTGCTGCGGCCGGAGACCAAGGCGGTAGTGTGTACCCATGCCTCCAACCTCACCGGCGATGTGACGGACATCGGCTTTGTGGGAGAGTTTGCCCACCGCCACGGGCTTTTATTCATCCTGGACGCCTCCCAGACCGCGGGGGTGTTCCCCATCTCCATGGAACGGGACCACATTGACGTGGTGTGCTTCACGGGCCACAAGGGACTCATGGGCCCCCAGGGCACCGGCGGACTGTGCGTAGGTCCGGGCGTGGAGCTGCGGCCCCTGCTGGTGGGCGGCACCGGGGTCCAGAGCTTTTCCGAGACCCAGCCGGCGGAGTACCCCACCCGGCTGGAGGCAGGTACCCTCAATAGCCACGGCCTGGCGGGCCTGGGCGCCGCCCTGGAATTTCTGGAGAAAACCGGGCCGGATACCATCCGGCAGCATGAGCAGGCCCTGGCCCGGCGGTTTTATGAGGCCGTGCGGGACCTGCCCGGCGTGCGGGTGTACGGGGACTTTTCCGCGACGGAGCGGGCGGCCATCGTGTCGCTGAACATCGGGGACGAGGACTCGGCGGAAATTTCGGATCAGCTCTCGGAGCGGTTTGACATCGCCACCCGCCCTGGTGCCCACTGCGCGCCCCGGCTGCACCGTGCTCTGGGTACCGAGGACCAGGGAGCCGTCCGGTTCTCCTGGGGCTGGTTCAATACGGAAGCGGAAACGGACACCGCGGCGGAGGCCGTGCGGATTCTGGCGGAGGAAGCGCGGTAATATGCGGGAAAAGACGGAAAAGTGCATCGTGACCTTCCGCACTACCACCGGCGCCATGGCCATGGAACGGGCCTGCCGGGCTGCCGGCGTGCCGGGGCGGCTCATTCCCGTGCCCCGGGTCATCACAGCTGGGTGCGGCATGTGCTGGGCGGCGCCGCCGGATGCCCGGGAGGCGGTGGAGGCGCTGGTCATCAAAGAGCACTTGGATGTGGACGGATTGTATGCTATACTGATCTAGAACGTTGAAGCGGCTGAAAAGGAGGATCGGTATGGCGGGCAACTGCGAAGAGTGCGTCTACTATGACTATGACGAGGAAGAGGACCAGTTCTACTGCACCGTGGATCTGGACGAGGACGAGATGGAGCGGTTCCTCCGCGGAGCCACCAGTGCCTGCCCGTTTTACCGGCGGGGCGACGATTACCGGACGGCCCGCCGTCAGTGAAAGGGAGGAGATACCATGGAACTGGTAGACCTGTATGATGAAAACCGCGTGCCCCTGGGGCTGACAGCGGAGCGGTACGGGAAAAAAGCGCCGGGCCAGTACCGGACGGTGGTGCATGTGTGCGTGTTCGACAGCGCCGGACGCCTGCTGATCCAGCAGCGCACGCCTACCAAGCATGTCTGGCCGGGCCGGTGGGATGTGAGCATCGGCGGCGGCGTGGACGCCGGAGAGACCAGCCGCCAGGCGGCAGAGCGGGAGTTCCGGGAGGAGCTGGGCTACCCGCTGGATCTGACGGGGGTGCGCCCGTCTGTGACCGTCAACTTCGGCGCGGGCTTTGATGATTTTTTTATCACCACCAAGGATATCCCTCTGGAGGAGCTGACGCTTCAGGCGGAGGAGGTCAGTCAGGTGCGCTGGGTCACGCTGGAGGAGCTTTACGCCCTGGTGGACGAGGGGAGCTTCATTACCTACCCCAAGAGCTTTTTGGCCTTTTTGTTCGACATGCGCCATACATTCGGATTCCCCACGAAATAAGAAGAGCGCCGGAGCATTTGCTCCGGCGCTTTTTTGCGCAGGTGGGTCAGGATTCCGCCTCCACGGTCTGGCGGACGATGTCCTCCATGATCTCGGCGGAGATGGCGCCCTCCACGTAGCCGTAGACGGTGCCGTCGGAGGAGATCATGAACGTGGTGGGGAAGGCCCGGATGCCGTACTGGGCAAAGACGGAGCCGTCCTCGTCCATGACCACCGGGTAGGTGTAGCCGCCCTCGGCCAGGAAGTTGGCAATGTCCTCGCTGCTGCCCTCGCGGCCTACGCCGGGTTGGGCAACACCCAGCACCACCAGGTCCTCGGCGTTGCCGCCGTGGGCCTCATAGAGGGCCTGGATATCCGGCATCTCGGACTTGCAGGGGCTGCACCAGGTAGCCCAGAAGTTGAGGAACACGATTTTGCCCTGATAGTCGGAGAGGGTATGGCTCTCACCGAACTGGTCCGTGAGGGTAAAGTCCGGCGCAGGCACGGAGGGGCGCTCTTCTTCCTGGGAAGCGGCCGACTCCTGGGAAGCAGCCGGCTCCTGGGCGGCAAGTCCGGCGGAAAGGCTGCCCGCGGCGCCGGTGATGGTGAGAACGCCCATGACGATGAGCAAAACACCGCCCAGCTTCACCGTCCAGCGGACGATGGACTGATGGCTGCGGAAGAAATTCAGCACCGTCCCGGTGAACAGGCCCACCGCCAAAAACGGCAGGGAAAAGCCCAGGGTGTAAAGGCCAATCAGCAGAAAGCCCGCGGCGGAGGACCCGGAGGACGAGGCCATCAGTAGCACGCTGCTCAGGGCGGGACCCACGCAGGGGGTCCAGGCAAAGCTGAATGTAAAGCCCAGCACCAGCGCGGTGGCAGGGTTCATGGCCACCTTGTCCAGCCGGAAGGGCAGCCGGTGTTCCTGCTCCAACAGCATGGCCCGCTTGCCAAGGCCCAGCTGGTAGAGGCCGAAGAGGATGATGATGAGACCGCTGATGCGGGCAAACCACACCTGGTAGTTCCGGAAGAAGGTACCCAGGGCGCTCAGGCCCATGCCCAGCAGGAAAAAGGCAAAGCTGATGCCCAGAACGAAAAACAGCGTGTTGATAAACACCCGCCGCCGGGGATAGCGTACGCCGCCCTTGCCGTCATCCTCTCCGGCGCCGCCGGCCAGATAGCTCACGTACAGCGGCAGCAGCGGCAGCACGCAGGGGGAGAGGAAGCTCAGTGCGCCCTGAATGAATACGGTGACGGCGGATACGCCGGTTTGAACGGAAATTCCCATGCAAGACTCCTTTTTTCAGTGGAATACCGTCATCATACCCGGGAAGCGGAAAAATGTAAAGTGACAAAATCACAGATCCTCATGTTGGGATTCCAGGCGCATCATGGACACCTCGTAGGCCACCCGCTCCTCTGTGCCGGATTCCGTGACCTTCTGATAGATGCGGCTTTGGAGCCGCCCCTCCAGGCAGATCCGTGCTCCGGTGGACAAGGACCGCACCTGCTGGGCCAGCTGTCCCCAGGCGATGACCGGCAGATAGTCCGTGCGGCCGTACCGGCGGGGCACGGCCAGCATGAGGTCGCAGATGGTGCGGCCCAGGGGCGTGCGCCGGTAGATGGGCGCTTTGCAGAGGCTCCCGGTGAGGGCGATGTGGTTGGCGGCCTCGCCGCAGGGTGGGAGTACCTCCTGGCCGTAGACGGTGAGCACCAGGCGGCTTCCTACGCCGCTGCGGTTGTTGAAGGAGCGCAGCTGGCCCCGCACGCGCACCGTCTCGCCCTGGCACACCTGCTGTACCATGGGCTCCGGGATCAGCACCGGCAGCGTGTCCGCCTGGCCGGACAGCCGGGGCACCTCCAGAAAAAAGCGGAAAAAACGCACGCCGTGGTTTTCGTGGGAGGGCGCAGGCGCCGCCAGGACCTTCCCCTCCAGCACAATGTCGTTGCAGCATTCGCTTGTCATCATTGTCCACCTCTTCAGTCGTATAGAATCAGATAGCACACTCTATGACGGCGGCGGGATGGATAGACCTCTTGTGCAGGGCAGGGTTGTAGCATATAATAGAGCCATCAGACAAGGAGGCGTATATGGCAAATCTTCTGGATTATCTGGACTGGCGGGGAGACCTGACGCTGGCGCAGGCTCCCTTCAACGAGGTGGACAATCTGATCTTGTCGGAGCTTTCCTATTTGGATTTCGGCGGCATCGTGCCGCCGCCGGGGGAAAAGGGCGGCGTGCCGCTGCACCAGGCGGCGGAGGCGTTTTTCCAGCGCTACGGTGAGGCGGAGAACATCAACATGGGCGTGCTGGTGCCGTCGGACATCCCCGTCATGCTGCGGAGAATGGCCGCGTGCCCCCGGTTCCGGGATATGGAGCTGCACTGCTTTGCCGATTGGCTGGATAACGAGCAGGCGGAGCAGTTTGCGGCTTTGACGGTGGACACGGGGGACGGGCGGCTGTACATGGCCTGTCTCTTATACACATCTGACGCTGCCGACGACTAGT
>OWID01000099.1_pt1 | contig 43744 bp, 41 predicted proteins | sample 1732661 | NCBI WGS metagenome assembly OWID01 (sample SAMN05065739, study PRJEB22554) | human gut metagenome | biome: ENVO:2100002; feature: ENVO:00000062; material: ENVO:00002003 | host: Homo sapiens | place: USA
TGGGCTTCGGTACCGGCGCCGTGAAGATGACCCCCGCCCACGACCCCAACGACTTTGAGGTGGGCCTGCGCCACAATCTGGAAGTCATCCGCTGCATCGGCGATGACGGCAAGATCAATGAAAACGGCGGCCCCTACAACGGTATGGACCGCTATGAGTGCCGCAAGCAGATCGTAAAAGACCTGGAGGAGCAGGGATACCTGGTCAAGACCGAGCCCTATAACCACAACGTGGGCACCTGCTACCGCTGCCACAACGACGTGGAGCCTCTGATCTCCGCCCAGTGGTTCGTGAAGATGGAGCCCCTTGCCAAGGAGGCATTGCGCGTGGTGAAGGAGGGCGAAGTCAAGTTCGTCCCCGAGCGCTTCTCCAAGACCTACACCAACTGGATGGAGAACGTCCATGACTGGTGCATTTCCCGTCAGCTGTGGTGGGGCCACCAGATCCCCGCCTGGTACTGCGACGAGTGCGGCCACATCAATGTCTCCCGGGAGGATCCCACCAAGTGCGAAAAGTGCGGCTGCACGCACCTGACCCGTGACCCGGACGTGCTGGATACCTGGTTCTCCTCCGCTCTGTGGCCCTTCTCCACCCTGGGCTGGCCGGAAAAAACCGAGGACCTGGCGTATTTCTATCCCACCTCCGTTATGGTCACCGGCTACGATATCATCTTCTTCTGGGTGGCCCGGATGATCTTCTCCGGCTGCGAGCAGATGAAGAAGATCCCGTTCCACACCGTGCTCATCCACGGCCTGGTGCGGGACGACAAGGGCCGCAAGATGTCCAAATCCCTGGGCAACGGCATCGACCCGCTGGAGATGGCAGAGAAGTACGGCGCCGACGCTCTGCGCTTCAACCTCATCACCGGCAACAGCCCCGGAAACGACACCCGGTTCTACACCGAGAAGTGCGAGGCCATGCGCAACTTCGCCAACAAGATCTGGAACGCCAGCCGGTTCGTCATGATGAACCTGACCATCGACCGCTGCACCCTGCCCGAGACCAGCAAGCTTGCCGCCGAGGACAAGTGGGTGCTCTCCAAGCTGAACACGCTGGTCAAAGAAGTCACGGAGAATCTGGACAGCTACGAGATTGGCGTGGCATCTGCCAAGGTCTATGACTTCCTGTGGGATACCTACTGCGACTGGTATATCGAGCTGACCAAGACCCGGCTTAACGGTGAGGACGAGCAGGCCAAGCTGGTGGCCCAGAACGTCCTTTGCTACGTGCTCACGGAGCTTTTGAAGCTGCTGCATCCCTTCATGCCCTTCATCACCGAGGAGATCTACCAGGCGCTGCCTCATGAGGACGCGTACCTGATGACCTCCCAGTGGCCCGTTTACCGGCCCGAGCTCTCCTTCCCGGAGGAAGAGGCCGCCATGGAAGCGGTCATGGACACCATCAAGGCTATCCGTGCCCGCCGCGCCGAGATGAACGTGCCGCCCTCCAAGAAGGCAGAGGTTCTCATCGTCACCGCCACGCCGGATATCTATGCCCAGGGCCTGCACTTCATCGAGCGTCTGGCCTATGCCAGCGCCGTGACCTTCGCCGCTACCGCCCCCGCAGATGTGACGGGCCAGGTGAGCGTGGTCACCGCCAACGCTACGGCGTATATGCCTCTGAGCGAGCTGGTGGACATCGCCGCAGAGCTGGAGCGCATCGCCAAGGAGAAGGAGAAGGCGGAAAACGGCCTGCGCATCGTGGAGCAGAAGCTCTCCAATGAGAAGTTCGTCTCCCGTGCCCCTGAGGCCGTGGTGAACGCCGAGCGGGAAAAGGCCGCCAAGTTCCGGGAGCTGATCGCCAAGCTGGAGGAGTCTGCCAAGGCCATGCAGGCGTAAAATCAGCACATTCCCACATCTCAATATAAAAAGCCCCGGAGGAAATCCTCCGGGGCTTCCTTTTTTCAGCGGATAAAGTTGGTGCGTGCGCTCCGCTCTGCCTGGGGCGGCTGGACCCCTGCGTCCCACCCGGCCTGGATGCACTGGAGCAGCCAGGCCATGTTCTTTCCCAGGTTCCGCATAGTCTGGAGTCCCTCCTCGTCCAGTGCCACGTCTCCGGGCAGGGAGCCGTGTACCATGTTCCAATAGGTGGAGGACACCACCGGCATCTGGGAAATGGTGAAGTATTTGTTCAGCACATCCACGGATGCCACGGTGCCGGCCCGGCGGGCGGAGACGACGGCTGCCGCAGGCTTATGGGAAAACGCGTCCTTGCCCGCATAGAACACCCGGTCCAGAACGGCCAGGATGCGGCCGCTGGGATGGGCGTAATAAACAGGGGAGCCGAACACGAATCCGTCGCACTCCCGGGCCTTTTCAATGATGCGATTGACGATGTCGTCATCAAATACACACCGTCCCGGCTTTTTTCCGCAGGTCCCGCAGGCGGTGCAGTCCCGGACCGGATCATTGCCAAGCCACAGGATCTCCGACTCAATCCCGAGGCCATCCAGCGCGGCGGCCACCTCACGCAGGGCGGTATCCGTGCAGCCGTGGGGACGGGAGCTGCCGTTGAGCATCAAAACTTTCATGGAGCCATCTCCTTTTTGTTTTTTCCCATTATACTGCCGGAGCACTGGCGCCGCAAGGCGGAACGAGGGGAACGCATCCCCAAAATTTCCGAACCGGCCGTGTGGGTTTCGACACAATCCCGGATAGAAACATGGTATCATCACCGTAAGCCTACGGCTTTATGATGGATTTTCGGAAATACTGGAATGTTCAGGCAAAAGAGGAGAATACTATGGAAGTGTTGGCAAAAAGCGCAGACCGGAATCTGCTGCTGGAACTGGAAGGGGAGCTGGACCACCACGCCGCCAAGGACGCCATCTGCCAGATCGAGCGGGCCATCGACGCGGCGCTGCCGAAAAAACTGGTGCTGGACATGGAGCGGGTGACATTCATGGACAGCTCCGGCATTGCGCTGATTCTGCGGGCAAGACAGAAGATGGACCTTCTGGACGGCTGCCTGCTGGTGACCAATGTTCCGGGACAAGCCCGCCGGGTGCTGGATGCCGCCGGCATCGGACGGCTGGTGACCATACGATAAACTTGGGGGAGGAGTACATAATGAAAACAAAGGCCATCAATGAAATGACGCTGCAATTTCCAAGCCGCAGCAGCAATGAGGGCTTTGCCCGCACGGCGGCGGCCTGCTTTGCAGCGCAGATGGACCCAACGCTCAATGAGCTGGAAGATATCAAAACGGCCGTCAGTGAAGCAGTGACCAACGTCATCGTCCACGCATACCCGGACAGCATCGGGCAGGTGCAGATGAAGATCCGCGTCCTGCCCGACCACGTTCTGGAGATCACCGTGCGGGACCACGGCCGCGGCATCCCGGACGTGGAAAAGGCCATGGAACCTATGTATACCACCGGCGGTGAAGAGCGCAGCGGCATGGGCTTCACCATTATGGAAAGCTTTATGGACAAGCTCACCGTCCGCTCCGTGCCCGGCCGCGGAACCACCGTCAGCATGCGCAAAAAGCTGGCTTCCCGCTTGAAAGCGGCAAAATGAGCGCCCCCATGGAGCTGCTGCGGGCCGCCCAGGCAGGGGACCGGGATGCCTGCGAGCAGGCGGTCCTGGAAAATAACGGCCTGATCTGGAGCATCGTGCGCCGCTATTACGGCCGCGGCGTGGAGCCGGATGATCTCTACCAGCTGGGCTGCCTTGGCTTTTTAAAGGCCGTGCAGGGATTCGACTTCTCCTATGGCACCTGCTTTTCTACCTACGCGGTGCCGAAGATCGCAGGAGAGATCCGCCGCTTTCTCCGGGACGACGGAACGGTGAAAGTCGGGCGCACCATACGAGAGCAAGCGCAATTACTTTACACGCAAAGGGAGCGCCTGCGCCACGATCTGGGGCGGGAGCCGGTTTTGTCGGAGCTGGCGGAGGCCACCGGCCTCACCGTGGAAGAGATCGCCAGGACGGAGACCGCCACAGAGGCGCCGGAGTCCCTCCAGCAGGAGCTGGCAGACGGACTGACGCTGGAGGGCACCCTGGGGACCGACGCCCCGGAAGAAGGATTGGTGGAAAAGCTCGCCCTGCGGGAGGCCATCGACCGCCTGCCGGAAAAAGAACGGATGACCATCCTGCTGCGGTATTTCAAAGGACTGACCCAGGAGCGGACAGCCCGGGTGCTGGGCGTTTCCCAGGTACAGGTGTCCCGTCTGGAACGGCGGGGACTGCGCCGATTGCGGGAGCTGCTGGAGCCGTAAAATGCTCCGGCCCCTGAAATTCCGTCATGGTATCCCAGTACCGCATGGGCATCTGGGTCCGTCGGCAGACGGGATTGTACCGCTCCCGAATGGCAACCGTATCGTAAAACCGCTTCCAAAGCAGGCGATAGTGGGCCTCCTGTTCATCCGGCGGCGCCATTTGAAACTGCTCCAGCGGCCGGATCACCGCCTTGCCGCCCGCATGGAACAGCGCCTCTCGATGGGTCCGGTCATACAGGAAAAAGGCATCATCTGGATAGCGGGCACAAAAGTGCCGCCGCAGCAGGGGAAGCACCCGGTTCTTGGGCTGGATCTCTCCGCCCAGAACGCCGCCCAGATCGGAAAAGCGGGTAAACCCCTTGAGCAGATGCGCTTCCGAATTCAGGTGCCGCACCGCCTTGGCCACAGGGTAGAGCGTTTCATCTGAGAAGTTGCGCAGGAAGCCGGGCCCCTCTTCCAACAGCTTCACCGTCAGGCGGTAAAGATGCATCTCCCGCTGGGGAAGGCAGGTGAGAAAGCCTTTTTGCAGAAGATCAGATGCAAAGGAAGAACACTTCACAATCTTTCGGAATACTCGCTTTGCGTGCTCTGTATTCGTTACGATGCTCCGGGATTCAAAGAGCATGGGAACAAGGTCCTCATCGCAGCAGATGGCGGTGGGGACCTCTTTATTTGCATAGCTGTCAAAGATACAGCACAGGAACCCTGCAAAGCTCCCGTCGTAGTAGTAAACAAGGTCATTCATAGCTGGTCATCCTCAAGCGTAGGCCGGTTGAAACAAAGAGAGCTGCTCCGCCTCCGGCTGGGGCAGCTGCGGCGCCTCAGCCGCGATCAGATTGCTCAGCAGACTCTCCTGGGTGAAGCGAAGCCCCTCTGCCCGTTTTCCGGAGGCTGTGAGAAAATATTGGGCCCGCTTCATGACCACGCCCATTTTTCCAAGATCCTCCGGCCGCAGCCGGCGGGCCCGACGGGCCGACAAGATCCGGCGGGCGGAGATGACCCCCACGCCGGGGATCCGCAGCAGCGCTTCGTAATCCGCTGTGTTGACCTCCACCGGAAAGAAATCCAGATGAGCCAGTGCCCAGCTGCACTTTGGGTCTACCAGAGGATTGAAATCCGGGTTCTTTTCGTCCAGCAATTCCTCCGCCCGGAACCCGTAAAAGCGCAGCAGCCAGTCCGCCTGATAGAGCCGGTGCTCCCGCAGCAGCGGCGGCTTGGTGTCTTTGGACGGGAGTAGCGCGTGCTCCACCACCGGCACATACGCAGAATAAAACACCCGCTTGAGCTTATACCGGTCGTAGAGCCCCTGGGTCAGCCGCAGGATATGCAGATCGTTGTCCGCCGTGGCTCCCACGATCAGCTGGGTACTCTGACCGGCAGGGGCGAACTTGGGCGCGTGCCGGTATTTGACCAGTTCCTCCTTGCTCTGCTTTCCCCGCTGCTGGATCTGCCGCATAGGGGAGAGGATGGCCTGCTTGGTCTTGTCCGGTGCCAGCGTCCGCAGTCCCGTCTCGGAGGGCAGCTCAATGTTCACGCTCATGCGGTCGGCCAGAAAGCCCAGTTGCTCCACCAGCTCCGGCGCCGTGCCCGGGATGGCCTTGGCGTGGATATAGCCGTTGAAGCGGTATTCCTGCCGGAGGATGCGCAGCGTCCGGATCATCAGCTCCGTGGTATAGTCCGGGCTGCGCAGGACACCAGAGGAGAGAAAGAGTCCCTCAATGTAATTGCGGCGGTAAAAGTTGATGGTCAGGTCCGCCAGCTCCTGGGGCGTGAACGCTGCCCGGCGGGTATCGTTGCTGCGGCGGTTGATGCAGTACTTGCAGTCGAACACGCAGCAATTGGTCATGAGCACCTTCAAAAGAGAGATGCACCGCCCGTCAGCAGAAAAGGAGTGGCAGCAGCCAGCCACCGAGGCAGAGGTGTTGCCGATATACCCCTTTCGGGAGGTCCGGTTTCCGCCGCTGGACGTACAGGCAGCGTCATATTTTGCCGCATCCGTCAGGATCGTCAGCTTCTCCAGCACATCCATGGCAGATTATCGAACGTATGTACGCCCGTGCTGCCCGGCAGCAGGGCGGTCAATAAAATTGATCAGACGGAACAGCTGCGCCGTCATGAAAACCACGCCAATCAACACAAAAAAGAACGTCCAGCCTGTCATAAAGTTCCCCTCCCAGTAATTCGAACTTTTGTTCTATTAACACTATAACTCGAACAATCGTTCGTGTCAAGGGAAAGACTTGAAAAAGCGCAAGAAAAAAGACGCGGCCGTAGCCGCGTCTTTTTTTACTGTACGATCACTTGCAGGAAGCCAGATCCTTGAGGAACTGTTCCACTGCCTCTGCAGGAGTGGCCCAGCTGGTGACAAAGCGGACCAGGGTGTGGGCATCATCCACATCCTCCTGGGCCTCGAAGGCATAGCCCATCTCCTCCAGCTGCTTGGCCACCGTATTGGGCAGCACGGGGAACTGCTGGTTGGTGGGGGAGGGAACCGGGAAGGTGTAGCCCAGCGCGGCCATGCCGTCCCGCAGGCGGAAAGCCATCTCGTTGGCATGACGGCCCATGTCCAGATACAGTCCGTCCTCCAGCATGGCCTTGAACTGCACGCCCAGCAGGCGGCCCTTGGCCAGCACGGCGCCCCGCTGCTTCATGTGCCAGCGGAAGTGAGCATTGGGGGAGGTGACCACCAGCGCCTCGCCGAAGAGGGCGCCGTTCTTGGTGCCGCCGATGTAGAACATGTCCGTCAGCGCGGCCAGGTCCGCAAAGGTCAGGTCATTGCCCGGGGCAGTAAGCGCGGAGGCAAGTCTGGCGCCGTCCAAAAACAGCAGCAGGCCGTGCTTGTCGCAGCAAGCGCGCAGAGCCTGCAGCTCCGCCTTGGTGTAAATGGTGCCGATCTCCGTGCTGTCGGAGACATAGACCATCTTGGGGGCCACCATGTGCTCGGTGCCGTTGTGCTCCCGGAGGACAGCCTCCACCAGGGCAGGAGTGAGCTTGCCGTCCTCAGCGCGGATGGAGCAGACTTTGTGGCCGGTGGCCTCGATGGCGCCGGTCTCATGGGTGTTCACATGGCCGGTATGGACGGAGATCACCGCCTCATAGGAGGCCAGGAACGCGGTGATGGTCACCAGGTTGGTCTGGGTGCCGCCTACCAGGAAATGGACGTCGGCGTCCGGCGCGTTGCAGAGCTTGCGGATCAGGTCCGCCGCCTCCTGGCAGTGGTGATCCATGCCATAGCCGCAGGTCTGTTCCAGGTTGGTATCCGTCAGGGCCTGTAGTACCTTGGGATGCGCGCCCTCGCTGTAGTCGTTGCGGAAGCTGTACATATCAAAAACCTACTTTCTTTTTTGTGTTTAAAAATTCCTATTGAAATCATAGCGCCTTTCCTGTATAAATGCAAGGAGCAGAGGGATAATTCTGGTAAATGAAAAAAGGCTGGAACTTTTTCTCATGTCGGCACGTCAATAAAGCATCAATGATAAAATCAAAAAGCATCAAAGGAGACAACAAATGAAAAAATGGCTTGTAATGGCCCTGGCGGCCTGTATGCTCACCGGTCTGCTGGCCGGCTGCGGCTCTAAGGAGGAGGGCTCCGCCCAGGTGGATCTTTCCGCTTTTTATGAAACCCTGGCCGAGGAATACCACTGGTCCGAAGATCCCCAGACCAGCCAGGAGGGCGACCTTCTGATGTCCTCCGTGGAGGGCGAGCTGCTGGAATCCTACTATCCCGGTCTTGCGGATGTGGCCACCGAACAGCTGATCGTCAAGGCGCCCATGATGAGCTCCGTGGTCAACGAGGTGGTGTTCGCCCAGTGCAAGAGTGAGGATGACGCGGCATCCGCCGCCGAGATCCTCCAGTCCCGGGCCGACGCCCAGGCCGAGGGCGGCGCCTGGTACCCCGAGTCCATGGAAGCCTGGGGCAAGGCCAAGGTGATCCAGAACGGCACTTACGTCGCCATGATCGCCTCCGCCGAGCACCAGACGGAGATCGAGGATGCGTTCAACGCGCTCTTTGCGTAAGAAAATCTGCAAACTGAATGGAACAGCGGCCGGAGCTCCGGCCGTTGTTCCTGTATGGTGGGAGGAAATCACTTGGTATTCAGCAGTCTGACCTTTTTATTTGCCTATCTGCCCATCACGCTGCTGCTCTACTTCATGGTCCCGCTGGCATGGCGGAACCTGGTGCTGCTGGTGGTGAGCCTGTTTTTCTACGGCTGGGGCGAACCGGTGTACATCGTCATCATGTTCGTCTCTATCCTCATCGATTATACCCATGGCCTGTTGGTGGAAAAGTACCGCCACGACGACCGGAAAGCCCGGTGGTTCGTGGGGCAGTCCGTGGTATTCAACCTGCTGCTTCTGGGCTTTTTCAAGTACTGGGACTTCCTGGCGGCCAACCTTTCGCTGATCCCCGGCATCAGCGTGCCCCAGCTGGGGATCCCGCTGCCCATCGGCATCTCTTTCTTCACATTCCAGACCATGAGCTATACCATCGACGTTTACCGACAGGATGCACCAGTGCAGCGCAGCATGGTGAAGTTCGGCACGTTCGTGACCATGTTCCCCCAGCTGATCGCCGGTCCTATCGTCCAGTATAAGACAGTAGCCAAAGAGCTGGACCACCGCATCAACACCAGCGAGGACTTCGCCCTGGGCTGCCGCCGCTTTTGCGTGGGCCTTGCGAAAAAGGTGCTGCTGGCCAATGCCGTAGGCAAGCTCTGGGATGCCCAGCTGGCCGCCAGCATGGGCGGTACGCTGACTGTGGCAGGCGGCTGGATGGGACTTCTGGCCTATGGCTTCCAGATCTATTTTGACTTTTCCGGCTATTCGGACATGGCCATTGGCCTGGGCCGCATCTTCGGTTTCCGGTTCGACGAAAACTTTGACTATCCGTATCTGGCCGCCTCCGTCACGGAGTTCTGGCGCCGCTGGCACATGTCCCTGACCGGCTGGTTCCGGGAGTACCTGTATATCCCCCTGGGGGGCAACCGGGGCGGCACGGCCAAGACCTTGCGCAACATTCTGATCGTTTGGTTCTGCACCGGCTTCTGGCACGGAGCCAGCTGGAACTTCGTGCTCTGGGGCCTCTACTTTGCCGCCTGGCTCATTCTGGAAAAGTATGTGCTGCGCGGCGCGCTGACCCATACGCCTGCCCTCATCAAGCACGCCTACACCCTGGTGGTGGTATTCGTGGGCTGGGGCATTTTCGCCATGGACGACCTGGGTGTGTGCGGACAGTATCTCTCCGCCTGCTTCGGCGGCGCACCCCTTTGGAGCAGCGCCGACGGCTACACCCTGCGCAGCTACGCCGTGACGTTCCTGGTGCTGATCCTGGCCTCCACCACGCTGGGCCGCCGGCTCTTCCAGCGTCTGCCTCAGCGGGCGGAGCGGATCGTGACGCCGGTTCTGATGCTGGCATCTTTGCTGGTGTGCACCGCTTATCTGGTGGACGGCAGCTACAATCCCTTTTTGTATTTCCGGTTCTGAGAGGAGGAACATGCAATGACAAAAGCATACAGCCGTTTTCTGACGGCCCTGTTCTGCCTCTTCCTGGGCGGCATGCTGGTGTGGTCCCTGGTCCTGCCGGACCGGGAGCGCTCCGAGGTAGAGAACCGGACGCTGAGCCAGTGGCCGGCGTTTTCCTGGCAGTCCCTGAAAGACGGCAGCTTCACCAGTGCCGTGGAGGAGTACTTTGCCGACCAGTTCCCCCTGCGGGACCAGTGGACCGTGCTCAAGGCACGGGCGGAGCAGCTGATCGGCAAATCCGAGTTCAACGATGTGTATCTGTGTGGTGACCGTCTCATTGCCCAGGTAAAGGACCCGGAGGAGAACCTGGACGAGAAGAATCTTTCCTATGTGCAGCGGCTGGCGGAGAACGCGGACGTTCCCGTGTACCTGGGACTCATCCCGTCGGCGGCGGAGATCTGGAAAGATGACCTGCCCGCCGGAGCCCCCAGCTGGGACCAGGCCTCCTTTTTGCAGCAGGCAGAAGCCCTGGGGCTTCCCATGGTCGACTTTGACGGCGCCCTTCGCGCCCACGCAGACGAAAACATCTTCTACCGCACAGACCACCACTGGACCAGCCTGGGCGCCTACTACGGCTACACCGCCGTGATGGAGGCTCTGGGCAGGGGAGAGGACACGCTGCCCATGTCCGCTTTCACGCCGGAGACGGCCAGCACGGACTTCAACGGAACGCTCTACTCCCAGTCCGGCATCCACTGGCTCACGCCGGACACCATCGAGTTCTGGGTGCAGGATGAGGGCCTTTCCATCACCTCCTGGCGCACCGGTGAGCCCCAGAGCGGCACCCTGTACGACCAGAGCTATCTTGAAAAGAAGGACAAGTACTCCGCGTTCCTGGGCGGCAATCAGCCCCTCTGTGTCATCCGCAACGAGGCAGCGGCAGGGAAGGGCAAGCTCCTTTTGATCCGGGACTCCTACTCGGACTCTCTGGCGCCGTTCCTGGCCCAGAACTTCGAGGAGGTACACCTGATCGACACCCGCTATTACCGCATGTCCCCGGCCCAGTACGCCGCGGAAAACGGCATCGACGAGATCTGCGTACTCTTCAGCATCCCCAATTTCATCACAGAAAAGAGCCTGGTCTTTATCGGCCAATAAGAAAACGCCCCGGAGCCTGTACTCCGGGGCGTTTTTTGTTTTCACTGGATGACGGTCAGCGAAACGGTCTTGTCGGTCAGATTCACCGTGTAGCGGTAGCTGCCTGCCAGATGCAGCAGCGTCTGGTCATCCTGAGAGAGCAACTGGTCCTCAAAGGAAACGATATAAACCAATGTGCCGTCCAAAAAGAGCATGGTATCCGGCGGCGCCGCGCCCACCTCCTGAGCCTGTGGCAGGGGGAGGGATGCCTCCGTGCCATCCGCAAAGCGCAAGAGCAGCTGCTTATACACCTGCCCCATAGGGGACGCCCCCACCTGACTGCCCCAGTAGGCAATGCAGCCGTCTCCCTCCATGTACGTCTCCGGCTGGAAGAAAACCGGTTCCTCCGTCTCCTGCCAACCGCCCTGGCACCAGGCAAGCCGCTCGTCATAGGTCATGGAGTCCTGGTCAAAGGTCAGCGGCTGGTCGTAAAAGGCCACGTCGGCGGGGGAGTAGTCGCTCTGGACGACAGTCTGTGCCGCCGCATCCACCGCGGTGCGCCGCTCCACCTCGCTCAAAAGCAGCTCATAGGCCGCCCTGCCCTCCGCCGTCAGGGCGGTGGAGTTCCACGCGAGATTCTGCAAGCCCAGCTCCAGGAGATCTCCGTCTGACGTATCGGCCATAGCGACGGCACAGGCCACCAGCACCTGCATGACGTGCTCCTGTTCCTGGGTGTCATAGGTGCCTATCAGGTTGAGAAATCGGGGCTGATTGTTGTAGAAGAGATAATATAGATCCACGTCCCGGATCTGAGAGGGCGTCAGCAGGCCGTTTTCCAGGATCATCTGTGCCACGCAGCCATCGAACAGGGGAGACTCCCTGCCGATATCTCCGGGAAGGTCGTTTTCCAGCAGAGTCGGACCGCTGCTGGTCATGGTGTGGAACACCAGATAGGGAGACTCTACATACATGCCGCCTACCCAGCCGTCCTCATCCACATAGGTACCGCCGGCCGGCATAATCCGCTCCGGGATAGGCGTGTGGAGTTCAAAGCCCAACCCATAGACCTTGATCCCCAGATCCGGATAGGCAGGGGCCTCGTCCACCAGCTCCAGCGAGGTGATGCGCCAGTCGTCCCACTCCGGGGAGGCGTCAATAGCCGTGTAGTCCTCGTTCCAGGCCATTCCCTGGAACTGCTCCATATAGGCGCGCACCTGATCCCGGGCCGCGTCAAGAACTTTCTCCGGTACGTCGATACCGTCCGCCACATGATCGGTGTAGATAGTGCTGTCCTTGTAAACCAGCAGATTTTCTCCATCGAAGTACACCCGGCGCCAGGCAGTGCCAGTAGTACCGGCATCCTCGCGCCCGGTAAAGGAAACATCTCCCCAGAGGTTCAGACAGCGGCGGCTGAAATCCCATCCGTTGAAGTTCAGATTGGAAGCCTCCGGCCAGGCATTGGAAAGCAGCGCCGCAATGTCTGCTTCATAGATGGCCCCGTCCCGCCGGAAGAATACCTGAGCAGTGAAGCCGGTGGCGGCAGTCAGCTCATCGGTGCCATCGCCATCCAGGTCCATGGCCTGAGGCACGGCCACGCCGTAGGCCCGGAACAGGAAGGTCAGTGTGCCGTCATCAGAGACGGCGTAGTAGTCGTGGCAGTCGCTCTGATATCCGCCGGTCTCGGCGCTGCCGGTAACATAGTCCTCATAGGAGACCACCACGCCGGTATAGCCGAAGAGGGAGAAACTATCCATGGTCAGATAGTCTACATTGCTGCCCTCCGGGTAGGTGAAAAAGCACCCCGCGTCCCACGCCGCCATGCCGTCCCGGCCCGCGGCCTCGTCGTAGATGACGGCGGCATACACATTCCCATCCGTGGAGCGGTAAGGCCGGAAAGAGTATTCTTCGCCGCCTTGTGTGGTGATCAAAATACCGTAGCCCCGCTCCGCGCAGTCGTCCTGCCGGCGCGTCACGGTCACCAGCACCGGCACGCAGGGCACCGCGTCCTCCAGAGAGAGGGTCAGCACCGGATCGCCCTCCGGGTAAACAGTGGCGACGGCGGGCTTTTCAGCGGGCAGGTTGGAGACGAACCAAAGGCTTCCGTCCTCCTGCACCGCCAGCGTCACACACAGCCAGTCATAATCCGGATACCGTGCGAAATCGTCCGGGTAGTACAGCCGGATGGTATCGCCCTGCCGCTCTCCGGCGGTGATGCGGACGCTGTGAAAGTAATTGGTGTCCCCGTGGCTATGGTAATAGGACTCGTACTGGGGCAGGTATTGGAAGTGCTCCATGCCGGTTTTGCTGGTCTTATCCAGCGTCAATCCGGTGTTTTCCAGCAGCACGGTGTCGATGGCATCCAGGGAGAGCTTATCCGTGGGACAGATCAGGGTCCCGTCCGGGTCAAAGTTGCCGACCAGCACCCGTTCCACCTCCGTCATAGTCTCCGAAATGCCGGTGCCGCAGTAGAACAGCTCATAAAGGTCGATGTCCTCCGGCTGCTCGTAGAGGGAGGTCAAGAACTGGTTGTGGATGTGCATCCCCTCTGCATCGCTGTTGAAAAAATCCTCATTGAAGTAAGCCAGCTCGTCGCCGGTGAGGGGACGGTTTTTCTCAGAAGCCGCGCCGGTGAAAGTGACGGCACACACAGCTGCCGCCAGAGCGATGACCGCAAACAGCGCTGCAGAACGGGTCTGCCGGTTTTCCGCGATGCGCACGATGCGCTCTTTCAAGTGCCGCTTGTCTGCCGTCATGGTGGTAGCGGTCAGCAGGGGATTGGACGGCCCCCGGCGCACAGGGATGAGGGCCAGCAGCGTCCTGCCGTAGGCGATGCGCTCCGCCTGGCCCAGGGACGCCATGGCCGATTCATCGCAGGCCAGCTCGCAATCTGTCTTGGACACCGCTGCCGCGATCCACACCAGCGGGTCGAACCAGTAGACGCTCAGGCACACGCACCGCAGCAGCGACCACAGTGGATCGCCGTGGCGGGCGTGGGCACTCTCATGGGCGATCACATGCCGGGTCCGCTCCGGCGAGGAGACCGCCTCCGGGGTAAGATAGATGGCCGGGCGGAAGAGCCCAAAGAGGCAGGGAGAGGGGAGACCGGGCTCCACCAAATAGGTAGGATATCTGCAGCCATCCACTGTATAATGTGTTCTTGCTTTACACAACTTTTGCCAGAACTGCAGGTTGCAGAAAAAGAACCATAGCCCCGTTACCGCCATGCCGGCGTACCAGATGTACGGCAGCAGGGCTCCCAGGGTCAGCGTCTGCTGTTCCATGACCGGGTAGGTGTAGCTATCCGTGTCTGGCATCTGTGCATCTGAATTCGTCCCGCCGGCAGGTGCGTCCGACACCGCCTGCGCCGGGGATTGAGCCGGTGCTGTTTCTACTTCGGTGGGCTCCCAGGCAAATACCACCCGGTCACCCACAGCCTCCGCCCGGCGGGCCAGCTGCTGCTCCACAGGCTGCGCTGCCGTCAGCACGGAGAAATCCGCCCCCGGCAGGGAAAAGGGCACCAGCAGCCGCACCAGTACCAGCGCCCACAGGGCGTACTGAGCCCGGCGGGTGATACGGCTGTGGAAGGCCCAACGCAGGGCCAGCAAAACCAGGATCAAAACCGAGGATGTGATCAAAATCTCTTTCATGTCTGCTCACCTCCCGCGCGCTCCAAAATGGCCGTCAGCTCCGCAATGTCCGCCTCTGTCAGCGAGCGGCTGTCCACCAGGCTGCTGACCATCAGTCCCAGGCTCCCACCGTAGACCTTGGAGAGGAAGCTCTCCGTCTCCGCCAGGGCCGCATCCTCCCGGGCAACCGCGGGGAAGTACTGCTTGGCCCGGCCGCCCTCTTCATAGCGGACGGCGCCCTTGGCCTCCAGCCGGGAAAGCATGGTGATGACCGTGTTCTTGCTCCACCCGGTCTCCGGGTGCAGCGCGGCGGTCAGTTCCATGATGGTGCGGGGAGACTGGTCCCAAAGCCGATTCATCAGCTTCCACTCACTGTCGGACAGATTGACCTGCATCTTGTTCACCTCCTGTTTGGTATACGATTGTCTACCTTTTTCTGATTTGACTGTATCAAAATGGTAGACACTTGTCAACCACAAATTCGTTACAAAACGGAAACGCGCGCTTTCCTGGTTGACCCGGCGGCAGTTTTGCCGTAAAATAAGCCTCGAAACTTTAGAAATCTGGTGAACATATGACTGATTTTGAGCAGCGCTACATTGCGGCCCGGCGGGCCGTCATCGCCCGGGACTTTGCCCGGCTCAACCCCATGCAGCGCCAGGCGGCCATGACCACCGAGGGGCCCCTTTTGCTACTGGCCGGCGCCGGAAGCGGCAAGACCACCGTGCTGATCCAGCGGGTATATAACCTTTTGACCTATGGCCGGGGCAGCGATTGTGACGAAGTCCCCCCCTGGGCCACGGAGGAGGACCTTGCGTTCCTGGAATCCTACCCGGACCGTCCAGACGAGGAGGAGCAGCGGCGGGCCGTGCGCCTTTGCGCCGTGGATGTGCCCCGTCCCTGGGAGATCATCGCCATCACCTTTACCAATAAGGCGGCGGGGGAGCTGAAAGACCGTCTGGCCGCCCGGCTGGGCCCTCCGGCCAACGACGTGTGGGCCTCTACGTTCCACTCCGCCTGCGTGCGCATCCTGCGGCGGGACATCGACCGCATCGGCTTTGACAAGGACTTCACCATCTACGATACGGACGATGCCAAACGGGTCATCAAGGACATTCTCAAAGAGCTGAATCTGGACGAGAAGGCCTTCAATCCCCGCAGCGTGCTCTCCGTCATCTCCGCCGCCAAGGACGCCTATCAGGGCCCCGAGGCATTTTCCAAGGCCCACAGCGGCGAAAACGACTGGAAGATGAGCCGCATCGCCAAGATCTACGAATCCTACGAGAAAAAGCTCCGCACCGCCAACGCCCTGGACTTTGACGATATCATTTTCCATACGGTGACGCTGCTGCGCCAGGAGCCGGAGGTGCTGGCCTACTATCAAAATAAGTTCCGCTACGTGCTGGTAGACGAGTACCAGGACACCAACCACCTTCAGTATCTGCTGACCGGGCTTCTGGCCGGGGGACGGGAGAATCTTTGTGTGGTGGGCGATGACGACCAGTCCATCTACCGTTTCCGGGGTGCCAACATCGAAAACATCCTGAACTTTGAAAAGCACTATCCCGCCGCCCGCACCATCCGGCTGGAGCAGAACTACCGCTCCACCCAGAACATTCTGGACGCGGCCAACGCCGTCATCCGCAACAACGAGGGACGCAAAGGCAAGACCCTCTGGACGGACAACGGCAGCGGCGAGAAGGTCACCGTCAAAACCAACTTCAACGAGGGAGACGAGGCCAACTTCGTGGCCGGGGACATCCTCATGGGCGTCAACCGGGGCCGTAAGTTCCGTGACACGGCGGTGCTCTATCGGATGAACGCCCAGTCCAACGCCCTGGAATATGCCATGAAGCGCAACGGCATTCCCTATAAGGTAGTAGGCGGCATGAAGTTCTTCGACCGGGCAGAGGTCAAGGACATGCTAGCCTATCTGTGTGTGCTCAATAACCCCATGGACGATCTGCGTCTGCGGCGGATCATCAACGTGCCCGCCCGCAGCATCGGTGCCGCCACCGTGGACAAGGTTGCCCTGCTGGCCCAGGCCCAGGGGGCGTCCCTTTACGAGATCCTCCGCAATGCAGACCTGTTCCCGGAGCTCAAGAGCGCCGCGTCCAAGCTCATGAAGTTTGCCGACCTCATTGACGGACTGCGCCGGGCAGGCGGCGAGCTGGCATTGCCGGAGTTTTACGACGAGGTGCTGGAGCGCACGGGCTACGTCCGGGCTCTGGAGGAGAAAAACGACCTGGAGAGCCGGGGCCGCATCGAAAACGTCCAGGAGCTCAAGTCCAACATCCTGGGCTTTTTGGAGCAGGACCCGGAGGACGCCACACTCTCCGGCTTTTTGAACGAGATCGCTCTCTATACGGATCTGGACAGTGTGGAAGCCGGGGACGACTGCGTCACCATGATGACCGTCCACTCCGCCAAGGGTCTGGAGTTCCCCACGGTCTATGTGGTAGGCATGGAGGAGGGGATCTTCCCCGGCTCCTCCGCCCAGTACGACCATGAGGAACTGGAGGAGGAGCGGCGGCTTTGCTATGTGGCCATGACCCGGGCCAAGGAAAAGCTCACCATGACCAACTGCCGTCAGCGTATGCTCTACGGCCGCACCAGCTCCAACCGCCCCTCCCGGTTTTTGGAGGAGATTCCGGAGGAGAACCGGGACTGGCTCAGCCGCCCGGTGCCCCGCAGCATGGAGTCCGACGCCACCTTCGGCGGCGACCGCTGGGACGACGGCGGCTATGCCCCGGCCCGGCCCTCCACGGGGATCTATACCTCCGGCGGCGCCCGGGAAAACGGCTCCGTCCACGCTTACCGTGCCGCGCCCCAGCCCCAGCGCCGGCCTCTGGCCTCCGCTGGAAAGAGCGGCGCTGCTCCCGCCGGTCTTTTGCAGCTGCAAAAGGGCGATATGGTAGAGCACACCGCCTTCGGCAAGGGTATGGTGCTGTCCCTGCGGCCCATGGGCGGAGACGCCCTGGTGGAAGTGGCCTTTGACCAGGTGGGCACCAAGAAGCTCATGCTCAAATCCGCCGGCGTCCATATGAAAAAGCTGTAACTAACAAAAAAGCTCCCGGAACCAACGATGGTTCCGGGAGCTTCTTTGTTAGTTATTCGCCGGGATACTGCTCGCCCTCGTTGGCCTCCTCCTGCCGGGGCTCTGCCTGGGGCAGCGTCTCCACGAACCGCACCTGAATGACTGCCTGGGGCCAGTTGAAGGAAACTGCCGCATGCTTGCCCTTCCGGGCGGCCTCCTGCTCCAGCATGGCTGTCAGGTCCAACAGCACCTGGCGGGTGAGATACCCGCCCCGCCAGTGGAACACAAAGGGAAGCCCCTTGCGCAGGGGCATCTGGCATCTCTTCTGCACGTCCTCCATCCGGGTCAGGGAGAGCTTATTCTCCCGGTAATAGCGTAAATCCTCGCCCGTGCAGGCCGGGGCAGGGTAGACGAGAGACTGGTGGTCCCGGAACAGCTGCTCATCCGTCAGATTGAAGTAGTCATAGCGGACGATACCGTCCCCGGAAAGGGAGAGGTCGAAGGTGGCGTCCAGATGCCGCCTTCCACCCGGCAGCGTGAGGATGTTCCAGGCATGGCGGTATTTGACGCCCTGTTCGGGATTTTCCCGGGAAATGGCGATGACACAGGGAAGTCCCAGGACATCGCAGAGGATCTTCACGGACTTGGCGATGCCCTCGCACACGCCCACGCCCTGACCCAGCGGGCCGATGATCTCGTGGGAGTAGGGCTTTTTCAGCTTGTCATAGCGCACATTGGTGCAGATAAAATCGTGGATGTACCGCTCCTTTTCCAGTGGGGAAAGGGCACGGGCCGGGCGCGCCAGCTTCTCCACCCGGGCGGTGAGGGCTTTCTGGTGTTCCTGGACTTTCTTTTTATCAAAGAGGTACTCCGGCACCAGTTCCACGTTCTCCGCCCCGTGGGCATAGCGGTAGGAAAAGCCGGTCACATAAAAGATCTCCGGGCAGTCCAGCCGCAGCTTGAAAAAGATGTCGCTGAGGACATGCCCGTCCAGTTTTGGCACGGAAAACGACGGCCGCAGGGCAGTGATCCCCGTTTTCATAGCGTGATAGGCAGCCTGGGCAGTCTTGTCCATCTGCCGGTAATAATAGGGCTCCAAAGTTATGCTCCTTTCTTTCAGGGTACCACCCGGATGCCCAGCACCCGGGCCACCACGGCCGCCTGCTGGGCCGAGATGACAGCGCCCTTAAGCTCGGCGCAGGAGGCGGAAAGCGCCACGTTATCCAGCGTGCAGCGGCTCAGATCCAACCCCCGGAAGCTGGTTTTGAACAGCTCTGCCCCGGTGAGATCGACCGAATCAAAGCTTAATTTGGAAAGCCGGCACTCCGAAAGAGCCGACTCCGTCAGATCACAGTCTTTCAGGGTACATTGGTCCAGCACAGCACCATTCCAGTTGGCGTAACGGGCCAGCGTATCCTCCAAAGTACAGCGGCGCAGGCGCGCACGCCTGAGGTCCGCGCCGTCCAGCTTGCTGCCCGCTATCCGGCAGTCCTGGAAAAAGGTACCCGGCAGACGGCATCCCGAAAAGCAGCAGCCGGAAAAGCCGCAGTCATAAAAGGCGGTGCCGGTAAAGTCGCAGTCCGTGAATGTGCAGCCCTGGAAGCTGCTGGTTCGTACCTCCAGCTCCGACCAGTCCTGACCGGTAAGCTGGGCATGGAGCAGTTCCAGATGAGAAACGCAGCCCCCGTCCTCCTGGACACGATCCAGCCATTCCTGATCGATCATTTGCGCCGCTCCTTTTGTTCGGGTGTCCAGAGAAGCTCCTCAAAGCTTTGGATATACACATCGCAGAACTGGCGCATCTGGTCCTCGTCATGGGCAAAAAACGCATCGTACACGCCCACCACCCGCATATGGGCCGCCCGGGCACCCCGGCAGGCGGCGATGCTGTCGTCAAAGATGGTGCAGCGCTCCGGCGCCACACCCGCCAGCCGGGCCGCTTCCAGCCAGATCTCCGGCGCCTTTTTCTCCAGCCCCAGCTCCTGGGCAAAGGTGACCCGCTCAAAGTACTTGGCAATGTCCAGCCGCTCCAGCGATGCCCGGCAGTGGACCGGCAGGGCGCTGGTCACCACCGCCATCCGGCGCCCCTCCGCCCGGCACTGCTTCAGGTAGGCCCGCACACCGGGCTTCAGAGGCACATGGGAATAGGTGTCCTTGGCCAGGTCCAGCCACTCGGCCATAATCTCCTCACAGCTTTCGGAAAGGCCGCAGTAGTCCTTGGTGAACTGAGCCGCCAGGGGGAAAATCGTGTGGGCCACGCCTTCATAGTAGGCATGGGTGTAGGGCAGTCCCCGCCGGGCCAGAAATGCCCGGTCCACCTCTTTCCAGACACCATTGGAGTCGATGAGCGTCCCGTCCAGATCAAAAAACAGCATACTCTCCATGTTCATTCCTCCTTTTCCAGCCAGAACCGCCAGGGAAAGTCCTTCGCCTCCTGGGCGTAGTCCACGCCGATACGGGGACCGGCGCAGATCCGCTCCCGGGGCAGGGTAGGGCAGGAGAGCCCCACATCCGCCAGCGAGTCGCACACAAAGAGCGCGCCTGCTCCATCTGTCAGATCCATGCGGTTTTCCGCCCGGGTGACTCCCAGCGCCCGGCACAGCTTTCCCGGGCCGTTGAGCATATTTTTCTGCCGGGCCGCCGTCATGGGCTTGTCCCCGTAGCGAAGGCGCGCCATGGTATCTCCGCCGGATATTGCCTGGGCGCCCCGCAGCAGTACGGCGGACGGCTCGCCCTCCGGCTCCGTCACGATGTTGAGGCAGTCGTACATGCCGTAGATCAAATAGACATATGCCCGTCCCGGCGGCTGGAACAGGGCGTCCGTGCGGGCCGTGCGGCGGTAGCCATAGGCATGGCAGGCCTTGTCGCAGCGCCCTACGTAGGCCTCCGTCTCCGTCAGGCGGCACACCAGCGTTTCTCCATCCAGGCGGCGCACCAGATATTTGCCCAGAAGCCGCCTGGCAATGTCCACGGTGTCACCTAAATAGAATTCCTGCGAAAGTATTGCCATTTTTTCACCCCAGTGTTACAATACCAAAAGTTGTGCAAAAAAGTATACCATGGAACCAGGAGCGGAGCAAGCCATATGAAAGTCAACCGGATTCGTCAAAATGTATTTCCCGTTCTGGCCGCACTGATCTGGGGCACGGCGTTCGTGGCCCAGAGCGTGGGTGCGGACTACGTGCAGCCCTTTACCTTCAACGCCGCCCGTGCGGCCATCGCCTTTGTTTTTCTGCTGGTGCTGTGCGCCGTGCTGCGGATGCGCCGCCGCCGGGATTTCGCAGGGGAGGCCCGGCCCCGGCCCCATGCCCGGCGGGATCTCATGCTGGGCGGCCTTTGCTGCGGCGCCGCGCTGACCGTGGCCACCAACCTCCAGCAAAAGGGACTGGAGACCACCACCTCCGGCAAGGCCGGCTTCATCACCGCGCTTTATATCGTCCTGGTGCCCATCGCAGGCATCTTTCTGAAAAAGCATCCGCCCAAAACCATCTGGATCAGCGTGGCGCTGGCCGTGGCTGGACTGTACTGCCTGTGCGTGACGGAGGGCTTTTCCATCGCCCCCGGCGACTTTTATGTGATGCTGTGCGCATTCTGCTTCACCGGCCACATTCTCATCATCGACCACTTTACCCAGAAGGTGGACGGCGTGGAGCTCTCCTGCGTGCAGTTCCTGGTGTCGGCCATCTTGTCCTCCATCGGCATGCTGGCCTTTGAGACGCCCTCGCTGGCCGGCCTGCAGGCATGCATCTTCCCGCTTTTGTATGTGGGCGTGTTCTCCAGCGGCGTGGCCTACACGCTGCAGATCCTGGCCCAGAAGGACTCCGATCCCACAGTGGTCTCCCTGCTTTTGAGTCTGGAATCCGTGTTTGCCACACTGGCGGGCGCCATCATCCTCAAAGACCAGATGAGCGCACGGGAGTACTTCGGCTGCGTGTTGGTGCTGATCGCCGTGCTGCTGGCACAGATCCCCATGCCCGCGAAAAAGAACACCAAGGCCGGCAGCAGCCAGGTCTGAACTGAAAAAAGAGAGGCATGAGACGCCTCTCTTTTTTATTGGACAAAAATCGCGCGCTATGCTATACTTGTAAACTGTATGACTCTGTGATGAGGTGATTTTATGCGTATCGATGTGCTCGGAGTCGGCTTTGACAACCTGACCATGGACGAGGCCGTGGCGGAGGGACTGCGCCTGACGGAGTCCCAGGGTACCCACTATGTGGTCACGCCGAACCCCGAGATCGTAGAGCTGTGCCGGGAGAACCTGGCCGCAAAAATAGCCGTCAACGAGGCGGATCTGGTGCTGGCAGACGGCATCGGCATCGTCAAGGGCGCGGCCATGCTGGGCACGCCCCTCAAGGACCGGGTGCCGGGCATTGAATTTGCCGCAGGCCTCATGGCTGGCCTTGCCGCAAACGGAAAGACGCTGTATCTGCTGGGCGCCAAGCCCGGCGTGGCGGAGCAGGCAGCCAATCGGCTGCAGGCCACCTATCCCGGCCTTGTGATCGCGGGCACCCACGACGGCTACTTCAAGGACGATGCCGCCGTGGCGGAGGAGATCTGCAAAACCGGCGCGGACGTGGTGTTCGTATGCCTGGGCGCTCCCAAGCAGGAGCTTTGGATGAAGAAGTTCGGCCCCGCTACCGGCGCGCATCTGCTGTGCGGCCTGGGCGGCAGCCTGGACGTGTTCGCCGGCGTGGTGGAGCGCGCCCCGAAATTCTGGTCCGACCACGGCCTGGAGTGGTTCTACCGGCTGTGCCGGGAGCCCCGCCGGATCGGCCGGATGATGAAGCTCCCCCTGTTTTTGGTGCATGTTCAGCAGGAGAAGCGGAAAAAATGAAAGGTAAGCTGATCGTATTCGAGGGGACGGACGGCTCCGGCAAGGCGACCCAGGCAGGTCTACTGTGCCGCCATCTGGCCCAAGAGGGGATCTCTTACCGAGAGATCGATTTTCCCCGGTACGGCAACCCCTTTGCCCAGCCGGCAGCCCTCTATCTGCAGGGCGCCCTGGGCAGCCATCCGGGCGATGTGAACGCCTATGCCGCCTCCACGCTGTTCGCTGTGGACCGCTTCGCCTCCTATAAAGAGGACTGGGGCGGATTTTATGAGCAGGGAGGCGTAATCGTAGCCAACCGCTATACCACCTCCAATGCCGTCCATCAGGCCTCCAAGCTGCCCGACGGGGAGCGGGATGCCTTTGTGGACTGGCTCTTTGATCTGGAATACCACCGTCTGGGGCTGCCGGAGCCGGACCTGGTGGTCTATCTGGACATGCCCACGGAGATCACGGAGCGCATGATGCGCCGCCGGGAGGCAGAAACCGGCACCAGTGCGGACATCCACGAGCAGGACGAGGCCTATCTTCGCCGCTGCCGGGAAAATGCCCGGGAAGTGGTCCGGCGGTGCGGATGGCCGGTCATCTGCTGTGCCAGGGACGGAGAGCCCCGAACGGTGGAGGACATCCACCAGGAGGTCTGGCAGATCGTACAGTCCCATCTTTGAGATTGACCCAGGGCGCCGGAGAAAAAAGGGACGTGCCGGGCACGCCCCCTCTTTCCTCAGCAGCAGCTGCCGCAGCCGTCATTGCCGCCGCACCCGCAGCCGCTGTTGCCATACCCGCCCCAGGAGCCGCTGCCGCAGCAGCAGCACACCAAGATCACAATAAGGATGATCCACAGGCAGGAGCAGTCGTTGTTGCCATTGTGAAAGCACATTGATTGTCACCTCGCTTTGTGCCATTGTATGCAGCGGATCGATGCAAGAGGGCCTGACCGCCCGAAATTTTTGATCCGATCGCGAAAAAAGCCAACAGCCTCGCTTCAAAAAGAGACACAGCGAGGAGACAGGAGGATTCTATGGCTGATTACAAAAGCGGAGATACCGCCAGTTGGGATTCCGAGCAGGTACGCCGCTCCCAGAGCAATTCGCCGGCGCGCCGCTCTCAAAGCGGAGGCTCCAGGCGCCGGACCCAGGATTCCCAGCCGCCCGCCAACCGGCGCAGAAGGAAGAAGCGGCACTTCAATGTTGTGACGTATATTCTGTTCGTGCTGGTCACCTCCGCCATATTGGCAGGTGTGGGCTGGCTGCTGATCAACGACCTGTGCGCCTTCAACAAGGAGGACATCACCGCCACCATCGAGGTCACCGCGGACGATACCATCGGCTCCATCGCCGACAAGCTCCATGACGCGGGGCTCATCGAGTACAAGTGGTTCTTCCGGCTCTTTGCCACCGTGGCTGACGCCAAGGACAAGATCGGTACCGGAACCTATGAGCTGAGTACCGAAATGGACTACCGTGCCCTGATCGTAGGTATGCACAACTCCTCCGGCAACCTGAATTCCGATACGGTCCGTGTCACGATCCCTGAGGGCTACACGGTATCCCAGATCATCAAGCTGCTGGCGGAAAACGGCGTGAACACCGAGGAGAACCTGCTGGAGGCCGCCAAGACCGCCACCTTCGATTACGACTATATCGACAACAACTCTGAGGACATCAGCCGCCTAGAGGGCTATCTCTTCCCGGATACCTATGACTTCTACCTCAACGAGAAGGCCTCCAGCGCCCTGAACCGTCTCATCAAGAACTTCAACAGCAAGCTGGACGAGGAGAAGCTGGCCCAGGCAGAGGCCCGGGGCTATGACCTGCAGGACATCATCACCATCGCGTCCCTGATCGAAAAGGAGACGGACGGCACCGACCAGGCCAACATCGCCTCGGTCATCTACAACCGTCTGGAGGGCCCCGGCGACAAGGGCGGCACCTACGGTATGCTGCAGATCGACGCATCGCTGCTGTACGCTCTGCCTGATCACACCGGCCCCATCACCAACGAGGATAAGCAGGTGGACTCCAAGTATAACCTCTACAAGTACGCAGGCCTGCCGCCCACGCCCATCGCCAATCCCGGTCTTGCCTCCATTGAGGCCGCACTTGACCCTGCGGACACCAATTATTACTATTACGCCCTGGGCAAGGACGGCAAGCATCACTTCTCCTCCACGCTGGCCGAGCACAACGCGTTTTTGAACAGTGGTGACTATGCGGGATAAACGGAACAGACCGGAGCTGCTCGCTCCGGCAGGAGATATGGAACGGCTGAAAATGGCCGTGCTCTACGGAGCCGATGCAGTGTATCTGGCCGGAACGGATTTCGGCATGCGCGCATTTGCGGGCAATTTCACCCCGGAGGAACTGCCGGAGGCGGTGGCGTTTGCCCACCGCCACGGCGTCCGGGTCCACTGCACCATCAATACCATGCCCCGCAACGAAGAGATCGCCCGCCTGCCGGAGCACCTGGAGCGCCTGGCAGACGCGGGGGTGGACGCGCTGATCGTGGCAGATCTGGGCGCATTCACCATGGCAGGGAAGTACGCCCCCCGGTGCCAGCGGCACATCTCCACCCAGGCAAGCATCTGCAACTATGAGACTGCCCGGGCCTGGTACGATCTTGGCGCCAGCCGGGTGATCCTGGCCCGGGAGCTGAGCCTTGACGAGATCCGCACCATCCGGGAAAAAACGCCGGAGGATCTGGAGATCGAGGCGTTCGTCCACGGCGCCATGTGCGTGAGCTACTCCGGCCGGTGCCTGCTCTCCAACTACATGACCGGGCGGGATTCCAGCCGGGGCGCCTGTGCCCAGCCCTGCCGCTACCAGTACGCCCTGATGGAGGAAAAGCGCCCCGGCGAGTATTTCCCCATCGAGGAGGATGCCCAGGGCACTTACATCTTGAATTCCCGGGATATGTGCATGATCGACCACCTGGACGATCTGATGGACGCGGGACTTTCCAGCCTGAAGATCGAGGGGCGGGCCAAATCCGCCTACTATGCAGCCATCATCACAGGCGCTTACCGCCACTGTCTGGATGCCGCGGCGGAAGGCCGCGCGCTGCCCCAGGCCTGGCGGGACGAGGTGGAGCATGTGAGCCACCGGCCCTATTCCACGGGCTTTTACTACGGCGAACCGGGACAGTATTACAACAATTCCCGCTATGTCAGAGAGTGGCAAGTGGTTGCGCTTGTCACTGATTGTGATGCTGAGGGCAATGCCACGCTCTCTTTGCGCAACAAATTCCGGGCAGGGGACACGGTGGAACTGGTGGGGCCGGACACGGCGCCGTTTTCCATGGTCGTCCCGCCCATGGTCGATGCCGAGGGTGCGCCCCTGGAGGAGCCCCGCACCCCGCAGATGGTCTTTCGCATGAAACTGCCGCGCAGCGTACCGGCCTATACACTGGTTCGCCACGCAGTGGAGCTATCCGCCAAATGAGGAGAAAAGGTCACTATGAACGCTGATGTTGTTATTGTTGGTGCCGGTCCTGCCGGTATTTTCACCGCCCTGGAAATGATCAAAAAGGGCAGCCGCCAGAAGATCGTCATGGTGGAAAAGGGACAGAGCGTGGAAAACCGCCACTGCCCCAAGGATAAGACGAAAAAGTGCATGAACTGCAAGCCCTACTGCCACATTACCACCGGTTTCTCCGGCGCAGGCGCCTTTTCCGACGGCAAGCTCTCGTTGAGCTATGAGGTGGGCGGCGACCTGCCCACGCTGATCGGTGAGGACCTGGCTCAGGAGACCATCAACTACGCCGATCAGATCTATCTGGAGTTCGGCGCCGACACTCATATCGAGGGCCTGGAGCATGAGGCTGAACGCAAGGAGATCCGTAAGCGGGCCATCCAAGCAGGCCTCAAGCTGGTGGACTGCCCCATCCGTCACATGGGCACCGAGCGTGCCCAGGCCATTTATCTTGGCATCGAGCGTTTCCTGCAGGAGCACGGTGTGGAGATGCTCTTCGGCTACGAGTGCAGCAACCTAATCCTGGAAAACGAGGTCTGCCGCGGCGTGTCCGTCTCTAATGGAAAAACAGATCTGGAGATCTACGCCAAGCACACCGTAGTGGCTACCGGCCGCCGCGGCGCAGACTGGCTGGAAAAGCTCTGCGCGGAGCATAACATCGCCCACGCTCCCGGCACCGTGGATATCGGCGTGCGGGTGGAGGTGCGCAACGAGATCATGGAGACCGTCAACCGCGTGCTCTATGAATCCAAGCTGGTAGGCTATCCCAAGCCCTTCAAAAACAAGGTGCGTACCTTCTGCCAGAACCCCGGCGGCTTTGTCAGCCAGGAGAACTACGACAACGATCTGGCGGTGGTGAACGGCCACTCCTACAAGGATCTCAAGACCGACAACACCAACCTGGCCATTCTCTGCTCCCATAACTTCTCCGTGCCTTTCAATCAGCCCATCGCCTACGCCCAGAAGGTGGGCGAGCTGACCAACATGCTGGCCAACGGCCACATTCTGGTGCAGCGGTTTGGCGACATTCTGGACGGCAAGCGCACCTGGCAGAAAGAGCTGGCCCAGTCCAACCTGCGGCCCACGCTGCCCGATGCCGTGGCCGGCGACATCACCGCCGCCATGCCGTACCGCGCCATGATCAACATCATCAACTTCATCCAGGCCATGGACTGCGTGGTGCCCGGCTTTGCCTCTCAGGAGACACTGCTGTACTCTCCCGAGCTGAAGTTCTACTCCAACCGGGTGAAGATGGACACTGATTTCAATACCAGTCTCCAGGGACTCCACTGCCTGGGCGACAGCTCCGGCTGGACCCGCGGCCTCATGATGGCCTCCGTCATGGGCACTCTGATGGGCCGCAAGATTGCCGAAGAGGGCTGAGTGATATTCAAAAGGGTGCCGGAGCAAAGACTCCGGCACCTTTTTTGCCATCTGAACCTCCGTTCGGCAGGCCGCAACCGCGGGTTGACAACATTCCATCCTGTGCGTTCTTGTCACAGCCATCTAAAACGGGTATCATCGTGAGGTAGTCCAAGAGAAAGCGAGTGTACCAAACTATGCAGTTTCATGAAAAACTGACCGAGCTGAGGCGGAAGGCGGGACTCTCCCAGGAGCAGTTGGCAGATCAGCTGGGCGTCACCCGGCAGTCCGTCAGCAAATGGGAGTCCGGCACAGCCATGCCGGAGCTGGGAAAGCTCATCGCTTTGTCGGAGCTGTTCGGCGTCAGCATCGACTATCTGGTGAAAGAAAACCAAACCTCTGATCCGCGCCCAGCAGGGGAAGGGGACAGCTGCTCCGCCCGGGTGGAGGAAAAGCTGGACCTGTTGGCCCGGGATTACCGGCGCAGCTTCGGGCCGGTCTATCAATATACCAGCCGGCGCACGTTGCTGGGGCTGCCCCTGGTCAGCATCCGGTTCGGGCACGACCGGCATCCCACCCGGTATAATACCGCCGTGGGCGTGGTGGCGATCGGAAATTTTTCCGTGGGCATCCTCAGCGTGGGACTCATTTCCACCGGAGTGGTGAGCATGGGTATGATCGCTATGGGCCTTGCGGCGGCAGGTATGGTCTCCATCGGCGGGGCAGCCATCGGCCTCAGTGCCCTGGGGATCTGGAGTTACGGTGTCTCGGCGCTCGGGTGGAAGTCGGCGGCAGGCATCGCGGCCCTATCGGGAGACCAACTGCCCTGACATGTTCCGATTTTTTGAAATAAAAAAGAGACGGCTGAGCCGTCTCTTTTTTATTTCTTTCCCAGGACCTCACGGCGGATATAGGCAAAAGCCGCGTCCTCGCCCTCATCCCGCAGCGTGCGGAGCATCGCCTCCAGCAGCGCGGCGGTTGCAGGGTGGAGCAGCAGCCGCTTTTTCTGTCCCCGCAGGAAAAACGCGTAGGGGTCGCCCGGATCGAACTGGTCTCCCCGGTAGACCTTGCTGGCGGCCAGCCGGTCACAGAACATCTCCGCCACATACTTTCGCGGCATCTCCACGCCGGAGATGCCCTCGCCGCTGAGGCTGTAGTCCGTCCAGTATTCAAAGTGGTGGCGGTTGCGCCCCTTGTGGTGCATCCAGGAGGCGCTGTAGCCCCACGCCTTGCGCTGAGCATCGTTGGGACTGTGGTCCCCCTGGAAATATTTCACCCCCGCCCAGAACTCTACGGGGGAGTACTTGGAAAGATCGTGGGTCAGGCCCTGCCAATACAGGCCCAGCCGAAAGCAGTATTTCCGCACCAGCGCCCGGTGGCGGTGTACGGTCTTCAAATGCGCCCAAAAATGCAACTCGGTCACCTCGAAATCGGTTTTGCTTTTTCAGTATAGCACATAGGATGGAAAAAAACGAGATGGTTTTCGTATGGAATCTCATGCTCCGGCCAAACTAGGCGGGAGGTGTTGTGTTTGGAGAGGGGAATTTTCCGCTGTCCGCCCCAGTGGCTGCCGTTTCTTCCACCCCAGGTCCGCTGTCCATCCCCGCAGGAGCTGCCGCTCTCCCGCTGGGCGCTGCTGGCCCTGACGCCGGAAGGGGCCCGTGCTGCCGACGGCGTGCAGCTTCGCTGCAAATGCCTGCTGGTACCGGGGGACTGCCCGGTACGCACCACGGCGCCATTCGTCATCTCCTATGGGCTTTCCGCCCGGGACAGTCTGACACTCTCCGGCGTGCGCCAGCCGGTATTGTGCATCCAGCGGACGCTGCCGGGACCGGACGGGGCACTGCTGGAGCCACAGGAGATCCCGCTTGGGGAGCTTCCCGGCCCGCCGGAGGCACTGCTGGGACTTTTGGGACTTCGCCTGTTGCTGATGCCACTGACAAAGGCGCTGTTCCTGGAGTAGCATATACTCCAAAGAGGTGAGAAGGATGAACTGGTACGAGGCAGTCTTCCTGCTGTTTCTGGCAGCGGGACTTTGGGGGATCTACCGGGTATTCTACCGAAAGGCCGGCGGCCCGACCTATTGCGTCTGCTGCGGGAAGTGCACCGCCACAGGCGTGTGTATCCTCACAGGCAGGCCCGTGCCGGATCCGGGCGAAAAAGAGAACGAATCTTCTTGACAAACCAGGCAAAAAGGATATAATGTCTTTGTCATAAAGAGAAAATCGCCATGACAAAGCCAGCACTGCGAAACAGGCCAAGCGAGAGGGGAGACGGTGCAAGCCCCTTGCCCATGCCGCTGTGCAGCCACTTTGGAGCAGTCCGCGAGGAGCGGAACGGTTCATCCCCGTTACCGGATGGCTAAGATGTCCCCGCAAGGGGAATAATTAGGGTGGTACCGTGAAGCTGCGCCTTCGCCCCTAAACCGGGGCGGAGGCTTTTTTATTGCTTCTGTCGCCGCCTGATCCCATGTATGCAAGAAATACCATCAACATATCTGAGGAGGAAGAAACCATGGCACATCCCTATTATGGGCTGAACGAACTGCGCGAGATGTTTCTGAGCTACTTTGAGAGCAAGGGACACCTGCGCCTGCCCAGCTTTTCCCTGATCCCGCCCGCCAACGACAAGAGCCTGCTGCTCATCAACTCCGGCATGGCGCCCATGAAGACCTGGTTCACCCGGGAGGAGGAGCCCCCCCGTGACCGCGTCACCACCTGCCAGAAGTGCATCCGCACCGGCGATATCGAAAACATCGGCAAGACCGACCGCCACGGCACCTATTTTGAGATGCTGGGCAACTTCTCCTTCGGCGACTACTTCAAAAAGGAAGCCATTCCTTTCTGCTGGGAGTTTCTGACCAAGGTGGTGGGCCTGGAGGAAGACCGCCTGTATCCCTCCATCTACCTGGATGACGACGAGGCTTTCGAGATCTGGAACAAGGACATCGGCATCCCCGCCGAGCGCATTTTCCGTTTCGGCAAGGCCGATAACTTCTGGGAGCACGGCGCCGGCCCCTGCGGCCCCTGCTCTGAGGTGTACTATGACCGCGGCGCCGAGCACGGCTGCGGCAAGCCCGACTGCACCGTCGGCTGCGACTGTGACCGCTACATTGAGGTCTGGAACAACGTGTTCTCCCAGTTCAACAACGACGGCCAGGACAACTACACCGAGCTCAAGCAGAAGAACATCGACACCGGCATGGGCCTGGAGCGTCTGGCCTGCGTGGTGCAGAACGTGAACTCCCTGTTCGACGTGGACACGGTCATGAACATCACCCACAAGGTCAGCGAGATCACCGGCGCCCACTACGGCGAGAGCCACAAGACCGACGTGAGCCTGCGTGTCATCACCGACCACATCCGCTCCTCCGTCATGATGATCTGCGACGGCATCCTGCCCTCCAACGAGGGCCGCGGCTACGTGCTGCGCCGTCTGCTGCGCCGGGCTGCCCGTCACGGCAAGCTCCTTGGCGTGAACCGTCCCTTCCTGCACGAGGTGGTGGACACCGTGGTGCGGGAAAACGAGTGCGCTTATCCCGACCTGCGTGAAAAGCAGGCCTATATCACCAAGGTCATCCGCACCGAGGAGGAGAACTTCGCCAAGACCATCGACGGCGGCATGAAGATCTATAACGAGCTGCTCAACGCCCACAAGGAAAAGGGCGAGACCGTGTTCTCCGGCGCAGACGCTTTCAAGCTCTATGATACCTATGGTTTCCCCATCGACCTGACCGCTGAAATGGTGGAAGAGGCCGGTATGCAGGTGGACCGCGCTGGCTTCGACCAGCTGATGGAAGAGCAGCGCGTCCGCGCCCGTAAGGCCCGTGAGGCTCTGGGCGATCTGGGCTGGGCCGGCATCGAGTTCGGCTCCGACATGCCCGCCACCGAGTTTGTGGGCTATGACCGCACCGAGGCTCAGGGCAAGATCCTGGCCATCGTGGCCGACGAGGAGCTGCGGGACGAGGTGTCCGCCGGTGCCGAGGCCATTCTGGTGCTGGATCAGACTCCGTTCTACGCCGAAATGGGCGGCCAGGTGGCCGACCACGGTGTCATTACCGCCGGCGAGGCCCGCTTTGAGGTGAGCAACGTTCAGAAGAACAAGGGCGGCAAGTTCATGCACTACGGCAAGGTGGTCTCCGGCCAGTTCCAGGTGGGCGCCTCCGTTACCGCTTCCATCGACGTGGAACGCCGCAAGGCCATCATGCGTGCCCACAGCGCCACCCATCTGCTGGACGCCGCCCTGAAGAAGGTGCTGGGCGACCATGTCCATCAGGCCGGCTCTCTGGTGGAGCCCGACCGCCTGCGTTTCGACTTCACCCACTTCGAGGGCATCACGCCCCAGCAGATGGGCGAGATCGACCGTCTGGTCAACGACGCCGTTCTGGAGGGCTATACCGTTGTGACGGAAGTACTGCCCATTGAGGAAGCCAAGAAGAAGGGCGCCATCGCCATGTTCGGCGAGAAGTACGGCGAGACCGTCCGCGTGGTGGAAATGGGCGACTTCTCCATGGAGTTCTGCGGCGGCACCCATGTGGAGAACACTGCCAAGATCGGTCCTTTCCGTATCCGTTCCGAGGGTTCCGTTGCCTCCGGCGTGCGCCGCATTGAGGCGACCGTGGGCCGCGTGAGCCTGGATGTGATGAACCGCAACCAGGAGCTGCTGTTCCATGCGGCTCAGATGCTCAAGACCACCCCCGGTGAGCTGGTCGGCAAGGTGGAGCAGCAGGTCGCCGAGCTGAAGACCACCCGTCTGGCTCTGGAGAAGTTCAAGGCGGAGGCCTCTTTGGGCGAGGCCCGTCAGTTCCTCATGTCCGCCAAGGACGTCTGCGGTCTGAAGGTGCTCACTGCCCACCGCGACGGCATGGATGCAAACGGTCTGCGTCAGATGGGCGACTTCCTGCGTGATAAGGAGCCCACCGTGGTGGCAGTGCTCTCCTCCGTCAACGACGGCAAGATCACCTTCCTGGCCGTGTGCGGCAAGGATGCCGTGTCCAAGGGCATCAAAGCCGGCGAACTGGTGAAGAACGTGTGCGCCATCTGCGGCGGCAAGGGCGGCGGCAAGCCCGACAGCGCCATGGGCGGCGGCAGCGATCTTTTGAAGCTGGACGACGCGCTGGCCTCTGTGGACGATTTTGTGGCTGAGAAGCTGAAATAAGGTGTTACAGTGTCCCGGCAGGGGAGAGACATCTCCCTGCCGGGCATTGTTCCAGCTGTGAAAGGAGCTGCCATGTCTTCCCGCGAAGATGCAAAGACCTTCCTGGCTCTGCCCATGGACTTTTCTGCCATTGAGCTGGAGCCCTGCCCCGACGCAGAGCCGTACTTCTGCACGCCGGCAGGCGCCGAGATCATCGGCTGGCTCAATGGTACCCATTTCATCCTCCTGCCGGGGGACGAGACCGTGTACTGCGTGGAGCCCGGGCTGGGGGAGGAGGGGACGTTCGTCCTGCCGGTGGGCCGGGATTTCCGGGAATTTCTCTCCTACCTGCTCTACTGCAAATGTACCAGTCCCATTTCGCAGATCTTCATGCTGGATAAACCGGAATTCCGGCACCTGCTCCAAGAGAATGCCCAAGACACCTGGCCGGGGTGCGAGGAGACGTTCCGCAGCCGGGACCGGGCTCTGGCGCTGCTGGCTGAGACGTTCGGCATCCAGCCCCAGGACCCCTATGCGGCGGTCAGGGCCATACAGGCCGCGTTTGACCCGTCGGCGCTGGTGTTTTCCGACGAATATTACGATATGCTGGGATTGGAAAATCCCCGCGCTTCGGAGGAGCAGACCGAGCGCTGTGCCCCGGCCGATCTAGAACATTTTTCCTGAACCAGGGAGGACAAAGCCATGCTTCCTCAGGACCCTTATATTCTTCTGAGCTTCGTCAATACCAAGCTCCGGGATGAATACGAAAGCCTCGAATCTCTCTGCGCAGCGCTGGACGCGGATGAATCCGCTCTGCGTCAGACGCTGGCGGGACTTGACTATCGCTACGATCCCGTTCATAATCAGTTTATCTGAATGTCCCAACAAAGGAGGTCCGTATACAAATGTCCGATTGCTTATTCTGTAAGATCGCGGCAGGGGAGATCCCCAGCAGCAAGGTCTACGAGGACGACGTCTGCTATGCATTCAACGACATCGCACCTCAGGCTCCTACCCATTTTCTGGTGATCCCCAAGGCCCACATCGACTCTGTAGCCCAGGTGAACGGTGACAACAGCGCCGTGGTTGCCCATATGTTCGAGGTCATCGCCAAGGTGGCCAAGGAGCAGGGACTGGAGAGCTACCGGGTCGTCTCCAACATCGGCGAGCAGGCAGGGCAGAGCGTGATGCATCTGCATTTCCATGTGCTCTCCGGCCGGGATATGACCTGGCCTCCGGGCTGATCTGAAAAAAGAAGCAGCTCCGACGCGATCGCGTCGGAGCTGCTTTTATCATGAATACATCACACATGCACCATTTCGGAAGGATGCGTTTTACAGGTAGCAAGACTCACGCTCACCAGCAAAATGCCGCAGGCCAGCGCTCCGGGAACGGTGGAGCCCAGTCCGAAGGGCTCTCCCGCCAGCTTCCAGCCGACGGTCACCACAAAACCGCCGATCATAGCGGCCAGAACGCCCGCGCTGGTGGCTTTCTTCCAATACAGGGCAGCCAGTGCGGGCAGGCCCGCAGAGGCGGCGTAAAATGCCCACGCAAACATCAGCACGTCATAGGCGCTCTTGATGTACAATGCAATGACCAACGCCCCCAGCGCCAGCACCACAGACGCCACGCGGGAGAGGAGGATCTCCCGTTTTTCCGACATCCGGGGGCAGATGGTCTTTCCGAGATCGCTGACCACCGTCTGCACGGAGACCAGCAGATAGCTGTCCGCCGTGCTCATCATCACGGATAAAATGCCGGACAGGGCAAGGCCCGTAATGCCCGGAGGCAGGATCTTGATGGCCAGTGCAGGCACCACCGCGTCCGCCGTGCCGAAATCCTCCACCACGTTGGGCAGGATCTGCTGGGCAGCCAGGCCCATCAAAAACAGCAGCGCAATGGTAAGACCGTAGACAGCCGTGCCCCAGAACATGCCCCGTTTGGCCGCCTTTTTGTCTTTGGCAGCAAAGGCCCGCTGCCACATCTCCGCGCCTGCCATGGTGAACACCAGATAGGTCACGATATCGCCCAGGATCTGTCCGTCCACATAGGGCGTCACATAGCGCATATCCAGATTGGCAATAAAGGCATCAAACCCGCCCAGGTAGTTCAGGCTGGAAACCGGGATCAGCAGGTAAACAAAAATGATGAGCATGAAAAACTGCACCACATCTGTATACACCACGCCGAACAGGCCCGAAGCCGCCGTATAAATGATGAAGATGAGCGTGGCGATCAGGGCGCCCATCTCATAGCTGATACCGATCTGGCTGCCCAGGAGCTTGATGATGGTCGCCGTGGCCGTCACCTGAGCCGCCACAGTGCCCACCATGGCAAAGGCCACCATCACAGAAAGCACACACTTGGGCACCGCACCGAACCGATATGCAAACAGCTCGGGGATGGACTCGATGTGGTAGCGCTCGCCCACCTGCTGGATGCGGCCCGCATAGCCGGAGAAGATGAACATGCCCAGCATATAGGGAACCGCCGTGGCGACCGCTTTGAAGCCGGTGGTATAGGCAATGCCGGCCCGGCCCATCATGGCGCTGCCGCCGATGATGGTGGCACACACCGTGGCAGCCAGCACCATGGGTCCCAGGGTGCGGCCTGCCACATAATAGTCATCGACATTTTTGATGCGTTTGACGAACCAAACGCCCACCAACAGCATGAAAAGCAGGTAGAACCCAATGACCAGCAGATCCAGTGTCGTCACATCCAGCATAAACATCTCCCCCTTGCAGCAGATTGCGCTTCCTCTCCGCAGAGAAACCATTGTGTTTTTAGCTAAAATATATCAATAGAAAAAGCGATAATTTATATAAAATATATCAAAAATTCGAGGACTTGTCAATTCTTAACATATTTGCAGGAAAAAGCCCGCACCAGGCAAGCCTGGTGCGGGCTTTTTCAGAATAGTCAACGGGTTCAGGGATTCATCTCAGAAAGGTCCATCTCCTGGAAATCCGAAAAGTCCGGGAACGTGATCTTCACGTCATCTCCCGTGGCATTGACGGTCATGTCCATGTCATATGCCATGGTGGCAGACACCGCAGAAACCGTACCGTCGTCCATGGGAACATCCATCTTCATGGCCACAGAGAACGTCATGGAAACCGCCTTCATCTGTCCCTTGGCATCCATGGTATACACGGCAGTGATCTTGTCAAAGTCAATGGTGCCCAGCTCCTGTCCAACCATGGAACTTACAGCGTCCATGGCGCTTCCCAGTCCCTTGCCCATCTCCACGGTATAAAGGGTATCGGAGCCGGACTTCTCCGTGCGGATAGAATCGATCATCGCCAGGCCGCTGACGTTCAGCGCGTCCATATTTACACCGCTCATGGCCATCAGATCCTGGAGCTGCTCATCCATCTGATATTTATAGCGCATGGTCTCTCCGCCGCCGCTGGCAGACACATACACCCAGCCGTCCTTCATCCAGGTACCGGTAGAGGTGGTCTGTCCCTGGGCAGTGGTCTCCACGGTGGAGGCCATCTCCATGCTATCCTCGCCCAGGATCACCTGTACGCGCCCCTCAGAGACCGTGGGGAGGGTGACCGTCTGGCCGTCCATGTCCATGGTCATGTCCATGGACATGCTGACATCCACATCCATGGAGCGGTTGTCCATCTGCGCGGAAGCCAGGGTCCGGTACGCTTCGATCTTCTCCGTCATGGGACGGGCTGCCTCAGCATCCACCACACCGTCGGCGATCAGGCTGGCCAGCAGGTAAGTGGAACCGTCCTTGGTATCCGCCGCCAGGGCCTGATACGTCAGCGCCGCCAGATCGTCCCGCAGGAAGTCGCCGGAAAACAGCATGGAATCATAAATTCCCTTGCTCTGGGCAAAGGTCAGCGTGTCCGCATAGGCAAAGTCCGTCCCGTCCTCATAGCCCAGCGCCCGCAGCAAAAACGCGCAGTACATCTTGGCACTGCAGGGCTGGCCGGAGCCGAACGTAGTGGCGCTGGTGCCGTTGGCAATGCCGTTTTCATACAGCCATGCAACATACGGGGCAGAGAATTTACTCACATCGGTGAAGGGACAGCGCAGCGTACCGGCATCATAGTCCTCCTTGGCTTCCTCCTCAGCCCCGTAGAGCCGCACCAGCATAATGGCCGCCTCTGAGCGGGTGGGTGCACGATCCAGCTCAAAGCCGTCCGCTGTACCCCGGAACATGCCGATCGCAGACAGATCTTCCACCACCGCGTCAAAATCCGACGCAGCGGCCCCGGCGCACAGAGCAGCCGACAGGGCCAGCACTGCCGCCAAACAAGTCAGAAAACGTTTCATATTCTGCTCCTTTCTTTTTCCAGCAAATGCTGTTTTCTTCATCATAAGCGCATCCCAGATACCCGTCAAGGGTTTTTCCCTTTACTTTCCGTATGATTCCTGTTAAAATATTTTGGCTCCGCATGGGTACAATAGTGCCGGCAAAATGTTCCCGTTTGGTAACATTTTGCCGGGTGATGATAAATGGAAATCAAACGACTGCGGGATTTGCGGGAGGACGCGGACAAAACGCAGCAGGCAGTTGCGGACTACCTGAACATGCAGCGCAGCGTCTACCGCCGTTATGAGAGCGGACAGCGGGAAACGCCCGCGTGGGTGGTGGACAAATTGGCCGACTTTTACCATGTCAGCACTGACTATCTGTTGGGCCGCACCGATGATCCCACTCCGCCCGCAGGCAGATGAGGGCGCTTGCTGTATTCGCCGGTGCATTCTCCGGCGGGATCTTTCTTTGCCAATATCTTCTGCCAGTTTCCTGGCAGGTCCCCGCCGCCCTGGCACTCTTCCTGATAACCGCAGGGACTCTCCGACGCTTCACCGGAAACACGCGGCGCAGGGTTTTGCTGGCAGGCCTGGGGATTTGTCTGGCGCTGGGATGGAACTGGCTGTATATCCGCCAGGTCCAGCGGCCCATGGAAGACCTGGCCGCTTCGCGCAGCGGCCAGCACATCACACTGACTCTGGCGGATTATGCCCAGCCAACGGATTACGGAGCCAAGGTTCCCGTTTTGTTGGACGGGTTCTCCGGAAAACTGATGCTCTACGGCCAGCCGTATCTGCTGGAGCTCTCTCCCGGTCAGAGCGTGGAGACAACTGTCACACTGGAAAGTGCCGCGGCCATCCACGATGAGGACGTGACCACATTCACCTCCAAGGGGATCTTTCTGCTGGCCTATGAAGCAGGGGAGGGGACAGCGCCTCCCCGAATCACCGACGGCACTTTCTCTTCCGTCCGCTGGTGGCCGGTCCGGGCAAAGCACGCCCTGATGGACCGCATCCTCCGCTTGTTTACCGGTGATACTGCCGCGCTACTGTGCGGCATCCTGACAGGAGACAAGACCGCTCTGCCGGCGGAGATCCAGTCCGACCTCTCCGAGGCGGGGATCTACCATATCCTTGCCGTCTCCGGCATGCACTGCGGCTTTTTGGCGCTCTTTCTGGAGGCAGTCACATTCCGCCGCCGGCGGCTGAGCGCCCTGGTGACCATCCCGGCACTGGCGTTTTATGCCCTGGTGACCGGCGGGAGCCCCTCCGTAGTCCGGGCCTGCATCATGCTTTCTTTCCTGCGCCTTGCGCCCCTGTTCCAGCGGGAGAACGATCCTCCCACGGCCATGGCGGCGGCTCTTGGGTGTATCCTGCTGCAAAACCCCTTTGCGGCCGCATCCGTCAGCCTGCAGCTTTCTTTCGGAGCCGTGGCGGGCCTTTTGTGGCTGACGCCCCGACTGTACCAATTTCTGACCGGCGAGAAAAAGCATGGCAAGGTATATCGCTATACAGTCGCCAGTCTTTCGGCCACAGCGGGCGCTCTGGTATTTACAGCACCCTTAAGCGCCTGGTATTTCGGCTTTTTCGTGCTGGTCTCCCCGTTGAGCAACCTGCTCTGTCTGGCAGCGGTGGGCGCGCTCTTTTGCGTGGGTCTGATTGCGGTCCTGGCAAGCTTTCTCTTTTTCCCGCTGGGCGCCGCAGCAGCCATCCCGGCCGATCTGCTGAGCCGATACATTCTGTTTGTCTGCGGCCTTTTGTCCCATCTTCCATACCATGCCCTCTATACGGTCAATCCCTATCTGGGCTGGTGGATGGCATTTTTGTATCTGTCCTTTTTCCTGGTCCGGCGCAGACACGGACACGGGCGGCAGTATGCTGCAGCAGCTGTTTTATGCGCCTTGACCCTGGGATACACGGCAAAGCTTGGCCAGCTGCGCTATACCGGCGCTGCTGTGGACGCACTGATGCTGGACGCGGGGCAGGGCGCCTGTATGCTGTTGGAATCAAACGGCACTTCCGCCCTGGTGGACTGCGGCGGCGACGGCTTCCCGGACGCAGGAGATCTGGCCGCGGATTATCTTGCTACCATGGGCTGCACATCGCTGGACTACCTGATCCTGACCCACTACGACACCGACCATGTAAACGGCGTGGAGACGCTGCTCTCCCGCATCGACGTCAGGCAGGTCCTGGTTCCAGACACCGGGGACGATACTTTTGTCCGCGCCCAGGTGCGCTCTGCACTGGAAGCGTCCCGCATCCCGGTCAGCCCTATCCAGCAGGCAGAGACCTTCCCCTTGGGTGACGGGCAGATCACCGTCTATCCTCCGGTGGGAAGCGGAAGCGACAACGAGCAGGGCCTGGCGGTGCTGTGCGAAAGCAGCTCCGGGCAGCTGCTGGTCACCGGAGATATGGACGCAGCCACGGAGCGTGCGCTGTTGGAGCAGTACACGCTTCCCAAGATCGATGTGCTGGCCGTTGGACACCATGGCGCCGCATCCTCCACATCAGAAACACTTTTAAAGGCGCTGGAGCTGGAAACGGCCCTCATCAGCGTCGGAGAACATAACGCATACGGACACCCGGATGAGTCCGTTCTACTGCGGCTCTCGCGCCTCGGCGTCGCCGTTTGCCGAACGGACAAGCAGGGGACCATCCATGTAACATTGAATTGAGGAGACCACATGGCATATACAAAGAAAACAACCAAAGTCAACGAAGCATTCCAGGCTCTGAAAGCAGACCTGTCCGCAGGCACGGCCCGCTGCTGCTACATTTTTTACGGCGAGGAGAGCTACCTGCGGGAATATTATCTTGAACAGCTGCGCAAGACCCTGGTGCCCTCCGGATTTGAAGAGTTCAACTACCACCGGCTGGAGGGGAAGGACCTGACGGTGCAGTCCCTTTCGGAGATGGCAGAGGCCATGCCCATGATGGCGGAGCGGACGCTGATCGTGGTGACGGATTTCGATCTTTTCAAACTGGGGGAGGAGCAGCGGGAGAAGCTGGTAGCCTTTCTGGAGGACATCCCTCCATACTGCTGTGTGGTGTTCGTATATGACACCGTCGCCTACAAGCCCAACAAAACTATGAAAAAGCTCTGCCGCGCTCTGGACGCTCATGTGCAGGCGGTGGAGTTCCGTCCGGCGGACAGCAATGACCTGATCGCGTGGATCGCCCGGCGGTTCCGGGCATTGGGCAAGGACATTGACCGGCAGACAGCAGAGTATCTCATCTTTACCTGCGGCGGTCTCATGACCGGCCTGGTGCCGGAAATCACCAAGATCGGCACGTACGCCCGGGGCAAAACCATCACCCAGGCGGATATCGACGCCGTGGCGGACCCGGTGCTCTCTGCGGAGGTATTCCGCCTTTCGGACGCAGTGCTCCAGGGCAACTATGACAAGGCCGCCCGTATTCTGGGTGACCTTCTGAAAATGCAGACGGAGCCCATCATGATCCTGGCAGCCCTCGGCAGCCAGCTGCGGCGCATCTATACGGCCCGCATGGCCATCGACAGCGGAAAGGACAAATACTGGCTCATGGAGCTGTGGGACATGAAGAGCGATTACCCGGCAAAGCTCCTGCTTTCTGCGGCCCAGAAAACCACCGCCGACTGGTGCGGTGATGCGGTGAAAATGTGTCAGGTGCTGGACCGGCGGATGAAGAGTGAAAATGGCATCGACGCAGCAGGGGAGCTGAAGCTGCTGCTGGTGCGTCTGGGGGCGCGGAGAAAATGAGAAAAATACGGGAAGTCATTGTGGTGGAGGGCCGGTACGATAAAAACGCCCTGCGCCAGGTGGTGGACGCCACCGTCATCCCCTTGGGCGGCTTTGCCGTGTTCAACGACCGGGAAAAGCTGGCCTTTCTGCGCCGCTTGGGGCAGGAGCGGGGCCTCATTTTGCTGACAGACAGCGACGGGGCCGGATTCGTCATCCGCAACTATCTCAAGGGAGCCCTGCCCAAGGAAATGGTCAAGCAGGCCTATATCCCGGACATTGCCGGAAAGGAGCGGCGCAAGCGCCGCCCCGGCAAAGAGGGAAAGCTGGGCGTAGAGGGTATGAAGCCTCAAGTGCTGCTGGAGGCACTGGAGCGGGCCGGCGCCACATTTTTGGATGAAGCCCCCGGCAAAGCCGCGCCGGAGGGTCCGCCCATTACAAAGGCGGATCTCTTTTCCATGGGCCTCACGGGGGGAAGCGGCAGCGCCGCCCGCCGTCAGGCACTGCTGCGGCATCTGGAGCTGCCCGAGCATCTGACCACCGGCGGCATGCTGGAGGCGCTGAACCTGCTCTATGACCGGGAAAGCCTGTGCCGTCTGCTGGAGGAGGCCGGAATTTAAAAATTTTCGTCCCACCCGACAAAATTCGACAAACTTTCGTTTTCGGACATGCTAGCCTGCAAATGGCACCTGTTTGTGTGTGGCAGGAAAACAAAAGGGAGTGGTTTTGTGCAGATGCAGTTGGAGGGAATGCGGATGTGCGGAGCGCTTGCGGTGCGGTATTATCTGCTGCTTGGGAGCACCGCCGGACACCCATCCTATGGGATCGCCGTGGAAGCAGGCGGAGAAGGGGAGGCGGTACTGGATCTGACCGTTTCCCGCAGCCGGGCGGACGCACTCATGCGCCGGCTGATTGCCGGCAGCGTGACCGCTGTCACCGTCCGGGACATCGTGGATGACTGGCTTCTGGAATAGGGCAGCGGAAAAGCGCGGTTCCACCTTGCTTTTTCTGGAAGAATTCTGTATAATACGGATTTGACTCGAAAACATGCATTGAGGAAGGACTGACGCCCATGGCAGAAGAAAAGAAAACCATGCAGGATGAGGCGCCGGAGAGCCGGAATTTCATCCATGCCTTCATCGAGGAGGACATCGGCCCCGGCGGTCAGTACGAGGGTATGACCGTCCACACCCGTTTTCCCCCGGAGCCCAACGGATACCTGCACATCGGCCACTGCAAGGCCCTGACCATCGACTTCGGCACCGCCGAAAAATACGGCGGACTGTGCAACCTGCGGATGGACGACACAAACCCCACCAAAGAGGACGAGGAATTTGTGGAGGCCATCAAGGAGGACATCCACTGGCTGGGCTTTGACTGGGGCGACCGCTTTTTCTACGGCTCCGATTATTTTGAGGAAGATTACCGCCAGGCGGTGGGCCTCATTAAAAAGGGCCTGGCCTACGTGTGCCAGCTCAGCCCCGAGGAGTTCAAGGAATACCGCGGCTCCATCGGCGTGCCCGCCAAGAGCCCCTACCGGGACCGTCCCATTGAGGAGAGCCTGGACCTGTTCGCCCGTATGCGGGCAGGGGAGTTCCCCAACGGCGCCATGACACTGCGGGCCAAGATCGATCTGGCCAGCGGCAACTTCAATATGCGCGACCCGGTGCTCTACCGGATCAACCACATGCACCATCACCGTCAGGGGGACAAGTGGTGCATCTATCCCATGTACGATTTCGCCCACCCCATTCAGGACGCGCTGGAGGGCATCACTCACAGCCTGTGCTCTTTGGAGTTTGAGGCCCACCGTCCCCTGTACAACTGGGTCATCGAAAACTGCGACCTGCCCTCCAAGCCCCGGCAGATCGAGTTTGCCCGTCTGGGCATTGACCACACGGTCATGAGCAAGCGCAAGCTGCGCCGTCTGGTGGAGGATGGCCGGGTCTCCGGCTGGGACGACCCCCGGATGCCCACGCTGTGCGGCCTGCGCCGCCGGGGCTACACCCCCCGCTCCATCCGCAACTTCTGCGAGCGCATCGGCGTGGCCAAGTCCGCCAACGTAGTGGAGTACGGTTTCCTGGAGCACTGCCTGCGGGAGGACCTCAACGAGACCGCCCAGCGTGTCATGGCGGTGCTGCGCCCGGTGAAGCTGACTATCGTCAACTATCCCGAGGACAAGCATGAGACCGTCACCGTGGAGAACAATCCGCTGGACGAGAGCGCCGGTACCCGGGAGGTCTCTTTCTCCCGGAACCTGTGGATCGAGGCGGAGGACTTCCTGGCCGAGCCCGTTCCCAAGTATAAGCGCCTGTTCCCCGGCGGTCCCGAGTGCCGTCTCAAGGGCGCCTATCTCATCCACTGCGTGGGCTATGAGACCGACGCAGAGGGCAACGTGACGGAGATCAAGGCTGAGTATGATCCCGACAGCCGCGGCGGCGACCCCGCTGACGGCCGCAAGGTGAAGGGCGCCACCATCCACTGGGTGGATGCTGCCACCGCGCTGGACGCCGAGGTACGTCTCTACGATAACCTCTTCACCGACGCCGATCCCGATGCCGCGGACAAGGACTTCCTGGAGTGCCTGAACCCCGACTCTCTGGAGATCCTCACCGGCTGCAAGGTGGAGGCCTCTCTGGGCAGCGCAAAGCCCAGCGACCACTTCCAGTTCATGCGTCAGGGCTACTTCTGTGCCGACAGCAAGGACTCCAAGCCCGGCGCTCTGGTGTTCAACCGCGCCGTCAGCCTGAAGGACGGCTTCAAAAAGTAAGCATATGACGAAAAACAGCCCGACGCACGTTAAAACGCGCGCCGGGCTGTTCTTTCTCTTGCAAGGATTATTCCTTGGGAGCTACCTGGAGACCGCTCTCGTATGCCCGCTGTTCCACAAACGCGGTATACGCAGCCTCCCGCTCCGGGTTATCATAACGGGCCTCATATTCGTCCCACAGGGTGTATTCCCACACGTTGATGGCATTGAGCTGCTGTGGGCCGCCCATGGGGTTGTCATAGACCGAGCAGTTCGTCACCCCGTTATCCGTTACCTCCAGGGATGCCAGGTAATCTTTTCCGCCCACGGTGATGGTAAAGTCAAAGCGGTAGAAAGTATCCCCATCGAACGATTCGCCGCCTACCACGGCAGAGGCATATCCACCCCAGTGGAAGCGGTAGCCGGAGAGTCCTCCCATCTTGGTGTAGCCCTGGGCGGCAGCTACAAAGGTATCGATGGCATCCTGCTCATAGTTTTCCAGCTCCTCTTCAGTAAACCGCTCCTGGAACTCCCCCCGTCTGGTCTCCCGGTCCACATACTTGGCCGCTCCCTCATAGTCCCCAGCCTTCATCTTTCCCAGGAAGGCGTGGGCCAGGTAGAACTCATGGAGGTTGGTATAGCACAGGCCATCTCCAGTGACCTGGGCGATGCCCATAAGCACGAAGGGCACCAGAATGATGACCACGATCAGGG